>Ga0073899_10000108_pt1 | contig 72864 bp, 66 predicted proteins | sample KloWWTmetaKNB5Ph_FD_88975 | JGI IMG/M metagenome (GOLD analysis project Ga0073899, IMG submission 88975) | Active sludge microbial communities from Klosterneuburg, Austria, studying microevolution and ecology of nitrifiers - Klosterneuburg... | ecosystem: Engineered > WWTP > Aerobic digester >... | reverse complement strand
TGCACCTGGTCCTGCGTCAGCACCCAGGAGCCGGTCTCGCGGTCGAGGGTGAACATCGCCACGCCGTCGCCGAAGGTCAGCACCAGGGTGGTCTGCGGGCCGTAGACGCAGTAGCCGGCCGCGGCCTGCTGCTTGCCGGGCTGGAGGAAGTCCTCTTCGCTGACCCCGCGCTGGTTGCTGACCTTGCGCAGCACCGAGAAGATGGTGCCGATCGAGACGTTGACGTCGATGTTCGACGAGCCGTCCAGCGGATCGAACAGCAGCAGGTACTCGCCCTGGGGGTAGCGGTGCGGCACGACGTGGATGCTGTCCATCTCCTCGGAGGCCATCGCCGCCAGGTGGCCGCCCCACTCGTTGGCCTCGATCAGCACCTCGTTGGCGATCACGTCGAGCTTCTTCTGCACCTCGCCCTGCACGTTCTCGGTCTCCGCCGAGCCCAGCACCTCGCCGAGCGCGCCCTTGTTCACCGAGATGGCGATGCGCTTGCAGGCGCGCGCCACCACCTCGATCAGCAGGCGCAGCTGCGGCTGGATGTGGCTGTGCTCACGCTGGTGCTCGACCAGGTAGCGGGTCAGGGAAATGCGTTTGTCGTTCATCGTGGGCCTCCGGTTCGTATGGGTCTGCGCGGTGCGGCAATTCTCAGTGTCACTCGGTGTGACTCAGCGTCAGTCTGCCAGCGAGCGCGTGACGATTTCGCGCGTGTCGGGTGACAGTTCCGCCTTGGCGGCGACGCGGCTGATGGCCTCGCGCGCGGCGCTGCGGTAGGGCTCGGCCAGGGCGCGCCAGCGGTCCAGCGCGCGCGCCAGGCGGGCGGCGAGCTGGGGGTTGAAGGCGTCGATCTCGACCACCTTGTCGGCCCAGAAGACGTAGCCGGCCGCGTCGCTGCGGTGCAGCACGGCGGGGTTCTGCGTCATCACCATCAGCAGGCTGCGCGCGCGGTTGGGGTTCTTCAGCGTGAAGTCGGGGTGCTGGGCCAGTGCCTTGATGCGCGTGAAGACCTTGCCGTCGCTTTCGCTGGCGCTGGCCTGCAGGGTGAACCATTTGTCAATCACCAGCGCCTCGTCGCGGAACTGGGCGTGGAAGCGCTCCAGCGCCGGCTCGGCCAGCGCCGCGCGGGCATTGACCAGCGCGGCCAGGGCACCCGCGCGGTCGGTCATGTTGCCGGCGTCCTTGACGCGCTGGTAGGCGCGGCCGGGCCACAGCGGGTCGTGGCGCAGCGTGGCGGCCAGCACCAGCATCGCCAGCGCCAGGTTGGCCAGCGCACGCCGGCCGCTGGAGAGCGGGTCGGGGCGGTAGCCGCCGTTGTCCTGGTGGGTCTCCCAGGCCCACACCCAGTCGTCGTGCAGCGCCTGGGCGAGCTGCAGGCGCATGGCCTCGCGGGCGCCGTGGATGCGCTGAGGGTCGATGGGCACGCCCTGTTCAGCCAGGCGCTCGGCCACGTAGGCCTCGCTCGGCAGGGTCAGCACCAGCTCCTTGAAGGCGGCGTCGAGTTGCCCGTCGCGCAGGACGCGGCGCATGGCCTGGAGGTAGGCCTCGTCGAGCTGGGCGGCGCCGCCATCGGCCTGTGCCGCGGCGAGCAGGCGCGCCAGCGCCAGCTTCTGGCTGGCCTCCCAGCGGTTGAAGGCGTCGTGGTCGTGCGCCAGCAGGGTGAAGAGCTCGCTCTCGGAGGCCGCCCACTCCAGCACCACTGGGGCGGAGAAGCCGCGCAGCAGCGAGGGCACCGGTGCCGCCGTCAGGGCGCCCAGGCCGGTGAAGACCCAGGTCTGGCTGGGCTGCTCCAGCACCAGCACGCGCTCGGTGCCGTGGGGGGATTGAGGGGGGGCTTCGCCGTCGAGCTGCAGCGGCAGGGCCGCGCCGTCGGCGCCGATCAGGCCAAGCGCCACGGGAATCACGAAGGGCTGCTTCTCGGCCTGACCCGGCGTGGCCGGGCTGCGCTGGGTGAGCGTCAGGGCGTAGGTGCCAGCCGCGGCATCGAAGCTGCCGCTGGCGGCCACGCGCGGCGTGCCGGCCTGGGCGTACCAGCGCTTGAAGGCATCCAGCCGCACCGCCAGGGCGCTGTCCGGGTTGGCGTCGGCGATCGCCTGGGCGAAGTCGTCGCAGGTCACCGCCTGGCCGTCATGGCGCTGGAAGTACAGGTCCATGCCGCGGCGGAAGCCCGTGCGGCCGACCAGCGTGGCCATCATGCGCACCACCTCGGCGCCCTTTTCGTAGACGGTGGCGGTGTAGAAATTGTCGATCGCCTGGTACTGGTCCGGGCGCACCGGATGGGCCATCGGGCCGGCGTCCTCGACGAACTGGAACTGGCGCAGCTGGCGCACGTCCTCGATGCGCTTGACCGCGCGTGCCGAGGCCGACGGGGCGAAGGGGCCCCCGGCGTCGCCAGGACTGCCGGCCATGTCTTTGCTGAACTCCTGGTCGCGGTAGACGGTCAGGCCTTCCTTCAGGCTCAGCTGGAACCAGTCGCGGCAGGTGATGCGGTTGCCGGTCCAGTTGTGGAAGTACTCGTGGCCGACCACGGCCTCGACGTTGCCGAAGTCGGTGTCGGTGGCGGTGGCGGGGCTGGCGAGAACGAACTTCGTGTTGAAGATGTTCAGGCCCTTGTTCTCCATCGCGCCCATGTTGAAGTCGCTCACCGCGACGATCATGAAGCGCTCCAGGTCCAGGCTCAGGCCGAAGCGGGCCTCGTCCCAGGCCACCGAGGCGATCAGCGAGTTCATCGCGTGCTCGGTCTTGTCCAGGTCACCGGCGCGCACGTAGACCTGCAGCAGGTGATCGCGGCCGCTGCGGCTGCGGATGCGCTGCTCTCGGCAGACCAGGTTGCCGGCCACCAGCGCGAACAGGTAGGCGGGCTTGGGGTGCGGGTCGCTCCAGACCGCAAAGTGGCGGCCCTTGTCCAGCGAGCCCGAGTCGATCAAGTTGCCGTTGGACAGCAGCACCGGGTAGGCACGGGCGTCCGCCCGCAGCGTCACCTTGAACACCGCCATCACGTCGGGGCGGTCCAGGAAGTAGGTGATGCGGCGAAATCCCTGCGCCTCGCACTGGGTGAAGAAGCCGCCGCCCGAGGTGTACAGGCCCGACAGCTCGGTGTTCTTCTCCGGCGCGCAGGTGTTGCGGATTTCCAGGTCGAAGGGCTCGGCCGGCAGCTTTTCCAGCACCAGCTGGTCGGCCTCGAAGCGGAACGACACACTCTCGCCATTGACCAGCGCACGGGTGAGCGTGATGGCCTCGCCGTCCAGCCGCAGCGGCTCGCCCGGGCGGTCGGCATTGGGCTCGACGCGCATGCGGTTGATCACCAGGGTCTTGGCCGGCTCCAGGTCGAACGTCAGGTCAACGCTGCGGATCCAGTGGCTGGGGGCGGTGTAGTCCTCACGGCGGACCAGCGCCGGGCTGCTGCCTTCACGCATCATGGGGGTCTCTCTCGGTACGTTCGTGTGGGGCCGGACTGCCTGCACCGTCAGGTGGGCAGGCCGGAAAGGGATTCGGGTAACCATTCAGGCAGCGTTTCCGGCAGTGCGTAGCCGGTGAAATCCGCCATCGTGCTGACCAGGTTCGGGTGGCCGGCAAAGGCCTCGGCCGGCAGCGTGGTGGTCAGCGCCACCGCGGCCATGCCGGCGCGGCGGGCGGCCTCAATGCCCAGCGGGGCGTCTTCGAACACCAGGCAGGCGGCCGGCGGCACGCCCAGGCGTTCGGCTGCGGCCAGGAAGATGTCCGGGTGTGGCTTGCCCCTGAGCCCATCGGCGGGCGAGGTGACCGCATCGACCCAGCCGGCCATGCCGAAGCGCTCGAAGGCCACGGTGATGTTCTCTGGCGGCGACGCGGTGCACACCGCCAGCTTCAGGCCCTGCGCCCGGGCGGCGTGGCAGACCGCTGCGGCGCCGGGAATCAGCTGCAGTGAGGTGATGGCCAGCTCGCGGTACAGGACCTCCTTGCGCCAAGCCAGCGCGTCCAGCTCGGCACGCGACTTGGCGGGGAAGAGATCGACCAGGATCTCCAGGTTCGTGCGCCCGGCGGTGGCCTCGAAGAAGCCCGCCTCGTCGAACGCCAATCCCAGCTCCGCATGCCACCGCTGCCAGGAGCGCTGGTGCAGCGGCATGCTGTCGATCAGCGTGCCGTCGAGGTCAAAAAGGACGGCCCCCAGGGCTGCGCCCTGACCTCCGAGGGGTTCCGAATCCGCCTTGGGGCGGCCCGGCGCCGGATTCGGCGCGCTGCTGACCGCCGCCGTGACAGGTGTCACCGCCATCACAGGCCCTGCTTCAGGCTGGCCTCGATGAAGGCATCCAGGTCGCCGTCCAGCACCTTCTGCGTCGCGGAGATTTCCACGTTGGTGCGCAGGTCCTTGATGCGGCTGTTGTCCAGCACGTAGCTGCGGATCTGGTGGCCCCAGCCGACGTCGGTCTTGGTGTCCTCCAGCTTCTGCTGCTCCTCCATGCGCTTGCGCATCTCGAAGTCGTACAGCCGCGAGCGCAGGCGCTTCCAGGCCACGTCGCGGTTGCTGTGCTGGCTGCGGCCGTCCTGGCACTGCACCACGATGCCGGTCGGGATGTGCGTCAGCCGCACCGCCGAGTCGGTCTTGTTGATGTGCTGGCCGCCTGCGCCGCTGGCGCGGAAGGTGTCGGTGCGCACATCGGCCGGGTTGATGTCGATCTCGATCGAGTCATCCACCTCCGGGTAGACGAACAGCGAGGCGAACGAGGTGTGCCGCCCGCCCGACGAATCGAACGGGCTCTTGCGCACCAGGCGGTGCACGCCGGTCTCGGTGCGCAGGTGGCCGAAGGCGTAGTCGCCCTCCACCTTGATCGTCGCGCTCTTGATGCCGGCGGTGTCGCCCTCGGTGATGTCTTCCACCGTGGCGGTGAAGCCCTTGCGCTCGCAGTACTTCAGGTACTGGCGCAGCAGCATGTTGGCCCAGTCGCAGGCCTCGGTGCCGCCGGCGCCAGCCTGGATGTCGATGAAGCAGTTGCTCGGGTCGGCCGGGTTGCTGAACATGCGGCGGAATTCGAGCTTCTCGATCGACTCGCGCAGCGCGCCCACCTCATCGGCGATGGTCTGCAGGCCGTCCAAGTCGTTCTCTTCCTTGCTCATCTCGTAGAGCTCGGAGTTGTCGGCCAGGTTGCTGGTGAGGTGGTCGATCGTACCGACCAGGTCGTCCAGCGTGCGCTTCTCCTTGCCCAGCTCCTGCGCCCGCTTCGGGTCGTTCCAGATGTCCGGGTTCTCGAGCGCGGCGTTAACTTCCTGCAGCCTCAGTGACTTGCGTTCGTAGTCAAAGATACCCCCTTAGCGCATTGGTGCGCTCGCTGAGGTCGGCCAGGGCGGTGCCGATGGCGTTGATCTGTTCGTTGTCCATGGACGGATCCGTTTCGATGGGTCACCGCCCGCCGCAACGCCCCAGGGGCTGCCGCGGCTGCGGAAAAGCCAGCGATTTTCGCACGGCCCGGCCGCCCCGCCGTCAGCCCGTGCCGACTTCAGCCCGGCGCCGTGAGGAAGCTGCACAGCCGCTGCGCCAGCGCCGCCGGCTGGTCGTGGTGCAGCATGTGGCCGCAGTCGGTCAGCAGGTGGCGTTCCAGGCTCGGCACCTCGGCCAGGCGCGCCTCGAAGTCCTCGCGCGGGTAGCGGTGGCCCCACCACTTCGTCACGTCCGTCTCGTTGCCCTCCACCCAGAGCACCGGCGCACGGATGGCGCTCCAGCAGGCCAGCACCTCGTCCACGCGGTAGAGGATCGGGTTGACGTGCTTGTGCGCCGGATCACCCAGGATCACCCACTGCCCCGGGGCAGCCTCGCGCGCCCAGTGCGGCGCCAGCCAGGCGGCCCGTTCGGCGCTCAGGCGTGGGTTGTTCTTCTGCAGCCGCTCGGCCACCGCCGCCAGGCTCGGGTAGCTGCGCAGCTGGCTCGGCTCGGCCAGTTCGTCCAGCCACTGCGCATAGCGCTTCGGCGCCTGCTCCGGCGTGTTGCGCGGCATGCCAAAACCTTCCAGGTTCACCAGCCGCCGGATGCGCGCGGGCCGTGCCCCGGCATAGAGCATCACCACGTTGCCACCCATGCTGTGGCCGACCAGGTCGATCGGCGCGGCAGCGTCGAGGCCCAGATCCGGTGCGCGCAACAGCGCGTCCAGGTCGCCGAGGTAGTCCGCGAACCAGTACGAATCCACCGGCGGGCCCTCGGTCAGGCCGAAACCCCGCCAGTCCGGCGCGATCACGTAGCGCGGCGTGGGGTCGTTCGCCGCCAACTCGTCCACAAGGAACTGGAAGGAAGCACCCACGTCCATCCAGCCATGCACCATCACCAGCGCCGGTCGCTCGGGCGTCACCAGCGACGGGTCACCCCAGACGTTGACGTGATAGCGCTGGTGGCGAATCGGCAGGAAGAGGCTGCGCGCGCTGCGGCGTACGCGGTAGGCCGCGGTGGTGGGGGCGGTGGTGGGGGCGGTCGGGCGGGTGGCGTCAGGCATCGCGGCACTTTAGGCGAGGCCCCGTGCCCGGGCTGTCCAAGGGGCGACACCGCTGCGCCGCAACCCATCCGTCTGCCCGCGCGGGCTTGCACAACAATCGCCCGCATGGACCCATGCCCCCACTCCACTCACCCAGTTCACCTGCGCCCCGCCACGCCGGCCGACCTCACCGCCCTTGTCAGCCTGATCGGCGAGCTGGCTGACTTTGAGCAGCTCCGCCACCTCGTGAAGGTCACGCCCGAGGCACTCGCCCTCCACCTCTTCGGTCCCCGCCCTGCGGCCGAGGCCCTGGTCGCGGAGGTCAATGGCCCTGGCGGTGCTGCGCCGCGCGTGGTCGCCTTTGCGCTCTGGTTCACCAACTTCTCCACCTTCCTGGGCCAGCCCGGGCTGTACCTCGAGGACCTCTACGTGCAGAGCGCCCACCGCGGCCGGGGCATCGGCCGCGCGCTGCTGCAGCGCCTCGCCCAGCTCGCGGTGGAACGCGGCTGCGGCCGTTTCGAGTGGAGTGTGCTGGACTGGAACGCCCACGCCATCCGCTTCTACGAGGGCATGGGCGCCACCGTGCTGCCCGACTGGCGCATCTGCCGCCTGGCGGGTGACAGCCTGGCCGCCTGCGCCGACCCGCCGGCCGCTCCAGTGCGCCATCGCTGAGCAGACTCAATTCCTGCCGCCCTCCCGCCTCCCTGTCTGCGGCAGGGTGGCCAGGTCGCCATCAGCCTGATGGAGACCGGAAACGGGCTGCGCCAGCAGGCCATCTGGCTGTTCACCAGCCCGGCACGGCAGTAGCGCGAGGTGCTCTTCAAGGTGGCGCGAGGCTGACCGATAACGGTGCATGCTGCCGGTGCCATCATCGGCCCCGTGCGTGCCGGACCGATTGGTCTGCGGCAGCTCTCCATCTCCACGGAGACCGACCATGACCATCCAGGGACTGCACCACAGCGCCTACCGCTGCCGCGACTCGCAGCGCACGCGTGCCTTCTACGAGGACTTCCTCGGGCTGCCACTGGTCAACACGCTCGTCATCCGCACCAGCAAGACCGGGCGTGCCACCGACACGCTGCACACCTTCTACCGCATGGCCGATGGCGCCTGCCTGGCGTTCTTCGAGGCGCCGGACATGCCCTTCGAGTTCAGGGACCAGCATGATTTCGACCTGCACATCGCTCTGGCGGTGGAGCGGCCCACCCTGCAGGCCATGCTTGAGCGCGGGTGGTCGCAGGGCATCGACACCCGCGGCATCGTCGACCACGGCCTGTTCGAGTCGCTCTACCTGCGCGACCCCGACGGCTACGTCATCGAGCTGACCTGCAACCGCCCCGGCTACGACGAAGGCATGGACCCGGCGCGCAACCAGGCGCGCGCCCGGCTGGACGACTGGGCTGCACGCCGGCGCGCAGGGTCTGGCCGCTGAACGCCCCAGGAGCGGGACATGGAGCGGGACATGGAGGGGGAGGACATGGACAACCCGGATGGCATGCCGCAGGAACTGGCCCGCCTGCGTTCCGAGCTCGACCTGCTGCGCGACGCGCTGGAACGCATGCCCCACGGCATGTGCGCCTTTGACGGCCAGGACCGGCTGGTGCTGGCCAATGCCCAGTACCGCCGCATCTGGCGCCTGCCGGAAGAGGTGGTGCAGCCCGGCAGCACCTTCGGCCGCATCATGGACGCCACGCCCGGGCGTGAGACCGTGGCCAGCCGCGACCGCCCGCCGCCGGCGCCGGGTTCCGAGGGCACCCGCTGGCGCGAATGGGAGCTCGACGACGGGCGCATCGTCGAGATCGTGGTGTCCCGCCGTGCCGACGGCAGTTGCGTGGCGCTGCACGAGGACGTGACCGAGCAGCGCCAGGCCCAGGAGCGCATCCACTACCTGGCGCGCCACGACCTGCTCACCGGCCTGCCCAATCGGGGCGTGCTGCGCGACGAGATCGAGCGCGCCCTGGCAGCCTGCCAGCGCGGCGAGACGCTGGCGCTGCTCTGCCTGGACCTCGACCGCTTCAAGCCCGTCAACGACAGCTATGGCCACGCCGCAGGCGATGCCCTGCTCAGGCAGGTGGCCGAGCGCCTGCGCGCCTGCGTGCGCGAGACCGACGTGGTGGCCCGCCTGGGGGGCGACGAGTTTGCCGTCGTGCAGCGCGGCGCAGCGCAGCCGCTGGGCTCCACCCGGCTGGCGCAGCGCATCATCGAGGCCCTGAGCCGTCCCTTCGCGCTCGAAGGCCAGGTCGTGCACATCGGCACCAGCGTGGGCGTGGCGCTGGCGCCCGACGATGGGGACGACCCCGAAGCCCTCCTGCGCAACGCCGATCTGGCGCTCTACCGTGCCAAGTCCGATGGGCGCAGCACCTTCAGCTACTTCGAGGCGGCAATGAACCACCGCATCGACGCCCGCCGCGGGCTGGAGAACGACCTGCGCCGTGCCATCGACGCGGGTCAGTTCATGCTCGCCTACCAGCCGCGCTTCGACCTTGCCAGCGGCGGCGTGGTCGGGGTGGAAGCCCTGCTGCGCTGGCAGCACCCGCAGCGCGGCCTGGTGGCGCCGGGCGACTTCATCACCCTGGCCGAGGAAACCGGCCTGATCGTGCCCATCGGCCGCTGGGTGCTGGAGCAGGCCTGCCGGGATGCCCTGGCCTGGCCATCGCACGTGTCGGTGGCCGTCAACGTGTCGGCCGTGCAGTTCACGCGCGGATCGGTGCTGCCTGATGTCCGCCACGCGCTGGCCAGCACCGGCCTGCCCTCACGCCGGCTGGAAATCGAGATCACCGAGTCCGCGATGATCAAGGACGGCGCCACCGTGCTCGCGGCCCTGCACACCCTGCGCGACAAGGGCGTGCGCGTGGCCATGGACGACTTCGGCACCGGCTACTCCTCGCTCAGCCACCTGCGCAGCTTCCCCTTCGACCACCTGAAGATCGACCGCTCCTTCGTGCGCGATGCCCCCGACCGGCCGGACCTGCAGGCCATCGTGCGCGCGGTCGCCACCCTGGCCCAGGGCCTGGCCATGCAGTCCACCGTCGAGGGCGTCGAAACCACCGAGCAACTGCACGCGGTCGGCGCCCTCGGCTGCAGCGCCGTGCAGGGCTACCTGTTCAGCCGCCCCGTGCCGGCCGCAGCCATCCCGGCATTGATCGAGCATCCACCCCGGCCTGAGGCACAGGCAGCAAGCGCCGTACCCGCCGCACCCGCCGCACCCCGTGCAGACGACGTGGACAGCGCAGACAGCACGGCGCCAAGCCCGTGAAGCGCCGCCCCGGCCCACCCGCCTGGCGCGAGCACGCCCAGGCAACGCTGCACGACAGCCTGGCCCGCCCCGACTGGCAGCCGGCTTCCCGCCCGGCGGCCATCGCGTTGACCGCGCTCTTCGCCTGGGTGCTCTTCCAGCAGCTCTTCACCACCGAGGCCTGGGTGCCGCTGCTCGACGGCGCGAACCTCGCCATCCACGAGGCCGGGCACCCGCTGGTTGGCCTTTTCTCCAGCCACCTGGTGGTCTACGGCGGCACCTGGTTCCAGCTTGCCTTCCCGGCCGCCTTTGCCTGGCACTTCCGCCGCCGCGGCCAAAGCGCCGGCTGGGTCTTTGCGCGGGCCTGGCTGGGCGAGAGCCTGATGAACGTCGGCCGCTACGTGCGCGACGCGCGCGCCCAGTTGCTGCCCCTGGTGGGCGGCGGCGAGCACGACTGGACCGAGATCCTCGGCCGCTGGGGCCTGCTGCGCTGGGACCTGGCGCTCGGCGGCGCCACCCGCCTGCTCGGCGCGGCGCTGATCCTCTGGGCCCTGGCCCGGCTCTGGTGGCACCGCCACGAGGCGGCACATGACGGGGGTGGCTGAGCGCCCACCGCCCATCACGCACCTCCCATCACCCGGCCCCGTTCAGCCATCTTCACCGCCGTGCCGCTCGCCGACACCAACATCATCCCGTTGTTCTCGCCCAGCACCGCGTAGTCGAAGCTCACCCCGATCACGCCGTTGGCGCCCATCTCCCTGGCGGCCTCCACCATGTCCGCCACGCCGCCTTGCGCCCCCCGGCCAGCGCCCGCTCATCGCCCCCCGCGCGCGCGCCCACCACGTCCCGCACGGAGGAGAGGAAGAAGTTGTCGGTGTCGTCCTTCGAGAACCAGCCCATCGTCGTGCTCCTTGTGAGGGGGAATCAGGCCGGGTTGTTGCCGCCGCGATCAGCGAACCGCTATGCGAGCCGCTACGTGGTGACGTTGTCGGTGGACCAGGTGGTGTTCCGCCCGCCGGTGCACGTCGGCGAGCCGGTGAGCTTCCTGGCGTCGGTGAACCACACCAGATCGCCGTCGATGGAGGTGGGCATCAAGGTCGTCGCCGAAGACATCCGCTCCCAGACGGTACGCCACGTCAACAGCCGGCTTCTTCACGATGGTCGCCGTCCACGACGTTCGCAAGCCGGTGGCCGCGGCGCTGGTGCGCAAGGAGCTGCGCCAGGAGTTCCAGCGCCGGGCAGCCTTGGCGGCGGGCTGAAGGGACCGCTCTCCCCGGCGGGTGCAGGGGCCGGCTGGTTACCAGCCACGCGCCAGGAAGTCGACCGCGGCCAGGATCACTCTGTCTTGCTGTGCCGGCGGGATCAGCCCGCTGCCCGGTGTACCGGCAGCCCGGCGGTGTCCAGCCGGGCCTGCAGGATCGAGCCGGTGACCGATTCGGTGCAGAACAGCGTCTGGCGGGCCGGCCCGCCGAAGGCCAGGTTGGTGAGCGAGCTGCCCGCGCAACTCTTCAACACCAGATCCGGCTCCGCGCGGTGGTTGAGCACCCAGGCCACGCCCAGGCCGGGGTTGGCGACGATGACGCGGCCGCTGGCGTCCACGGCCAGGCCATCGGGCCCGCTGGGGCCGTAGGAGGTGAAGAAGGCGCTGACCTTGCTGACGCTGCCGTCCTCCAGAAGCGGCACGCGCCAGACCTGGTTGCCGCGGGTCACGGCGAGGTAGAGCACGCGCTCGTCGGGCGACAGGGCCACGCCGTTGGGGCTGGGCACGTTGGACAGCAGCAGGTCGAGCTGGCCGCAGGGGCGCAGGCGGTAGAGGCGGCCGGTGGGGTCGTGCAGGCCGGTCTGACCCTGGTCGGTGAAGTAGAGGTTGCCGCTGCGGTCAAAGGTGAGGTCGTTGACGCCCTTGAAGCGCTCGCTGTTGCGGCGCTCGAGGTAGGGGCGCACGTCTCCCGTCGCCACGTCGCAGACCATCAGGCCGTTGCGGTAGTCGGTGACGAGCAGTTCGCGCTCGTTCAGGAACTTGGCGCCGTTGGGCTCGCCGGCCCACTCGGCCACGGGCTCCCACGCACCGTGCGGGTCGATGCGGAAGATGCGGCCGAAGGGGATGTCGGTGACGTACAGGTTGCCCGCCTGGTCGAACACCGGACCTTCGAGGAAGGAGTCGGTGGGCGCACCGCCGCGGTTGGCGTCGGCCCAGCCGGAGCGCACGCCGGTGCGGCGAAACCGCTCGGGCAGGCGCGTGAACAGCTCGGTATCGCGCACCTGGGGTGGGTTCAGCAGGAACATGGCGGGCTCCGCGGACAGGCGTCATTGCCGCTCGAAGGCCGTGTTGGCGGCCACCTTGCCCCAGTAGGCGGTGCGCTCCTGCAGGTCCTTGGCGAAAGCGGCGGCGTCCCAGTGGCCCGGCTCGGAGGCAATGCCCTCGGAGAAGGCCTTCATGTCCGCCGAGGCCATCGCGGTGGCGATCTCCTTCTGCAGCCGGTCGATCACCGCCTGCGGCGTGCCCTTGGGCGCCCACAGGCCGGTGAAGTTGATCAGGCCGAAGTTCTTGATGCCCGCCTCGGCGAAGGTGGGCACGTCGGGCAGGGCCGCCAGCCGCCTGCTGCCACTGACGGCCAGCAGGCGGGCCTTGCCGCCCTTGACGTTGCCCATCACGCCCGGCGTGGAGGCGACCTGGAAGTCGATGGTGCCCGACAGCATCGCCATGGTGGCCTCACCGGCGCCCTTGTAGGGCACATGCATGAAGTTGGCGCCGGCAGCGATGCCCAGCGCCTCGCTGACGAAGTGCGGCGTGGTGCCTGCACCGCCGGTGCCATAGGTGACCTTGTCGGCCCCCGCCTTGCCTGCCGCCACCAGGTCGCCCAGCGTCCTGAACCTCGAATCGACCTTGACGACCACGCCCATCGGCGCGAAGACGAAGGCGCTGACTGGCAGCAGGTCCCGGGCGTGGTCGAAGGGCAGCTTCTTGAAGATGTGCGGTAGCAGTGCGTAGGTGGTGTCGTTGGCGGCCAGCGTGTAGCCGTCGGCGGGGGCCTGGACCACGGCGGCCAGCCCGATCGTCCCGGTGGCGCCGGCTTTGTTCTCGACGAGGAAGGTCTGGCCGGTCTGCTCCTGCAGCTTGGCAGCCATCTTGCGCGTCACCACGTCCACCGAGCCGCCGGGCGCGTAGGGCACGACGATCTTGACCGGCTTGGCGGGCCAGGCGGGGGAAGCTGCCTGGGCCGGGGCCTGCGTCAGCGACGAGGCGGCCAGCGCGACGGCGGCCAGCATGAACGAAAAGGAACGGGTCATTGATGTCTCCGGAGGGTTGTTTCAGCCGCGTTCAGCCGTTCAGCCATTCAGCACGGCCAGCGCGTTGCGGGCCGCCGCCATGCCCATCTTCACGTAGGCGTCGGCGGTGACGCCGCCGATGTGCGGGCTCAGCACAATGCGCGGCTCGCCGTGGAAGGGGTGTGGCGCGTTCATGGGCTCGACGGCAAAGCTGTCCAGCCCCGCGCCGCCCACCTGGCCGGACTGCACGGCGGCCAGCAGCGCGGCCTCGTCGATCAGTCCGCCGCGGGCGGTGTTGACGATGATCACGCCGCGCTTGCAGGCCGCCAGGGTCTGCGCATTGATCAGTCCGGCGTTGTCGGGCGTCAGGGGGCAGTGCAGCGAGATCGCATCCGACTCACGCCAGACCGTGGCCAGGTCGGCGCGCTGGATGTGGGCCGGCAGGTCCTGGGCGTAGGGGTCGAAGCCCAGCACCCGCAGGCCCAGCGCGTCGGCCACCTTGGCAAAGCGCAGGCCGATGGCGCCCAGGCCGATCACGCCGACCGTGCGCCCTTCCAGCTCCAGGCTCTTGTGCGTGGCCTTGTCCCAGTGCCCGGCGTGCATGCGCTCGTTCAGCGTCACGACCGACTTGACGCAGGCCAGCAGCAGCGCCAGCGCCTGCTCGGCCACCGCCGCGGCGTTTGCCCCCACCGCCGCCACGACCGCGATGCCGCGCGCAGCGGCGGCGGCCTTGTCGATCGTGTCGGTGCCGCTGCCGTGCTTGGAGATCACACGCAGGCTGGGGGCGGCGTCCATCGCCGCCGCGCCCACCTTGCTGTAGCGCACGATGATCGCCACCGGGTCGTGCTCGCGGCACAGCGCGACGATGTGCTCCTCGGTGGGCGTCCTGCCGGCGTAGACCACCTCGTGGTTGCTCAGCAGCGCCAGCGCCTCGGGGGCGAGATCGGCCCCGGTCACCAGGAAGACGGGGCGGCGGCTCACAGCGATTTTCACAGCGATTCCCCATCCTTGATCACGCCGGCCGCGCGCAGTGCGCCGTCCAGCCAGCCCGGGCGCAGGGCCTTGCGGCTCTTGATGTCGGCGATGCGCCGTGTCTCGGCCGCCACTTTCTCGGCCGCCAGCGGCAGCATGGCGGCGGCCTTGGCGCGCTCGATCACCGTCACGCCGTCGGCATCGGCAACCACCAGGTCGCCCGGGTTCACCGTGACACCGCCGATCGAGATCGGGTGGTTCAGGCGCCCCGGCACGCACTTGGTCGGGCCGTTCGGGTTCAGCCCGGCGGCGTACATCGGGAAGCCGAGTTCGCGGATCGCCTCGCTGTCGCGCACCGCGCCGTCGATCACCACCCCCGCGATGCCCAGCGCCACCGCCTGCTGCGACATGATCTCGCCCATCAGCGCGCTGCTCAGGTCGCCCTTGCCGTCGACCATGATCACGTCGCCCGGCTGGGCGATGGCCAGCGCGGCGTGGATCATCAGGTTGTCACCGGGGCGCACTTCGACCGTGATGGCCGGGCCGGCCAGGCGCATCGAGGGCGCCAGCGGCGCAATCCGCCCGTGCAGCGCGCCGCGCCGGCCGGCCACGTCGGCCAGGATCGACGAGGGGTAGCGGGCGGCTTCGGCCACGGTGGCGACGTCCACGCGCTCGATGTGGCGGATCACGTCGGGCAATGCAGCAGCTTGACTCATGAGAATCTCCAAGGAAAAGTGCGGATGAAGTTCGGGGGGCAGCGAGCTGCCAGCGAGCGTGGGGGCTCAGTCGATCCGGACCCCGGATTCCTTGACGGTCCGGCCCCAGCGCACGATGTCGTCGCGGATCAGCTCGGCGAACTGCTCGGGCGTGCCGCCCAGCGGGTCGGCGCCTTCGTCGCCGAGGCGCTTGCGCAGGTCGGGCTGTTGCAGCGCACGGTTGAACTCGGCGTTGAGCCGGGTCACGATGTCCTTGGGCGTGCCGGTGGGGGCGGCAAAGCCGAACCAGGTGATGGCGTCGAAGCCCTTGTAGCCACTCTCGCCCACCGTGGGCGTCTGCGGCAGGTCATCGACCCGCTTGGCCGACGTGACCGCCAGCGCGCGCAGCTTGCCGGTGCGGATCTGCTGCAGCACCGACGGCACCGAGGAGACGTAGAGCTGCACCTGGCCGCTGATGACGTCGGTCAGCGCCTGGTTGGCGCCCTTGTACGGCACGTGCTGGAACTTGATGCCCGCGGCCTTCTGGAACTGCTCGCCGGTCAGGTGCGCCACGGTGCCGTTGCCGGGTGACGCGAAGTTCACCTCCCCCGGCTTGGCCTTGGCGGCGGCAACGAGGTCGGGCAGCGTCTTGTAGACGGATGGCGCCGGTACCACGATGACCAGCGGCGCGCTGGCGACCAGGCCGACCGGGGCCAGGTCCTTCAGCGGTTGGTAGGGCAGCCGGGTGTATAGCGTCGGGTTGATCGCCAGGTTGCTGGTCTGGCCCAGCACCAGCGTGTAGCCGTCCGCGGGGGCCTTGGCGACCGCGTCTACGCCCAGGTTGCCACCGGCGCCCGGCTTGTTGTCGATCACGAAAGTCCAGCCAGTGGCGGCGGCCACCTTCTGCGTCACCTCGCGGGCGATGATGTCCGTGCCGCCGCCCGGAGGGAAGGGCACCACGACGCGGATGGCCTTGCCCGGGTAGGCCTGCGCCCACGCAGGGGTGCTGACGCCCGTGGCGCCGGTGCCGAGGACCGTGGCGGCCAGCGCCAGGAAGGTGCGTCGTGTGCGTGTCTGCATGTCTGTCCGCATGTCTGTCTCCAGTGGCGGGCGGCTCGCTGTCTGCGGCACCCGGTTTGTTTGATGGCTGGAGTATTCGCAGCATGACAGATACAGTCCAATCGATACTTTCTTTGTATTCATCGACAGGACTTTTGCAATGGGTCTACCTGATCTGCGTGACCTGCGCTACTTCGAGACCATCGCCGAGCTGGAGCACATCGGGCGTGCCACCGAGCGGCTGCACCGCACGCAGCCGGCGTTGACCAGCGCGGTGCGCCGCCTCGAAGAGGCCTGCGGCGCGTCCCTGCTCGAAAAAGCCGGCCGCGGCATCCGGCTCACCCCGGCCGGTCGCGTGCTGCTGAAGTGGGCGCAGCAGGTGCGCATCGACGTGGAGGACGCGCAACGCGAAATCGGCGACATCGGCCGTGGGCTGTCCGGCCACGTCCGCATCGGCATCGTGCCGACGGCGGCGCAGTTCATCCTGCCGCCGGCCGCACGCCAGCTGCTGGCCGCGGCGCCGGACGTGACCTTGCGGACGGTGGTCGGCCTGATCGATACGCTCAATCCCATGCTGCGTGCGGGCGAGCTCGACCTGATGGTCGGCACCGAGAGCCCCCTGGAGCCCGGCTATACCGCGCAGGGCCTGGCCGAAGACCAGATCGTGGTGGCGGCCAGTGCGACGCACCCGATCTTCGACCGCCCGCCGACGCTGGGCGACCTGACGAAGCACCGCTGGGTGCTGCAGCCGCCAGGCGCACCGACGCGCGACTGGCTCGACCACACCTTCGACCGCCACCGGCTGCCCCGCCCGCGCGTGCAGGTCGAAAGCACGATGCTGCTGATGCTGCCGGCGCTGATCGCCGAGACCGGGCTGCTGAGCTTCATTTCCCGGCGCCACCTCGACCCCGCCGATGGGCACACGCCGCTCAGGGAGGTGCCCCTGGCCGAGACCACGATGCACCGCCGCCTGGTGGTGACCTACCGCGAGGGCAGCTACCTGCTGCCGGCGGCGCGGCTGATGATCTCGTTCCTGGCGGAGGCCGGGCGGCTGGGGCCGCCGCAGGCGCTGGTCGACGTGGGCGGTTGAAGTGCGCTGCCGGGCGCGCGGCCTCGCGCGGTCAGTCCGCCGCTGCGCCGAACTCCGCCAGGCAGGCCTGCGCGAAGCGCTCGCTGCCGGTGATCGTCAGGGCCACGGTGTGCCAGCCGTCGGCTTCCGCCTGCACCTGCAGGTCATGGTTCCAGTCGCCGCCGTCCTCGGCGGGGCCATGGCTGTGGCCGAAGTGCCGCCAGGCCCAGTCCAGCAGGCGCTGCGCTTCGGCCAGGGCGGCGGCGTGCTGGGCGCTGCGCGTGGAGGCCAGCCACTCCAGCACGGTGATGCCATCGGTGGTGTCCACCACCTCGCAGGTCAGGTACTGCAGCGTCATCGGGGGGAGGCGCCGTGCAGCGCGATGACGGGCGGGCTCACTGCATCATCGGGCAGCCGCCACTGGCCGCCTGGCCGCAGCCGCCGCAACCGGGCGGCAGCGCCGGCGCAGCGTCGTTGCCCATCGGCTTGGCGGGCACGGAGAGCAGCTTTTCCAGCCGGGTCGAGTGGCACTGCGGGCAGGCCGGCACGGTGTCCGAGCGGACCAGGGCCTCGAAGGAGTGGCTGCAGTCCTGGCAGGCGTATTCGAAGATGGGCATGGTGGAAGCGTCTCCCGGGGCGATGGCTGCGATTGTCGCGCAGGCCCAGGCGCTCGCCGCCCCGCGTTCAGCGCTGTGCGTGCCAGGTGCGCAGCAGCAGGAGGACGCCCGCCCCGATCGGCAGCAGCGGCCACCACTGCCGCAGGTGCAGCGCGGGGAGCATGCCGAGGTGGCCGGCGGTCAGCGCCGTGCCGACGATCACCAGCACGATGCCCCCGATCCGCAGGCCGCCATGCCGGCTGCCGAGGAGCTTGCCCAGGCCGAGCAGCACCAGCGCCATCGGCCAGAAGGTGTGCAGCAGCCGCAGGTCCGTCAGCTGCAGGTTGTCTGCCAGGGCCAGCAGGCCGATGCCGACGGCGGCCAGGCCGAGCGTTGCTTGGCGCGCGATGGGGCGCGTTGCCGGGGCGAGGGAGGCGGTGGTGGTGTGCATGGTGGCGTGCTGAATGGGGTGTTGTAGAAACCGTGACGCCAGTGGAACGCCTGGGCCCAGGCGCGCAAAGCGGGAAGCGACGAAACACCCCGGCGAGACCGCCAAACGACGCCAGCGGCGATGAATGGCAGGCCCGGTCGCCCTCGCTTCAGCCGGCCGCGGCCCGGCTGATCCTGGCGCCGGTGACCGGCCGCCCCGCCAGCGGGTGGGCGATGCCGCCGTCGCCGTAGCTGGCCAGCACCTCGGCGATCACCACCTGGTAGCCCTTCAGCCAACGCGCCTGCCCGCGCTTGGCGGCCAAGTGGTCCGGGTGGTCGATCAGCGCCTGCAGCGCCTCGCGGGTCGCCCAGTAGTACACGTTCGAGACCAAGCCGGTGGCCGGGTTCTCCCAGGCCTCCTCGCCCAGGTAGCCAGGCAGCGACTTCGCCAGCGCGGCAATGGCCGCATCGAGCCGGTGGAACTCGTCGTCGTAGTCGCCCGGGGCGAAGGTGAAGGTGGCGGTGTACATGGCGTGTCAGCCCCGCCTCAGCCGGCCTCGCGCATCGAGCGGGCCAGCGCGGCCTGCCCTCGCGCATCCAGCGTGTCGGCGGCGTTCTGGCGGTCGCGCGCTTCCTTGTTCTGGCTGAGCTTGGACTTGCCCACCAGCGAGGTGATGCGCACCTCGATGCCGACGATGTGGCGCAGCATCGCATCCAGGTAGTCGGCGGGCGCGTCGCCCATCTTCCAGGGCTGGGGCTCGGCCGCCTCGTGTCGCCGTGTCAGCCGGGCGAGCAGGCCGCGCAGCCAGCGCTCGTCGTCGTGCAGGTGCAGCGTGCCGTGGGCATGCACCACCTCGTAGTTCCAGGTCGGCACCTGGCGGTGCGCCTCGTGTTTGCTCGGGTACCAGCTGGGCGAGATGTAGCCCTGCGCGCCGCGGAAGATCACCAGCACCGGCGAGCCTTCGGCGCAGCGCTGCCACAGCGGGTTGGCGCGGGCCACATGGGCGAACAGCGTGCCCTGCGCGCCGGCGGTGGGGTCGAACTCGAAGGGCAGGTGCTCCGCGTCCAGCCCCTCAGGCCCGGCGGTGGTGACCAGCGCACCCAGCGGGTGCTCACGCAGGATGCGCTGCAGCGTCTCGCTGCGGGTCTCGGCAAAGTGGGTGGGCAGGTACATGGGTGGGGTGGTGTGGCGGCGCCTGGGGCCTTGGCACCTGGCCTTGGGTCTTGATCAGGGCGAGATGCGGAATGTCCCGTCAATCAGCTGGCGTGACAAGGCCTTCGGCCGGGCCGCCAGCGCGCCAGCGGCATCTGCGGTGACCTTGATCCCGGTTGACCTCCGCCGATCCGCGGGTGTTGGCACCCGGCCGCGTTGGAGTACGCTGGCCGCGTTGACCGACACACGGGAGTCACGCACCATGAGCAAGCACCACGCCACCCTGATCCGCGCGCTCTTTCACGATCCACCCGCGCACAACCTGCACTGGCGCGACATCGAAGCCCTGCTGCGCCACGTCGGCGCCGAGATGGAGCCGATCTCCGGCAACCGCGTGCGGGTGACGCTCAATGGCATGGAAGACGTGCTGCACCGCCCCCACGGCAACGAGGTAGACCGGCACTCCGTTCAGCACATCCGGGCCTTCCTCGGCCGTTCGGGCGTGACGCCGGCGGCGTATGAGGGGGCGGGTGAAGCGAACGGATGATCGACGCTTGAGCAGCGTCATGGGCCGCCTGTGCGGCTCGCCCGCCCGGGCCAGGTTGCCAGCACCACCCCCATCAGTGCCAGCGCGAAGGCTGCCCCCTGCGCCGGGCTGACCGCCTCACCCAGGAAGCCCACACCCACCGCCGCGGCCGAGAGTGGCAGCATCACGGTGAAGACGCCCGCCTGGGCAGCGGGCACATGGCGCAGGCCGGTCATCCACAGCCACACCGTCACCATGCTGGCGGCCAGGGCATAGAAGAGCAACAGGGCCCAGGTGGGGGCGCTGACTTGGCTGAAGTCGTAGCTCAGCGCCTGCCACAGCCCCAGCGGGGTGACCAGGGCCAGGCCCCAGAGGTTGACCAGCGCGCTGATGCGCTTGGGGCCGATGTGGCCGGTGAGCTGCTTGCCGATGACGACGTAGCTGGCCTCGCACAACACCGCGCCGAGCAGCAGCAGGTTGCCCAGCCAGGCAGTAGGCGGTGCGCCCGCCGCCGTGGCGCCAGCCGGGGCCTTGCTGAGTGACACCAGCGCGATGCCGCCCACCGCGCAGGCGATGCCGGCCAGCACGCGCGGTGCGATGCGCTCCTTCAGGAAGAGGCGCGACAGCAGCGCCACCGCCCCCGGCAGCGCCGCCATGATCACCCCCGCAGCCAGCGCGGTGGACAGCGCCACGCCGTAGAGCATGCAGATCGAGAACAGGAAGTTGCCGAGGAAGCTCTCCCAGAACAGCAGGCGGCGGTGGCGGGCGTCCAGCGGCGCTTCATCCGCCGGGCGGCGCACCCAGCCGGCCATCGCCACGGCGGCGATGCCGAAGCGCAGCCAAGCCAGCAGGAAGACCGGGAAGAGGGCGACCAGCAGCTTGGACAGGCCGACGTAGGAGCCGACCAGCGCCATGCTGGTCGCGAGGCAGGCGTAGGCCAGCCAGGGAACGGGTTGCTGCATCGCGCGGTCAGTGGTCCCGCAGGAAAACATCAACCATCGATGCGCAGCCAGGTGGTCTTCAGCTCGGAGTACTTTTCCAGCGCGTGCAGGCTCTTGTCGCGCCCGTTGCCGCTCTGCTTGTAGCCGCCGAAGGGCACGGTGATGTCGTCTTCGTCGTACTGGTTGACGTGCACCGTGCCGGCGCGCAGCGCGCGCGCCACGCGGTGGGCACGGTTCAGGCTGTCGCTCCACACGCTGGCCTGCAGCCCGTAGGGGGTGCCGCTGGCGATCGCGATGGCCTGCGCCTCGTCCTTGAAGCGGATCACGCTGGTCACCGGGCCGAAGATCTCCTCCTGGGCGATCTTCATGGCCGGATCCACGCCGTCGAACACCGTGGGCTCGACGTAGTAGCCGCCCGTCTCGGCGCGCGCCTGGCGTCCGCCGACGACGCAGCGCGCGCCTTGCTCGCGGCCCGCCTCGATGTAGCCCAGCACGGTGCGCAGCTGGGTCCCGTCGACCAGCGCACCCATCACGGTCGTGGGCGCCAGCGGGTCGGCCGGCTGCCAGGCCGGGGCGTGGGAGGCCAGCAACTCGACGAAGCGGTCGGCAATGCCTTCGTGCACCAGCACGCGGGAGGGCGCGTTGCAGCTCTCGCCCTGGTTGAAGAACATCGACTCGGCCAGGGTCCTGGCCGCACGCGGCAGGTCCTCGAAGTCCGGAAAGACGACGAAGGCGCTCTTGCCGCCCAGCTCGTTGTAGACCCGCTTGAGGTTGGAGCGTGAGGCGTACTCCAGCATGCGCCGCCCGGTACGGGTGGAGCCGGTGAAGCCGATGGCGTCCACCTGCGGGTGCAGCGCCAGCGCCTCGCCGGCCTCGTGGCCGTAGCCCGGCACGACGTTGAAGACCCCCGGCGGCAGCCCGGCCTCGATGGCCAGCTCCGCCAGGCGCAGTGCGGTGTAGGGCGACTTCTCGCTGGGTTTGAGCACCACCGAGTTGCCGGTGGCCAGGGCCGGGCCGAGCTTCCAGGCCGCCATGATCATCGGGTAGTTCCAGGGCACGATGCAGCCGATCACGCCCATGGCCTCGCGGGTGATCAGCGCCAGCGCGTTCGGCCCGGTGGGCGCGATCTCGTCGTAGACCTTGTCGATCGCCTCGGCGTACCAATGGATGCAGCGCGCCGCGGCAGGCACGTCCACCGTGCGGGCGAACTGGATGGGCTTGCCCATGTCCAGCGTCTCCAGCAGGGCGAGTTCGTCCTTGGCCGCGAGGATCCTGTCGGCAAAGGCCTGCAGCACGCGCTTTCGGGCCGCCGGTGCCCGGCGCGCCCAGCGGCCATCGTCGAAAGCGGCGCGGGCGCTGGCCACGGCTGCGTCGACGTCGGCGGCTTGGCCCCGGGCGACCGCACCGAGCAGGCGGGCGTCGATGGGCGAATGCTTGGCGAAGGTGGCGCCGTCGGCGGCGTCACGCCGTACGCCGTCGATCAGGCAGCGGCCATCGGGCACGAGCACTGCGGCGCGCTCGGCCCAGCTCGGGGTGGTCGCGCCCATGCTCAGAAGCTCACCAGCACCGAGGCGCCGAAGATCTGGTTGCTCTTCTTGAAGAGGCCGTCCTTGACGTACTCGAACACCGGCAGGTTGGCTCGGTCCAGGCGGTACTCGGCCTTGAAGGTGGTGTTCAGGTCCCAGAGGTAGGAGGCGCCGGCGGTCAGCGCCATGCGGTTGGCACCCTTTTCGGCGTCACCGGCAGCGTCGGGACCGATGCCGTTGCGGCCGTCCGCGCCGGTGTAACCCAGCAGGCCGCCGCCGTTCTTCTGGTTGCGCAGGTAGTCGAAGCGGGCGGTGGTCTCGAAGCGCGGCATCCACTTGTAGGCGAACAGCGTCGACAGGCCCACCCACTGCGAGTCGCGCAGCTCGCCGGTGACCGGGTCGGCGGTGATGGCGGCCTTCTTCTGCGTGCCGTAGCTCAGCTGGCCCTGCCAGGTCACGTCGCCGCGGATGAAATAGGCGTCAACCTCGAAGAGGTGCGCCATCGTGTCGCGCGTCGAGTAGGGCTGCGTGGTCACCGGGTTCACGCCGATGCCGTCGGCCGTGGTGTCGTCGAAGGCGCGGAAGTTGGCCACCTTGCCATGCATGCCCGCGAAGCCGAAGCCCTGGAACTCGCCCTTGGAATAGTCCACCCGGTAGGCCAGTGCCGGGGTCTTGTTGCTGCTGGACTTCTTGGCCGCGTTGACGTTGGCCAGCACGCCCTTGACGATCCACTTGCCGCGCGTGAGCTCGATGCCGGCGCCGGTGTAGGCGGTGGGCAGGGTGAAATCGAACAGCAGGTTGTGGGTGATCAGCTTGTTCAGCGTGGGCTGCAGGTACTCGTAGCCGGACCAGTCGGGGATCTGCCCGGCGATGAAGCGGGTCTGCAGGTCGCCCAGCGGCACCGACACGCTCGCCTCGTGCACGGGCGAGGTGCCGTCGAACACGGAGCCCACGCCGCGGTTGGGTGCCAGCGTCAGGCGCCACTTGGTGCCGGAATCGGTTTCCTTCTGGAAGTCGATCACCGCGGCGCCGAAGTAGGAGTTGTCGTAGTTGTAGCCGTCGTCATCGACGCGGTTGAGGAACTGGAAGCCCGCGCGGTCCTGCGCGCGGTTGTAGAAGAAGGTCGGGTCCATGTAGCCGCTGATCTTCAGCAGCTTCATGCCGGCGGCGTCGCGTCCGTCTTCCAGCGCCTCGGCCTTGACGGCCACACGGTTGAGCTCTGCCACCTGCTCGGGCGTCATGCCCCACTGGCGTTCACCGGTGGCTGCGGCGGAGGCAGACGTGGCGGCCGGCCTGGCCTCCAGCTTCTTCTCCAGCTCGGCGACCTTCTCCTTGAGGGCGCGCAGTTCCTTGAGCAGCTCGTCGCTGCTCTGCGCCAGGGCGGCACCGGGCAAGGCGGCGGCGAGCGCCAGAACGACGGGCGCCAGCAGCAGGGGGGCGGGTTGCCTGGAAGTCATCGGGGCTCTCCTCTCGGGTCGGGTTTCGGAAGGCGGTTGAAGGCGAAGGGATGGGGGCAGGTGCCGGGCCAAAGCGGTGGGCTCCGTGGCGCGCTCAGTGTCGGGTGGCCTCGGCCATTTCGAGCTGGCGGCGCCGTTCGGCGCGGGCGATGGCGTAGCTGGCGGCGACCACGCCGATCGCGACCACCACCACCACCACGGTGGCAATGGCGTTGACGCTGGGGCTCAGGCCCAGCCGGGCGCGCGAGAAGATCACCAGCGGCATCGTGGTGGCGCCGGGGCCGGACAGGAAGGCCGACAGCACCACATCGTCCAGCGACAGCGTGAAGGTCAGCAGCCAGGCCGACAGCATGGACTGAGTGATCATCGGCAGCGTGACGAGGCGGAAGACCTGGTGCGGCCGCGCACCCAGGTCCATCGCCGCCTCTTCCAGCTGCGGGTTCAGCTCGCCCAGGCGGGCCTGGATCACCACGGTGGCGTAGGCCAGACCCAGCAGCAGGTGGCCCAGCCAGATGGTCATCATGCCGCGCTCAGGGAAGCCGATCGCCCGCTGGACGGACACCAGCATCAGCAGCAGAGACAGGCCCACCACCACCTCGGGCATCACCAGCGGCGCATTCACCATGCCGTTGAACACGGTGCGGCCGGTGAAGCGCCGATACTTGACCAGCGAGAACGCCGCCAACGTCCCCAGCAGCACCGAGCCGCAGGCGGTCAGGAAGGCGATCTTGACCGACAGCCACAGGCCCGCAAGCAGCTCGCGGTCCTCGGCCAGCGCGGCGTACCACTTCAGCGTGAAGCCGCGCCAGACGTTGGCCACCGGCGAGTCGTTGAACGAGTAGACGACCAGCGCGACGATCGGCAGGTACAGGAAGACGAAGCCGGCGGCCAGCCAGCCGATGGCAAAGCGGCGGTTGAAGGCCGCGGAGGTGCCTCGACTCATCGTCCCGCCTCCTGCGCTTCGGCCTGGTATTTGTTGAAGATCGCCAGCGGCACGATGATCAGCAGGATCATCACCACCGCCACGGCCGAAGCCATCGGCCAGTCATTGTTGGAGAAGAACTCGTCCCACATCGTGCGGCCGATCATCATCGTCTCCGGCCCGCCGAGAAGCTCGGGGATGACGAACTCGCCCACGCAGGGGATGAACACCAGCATCGAGCCGGCGATGATGCCCGCCTTGGACAGTGGCACGGTGATCTTCCAGAACGTCACCCAGGGCGTGGCACCCAGGTCGGCGGCAGCCTCCAGCAGGCGCAGGTCCATCTTGGCGAGGTTGCCGTACAGCGGCAGCACCATGAAGGGCAGGTAGGTGTAGACCATGCCCAGCACCAGCGAGAAGGGTGTGTTCATCAGCTTGCCTGGCGCGGTGATCAGCCCGGCCGCGGCCAGCAGTTGGTCAGCGCCGCTGGCGATCAGCAGGTCGGCCACCCAGCCATGCTCTGAGAGCAGCGCCTTCCAGGAATACACCCGCAGCAGGAAAGAGGTCCAGAAGGGCAGCATCACCAGCATCAGCAGGGCTGGCTGCACGGTGGATTTCGCCCGCGCCATGAAATAGGCGAAGGGGTAACCAATACCCAGGCAGAGCACGGTGGTGGCCGCGGCGTACTTCAGGCTGGCGACGTAGGTGCGCCAGTAGAGCTCGTCCTGGGTGATGAAGACGTAGTTGCCCAGCTTGATGCTGAGCTGCAGTAGCCCGTCCCGGTAGGTGACCAGGTCCTTGAACTGCACCGTCTCCATCTCGGAGACGCTGATCTTGGCCAGGATCAGGAAGGGCAGCAGGAAGAAGACCAGCAGCCAGAGGTAGGGGATGCCGATCACGGCGGTGCGCCCGCGGCGCAGCCAGCCCAGGAAGGCGGTCAGGCGCTTCATGGCTGCACCGTCACTGCGTCAGCACCACGTGGGCCGAACGCGACCAGTGCGCCCAGACCTCGTCGCCCCAGGTCAGCTCGTCGTCGCGGTGGCGCTGGGTGTTGGCGAGCGTGACCTTGAGCACCGCGCCGCTGCCCAGCTGCACGTGGTAGACCGTGTAGCCGCCGAAGTAGGACAGCTCCTTGATCGTGCCGCGCGCGGTATTGAAGGCGTCGCTGGGCGCGTGGCGGCCGATGTGGATTTTCTCGGGCCGCAGCGCCACCGTGACGGCCATGCCTTCGGTGCCGGTGATGCCGTGGCCGACGTAGTGGCGGCAGTCGGCACAGTCGATCACCACGTGGTCCGGCTCGTCCACCGCCAGCGTGCCGTCCATCAGGTTGACGTTGCCGATGAAGTCGGCCACGAAGCGGCTGGCCGGCGTCTCGTAGATCTCGCTCGGGTGGCCCACCTGCAGGAAGCTGCCCTCGCTCATCACCGCGATGCGCGAGGCCATCGTCATCGCTTCTTCCTGGTCGTGCGTCACCATCACGCAGGTCACGCCGACCTGCTCGATGATGTTGACCAGCTCGATCTGGGTCTGCTCGCGCAGCTTCTTGTCGAGCGCGCCGAGAGGCTCATCCAGCAGCAGCAGCTGCGGCTGCTTGGCCAGGCTGCGCGCCAGCGCGACGCGCTGCTGCTGCCCGCCCGAGAGCTGGTGCGGCCGGCGCCTGGCGTACTTGCCCAACTGGGTGAGCTTGAGCATGGCGTCGACCCGCTCAGCCACGCGGTCCTTGGCCCATCCTTCGCGCTGCAGCCCGAAGGCGATGTTCTCCCACACCGTCAGGTGCGGGAACAGCGCGTAGGACTGGAACATCATGTTCAGCGGCCGCTCGTAAGGCGGCAGCCCGGCGAGGTCCTGGCCGTTGAGGATGATCTGCCCGGACGTGGGCGTCTCGAAGCCCGCCAGCATGCGCAGCAGCGTCGTCTTGCCGCAGCCCGACGAGCCCAGCAGCGCGAAGATCTCGCCCTTGGCAATGTCCAGGCTGACGTGGTCGACGGCCTTGTAGCCGTTGAAGTCCTTGACGACGTCGCGGATCTGCAGGAACGCCGGTTGCCCGGCCCCCGCCGCTGCCGGCCCGCCCGGTGTCACCGCCGGGGCGGCCGTGCTGCTGCTTGCCATCGATGCGCTCCTGTCGGACGAACGGGTCAGGTCAGGACCCGGATCAAAGGCCGGTCTTGAAGCCGGTGTAGGTGCGCGTCATCAGGCGGCGCAGGTCGTTGTTGAGCGCGTCCGGGGCAACCATTTTCTTCATGTCTGCGTCGGACAGGAACACGGTCGGGTTGCTCGCCACTTCCGGCTTGACGAACTTGCGCGACTCCTTGTTCGGGTTGGCGTAGAACACCTTGTTGGTCAGCGCCGCGTGCACCTCCGGACGCAGCAGGTAGTTGATCCACTTGTGGGCGTTGCCGGGGTGGGCGGCGTCCGCGGGGATCACCATCACGTCGAAGAAGAGGATGCCGCCGGTCTTGGGGATCAGCACCTGGATGTTCTGGCCGGTCTTGCCGTCGAGGGCGCGCTGGCGAGCGATGTTGATGTCACCCGACCAGCCCAGGGCCAGGCAGATCGAGCCGTTGGCCATGTCGTTGATGTAGCCCGAGGAGCTGAACAGCGTCACCGAGGGGCGCACGCTCTTGAGCAGGTTGGCCGCAGCGGTGTAGTCGCCGGGGCTCTTGCTGAAGGCCGGCTTGCCGAGGTAGTGCAGGGCCGCGGGGATCACTTCCGTGGCGGAATCGAGGAAGGACACGCCACAGCTCTTCATCTTCGAGATGTACTCGGGCTTGAAGACCAGGTCCCAGGCGTTGTCGGGCATCGGGGTGCTGCCCAGGGCCGCCTTCACCTTCTCGACGTTGATGCCCACCGTGGTGTAGCCCCACAGCCAGTTGACCATGTACTCGTTGCCCGGGTCCATGCGGGCGAGCTGGGCCTGCACGGCCGGGTCGAGGTGCTTGTAGTTGGCGATCTGGGCCTTGTCGATCTTGCGCAGCAGGCCGCCATCGGCCTGCAGCTTGGCCCAGTTGGACGAGGGCACCACGATGTCGTAGCCCGTCTTGCCCGCCACCAGCTTGGCGTGCACGATCTCGTTGTTGTCGAAGTTGTCGTAGCGGACCTTGATGCCGGTTTCCTTCTCGAAGTTCCGGATCGTGTCCTCGGCGATGTAGTCCGACCAGTTGTAGATGTTCAGCACCTTCTCCTCCTCCTGCGCGATCGCGCTGGCGCCGGCAAGGAGGGAGAGGGCCGCAGCCGCCAGGGAGACGACCGTTCGGACAGACATCAGTTTCATGAAGGAACCTCCAGGAAGGTGAGGCCGTGGGGCCTGGGGACAGCAGTGTGAGAGCGTGACGCGCGTGACGTTTGCAACGAGTCTAAGGTGACGCCGGCCCGGTGGGCCGATGCGAGGGCCGAAATCTGCCCACCGCCTCCCCACGATGACTTGCTTACAACAGCCGGGCACAGCGAGCGTGGGCAGGTCATGAATTGCACGTAACGTGCCAGGGAGGGGCGTTCGGCGTCAGGCGGTCCAGCCGCGTGCGCGCACGTCGGCCAGGGTCAGGTCCAGGCAGCGGCGGATCAGCGCCACCATCTCGTCGACCTGCGCCAGCGTCATCACCAGCGGCGGCGCGATGATCATGCGGTCGCCCACCGCGCGCATGATCAGCCCGTTGCCGAAGCAGTGGCCGCGGCAGAGCATGCCGACCTCCAGCTCGCCGGGGAAGCCCTCGCCAGTCGCCTTGTCCTTGACCAGCAGCAGCGCGCCCATCGCACCGCAGGTCTGTGCCTCGCCCACCAGCGGGTGCTCGCCCAGTTGAGCGAACTGCTCGGCCAGGTAGGGCCCCAGCTCGTCGTGCACGTGCTCTACCAGTTTCAGCTCGCGGATCAGGCGGATGTTGGCCAGCGCCACCGCGCAGGCCACCGGGTGGCCGGAGTAGGTGTAGCCGTGCTCGAACTCGCCGCCCTGCTCGATGAGCGCCTTGGCGACGCGCTCGCCCACCATCACGCCGCCCAGCGGGATGTAGCCGCTGGTCACACCCTTGGCGAAGGTGATGAGGTCCGGCCGGCTGCCCACCGTCTGGCAGCCGAACCAGTGGCCGGTGCGCCCGAAGCCGCAGATCACCTCGTCGCTCACCAGCAGGATGCCGTACTGGTCGCAGATGCGCTGGATCTCGGGCCAGTAGGTCTCGGGCGGCACGATCACGCCGCCGGCGCCCTGGATCGGCTCGGCAATGAAAGCCGCCACCTTGTCCGGGCCGACTTCCAGGATCTTCTGCTCCAGCCAGCCGGCCGCCACCTTGCCGAACTCTGCCCGGCTGAGCCCCGCCGGGCGGCCGTGCAGCCACCAGTAGGGCTGCTCGATGTGCGTGATGCCGGGGATGGGCAGCCCGCCCTGGGCGTGCATGTACTTCATGCCGCCCAGCGAGGCGCCGGCCATCGTGGAGCCGTGGTAGCCGTTCCAGCGGCTGATGATGACCTGGCGCTCGGGCTGGCCCTGCAGGTCCCAGTAGCGGCGCACCATGCGCACCACGGTGTCGTTGCCCTCCGAGCCCGAGCCGGCGTAGAAGACGTGCTTGAAGCCTGGCGGCATCACCTCGGCCAGCAGCTCGGCCAGCTCGATGGCCGGCGGCGTGGTGGTCTGGAAGAAGCTGTTGTAGAAGGGCAGTTCCTTCAACTGGCGGGTGGCCGCGTCGATCAGCGCCTGCTGGCCGTAGCCGACGTTGACGCACCACAGGCCGCTCATCGCGTCGAGGATGCGGTGGCCCTCGCTGTCGCGCAGGTAGATGTTCTCGGCGCTGGTGATGATGCGCGAGCCCTTCTTGGCCAGCGCCTGGAAGTCGGTGAAGGGGTGCAGGAAGTGCGCGGCGTCCGCGGCCTGCCATTGGGCGGTGGTTCTCATGATTGCGGTCTCGTTCAGACGTGCAGGAGAAGGTGCTCGCGCTCCCAGGGCGAGATCACCTTCATGAACTCGGCGTGCTCGATCTCCTTGACCTCGGTGTAGACGGTCACGAACTCCTCGCCGAGCACCGCCGCCAGGTCCTTCTCGCGGCGCAGCTTCTCCAGCGCCTCGCCCAGGCTGCGCGGCAGCTGGTAGTCGCCCAGGTAGGCGTCGCCCTTGCACTCGGGCGTGGGCTCGATGCGGTTCTGGATGCCCAGCCAGCCGCAGGCCAGCGTGGCCGCCAGCGCCACGTAGGGATTGGCGTCGGCGCCGATCACGCGGTTCTCGATGCGCCGCGCCGCCGGGCTCGCCACGGGGCTGCGGATGCCCACGGTGCGGTTGTCGGTGCCCCACTGGATGTTGATCGGCGCGGCGGTGAAGCGCGCCAGGCGGCGGTAGCTGTTGACGTAGGGAGCGAAGAGCGCCATCGCCGCCGGGATGTAGTGCTGCAGCCCGCCGATGTACCAGCGGAAGGCGTCGCTGGCCGAGCCATCCGGGTGGCTGAAGATGTTCTGGCCCTGGCGGTCCACCACGCTCTGGTGGATGTGCATCGCACTGCCCGGCTCGCCCGCGATCGGCTTGGCCATGAAGGTGGCGAACATGTTGTGCCGCATGGCCGCCTCGCGCACCGTGCGCTTGAAGAAGAACACCTCGTCGGCCAGCCCGAGAGGGTGGTCGTGGAAGAAGTTGATCTCCATCTGCCCGGCGCCGATTTCGTGGATCAGCGTGTCGACGTTCAGCTCCATCTGCTCGCAGTAGGAGTAGACGTCCTCGAACAGCGGGTCGAACTCGTTGACCGCGTCGATCGAGTAGGCCTGGCGCGAGGTTTCCGCCCGGCCGCTGCGGCCGATGGGCGGCTTGAGCGGCATGTCCGGATCGGTGTTGCGCGCCACCAGGTAGAACTCCAGTTCGGGCGCCACGATCGGGTTCCAACCCGCGCCCTCGTACAGGTCGCACACGCGCCGCAGCACCGAGCGCGGCGCGAAGGGCACCATGCGGCCCTCCTTGTCGTAGCAGTCGTGGATGACCTGCGCGGTGGGGTCGGTGGCCCAGGGCACGATGCGCACCGTGCGCGGGTCGGGGCGCAGGTGCATGTCGCGGTCGGTGGGGTTGATGACGTCGTAGTACGGCCCCTCCTCGGGGAACTCGCCTGTCACGCCCATCGCGACCACCGCCTCGGGCAGCCGCATGCCGCGGTCCTCGGTGAACTTCTGGCGCGGCAGGATCTTGCCGCGCGCCACGCCGGTCAAGTCCGGCACCAGGCATTCGATCTCCGTGACACGCCGCTCGTTGAGCCAGTTCTCAAGTTCGGCGAAGGTGAAGTGTTCTCTGCTGCTGACCATGGGGTCTCCCGTTGACCATCCCGTTCGGTGCCTTCGATGCGCTCACGGCGTTCGGGCACCAGGCCGGGGATGCATGGGCCTGGGAAGCAGGCGCCGGCTGTGCCGATCGACACCGCCGGCACCCGGTCAGCGATCGGGTGGGCGGTGGGTGTCGCGGTAATCCTGGCAGGCCGCACCGAAGGCACGCAGGAGGGCCATGGAGACCGGGTTGTCGGCTGCCAGCCACTCCGGGTGCCACTGCACGCACAGGGCGAATCCGGGGGCCGCGGCGTTGGGGACCGTCGAAAAGGCCTCGACCAGGCCATCGGGCGCGAGCGCCTCGATGCGCAGGCCATCGGCCAGGCGGTTCACGCCCTGGCCGTGCACGCTGTTGACCTGCAGTTCGGCGCCAGCGCCGAAGAGCCCTTCGAGCCAGCCGCCGCGCTGCACCACGATGGGGTGGGATGCAGCGTACTGCACCTCGGCGGGGGCCGCTTCCGGGGCGCGGTGGTCGTGCTTGCCAGGCACCTCCTGCACGGCCTGGTGCAGGCTGCCGCCCAGCGCGACGTTGGCTTCCTGGAAGCCGCGGCAGATCGCCAGCAGCGGGATGCCGCGCTGCAACGCCTTCGGGATCAACGGCAGCGTCCAGTCGTCACGCACCGGGTCGAGCGGCAGGCGCTGGTCGTAGACCTCTTCGCCGTAGTGGCCGGGGTGCACGTTGGAGGGCGAGCCGGTCAGCAGCACGCCGTCGGCCAAGTCCAGGAGCGCGTCCAGCTCCGCGGGCGAGGCCGATGGCACCACCAGCGGCAGCGCGCCGGCCAGGCGCACCGCGTCGATGTATTTCTTGCCTGCCACGTGGAAGGGATGCTGTCCGAGCATCCGGTTGCAGGCCGGGACCAGCACGAGCGGCTGGCGGAACGGGGGTAGGGTGCTCATTGGGCTTGCCGCCGCGGGGCTGTGTCCGCGGCTCTGGGCTTACTGAAGTGATGGAAGGTTCTGCTCGTGCAGGGAGTGTGCCAGAGGCGTTTGCGGCCGGTGCGCGGGGTTCCACCAAGGCCCGATCGCTGGCGTGCCGAGGCGCGCCAGCTACCAGAAGCGGTCGCGCAGCCGGTACCAGGCCATGCCCAGCACCAGCAGCGGCGTGCGCAGGTGCGCCCCGCCCGGGAAGGGGCGGTGGCGCAGCCGCGCAAAGGTGTCGAAGCGCTCGGCATCCCCGGCCATGGCCTGCGCCACCAGCTGCCCAGCCAGCCCCGTGAGCGCCAGGCCGTGGCCCGAGAAGCCCTGCAGGTAATAGACGTTGGGGGCATGGCCCCGCGCCGGCAGGCGGCCGAAGTCCGGCGCGCGGTTCATCGACACGTCCACGAAGCCGCCCCAGGCGTACTGCACCGCCACGTCCTGCAGCTGCGGAAAGGCCTGCACCATGCGCTGGCGCAACCCTTCGGCCATGCGCAGCGGCGTGAGCGTGCTGTAGGTGGCGCGCCCGCCGTAGAGCATGCGGTGGTCGGCACTCAGCCGGTAGTAGTCCAGCACCCAGTTGTTGTCGCAGACCGCCGCGCCGCAGGGGATCAGCGCCTGGGCGCGTGCGGGCGCCAGCGCCTCGGAGCCGACGATGTAAGTGCCGACCGGCATGATGCGCGAGCGCAGCGCCGGCACCAGCCCCTGCAGGTAGACGTTGCCGGCCAGCAGCACCTGGCGGGCATGGACCTCGCCCTGCGCGGTGCGCAGCACGGGCACCGGGCCTTCGCCCAGGGCCGTGACGGGGCTGTGCTCGAAGAGCTGCGCCCCGGCCTGCTCGGCCGCGCGCGCCAGGCCCAGGGCGTACTTGAGCGGGTGCAGGTGGCCGGAGCGGGCGTCGTACACCGCGCCGCGCACGCGCGGGCTGGCAATCCAGTTCGGCAGGTCGGCCCGCTCGATCGGCTGCTGCTGCCAGCCATAGAGGCGCTCCAGCCGCTCGGCATCGTCGTACAGGCTGCGCACCTTGCGCGGCTGCACCGCCACGCCGAGGAAGCCGTCGCGCCAGTCGCAGTCGATGCCGTGGCGCGCGCAGCGGCTGCGGATCAACGCCAGCGCGTCGATGGACATCGCGAAGACGCGCCGCGCTTCATCCAGCCCCAGCTGGGCCTCGATCTCGTCCATCGAGCAGGCCAGCCCGTGGATGGCCTGGCCGCCGTTGCGCCCGCTGGCGCCCGAGCCGATCTGGCGGGCCTCCAGCAGCACGACGCGCCGGCCGCGCTCGGCCAGCTCCAGTGCCGCCGACAGCCCCGCCAGCCCCCCGCCGACGATGGCCACGTCCGCCTCGATGCGCCCCTGCAGCGCTGACCGATCCGGCCCGCGCGGCGCGGTGGCGGCGTAGTAGGACTCGCGCGCCAGGGCCAGGTCGGTGTCGAGCAGGGCCATGCCGCCAGGAGCCGGTCACGCCACCCGGTTGATCGCGCCGCGCAGCGTGTCCACGATCTGGTCGATCTGGCCACGCTCGATGATCAGCGGCGGCGACAGCGCGATGGTGTCGCCGGTGGTGCGGATCAGCACGCCCTTCTCGTAGCAGTCCAGGAAGACGTCGAAGGCCCGCTTGCCCGGCTCGCCCGGGCGCGGCGCCAGCTCGATGCCGCCCACCAGGCCGATGTTGCGGATGTCGATCACGTGGGCGCAGTCGCGCAGCGAGTGCACCGCCTCGCCAAAGTAGCCCTGCAGCTCGCCGGCCCGGGTCAGCAGGCCCTCATCGGCGTAGGTGTCCAGCGTGCCCAGGCCAGCGGCGCAGGCCAGCGGGTGGGCCGAGTAGGTGTAGCCGTGGAACAGCTCGATCAGGTGCTCCGGCCCGGTCATGAAGGCATCGTGGATCTGCTGCTTCACGAACACCGCGCCCATGGGCACGCAGCCGTTGGTGATGCCCTTGGCGGTGGTGATCAGGTCCGGCGTGACGCCGAAGGTCTGCGCGCCGAAGGGCTGGCCGGTGCGGCCAAAACCGGTGATGACCTCGTCAAAGATCAGCAGGATGCCGTGTTTGTCGCAGATCTCGCGCAGGCGTTGCAGGTAGCCCTGCGGTGGGATCAGCACGCCGGTGGAGCCCGCCACCGGCTCCACGATCACCGCGGCGATGGTCGATGCGTCATGCAGCGCCACCAGCCGCTCCAGGTCATCGGCCAGCTCCGCGCCATGTGCCGGCTGACCGACGCTGAAGGCGTTGCGCTTCGGGTCGTGCGTGTGGCTGATGTGGTCCACGCCGGCCAGCAGCGTGCCGAACATCTTGCGGTTGGACACGATGCCGCCCACCGAGATGCCGCCGAAGTTGACGCCGTGGTAGCCGCGCTCACGGCCGATCAGACGGGTGCGGGTGCCTTCGCCGCGGGCGCGCTGGTAGGCGATGGCGATCTTCAGCGCCGTCTCGACCGACTCGGACCCCGAGTTGGTGAAGAACACGCGGTTCAACCCGGCCGGGGCCAGCTTGGCCAGCCGGTCGGCCAGCTCGAAGGCCTGGGGGTGCGCCATCTGGAAGGGCGGCGCGTAGTCCATCTGCGCCGCCTGCGCCTGGATGGCCTGGACGATCTTCGGCCGCGCGTGGCCGGCGTTGACGCACCACAGGCCGGCCACACCGTCGAGGATCTGCCGGCCGTCGTCGGTCCAGTAGTGCATCCCTTCTGCACGGGCCAGCAGGCGCGGCGCCTTCTTGAACTGGCGGTTGGCGGTGAAGGGCATCCAGTAGGCGTCGAGGGGGCTGCTCATCGTGAGGTGTAACGGAGTGGATCGGCGGTGGATTCAGCTCAAATCAGTCTAGCCAAGGCGGCGCGCAATGTGCGAGCGCGATGGACCGGTGCTCACCTGCTGGACGCAATTTTCTGCGAATGAAAATGCCACAATCCGCACATCATGCGAGACATCAAAAATTCTCTGCAACTGGATGCGATCGACCGGCACATCCTGGCCGAGTTGCAGCGCGACGGGAAAATCTCCAACGTGGAGTTGGCGCAGCGCGTGCACCTCTCGCCCTCGGCCTGCCTGCGGCGCGTGCGCCAGCTGGAGGAGGAGGGCGTGATCGCCCAGTACGTCGCCCTGCTCAACCCCAAGGCGGTGGGGCAGCACGGCACCAGCTTCACCATCATCAACCTGGAGACGATGAGCAACCAGCTGCTCGGCGCCTTCGAGCAGGCGGTGCGCGACGAGCCCCGCGTGCTGGACTGCTACTACGTCGCCGGCTCCAACGACTACCTGATCCGCTTCGCCTACCGCGACGCCGAGGACCTGGAGCGCTTCCATACCGAGGTGCTGATGCACCTGCCGGGCGTGGCGCGCTCCAACTCCATGCTGGTGCTGCGCACCGTCAAGAAGACCACCGCGCTGGCGGTGTGAGGCACACACCAAAGAGCCGCCCGGGCGGGGCGGCTCCTTGCGGGGTGAGGGTCGAGGCCGTGGCCTCGCCGCTTCAGTTGGCCTTGGCCTGGCGGCGGCTCTGGGCGCCGTCACGGCCGGCGCCGGCATCGGGCAGGGCGGCCATCAGCTTCTTGGCCTCGGGGTAGATCAGCGACTCTTCCAGGTCGATGTGGTCCAGGTACAGCGCCTTGAACACCGGCAGCGCGGCGCGCAGGCCGTCGAGCTCATACCAGCTGTAGCCCTTGGAAATCGCCTCCAGCTGCGGTTCCAGTTCCAGCCAGTCCTCTTCCAGCCAGCCGTGGTCCTGCTGCAGGCGCTGCACGTGCTGCACCAGTTCCGCATCGGCGCTGGCGAGCAGCCCCGGGAAGATCATGCGCTCTTCATCGAGGTGGTGCTGGCGCCCGTTCTCGTTGAAGAACTTGACGATGTCCGCAGCCAGCGTCTGCGCCTCGCCATCCACGCCCTTGTCTTCCAGGTGATCGATCAGGCGGGCCAGCTCGTCCAGGGTCTTCAGCACCTCCCGGTGGCAGCTGTCCAGTGCCTCGAACTCGGTCGCCGTGACGGCGGTGACAGTGGCGGGGGCAGCGGACGCAGTGGCAGTCACAGACATGGCAGGCTCCTTTGAGGATTCCCCGGGGCGGGGCGATGGCGCATTCTTGCCGCAGTGCAACATTCCGAGTTGCGCAATGTCAAAACCTGCGTGCTGTGGCCTCGGTCACACAACACCCAGCGCCCGCAGGTTCTCAGGTGTGGCCTGCCGACGGCCCGTGGTGGCGGATGTGCCCACACAGGTAGGTCCACACCAGCGTTGCCGCCGCCAGCGAGGTGATCTCCGCGTGGTCGTAGGCCGGCGCCACTTCCACGCAGTCCATGCCCACCCAGGGCAGGTCGGCCAGCTCCTCCAGCAGGCTGAGCACCTGGTGGCTGCTCAGCCCACCCGGTTCGGGCGTGCCGGTGCCCGGGGCAAAGGCCGGGTCCAGGCAGTCGATGTCCAGGCTCAGGTAGAGCGGCGGCTCGTCGGCCGTGCGCCAGCGCTGGCGCAAGTCCTCCGCAATGGCAGCCAGCTCGGCCGGCCGGTCGACCCCGCGCAGCGCACGCGCCGTGTGGATGCGCCCGCCCCGGTCGGCCACGTACTCGCGCGCCGAGCGCTCGCCGGACGAGCGGATGCCGATCTGCGTGAACAGCTCCGGCAGCACCAGCCCCTCGTCGAAGGCCTCGCTCACCCAGGTGCCATGCCCGCTGGGCTCGCCGAAATGGTCGGGCCAGGTGTCGCAGTGCGCGTCAAAGTGCAGCACCGCGAGCGGCCGACCCAGCCAGCTGCGGTAGGCACGCAACAGGCTGAGGGTGACCGCATGGTCCCCACCCAGCCAGACCATGTGGTGCTGCGGCAGCAGCGCCGCCACCTGGGGCTCCAACGCCGAGCGCAGCGCCGGCAGCGCCGTGTTGGGCAGCGGCAGGTCGCCCAGGTCGCCCAACCAGGGCAGGCCACCTGACCCACCCGCATCCAGCGGGCTGACGTCGAACAGCGGGTGGATGCCGTCGCACAGCATGTGGCTGGCCTGCCGGATCGAGCGCGGCCCGAACCGCGCCCCCGGCCGGTTGGTCACCGCACCATCCCAGGCGATCCCCGCCAGCGCATAGCGCTGCCCGGCCGAGGCCGAAGGAGCCTTGAGGAAGTTCGCGGCGCTGCGGAAGGCGAAGTCGGTCATGGTGAGAGGGCGGTGACCAGCGGCGTCAGTGGCAACAGAAGGCATTCACACCGACACGCGCATCGACAAGTCCAGCGCCCGCAGGTGCTTGGTGATGGCGCCCACCGAGATGCGGTCCACGCCGGTTTCGGCCAGGGCGCGGATCGTTTCCAGGGTGGCGCCGCCGGAGTACTCGATCAGGGTCTTGCCGCCGCAGGCGCGGTGGCCCTGGACCAAGGCCACCGCCTCGCGGATCTGGTCGAGCGGGAAGTCGTCGACCAGCAGCAGGTCCACGTCCTCGTCGAGTGCGATGCGGGCCTCGTCCAGCGTTTCGGCCTCGGTCATCAGCGGCACGTCGAAGCCCAGCGCGCGGGCGTTGTGGATGGCCTGGCGCAGGCCGCCGGCCGCAGTGATGTGGTTTTCCTTGATCAGGAAGGCGTCGTACAGGCCGATGCGGTGGTTCAGCCCGCCGCCGCAGACGACCGCGTACTTCTGTGCGTTGCGCAGGCCCGGCAGGGTCTTGCGGGTGTCGACGATGCGGCAGTGCGTGCCGGCCACGGCGTCCACGTAGCGGCGCACGGCGGTGGCGGTGCCCGAGAGCGTCTGCAGGAAGTTCAGCGCGGTGCGCTCGCCGGTGAGCAGCGGTCGGGCCTGGCCGTTGATCATGCAGATCACCTGGTCGGCCTCGACGCGGCCGCCCTCGGGCACCGCCCAGCGGATCACCAGCGTGGGGTCCAGGGTGCGGAACACCGCGTTGACCCAGGGCTGGCCGCAGAGCACCGCGGCCTCGCGCGAGACGATGCGCGCGGTGGCGAGCTGGTCGGGCGGTACCAGCATCGCGGTGACGTCGCCGGTGCCGATGTCCTCGGCCAGGGCGCGTTCGACGGTGAGCTGGAGGTCGGCGGGCGGGCGGGGCGGGGTAGACATGGCGTGCGAGGGGCGGCAGTGGAACGGAATCGCAACGTCACGCGCACGGTTGGGCGCGCTGGGACGCAGCGAAGCCTGTGATTGTCGCGCAGCCGACGCCGGTGTCCGCCGCGGCCAGCCTAGACTCCCGCCTGCCATGCCCAGTCTGCGCCTCCAGTTGCTGCCCCTGCACGACTTCGTCGAACAATCGGTCTGGGTCCGCTCTCTCAGCCCCAGCGAGCGGGCCCTGGTGCATGAGAGCTGCACCGAGCGCTGCGTCGCCGCGCGCGAGACCGTGGCCGCGCTGGGCGACCCGGCCGAGCACTGGATGGGCGTGATCGACGGGGTGTTCAAGATGCAGGTGCGCCACCGCGACGGGCGCTGCTCCACGCTCACCGGCGTGGCGCACGGCGGCTGGTTTGCCGAGGGCACGCTGCTGCGCCACGAGCCCTACCGCTACGAGGTGGTGGCGCTGCGCGCCGGGCGGCTGGCCTGCCTGCCGCGCACCACCTTCGAGGCGCTGCGCGCGCGCAGCCTGGCTTTCAACCACTACCTGGAGCACCTGCTCAACGCCCGGCTGGGCCACTTCATCGGCCTGCTGCACTCGGACCGCCTGCTCGACGCCGATGCCCGCGTGGCGCACAGCCTGGCCAGCCTCTACAACCCCGATCTCTACCCGGACCCGGGGCCGCGGCTGAACTTCGCCCAGTCGGAGGTGGCGCTGCTGGCGGGCATCTCGCGCCAGCGTGCCAATGCGGCGCTGCAGCGGCTCGATGCGGCCGGGCTGATCCGCCTCGACACACGCGGCATGACGGTGCTGGACCTGGATGGGTTGCGCCAGTGGGAGGGGCCCTGCTCCCGTCCTGACGCCGGCTGACCCGCTGCTATCATCGACCGGCAATGTTGCGCTGCACCAACGCAGCGTCGCCCCGCCTGCGCACCCTGGTGACGGCTTCGCCGCCCACTCGCCGCCGGCCGCTCCCCACCGCTTCGCGCATGCGTCTCCAGTCGATCAAGCTCTCCGGCTTCAAGTCCTTCGCCGAGCCCACCCACTTCCAGCTGCCCGGCCAGCTGGTGGGCGTGGTCGGGCCGAACGGCTGCGGCAAGTCCAACATCATGGACGCTGTGCGCTGGGTGCTGGGCGAGAGCAAGGCCAGCGAGCTGCGCGGCGAGTCGATGCAGGACGTGATCTTCAACGGCAGCGGCAACCGCCGGCCGGCCAGCCGCTCCAGCGTCGAGCTGGTATTTGACAACACCGCGGCGCGCGCGGGCGGGCAGTGGAACCAGTTCAGCGAGATCGCCGTCAAGCGGGTGCTGACGCGCGACGGCACGTCGAGCTACTTCATCAACAACCAGCCGGTGCGCCGCCGTGACGTGCAGGACGTCTTCCTCGGCACCGGCCTGGGCCCGCGCGCCTACGCCATCATCGGCCAGGGCACCATCAGCCGCATCATCGAGAGCCGCCCCGAGGAGCTGCGCCTGTTCCTGGAAGAAGCCGCGGGTGTCTCGAAGTACAAGGAGCGCCGCCGCGAGACCGAGCACCGGCTGCGCGACACGCGCGAGAACCTGACCCGGGTGGAAGACATCCTGCGCGAGCTCAACGCCAACCTGGAGCGCCTGGAGGCCCAGGCCGAGGTGGCTGCGCGTTACCACACGCTGCAGGACGCCGGCACGCTCAAGCTGCACCAGCTCTGGTTCCTGAAGCACCGGGACGCCGCCACCGAGGAAGACCGCGTGCGCCAGGCGGTGTTGACCGCCACCAACGCGCTGGAAGGCCGCCTGGCCGAGCTGCGCCACACCGAGGCCGAGCTGGAGGAGGTGCGCCAGGCCCACTACGCCGCCAACGACGAGCTGCACGCCGCCCAGGGTGCGCTGGCCGAGGCGGCGATGGAGGTGAGCCGGCTGGAGGAGCGCATCCGCCACGTCATCGACGGGCGGCGGCGGCTGGAGCAGCGCTTGGCCGAGGTCAGGGCGCAGAGCCAGCAGTGGGCGCTGCGGCGCGACGAGGCCGATGCCGAGCTGGAGACCCTGGCCGAGCAGATGGCCCAGGCCGAGGAGCAGGGCGAGATCCTGGCCGCCCAGGCCGAAGAGCAGGCGCAGGCGCTGCCGCACACCGAAGACGCCGTGCGTGCCGCGACCCAGCGTGCCAACGCACAGCGCGCCAAGGCCGGTGAGGTGCAGCAGCAGATCCAGCTGCTGGCGGCTTCGTCACGCAACCTGGACGAGCGCCGGCGCGAGCTGGAGCAGCGCCGCGAGCGCCTGGCCGGCGAGCGCCGCAGCAGCGTCGCGCCCGACGAGGCGCGCCTGGCCGACCTGCGCGAGGAGTTGGCGATGGCCGAGGAGCTCCAGGGCGAGAGCCAGGTGCAGCTCGACGACCTGAGCGCGGAGGTGCCCACGCTGGACGAGGCGCGGCGCCAGCAGCAGCGCCTAGTCAACGAGGAGTCGGCCCGCCAGGCCGAGGTCGCCGCCCGGCTGGAGGCGCTGCGCGCGCTGCAGGACAAGGTGCGGACCCAGGGCAAGCTCGAACCCTGGCTGGCCCGGCACGGGCTGGAGGGGCTGGCCGGGCTGTGGACGCGCATCCACATCGAGGCCGGCTGGGAAACCGCGCTGGAGGCGGTGCTGCGCGAGCGCCTGAATGCGCTGGAGGTCGGCCGGCTGGAGACGGTCAAGGCCTTTGCGCTGGACGCGCCGCCGGCCAAGCTGGCCTTCTACACGCCGCCGCCCGCCGGGCTGGTCAATGCCCACCAGACGCTGCCGCGCCTGAGCGACCTGCTGCGTCTGCAGGATGCCGGCCTGAAGGCGCTGCTCAACGACTGGCTGGAGGGCGTCTACACCGCCGCGTCGATGGACGAGGCCCTGGCCAGCCGCAGCCGGCTGACGCATGGCGAGGTCATCGTCACCCAGGCCGGCCATGCGGTCAGCCAGTTCGCGGTGAGCTTCCACGCACCGGATTCCGAGCAGGCCGGCATGCTGGCGCGCGCCCAGGAGATCGAGAACCTGGAGCGCAGCAGCCGTGCCCAGGCGCTGCTGGCCGACGAGGCGCGCACGGCGCTGGTGCGGGCCGAGGCGGCCTACAGCGAGGCCTCCCAGCACCTGGCGCGGGCGCGCCGCGAGGCCAGCGACGCGCAGGGCGAGGCGCACCGGCTGCAGGTCGAGGTGCTGCGACTGACCCAGCAGTCCGAGCAGGCCCGCCTGCGCCGCGGCCAGCTGGATGCGGAGCTGGCGGAGATCGACCAGCAGCTCGAAGACATCGAGGAGCGTCGCATGACCGGCGAGGCCCGCTTCGAAGAGCTGGACCTGGCGCTGGCCACCGAGCAGGAGCGCCATGCCGAGCTGGAAGAGCAGGTCATCGAGGCCGAGCGGCGCCTGAGCGGCGCGCGCGAGCAGCTGCGCAGCCTGGAGCGCGAGGCGCAGGAGGCGCAGTTCCAGGCCCGTGCGCTGGCCGCGCGGCGCGGCGAGCTACAGCGCTCGATCGAAACCGCCGACCAGCAGATCCGCGCCAACGAGGGCTCGATCGAGACGCTGGCCGACGAGCTGGCCCGGCTGGACGACGCCGCTGCGCAGGACGGCCTGCAGGAGGCGCTGGCGCTGCGCATCGAGCGTGAGGGCGTGCTGGGCGTGGCGCGCAGCCGCTACGACGAGCTGTCGCTGCAACTGCGCCGTGCTGACGAGCTGCGCATGAGCCACGAGCGCAGCCTGCAGCCGCTGCGCGACGAGATCACCCGCCTGCAGCTGGAAGAGCAGGCCGCGCAGCTGGGCGGCGCGCAGTACATGGAGCAGCTGAGCGCGGCCGGGGTCGACCTGGCGGCGCTGGCCCAGGGCATCGTCCAGGGCGAGGTCAAGCTCTATGGCCTGCAGACCGAGATCGACCGCATCAACCGCGAGATCGCCGCGCTGGGCGCCGTGAACCTGGCCGCGCTGGAGGAACTGAGCGCTGCGCGCGAGCGCAAGGGCTTCCTGGACGCGCAGAACGACGACCTGACGCGGGCGATGACCACGCTGGAGGATGCGATCCACAAGATCGACATCGAGACGCGTGACCTGCTGAAGTCCACCTTCGACCAGGTCAACGACGGTTTCGGCGAGATGTTCCCGAGCCTGTTCGGGGGCGGCAACGCGAAGCTGGTGATGACCGGCGACGAGATCCTGGATGCTGGCGTGCAGGTGATGGCCCAGCCGCCGGGCAAGAAGAACAGCACCATCCACCTGCTCTCGGGCGGCGAAAAGGCGCTCACCGCGATTGCGCTGGTGTTCGCCATCTTCCTGCTCAACCCGGCGCCGTTCTGCCTGCTCGACGAGGTGGACGCGCCGTTGGACGATGCCAACACCGAGCGCTACGCCAAGCTGGTCAAGAAGATGTCCAGCGGCACGCAGTTCCTGTTCATCTCACACAACAAGATCGCCATGGAGATGGCCGAGCAGCTGGTGGGCGTGACGATGCAGGAGCAGGGCGTCTCGCGCATCGTCGCGGTGGACATGGAGGCGGCGCTGTCGATGGCCGACCACGCCTGAACCGGGGCCGTGCGAGCGGGTGTTTTGCACGGTTGGGACCCGGGCATCAGGCATCATGCGGGCTCCGACCGGGTGCCAAGCGGTCGGAATCCCGTAACGACCCCGAGGACCGCGCGCGTCAACGATGAAATCGCTGCAACTCTGGCTGGCTGTGCTGGGCGGGCTGGTGCTCGCCGCCGTGATCGCCCATGGGGCCTGGCAGACCCGCCGCGCCGGTGGCGGGCGGCGCCTGCCGCCGCTGGACCCGGCGCCCTCGCGGCACCTGGAGCCGCGCTTCGACGATGCCGGGCTGGCCGCCACCGAAGGCGCGCCGACCGCTGACGGGGACAGTGGCGGGGCTGCGCCCGTGCCGCCCAAGCCGCCGCGCCGCGTGCACACGGCACCACGCATCGACGCGCTGGTCGATGCGGTGGCTGCGCTGGCGCTCGACCAGAACGTGTTGGGCGAGACGCTGATCGCCCACCTGCCGCCCAGCCGCCGCGCGGGTGGCAAGCCCTTCATCATCGAGGGCCGTCACAGCGAGACCGGCGAGTGGGAACCTCCCGCGCCCGACACCTGGTACCGCGAGGTGCAGGTCGGCGTGCAGCTGGCCAACCGGCTGGGGCCGCTCAACGAGATCGAGTACTCCGAGTTCGTGCAGAAGATCCAGGCCTTCGCCGACGCGATCGGCGCCACGCCGGACTTCCCCGACATGCTCGACGTGGTCGCGCGGGCCCGCGAGCTGGACGCCTTCGCCAGCGAGCACGACGCCCAGCTGGCCATGCGCCTGCAGCCCCGTCGCAACCCCTGGCCGCTGCCCTTCGTGCAGCAGCATGCCTCGCGTCACGGCTTCGTGCCCGGCGCCACGCCCGGCCGGCTGGTGCTGCCGGGCAACGACGAGGGCGCACCGCCCATGCTGGCGCTGCAATTCGACCCCCAGGCTGCCCTGGCCGACGACCCGCGCCTGGCGCGCATCGACGAGGTGACGCTGGTGTTCGACGTGCCGCACACCGCCGCCAGTGAGCAGCCCTTCAACGCCTGGTGCGCCGCCGGGCGGGCGCTGGCGCTGGGGCTGGACGCCCTGGTCAGCGACGACAAGGGCCAGCCGCTGCACCCGGACGCCTTCCCGATGGTCGGCTCGGAGCTGGGCGAGCTCTACGAGCACCTGGCCGAGCGCGATCTGCCGGCCGGCTCGGCTGCGGCGCGGCGGCTGTTCAGCTGACGGGCGCGGCTGCGGCGTTGTAGCCGAGCGGCTCGAAGCGCTCGACGATGCGCGGCCCGACGCGGCCCGTTGGCAGCGCCTGCATGGCAGCCTCGATGAGCGCGCAGGCGGCGGCATCCAGCCCGCCAGGGCGGCGGTAGATCTCCATCCACGTCGCTTCGGCGCCGCGCGGGACGGCGTCGGCCCGCAGCAGCAGGCCGGTCTGCAGCCCGTCGATGCCTGTGCGCAGCCAAGCCTGCTGGCCCTCGACCTGCGCGTGTGCCGCCTCGCCCTGGGCCGGGTCGATGCGGTAGTAGACGTACAGTTCGGCCATGGCAGGCACGGGCCGTTCAGGCAGCGGCTTCCTGCGGCAGCGCGTAGGGCAGCGGCAACAGGGTCAGCGTTGGGCCATCGGCGGCGCCCAGGTGCAGGCTGCCGGGGTCGGTGGCGGCGTTGGTGGCAGCGATCTTCAGCTCGGCGACCAGGCGCCAGCCGCTGCCGTCGGGAGCCGCCGCAGCCGCCGCCACCTGGCCGGCCGGCTGGCCGGCATCGCCGCTCCAGAACACCTCCTGGCCGGGCAGGGCGGGTGCATCGCCCGCGAGCAGGAAGGCGCGGCGCTTGAGCTTGCCCAGGTAGTGGCTGCGCGCCACGATCTCCTGGCCGGGGTAGCAGCCCTTCTTGAAATCGACGCCGCCCACCAGCTCGTAGTTCAGCATCTGCGGCACGAACTGCCCGGCCGTGGCGGCCACCACCGGGGCAACGCCCGACGAGACCTCCAGCCAGGCCCAGACCGCCGCGTCCAGCGCCGGCAGGCCGGCCAGCAGGGCGTCCGCCTCGGCCACCGGGCCGATCCAGAGCCACCGGGGCTGGCCTTCGGCATCGGGCAGGCGGATCAGCATCGTGCCGCCACGGTCCGCCTTGGCCCAGGTGGCGGCCGGCGCCTCGGCGCCAAGCGCCTGGGCAGCGGCCGGGCCCGCCAAGCCGACCGCGACCAGCTCGCCAGCGGCATCGCTGAGCTTGGCCTTGGCGCGCATCACGAACATGCTCAGGCGCTTGAGCGTGGCGGGCAGCAGGTCGGCACTGCAGGCCAGCCAGAACTCCTCGGCAGCGTGGCGGCCGACGATCAGGCTGGCCAGCATGCGCCCCTGGGGCGTGCAGTAGGCGGCCAGGCGGGCGCGGTCGGCACCGAGCAGCTTGACGTCGTTGCTGATCTGGCCGTGCAGGAAGGCCGCGGCGTCCGCACCCACGGCACGGATCAGGCCCAGCCCGGGCAGGCGGCAGGCGCCGCCCGCAGAGGTCGTGGTGGCAGGAGAGGCGATGGTGTCCATGCGCTCATTATCATCAGCGACCATGGAACAGCGCCCCACCGGGAATTGGAAGCAACGGCCCACCCGCCTACAGGGCAGCGAGGGCAGGGGGGGCAGGGTGCGGGGCCGGCTGCTGTCCGCCTTGCTGACCCTCGTGCTGCTGCTGGCCATCGGCACGGCCGTGCTGGTGGGTTGGTGGCTCCACCAGCCGCTGGAGCTGGCGCAGGGCACGGTGGAGCTGGAGGTGGAGCCCGGCCAGTCGCCGCGCGAGATCGCGCGCAGCGCCGTGGCCGGTGGCGTGCAGGTGCAGCCCTTCCTGCTCTACCAGTGGTTCCGCTGGTCGGGCCAGGCGCGGCAGATCCGTGCCGGCAGCTACGAGATCACCCCGGGCACCACGCCGCGCGGCCTGCTGCGCAAGCTGGTGGTGGGCGACGAGAGCCTGGCCACGCTGCGGCTGATCGAGGGCTGGACCTTCCGCCAGGTGCGCGCGGAGCTGCAGCGCACCGCCGGCCTGAAGCTGCAGACCTCCGGCATGAGCGAGGCGGAACTCATGGCCGCCCTCGGGGCGCCCGGCCTGCCGGCCGAAGGGCGCTTCTTCCCGGACACCTACGCCTTCTCCAAGGGCAGCAGCGACCTGGCGGTGCTCAAACGCGCGCAAGCGGCGATGCAGCGCCGCCTGCAGGCGGCCTGGGAGCAGCGTGCGCCCGACTCACCGCTGACCTCCGCCGAGCAGTTGCTGACGCTGGCCTCGATCGTCGAGAAGGAGACCGGCCGCGCCGCCGACCGCCCCCAGATCGCCGGGGTGTTCCTGAACCGGCTGAAGATCGGCATGCCGCTGCAGACCGACCCGAGCGTGATCTACGGCCTGGGCGAGGCCTTCGATGGCAACCTGCGCAAACGCGACCTGCAGGCCGATACGCCCTACAACACCTACACCCGCCAGGGCCTGCCGCCCACGCCGATCGCCATGCCCGGGCGCGACGCCCTCTGGGCGGTGGTCCAGCCCATGCCGACCAAGGCGCTGTACTTCGTCGCCCGCGGCGACGGCAGCAGCGAGTTCAGCGCCACGCTGGCCGAACATAATCGCGCCGTGAACAAGTACCAGCGCAAGGCCCAGCAGCCGTGACATCGCCCGAATTGACGACGCCCGGCCCATCAACCCCAGCTCCCTTGGCAGGGCCGGTAGGCTCGGCGGGCCCGGCAAGCTGCTTCGTGACCGTCGAGGGCATCGACGGCGCCGGCAAGACCAGCCATGTGGACGCGATCGCCGAGCGCTGGCGGGCCCGCGGCCTGGAGGTGCTGCGCACCCGCGAGCCCGGCGGCACGCCGCTGGCCGAGGCGCTGCGCGAGCTCTTCCTGCACCGCCGCATGGACGCGCTGACCGAGGCGCTGCTGGTGTTTGCCGCCCGGCGCGACCACCTTGTGCAGGTCATCGAGCCGGCGCTGGCGCGCGGCGCGGTGGTGCTCTGTGACCGCTTCACCGACGCCACCTTCGCCTACCAGGGCAGCGGGCGCGGCTTCGATCTGGGCGTGCTGGCACAGCTGGAGGCCTGGGTGCAGCAGGGCCGCCAGCCGGATCTGACGCTGTGGTTCGACCTCGACCCTGCCACCGCCGCCCAGCGCCGCGCCGCTGCCCGCACGGCCGACCGGCTGGAGGCCGAGCCGCTGGACTTCTTCGCCCGCGTGCGTGCCGGTTATGCCGGGCGCGCCGCAGCCGACCCGGCCCGCTTCGCCCGGCTGGATGCAGGTGGCACGCTGGAGCAGGTGCGCGCCCAGGTGCTGGCCGTGCTGGAGGCGCGCGGATGGTGAGTTCGACCCGCCGTTCGGCGCCGGCCCGCGAGTCGGCCGCTTCCGCAGCAGTGCCGCGCCCGCCGCTGCCCTGGCTGGACGCACCGCTGGCCCAGGTGCTGGCGACCCAGCGCGCGCATGCCCTGCTGGTGTACGGCCCGCAGGGCGTCGGGCAATTGGATTTCGCACTTGGCCTGGCCCGTGCCTGGCTCTGCGAGACGCCGGCTGCGGCGCGCCCGCAGGGCCTGGCCTGCGGCCACTGCGCGGCCTGCCACCTGGTGGACGAACGCAGCCACCCCGACCTGCGGCTGATCGTGCCCGAGGCGCAGCGCGCCGAGGCCGGCCTGCCGGTGGACGAGGGCGGCAGCGACGACGAGGGCAAGAAGCGCAAGCCCAGCCGCGAGATCAAGGTCGACCAGATCCGCACCGCGTTGAACTTTGCCGAGCTCACCGCCGGCCGGGCGGCGCACAAGGTGCTGGTCCTGCACCCGGCCGAGGCGATCAACCCGATCGCGGCCAACGCCCTGCTCAAGACATTGGAGGAGCCCGGCGCGATGCGCTTCGTGCTGGCCAGCGGGGCACCGCAGGCGCTGCTGCCCACCATCCGCAGCCGCTGCCAGGCGGTGCAGCTGCAGATGCCCACGCGCGACGAGGCACTGGCCTGGCTTGGCGCACAGGGGGTGGCGGATGCGGCCGTGCTGCTCGATGTGGCGGGTGGGCAGCCGCAGGCGGCACTGGCGTTGCATGCCGCCGGGCTGGACGCTGCGGCGTGGCGGCAGTTTCCCCATTGGGCTGCGCAGGGCCAGGCCGCGCCCGTGGCCGGCTGGCCGCTGCCGCTGCTGATCGATGCGCTGGGCAAGCTCTGTCATGACCGCGCGCTGGTCACCCTGGGCCAGCCGGCGCGCTATTTCGCCCACAGCGAGCTGCGAGCGGGCAACCTGGACGCGCTCACCCGCTGGGCGGCTGAGCTGCGCCGCCGCTCGCGCGTGGCCGAGCACCCCTTCAGTGCCGGCCTGGCGGTCGAGGCGCTGATGCTGCAGGCCCGCCTGTGACAGGCACCGGGCCTGCCGCCGGCGCTGTGACAGCGGGCCAGGCAAGCGGGCTGGGCAGGCCATGCGGCCCGTTGGCGCGGGGCGAGCCCGGGATCGGTGCGGTTTTTCGCGCTCAGTTCTCACGCTCGGGCACCTGAGGGCCCGATAAACTGCCGACCCATGAACGAGCCCGTTTCCCGTCCCTTCGCGAACAGCACGGTGGCGCCCAGCACGCCGCGACCCAGCGTCATCCAGCTGGTGTTCAGGGAGAAGGGGGCGCTGTATGCGGCCTACATCCCGCTGTTCGCCGAGGGCGGCCTGTTCGTGCCCACCACGCGGGAGTACCGCTTGGGCGAGGACGTCTACCTGCTGCTGACGCTGCCCGACGACCCGCAGCGCTACCCGGTGGCCGGCAAGGTGGCCTGGTTGACGCCGGCCAACGCCTCGGGCGGGCGCACCCAGGGCGTGGGCGTGCGCTTTCCCAGCGACGAGAAGACCCGCGCGCTGCGCGTGCGCATCGAGGAAATGCTCGGCACGGCGATCCAGTCGGCCAAGCCCACCCAAACGATCTGATCTCCCACCCCCGTAGCGGCTGACGCCGCTCCCCCATCGAAGGGGGGCGCCGCCAGCGGACCGGCAAAGCCGGATCCGCGGCCGCTGCTGGCTGATCTCACAGCGCTACGGAACCTGCGCCGTTTCTCCTCACGATGTACATCGACTCCCACTGCCACCTGAGCTTCCCTGAACTGCAGCAGCGCCTGCCCGAGATCCGTGCTGCGATGGCCGAGGCGCGGGTCGACCGTGCCCTGTGCATCTGCACCACGCTGGAGGAGTTCGACGCGGTGCACGGCCTTGCGCTGGCGCATGACAACTTCTGGGCCACCGTGGGCGTGCACCCGGACAACGAAGGCGTCACCGAGCCGACCGTGGCGGACCTGGTCGAGCGCGGCCGGCGAGCGCGCGTGGTGGCGGTGGGCGAGACCGGGCTGGACTACTACCGGCTCGGCGAGCGCAGCGTGGCGGACATGGCCTGGCAGCGCGAGCGCCTGCGCGTGCACGTGCGTGCGGCCCGCCAGCTCGGCAAGCCGCTGGTGATCCACACCCGCAGCGCCTCGGCCGACACGCTGGCCATCCTGCGCGAGGAGGGCGCCGAGCAGGTCGGCGGCGTGTTCCACTGCTTCACCGAGACGCAGGCGGTGGCCGATGCCGCCCTGGAGATGGGGTTCCACATCTCGTTCTCCGGCATCCTGACCTTCCGCAACGCGCAGGAACTGCGCGACGTGGCCGCGCGCGTACCGCTGGAGCGCTGCCTGATCGAGACCGACAGCCCCTACCTGGCGCCCATGCCCTACCGCGGCAAGCTCAACACGCCCGCGCTGGTGCCCTACGTGGCGGCCGAGCTGGCGCGGCTGAAGCAACGGGATGTGGCAGAAGTGGCAGAAATGACCAGCCGCAATGCCGAGCAACTGTTCGGCCTGACGGCCGCCAGCGCGTAGCCGACGGTGTCGGGCGGCAGTCGGCAGGATCCGGCCTGCATGCCCAAGTCATTGATTCGGCAAGGAAAAACGGCATGACTGCGGCCGGGGAGGGCTCCCCGGGAGTGGCCATCGCCGACGCGCAACGGCAGGCTGCCTGACGTCCTTGTCAGACAAATTCCGACACGGTTTTTCGTGTTTGGGCCACTGCCGCGGTGGCGCAGGGATCTCTACAGTGAGCTCCATCGACAACGCCACCGACCCAAGGAGCCCACCATGACCGCACTGCACCACGCCCATCCCTTCGCCGTGATGATGAACCCGGAAGCCGTGCTGCAGGCGGTGGAGCGCTCCGAGCGCATGCAGCGCCTGCAGCGCCGCGTGTGCCGTCCGCTGGACAAGCCGCTGATCCCGCGGGTGGCAGCGGATGCCCTGGCCTACGACCAGGCGATCGACGACGAGTCCGACGAAGACCTGTCCGGCCAGGCCTGAACGACCCGGCTCGCCTGGCACGTCTGGTTCGACGTGCCCCGGCCCCTGCGGCAGCGCGCTTTGCTGCCTGGCGGCCATGCTAAAAACGCCGATCCCGCGCCGGCCCCCCTGAGGGCCGCTGGCGCCAACCCGCCCAGGCCCCGTGCCCGGGCCGTGAAGGATCGGTGATGACCGTCAGGACCCTCCTGAAGATGGGCGACCCGCGGCTGCTGCGGGTGGCCCGGCCCGTGCTGCAGTTCGGTACGCCCGAGTTGCAGGCGCTGCTGCGTGACATGGAAGACACCATGGCGTCGGCCGGCGGTGTCGGCTTGGCCGCGCCGCAGATTGGCGTCGACCTCGCGGTGGTGGTCTTCGGCTTCGCGCGCAGCGAGCGCTACCCGGAGGCACCGCCCGTGCCGCGCACCGTGCTGATCAACCCGCAGATCACGCCGCTGGACGACGATGAGGAGGAGGGCTGGGAAGGCTGCCTCTCGGTGCCTGGCCTGCGGGGCGTGGTGCCGCGCTTCGCACGCATCCGATACAGCGGCTTCGACGAAACAGGCCAGCGCATCGAGCGCGAGGCCGAAGGTTTCCACGCCCGCGTGGTGCAGCACGAGTGCGACCACCTGATCGGCAAGCTGTATCCGATGCGGGTGCGCGACTTCGCCCGCTTCGGTTTCACCGAGGTGCTGTTCCCGGAGCTGGAAGCCGGCGGCGATGACTGAGCGCGACGGCCACGCAGCGCCCGGCGGCGCCTGGCTGCTCGGTGTCGACCTGGGCGGTACCAAGATCGAAGTGGCGCTGCTGGACGCCGAAGGAACCTTCCAGTTGCGCGAGCGCCTGCCCACGCCGCGGGGGGACTACGGCGCCACGCTGGACACGATCGCGGCGCTGGTTGAGCGCGCCGATGCGCGTGCCGCCGCCGCAGGGCAGGAGCGCCTGCCGCTGGGCATGGCCATTCCCGGTGCCGTGTCGGCGCTGACGGGCCGCATCAAGAACGCCAATTCGCTGGCCCTGAACGGCCAGGACCTGCAGAACGATCTGGCGCAGCGCCTGCAGCGGCCGGTGCGGCTGCAAAACGACGCCAACTGCCTGGCGGTCAGCGAGGCGGTGGATGGCGCAGGGGCTGGTGCGGCGATGGTGCTGGGCGTGATCCTGGGCACCGGCTCGGGCGCCGGTATCGCGATCGACGGCCGCGCCTGGCGCGGCTGCAACAGCGTCGGCGGCGAATGGGGCCACAACCCGTTGCCCTGGCTGCGCGCCGAGTGGGGCGAATGGCCCGGCCCCGACTGCTGGTGCGGGAAATCCGGTTGCATCGAGGCCTGGGTGAGCGGCCCGGGCTGGGCAGCGGCCCATCAGCGCGACACCGGCCAAGCCTGGTCCACCGAGCAGATCGTCACGGCGATGCGCCGTGGCGACGCCCGCTCGCGCGAGAGCTTCGAGCGCCAGGCTGACCGGCTGGCGCGCGCTCTGGCGCACGTCATCAACCTGCTGGACCCCGAGGTGATCGTGCTCGGCGGCGGCCTGAGCAACATCAGCGAGCTCTACGAGGCGATCCCGGCGCGCTGGGGCGCCTACGTCTTCTCGGACGCGGTCCAGACCGCGCTGCGCCCGGCCCGGCATGGCGACTCGTCCGGCGTGCGCGGCGCCGCCTGGCTGTGGCGGCCCTGAACGGGCTCTGAGCAGGACCTGAACGCGGTCCGCTTGACGGGCGGGTTCAGCCACCGGCCTTGCCCGCCTTCAGCAGCGTCATCGCGGTGCCTACCAGCGCCGAGACTTCGCCCATGTGGCCCGGCACGATCATGGTGTTGTTCTTCTGGGCGAGCTGCGCGTAGGCCTCGACGGCCTTCTCGGCGACTTTCAACTGCACGGCCTGCTCCCCGCCCGGCTGCTGGATGGCCGCGGCGATCTGCCGGATGGCGGCCGCGCTGGCCTCGGCCACGGCCAGGATGGCGGCGGCCTGGCCCTGCGCCTGGTTGATCTCGGCCTGCTTCTGGCCCTCGGAGCGGGCAATGAAGGCCTCGCGCTCGCCGGTGGCGATGTTGATCTGCTCCTGGCGCCGACCCTCGGAGGCAGCGATCAGGGCCCGCTTGCCGCGCTCGGCGGTGATCTGCGCCTGCATCGCGTGCAGGATTTCCGCGGGCGGCGTCAGGTCCTTGATCTCGTAGCGCAGCACCTTGACGCCCCAGTTGGAGGCGGCCTCGTCCAGTGCGCTGACCACCTGCGCGTTGATCATCTCGCGCTCTTCGAAGGTGCGGTCCAGCTCCATGCGGCCGATCACGCTGCGCAGCGTGGTCTGGGCCAGCTGGGTGATCGCCATCACATAGTTGCTGCTGCCGTAGCTGGCGCGCATCGGGTCGGTGACCTGGAAGTACAGGATGCCGTCGACCTGCAGCTGGGTGTTGTCCTTGGTGATGCAGACCTGGCTGGGTACGTCCAGCGGGATCTCCTTGAGCGAGTGCCGGTAGGCCACCTGGTCCACGAAGGGCACCAGGAAGTTCAGGCCGGGCGCCAGGGTGGCGTTGAACTTGCCCAGGCGCTCGACCACCCAGGCGTGCTGCTGCGGCACGACCTTGATCGAACGCACGATGAAGAGCACGGCGATGCCCAGCAGGAGGATGGCGACGAATTCCATGGCGGGTTCCGATCGAAAAGGGAGGAAGACGGCTCAGCGCCCGAGCAGAAGCTCGTTGCCATCCAGGGCGCGGATGACGTGCTCGCCGGGCTCGGGCGTTCCGGTGCCAACCCAGCGGGCCTGCCAGTCGGCGCCGCGGTAGTGGACCCGCGACCTGCCGGCGCCATCCCAGGCGGTGACGGCGACGCGCTCGCCGACGTCGAGGTGGACGTCGTGGTTGGCGCTGGGCGACGGCGGCGCGGGCTGGCGTGCCCGATACAGGTGCCAGGCCACCACGGCCGCCCCGCCGACCAGTGCGGCGGTGAGCAGCTGGGCACTCAGGGCGAGGCCGGCCTGGGCGGCCAGGGCGCCGCCAGCCAGGCCCAGCGAGACCATCAGCAGGTAGAACGTGCCGGTGGTCAGTTCGGCCAGCACCAGCAAGGCAGTGGCGATCCACCAGAGGACGGCAGGCGACATCGGCGCTCCTTGGCCCGCGGCACCGCGGCTGCGGCACGGCCCGGGCATGCCGGGGCAGTGTACGCCCGGGCTCCTCCGGATTGACACTCAGGGCCTGCGGGCTGTTGGATGCCTGTCGGGGTGTCGGTGGTCGTCATGGAAATGCCGCGGCATGGGCCTACACTGCGCGCCTTGTTTTCCCGCGGCGGTGGACCTGCCGCGACCTCGTTGTCTTTCCCGAACACCGCCATGCAGCGCTTTCATTTCCCCATCGTCATCATCGACGAGGACTTCCGCTCGGAAAACACCTCCGGCCTGGGCATCCGGGCCCTTGCGCAGGCGATCGAGAAGGAGGGTTTCGAGGTGCTGGGCGCCACCAGCTACGGCGACCTGAGCCAGTTCGCCCAGCAGCAGAGCCGGGCGGGCGCCTTCATCCTCTCGATCGACGACGAGGAGTTCACTCCCGGCCCCGAGCTGGACCCGGCGGTGCTGAGCCTGCGCAAGTTCATCGAGGAGATCCGCTGGCGCAACGCCGACATCCCGATCTACATCTACGGCGAGACGCGCACCAGCCAGCACATCCCGAACGACATCCTGCGCGAGCTCCACGGCTTCATCCACATGTTCGAGGACACGCCGGAGTTCGTGGCGCGCCACATCATCCGCGAGTCCAAGAGCTACCTCGACGGGCTGGCGCCACCCTTCTTCAAGGAGCTGATGGACTACGCCCAGGACGGCTCCTACTCCTGGCATTGCCCGGGGCACTCGGGCGGGGTGGCCTTCCTGAAGAGCCCGGTGGGGCAGATGTTCCACCAGTTCTTCGGCGAGAACATGCTGCGCGCGGACGTGTGCAACGCCGTCGAGGAGCTGGGCCAGCTGCTCGACCACACCGGCCCGGTGGCGCAGAGCGAGCGCAATGCGGCGCGCATCTTCAACGCCGACCACTGCTTCTTCGTCACCAACGGCACGTCCACCTCGAACAAGATGGTCTGGCACCACACGGTGGCGCCGGGCGACGTGGTGGTGGTGGACCGCAACTGCCACAAGTCCATCCTGCACTCGATCATCATGACCGGGGCGGTCCCCGTGTTCATGACGCCCACGCGCAACCACTACGGCATCATCGGGCCGATCCCGCAGAGTGAATTCACCCGCGAGGCCATCGAGGCCAAGATCGCCGCCAACCCGCTGCTGGCCGGCGTCGATGCGAAGGCGGTCAAGCCGCGCATCCTGACGCTCACGCAGAGCACCTACGACGGCGTGCTCTACAACACCGAGACCATCAAGCAGATGGTCGACGGCTGGATCCCCAACCTGCACTTCGACGAGGCCTGGCTGCCGCACGCGGCCTTCCACGGCTTCTACGGCAGTTACCACGCGATGGGCAAGAAGCGCGCGCGGCCGAAGGAGGCGGTGGTCTACGCCACCCAGTCCACCCACAAGCTGCTGGCCGGCATCAGCCAGGCCTCGCAGGTGCTGGTGCAGGACTCGCAGACGGTGCCGCTGGACCGCCACCTCTTCAACGAGGCCTACCTGATGCACAGCTCCACCAGCCCGCAGTACGCGATCATCGCCTCGTGCGATGTCGCCGCGGCGATGATGGAGCCCCCGGGCGGCACCGCGCTGGTCGAGGAGAGCATCAAGGAGGCGCTGGACTTCCGCCGCGCGATGCGCAAGGTCGAGGACGAGTTCGGTCTCGACTGGTGGTTCAAGGTCTGGGGACCCGAAGCGCTGGCCCCGGAGGGCATCGGCCGGGCCGACGGCTGGATGCTGCACGCCAACGAGAACTGGCATGGCTTTGGCGACATCGCCCCGGGCTTCAACATGCTCGACCCGATCAAGTCCACCCTGATCACGCCGGGGCTGGACATGTCGGGCGACTTCGCCGAGACCGGCATCCCGGCGGCCATCGTCACCAAGTTCCTGGCCGAGCACGGCGTGGTGGTGGAGAAGACGGGGCTGTACTCCTTCTTCATCATGTTCACCATCGGCATCACCAAGGGCCGCTGGAACACGCTGCTGACCGCGCTGCAGCAGTTCAAGGACGACTACGACCGCAACCAGCCGATCTGGCGCATCCTGCCGGAGTTCGCCGCCAAGTTCCCGATGTACGAGCGCATGGGCCTGCGGGACCTCTGCCAGGCCATCCACCAGAGCTACGCCCAGGGTGACATCGCGCGGCTGACCACCGAGGTGTACCTGTCGGACGTCGAGCCGGCGATGAAGCCCAGCGAGGCCTACGCCCACATCGCCCACCGCAAGACCGAGCGGGTGGAGATCGACCAGCTCGAAGGGCGCATCACCACCGCGCTGCTCACCCCCTACCCGCCGGGCATCCCGCTGCTGATCCCGGGCGAGCGCTTCAACAAGCGCATCGTCGACTACCTGCGCTTCACCCGCGCCTTCAACGACCGCTTCCCCGGCTTCCACACCGACGTGCACGGCCTGGTCGAGCAGGACCTGGGGGGCGGACAGCGGCGCTACTACGTCGATTGCGTGGCGCAGTGAGGGCCGTTCCCCGGCGGCACGGGCATTGCTGAAGCGCCGCAGCCCGTCGATTTGCGGCAGCTCAGGTCGACGCGCGACCGGCCCCGGGTTACGGCGGATTACATGGCAAGATCGTTTCCACACATGCTCATGACACCCTCCATGCCTGCAGCCAGACCCGATCCCGCGTTCCTCGACGAAGACAGCCTGCAGGCCCTGCTGCAGGCCCGTCATGGCGATCCTTTCTCGGTGCTTGGCATGCACCAGGTCGGGGAGGCCGTCGTCGTGCGTGCCCTGCTGCCGGGCGCCCATGCCGTCACCGTGCTGGATGCGCGCGGGCGCCGGGTGGCCGACCTGCCGCGCGTGGCGGGCACGCCGCTGTTTGCCGCCGTGATGCCGCGGCGGCGCAACCCCTTTGCCTACCGCCTGCGCGTGACCTGGGAGGGCCCCAACGGCGAGCCCGCCCACGCGCTGGACATGGAGGATGCCTACCGCTTCCCGCCGCTGATCGGCGAGATGGACATCTGGCTGCTCGCCGAAGGCACCCACCAGCGCCCCTATGAGTGGATGGGTGCGCACCTGAACACCGTGGACGGCATCGAGGGCACGCGCTTCGCCGTCTGGGCCCCCAGCGCCCGGCGCGTCTCGGTGGTGGGCGACTTCAACCAGTGAGATGGCCGCCGCCACATGATGCGGCTGCGCCACGAGTGCGGTGTGTGGGAGCTGTTCCTGCCGCAGGTGGGCGAGGGCGATCTCTACAAGTTCGAGATCCTCGGCGCCGATGGCGAGTTGCACGTCAAGGCCGATCCCTTTGCCTTCCGTGCCGAGGTGCGCCCGCAGACGGCTTCGTCGGTGCAGCGCCTGCTGCCCGGCCTGGCCGGCAGTGCGGAGCGCCAGCGCGCCAATGCGCTGGACGCGCCCATCAGCGTCTACGAGGTGCACCTGGGCTCCTGGCGCCGGGGGCCCGAGGGGCGCTGGCTCACCTACCGTGAGCTGGCCGAGCAGCTGGTGCCCTATGCCCGTGACCTGGGTTTCACCCACCTGGAACTCATGCCGGTGCACGAGCACCCCTTCGACGGCTCCTGGGGCTACCAGCCCACCGGCCTGTATGCGCCGACCTCGCGCTTTGGCACGCCGGCCGATTTCCGCGCCTTCGTCGAAGCGGCCCACGCCGCCGGCCTGGGCGTGATCCTGGACTGGGTGCCGGCGCACTTCCCCAGCGATGCCCACGGCCTGGCGAAGTTCGACGGCACCTGCCTGTACGAGCACGCCGACCCGCGCGAGGGCTTCCACCAGGACTGGAACACCCTGATCTACAACTACGGCCGCACCGAGGTGCGCAGCTACCTGGTCGGCAATGCGCTGTACTGGATCGAGCGCTACGGCATCGACGGCCTGCGCGTGGATGCGGTGGCCTCGATGCTCTACCGCGACTACAGCCGCAAGGAGGGCGAGTGGATCCCGAACCGCCACGGCGGGCGCGAGAACCTGGAGGCCATCGAGTTCCTGCGGCGCATGAACCGCACCGTGGGCATGGTGCGGCCGGAGGCGATCACGCTGGCCGAGGAGTCCACTGCCTTCCCGGCGGTGACCCGCCCGCCCAGTGACGACCTGCAGGGCGGCGGCCTGGGCTTCCACTTCAAGTGGAACATGGGCTGGATGAACGACACGCTGAGCTACTTCGCCCACGAGCCCGTGCACCGCGTCCATCACCACGACCAGATCCGCTTCTCGCTGGTCTATGCCTTCAGCGAGAACTTCATGCTGCCGCTCTCGCACGACGAGGTGGTGCACGGCAAGGGATCGATGATCGGCAAGATGCCGGGCGACGACTGGCAGAAGTTCGCCAACCTGCGCGCCTACTACGGCTTCATGTGGAGCCACCCGGGCAAGAAGCTGCTGTTCATGGGCTGCGAACTGGGCCAGTGGCGCGAGTGGGACGCCGAGTCCAGCCTGGACTGGCACCTGCTCGACGAGCCCTCGCCCAACCAGGCCCGCCACGCCGGGCTGCAGCGCTTGGTGCGCGACCTCAACCTGGTGATGCGCGCCGAGCCCGCCCTGCACCAGCTGGACGTGAGCCCCGAGGGCTTCGACTGGATCAGCCACGATGACGCCCAGCACTCGGTGCTGGCCTTCCAGCGCCGTGCCCGTGACAGCCGGCCGGTGGTGGTGGTGTGCAACTTCACCCCGGTGCCCCGCCTGGGCTGGCGCATCGGCGTGCCCTACGCCGGCACCTGGCGCGAGCTGATCAACAGTGACGACGAGGTCTACGGCGGCTCCGGCGTGGGCAACGGCGCGATGGCCAGTACGGCGGGCGACTGGCAGGGCCAGGGGCAGTCGATCGTGCTGGACCTGCCGCCGCTGGCGACGGTGATGCTGGTGTGTGACGACTGAATGGTCATGCCGACCTCGGTCGAATCGAACCCACCGCCCATCGCCCCCCGCCCGCTCGTCGAGACCGGGCGGGCATGGCCCCTGGGGGCCACGATCTGCCTCGACCCGGCCGCCGGGCCGGGCAGCGGTGCGCAGGGCGTCAACTTTGCCGTCTGGGCGCCGGATGCCCAGGGCGTCGAGCTCTGCCTCTTCGATGCCTCCGGCAGGCATGAACAGCAGCGCCTGGGCCTGAGCGCCTGCAACGAAGGCGTCTGGCACGGCTGGGTGGCCGGCCTGGGCGAGGGCTGCGTCTACGGCTGGCGGGTGCACGGGCCCTGGGCGCCCGAGCGTGGCCACCGCTTCAACCCGGCCAAGCTGCTGCTCGACCCCTACGCCCAGGAGGTGGTGGGGCGCTACGCGGAGCACGAGGCGGGCGACCTGGCGCGCTACCTCGGCCACGACGCCCTGGAGCCGCGCCTGCCCGACGGGCGCGACAACGCCGCGATCGCCCTGAAGGCCCGTGTGCTGCCCCGGGTGCACGCGGACCTCGACCACCAGCCCCAGATCCCGCGATCGCGCACCGTGCTCTACGAGGCGCACGTGCGCTCGTTGACGCGGCTGCACCCGGACATCCCGCCCGAGCTGCAGGGCAGCTACGCCGCGCTGGCCCACCCGGCGATGCTGGCGCACTACCGCGAACTGGGCATCACCACCCTGAGCCTGCTGCCGGTGCACGCCCGGGCCGACGAGGAGCGCCTGCAGCGCCTGGGCCTGAGCAACCACTGGGGCTACAGCAGCATCGGCTTCTTCGCGCCCGAGCCGCGCTACTGGAGCGGCTTGCCGGGCACATCGCCGTCGACCGAGTTCCGCGCCGCGGTGCATTCGCTGCACCAGGCCGGCATCGAGGTGGTGCTGGACGTGGTCTACAACCACAGCGCCGAAACCGACGAGCACGGGCCCACCCTGTCGATGCGGGGCCTGGCCAACGCGCGCTACTACCGGCTCGATCCCAGCGACCCCTCGCGCTACCTCAACTGGACCGGCTGCGGCAACGTGCTCGACCTGGGCGAGCCGCGCGTGGTGCAGCTGGTGCTGGACTCGCTGCGGCACTGGGTGCTGTCCTACGGCGTGGACGGCTTCCGCTTCGACCTCGCCACGGCCCTGGGCCGCGGTGCCGGCGGGGGCTTCCAGCGGGCGGCGCCCTTCTTCGCCGCGCTGCAGGCCGACCCGGTGCTGGCGCGTGTCAAGTGGATTGCCGAGCCCTGGGACCTGGGGCCGCAGGGCTACCAGCTGGGCGGCTTCCCGCCCGGCTGGCTGGAGTGGAACGACCAGTACCGCGACACCCTGCGCGCCTGGTGGCTGCGTGGGGGGGCCGACCGGGGCATGTTCGCGCACCGCTTCGCGGCCTCCAGCGGCCAGTTCCACCACAGTGCCCGCGACCCGGGCGCCAGCGTCAATTTCATCGCCGCGCACGATGGCTTCACGCTGCGCGACCTGGTCAGCTACGACCACAAGCACAACGAGCCCAACGGCGAACACAACCACGACGGTCACCACCACAACAGCAGCTGGAACTGCGGCGTCGAGGGCCCGAGCGCCGACCCCACGGTGCAGTCCTTGCGCGCTCGGCTGCAGCGCGCCCTGCTGGCGAGCCTGGCGGTGTCGATGGGCACGCCGATGCTGCTGGCCGGCGACGAACTCGGCCACAGCCAGCGCGGCAACAACAACGCCTACTGCCAGGACAACCCCATCACCTGGCTGGACTGGCCCGAGGCGGACGGCGATCTGGTCCGGTTCGTCGGCCGCTGGATGGGCCTGCGTGGGGCCTACCCGGCGCTGCGCATCCCGCGCTGGCTGCGCGGCGGCCTCGGTGACCACCACGACGGCAACGGCCACCTGCCGGCTGGCCTGGTGGAGCGCCGGCGCCAGCCTCGTCGGCCTGACGTGATCTGGTGGCACCCCGACGGCCGAGCGCTGCAAGGGGCCGACTGGTCGGGCTGCACCCAGCGCGCGATGGCCATCCAGCTCAGTGACCCGCGTGACCCCCAGGCCGCTTCGGCGCTGCTGCTGGTGCAGCCGGGCACGACCCCCTGCCGCTTCCGGCTGCCGCCCGGCCGCTGGCTTGCCGCCGCTGCCAGCCACACCCCGGAGGGGGCACCCGACGCGGCCTGCACCCCCACGCTGGACGGCTGCCTGGAAATACCTGCGCAGAGCTTGATCTTGATGCTGGACAAGCCCATTGGGCCAGGGGAGGATGTGCACGTCGCCCCGGAGCCGCTGACGTCAACGGGTGCGACGCCCGCGGTGCCTGGCCCGTGAACGGGCTTGGCACGACGTATCCAGGATCCAACGATGACGCTCACCGATACCCTCGTCGTACCCACCCAGCCCGTGTCCGGCCAACGTCCCGGCACCTCTGGTCTTCGCAAGAAGGTCACCGTCTTCCAGCAGCCGCACTACCTGGAGAACTTCGTCCAGGCGCTGTTCGACATCCTGCCCGAGCAGGTCGGCCCGGTTGCCGGGCAGACCCTGGTGCTTGGCGGCGACGGGCGCTTCCACAACCGCGTGGCCGTGCAGACCATCCTGCGCATGGCGGCCGCAAACGGCTTCGGCCGGGTGCTGGTGGGGCAGGGTGGCCTGCTGTCCACCCCGGCGGCCAGCGCGGTGATCCGTGAGCATGGCGCCTACGGCGGCATCATCCTCTCGGCCAGCCACAACCCGGGTGGTCCGGACGGTGACTTCGGCATCAAGTACAACATCGCCAACGGCGGTCCGGCCCCCGAGAAGATCACCGAGGCGATCTACGCGCGCACCCAGCAGATCCAGGCCTACCGCACGCTGCCCGGCGCCGGCGAGGTGGACCTGCAGACGCTCGGGCGCAGCGAACTCGGCGCCATGGTGGTCCAGGTCATCGACCCGGTGGCCGACCACGCCGAGCTGATGGAGAAGCTGTTCGACTTCGACGCCATGCGCGCCTGGTTTGCCGCCGGGCACCGCATGCGCTTCGACGCGATGTCTGCCATCGGCGGCCCCTACGCCCGGGCCGTGCTGGAGGGCCGCCTGGGTGCGCCGCTGGGCACGGTGGTCAACGGCGAGCCGCTGGAGGACTTCGGCGGCCACCACCCCGACCCCAACCCGGCGCACGCCACCGAGCTGATCGCTGCGCTGTCCGGCCCGGATGCGCCGGACTTCGGCGCCGCGTCGGATGGCGATGCCGACCGCAACATGATCCTGGGGCGCGACTTCGTGGTCACGCCCTCCGACAGCCTGGCCGTGCTGGCCGCCAACGCCACGCTGGTGCCGGGCTATCGCGACGGGCTGGCCGGCATCGCCCGGTCCATGCCCACCTCCTGCGCCGCCGATGCGGTGGCCCGAGCCCTGGGCATCCCCTGCTACGAGACGCCCACCGGTTGGAAGTTCTTCGGCAACCTGCTCGACGCCGGACGGGCCACGCTCTGCGGCGAGGAGAGCTACGGCACCGGCTCCAACCACGTGCGCGAGAAGGACGGCCTCTGGGCCGTGCTGTTCTGGCTCAACCTGCAGGCCGCCACCGGCCAGAGCGTGGAGGCCCTGGTGCGTGCGCACTGGGCCCGTTTCGGGCGCCACTACTACTCCCGCCACGACTGGGAGGGCATCCCGGTCGAGCGCGCCGATGCACTGATGGCCGCGCTGCGTGCCAAGCTTCCGACCCTCGCCGGCACCACGCTGCAGGGCCTGCGGCTGGCACAGGCCGACGACTTTGCCTACACCGACCCGGTGGATGGCTCGGTGTCGCGGCAGCAGGGCGTGCGCCTGCTGTTCGAAGGCGGCTCGCGCGTGGTCTTCCGGCTGTCGGGCACCGGCACCGAGGGGGCCACGTTGCGTGTCTACCTGGAGCGCTTCGAGGCCGATGCCCGGCAGCACGACCTGCCGACGCAGCAGGCGCTGGCCCCCCTGATCGCGCTGGCCGACGAGGTCGCGGCGATCCGCCAGCACAGCGGCCAGGCCGCGCCCACCGTCATCACCTGAGCCCCCCTGCGGGGCGCGCCCTGGCGGCCGGTGGATGCCGGTTGGCGCAGGAGAGCGCGCCCGGCGCTGCACTGGCAGCCGGGCACCAGATTCGACTCACAGAAACGCAAGCAAGAGGAGTACCCATGGACATCACCGGTTCCGCCCACAGCCGCACGCTGGCACGCCGCACCCTCGCGCTGGTGCTGGCCGGCGGGCGCGGCTCGCGCCTGAAGGCCCTGACCGACCGCCGTGCCAAGCCGGCCGTGCACTTTGGCGGCAAGTTCCGCATCATCGACTTCGCGCTGTCGAACTGCATCAACTCCGGCATGCGCCGCATTGGCGTGATCACGCAGTACAAGTCGCACTCGTTGCTGCGCCACCTGCAGCGCGGCTGGAGCTTCATGCGCAACGAGCTCAACGAGTTCGTCGACCTGCTGCCCGCGCAGCAGCGTGTGGACGACGAGAGCTGGTACCGGGGCACCGCGGACGCGATCTACCAGAACCTGGACATCATCCGCAACTCCAAGCCGCCCGAGTACATCGTGGTGCTCGCGGGCGACCACATCTACAAGATGGACTACTCCATCATGCTGGCCGACCACGTGGAGAGCGGGCGCAGCGTGACGGTGGGCTGCATCGAGGTGCCGCGCGAGGAGGCCAAGGGCTTTGGCGTGATGGCGATCAACGAGCAGCGCCAGATCGTCGAGTTCGTCGAGAAGCCGGCCAACCCGCCCGCCATGCCCGGCAACCCCGACATGGCGCTGGCCAGCATGGGCATCTACGTCTTCTCGGCCGACTACCTGTACCGCCTGCTGGAGGAGGACGCGGCCGACCCGGATTCGGAACACGACTTCGGCAAGAACCTGATCCCGAAGGCGGTGTCCGAGGGCCAGGCGCTGGCGCACCCCTTCTCGATGTCGGCCCTGGCCAACCCGCCGTACTCACGCCCCTACTGGCGTGATGTCGGCACGGTCGATGCCTACTGGGCGGCCAACCTGGACCTGGCTTCCACCACGCCCGAGCTGAACATGTACGACCAGGACTGGCCGATCTGGACCTACCAGGAGCAGCTGGCGCCGGCCAAGTTCGTGCATGACGAGGACGGGCGCCGCGGCGAGGCGATCAATTCGCTGGTCTCCGGCGGCTGCATCGTCTCCGGCGCCACGGTGCGCAACTCGGTGCTGTTCTCCAACGTGCTGGTGCGCTCGTACGGCCAGATCGAGGGGGCGGTGGTGCTGCCCGACGTGCAGATCGGCCGCAACTGCCGGCTGCGCAACGTGGTGATCGACCGGCGCTGCAAGCTGCCCGAGGGGCTGGTGATCGGCGAGGACCCGGTGGAAGATGCCCGCTGCTTCCACCGCACCGAGAACGGCGTGGTGCTGGTCACGCGCCGCATGCTCGCGGCGTTGGACAATCCGCCCATCTGACCCCTGGATACCGGAAACGGGAGAGCTGAAACCATGCGTGTGCTGCAGGTCTGTGCCGAGATCTTTCCGCTGCTCAAGACGGGCGGCCTGGCCGACGTGGCCGGGGCGTTGCCCCTGGCGCTGCGGCCCCTCGGCGCTGACGTGCGCGTGCTGCTGCCGGGCTTCGAGGCCATCCTGAATGGACTCGAAGACGCGGCGGTGGTGGCCGAGTTGCACCCGCCTGGCGGCATGCACCTGGCCCGCGGCGCACGCCTGCTGTACGGCCGGCTGCCCCGGTGCGACCTGCAGGCCTACGTGATCGATGCGCCGGCCTACTACCGCCGCGGCGGCGGTCCCTACGACGACCACGGCGACAACCACCTGCGCTTCGGCCTGCTCGGCTGGGTGGCGGCCGCGCTGGCCCAGGGGCTGGACGGCTTCTGGCAGCCCGAGGTGGTGCACGCGCACGACTGGCATGCCGCGCTGGCCCCGGCCTACCTGCGCGCGGCCGAGCAGGCCCTGCACCGCCGTCTGGCCCGCACGGTCTACACCGTGCACAACCTGGCCTACCAGGGCATGTACGGCGCGCATCAATTCGGTGACCTGGGGCTGCCGGGGCACTTCTATGGGGTGCAGGGCGTGGAGTTCCACGGCCACGTCAACTTCATGAAGGCCGGCCTGTACTTTGCCGACCGCATCACCACCGTCAGTCCGAGCTACGCGCGCGAGATCCAGAGCCCGGAGCAGGGCTGCGGCCTCGATGGCCTGCTGCGCTCGCGCATGATGTCGCTGTCGGGCATCCTGAACGGCGTCGATCCGGCGGTCTGGAACCCTGCCGCGGATGCGTACATCGCGGCACCTTACGACGCCGACCACCTCGACGGCAAGGCCGCCTGCAAGGCCGCGCTGCAGGCCGAGTTGGGCCTGGCGCAGGACCCGCTGCGGCCGCTGGCCTGCGTGGTGAGCCGCCTGGCCGAGCAAAAGGGCCTGCACCTGGTGCTGCAGGCGCTGCCGCGGCTGGTCGAGGCGGGCGGGCAATTCGCCATGCTCGGCTCGGGCGACGCCTGGATGGAGGCGGCCTTCCGCGAGCTGGCGCAGGCGCACCCGCAGGCGGTTTCGGTGCGCATCGGCTATGACGAGCCCTTTGCCCACCGGCTGATCGCCGGCAGCGACGCGATCGTGGTGCCCTCGCGCTACGAGCCCTGCGGCCTGACGCAGCTCTACGGGCTGCAATACGGCACGCTGCCGATCGTGCGGCGCGTGGGGGGCCTGGCCGACACGGTGGCCGACACCCGGCTGGAAACGGTCGACCAGGACGCGACCGGCTTCGTGTTCGACGCCTTCGATGCCGACGCACTGGTCTGGGGCGCGCGCCGCGCGTTGGCACTCTACCGGCGCCCGGCCGACTGGCGCATCGTGCAGCAGCGCGGCATGCGCCAGTCCTGGGACTGGGGTGGCCCCGCGCGACAGTACCTGCAGCTGTACCGCTCGCTGAGCCACTGAGCCACTGAGCGGGGCCGGTTGCGGCGCCCTGCCGTCCTTCGTACCCAATTCGTACCCCCCGATGGCGTGGCCGGCATGAGAATCGCATGCCTGCTCGCCTAGACTGCTGTCCGGTTTGGCCACCTGCCAGGCCGCGTCCAGCGCTCCCGTCCACGAGACCCGTTCCGAATCCGCCATCACCATGGACCTGACCCAGTTCGAACACCAGTACGACCACCTGGCCCGCGACGTCACCGCGCTCAAGCGCGAGATCTCGAACCGGCTGATGTACAGCGTTGGCAAGGACCCGGTCTCCGCACGGCCGGAGGACTGGCTGCAGGCGGTGTCCTACACGGTGCGCGACCACCTGGTCGAGCGCTGGATGAAGACCACCCGCGCGCAGTACGACCAGGACGTCAAGCGCGTCTACTACCTCTCCGCCGAGTTCCTGATCGGGCGCACCTTCACCAACGCGATGCTGGCGCTGGACATCCTGCCTGCCGTGCGCCAGGCGCTGCAGGAGATGGACGTCGACCCGGACCAGCTCTTCGAGCTGGAGCCTGACGCGGCCCTGGGCAACGGCGGCCTGGGCCGGCTGGCGGCCTGCTTCCTGGACTCGATGGCGACGATTGGCGTGCCCGGCTTCGGCTACGGCATCCGCTACGACTACGGCATGTTCCGCCAGAAGATCGTCGACGGCCGCCAGGTCGAGGCGCCCGACTACTGGCTCACCCAGGGCAACCCCTGGGAGTTCCCGCGCCCGGAGGTGCAGATGCGGGTGCGCTTCGGCGGCCACCTGGAGCAAAGCGGCGACGCAGTGCGCTGGGTCGGCACCGACGACGTGCTGGCGATGGCCTACGACACCATCATCCCCGGCTACGGCACCCAGGCCACCAACACGCTGCGCCTGTGGTCGGCCCGCGCCACCGAGGAGATGAACCTGCGCGCCTTCAACCAGGGCAACTACATGGGCGCGGTGGAGAGCAAGAACCAGTCGGAGAACGTCTCGCGCGTGCTCTACCCGGACGACTCCACGCTGTCCGGGCGCGAGCTGCGCCTGCGCCAGGAGTACTTCTTCTGCTCGGCCAGCCTGCAGGACATCGTGCGCCGCTACCTGCGCACCCACACCGGCTTCGACGCGCTGCCGGACAAGGTCAGCATCCACCTCAACGACACCCACCCGGTGCTGGCGATCCCCGAGCTGATGCGCCTGCTGGTCGACGAGCACCTCGTGCCCTGGGACGAGGCCTGGGCGCTGTGCCAGCGCGTGTTCTCGTACACCAACCACACGCTGATGCACGAGGCACTGGAGACCTGGCCGGTGGACATCTTCGGGCGCGTGCTGCCGCGCCACCTGCGCATCATCTTCGACATCAACGCGCGCTTCCTTTCCAGCGTCACGGCCGCGCACGGCCAGGACACCGAGCTGATGCGCCGCCTGTCGCTGATCGACGAGGGCGGCGAGCGCCGCGTGCGCATGGCCTACCTCGCGGTGGTGGCCAGCCACTCGGTCAACGGCGTCTCGGCGCTGCACTCGGAGCTGATGAAGGCCTCGATCTTCAAGGACTTCGCCCAGCTCTGGCCGGAGCGCTTCAACAACAAGACCAACGGCGTCACGCCACGGCGCTGGCTGTCGCAGGCCAACCCGGGCCTGTCGGCGCTGATCGACCAGCGCATCGGCCGCAACTGGCGCCGCCACCTCGATGAGCTCGAAGGCCTGCGCCACGCGCTGGAGGTGCCGGGCTTCCTGGCCGCCTTCCGCAAGGTCAAGCGCGGCAACAAGGAGCGCCTGGCCCGCCTGGTGCTGGAGCGCCTGGGCGTGACGCTCAACCCCGATGCGCTCTTTGACGTGCAGGTCAAGCGCATGCACGAGTACAAGCGCCAGCTGCTCAACGTGCTGCACGTGGTGACGCGCTACCAGGCCATCCTGGCCAACCCGGACGCCCAGTGGGTGCCACGCGTGGTCGTGTTCGCCGGCAAGGCGGCCTCGGCGTACCACATGGCCAAGCTGGTCATCAAGTTGATCAACGACGTGGCCCAGGTGGTCAACAACGACCCGCGCATCGGCGACCGGCTCAAGGTGGTGTTCATCCCCAACTACAGCGTCAGCCTGGCCGAGGTGATCATCCCGGCGGCGGACCTGTCCGAGCAGATCTCCACCGCGGGCACCGAGGCCTCGGGCACCGGCAACATGAAGTTCGCCCTCAACGGGGCGCTCACCATCGGCACGCTGGACGGCGCCAACGTCGAGATCCGCGAACACGTCGGCCCGGAGAACATCTTCATCTTCGGCGCCACCACCGAAGAGGTGGCCCAGATCCGCGCCAAGGGCTACCAGCCGCGCGCGATCTACGAGGGCCAGCCGGCGCTCAAGGCGGCCCTGGACGCCATCCGCGATGGCGTCTTCAGCCGCGACGAGCCCGGCCGCTTCCAGCCGATCTACGACGCCCTGGTGAACTGGGGCGACCACTACCTGCTGCTGGCCGACTACCCAAGCTATGTCGAGGCCCAGGAGCAGGTCGATGCCCTGTACCGCAACGCCGACGAATGGAGCCGCCGCGCGCTGCTCAACGTGGCGGGCATGGGCGTGTTCTCGTCAGACCGCACCATCGCCGAGTACGCCGGGCAGATCTGGCGCACCCGGCCGGTGCTGCTGCCCGCGCCGCGCCACAAGTCGGCCGACGTGCCGGGCTGACGGGCGCCAGCGTCCCACCCGCCAGCGCCCGGCGCCCCCGTGCGGGAGCCGTGGCGCAAAGGGGTGTTCAGGCGCTGTTGCCGTGTCGCCCGGGGGCGAAATGGCCGCGGTGAACGGTCAAGTGGCGCGGCGCAGCTTCACGTGCGCGACAAAGCCACCGCCCGGCGCGTTGGCCAGCTCCAACTGGCCGCCCATGCGGGTGACGGTCTTGTCGACGATCGCCAGACCCAGGCCGGCGCCGGTGGAACTGGTGTGGGTGCGGGCCTTGTCGCCGCGGTAGAACGGCGTGGTCAGGTGGGCCAGCTGCTCGGGGCTGACGCCGGGGCCCTCGTCGCGCACACTCACCACCACCCACTGGCCGGCGCGGGCGAAGGTGACGGTCACGCGCGCCACGCCGTCGGGTGACTGGGCGTAGCGGCGCGCGTTCTCGAACAGGTTGCCAAAGACGCGGTCCACATCGGTCTCGTCGCCGAGAACCCGCACGTCGGTGGTCACGCGGGCCTGGATCTTCAGGTGCTCGTTGCTGACGCGGCGGATCACGGTGTCCAGCAGCACGGCCAGCACCAGTGGTTCCAGCTTGACCTGGGTGGGCCGGGCGTAATCCATGAACTTGTCGATGATGGCGTCGAGCTGGTCGATGTCCTGCGCCATGTTGCGCCGCGCCTCCTCGTCGACCACGCTCATCTCGGTTTCCAGCCGGATGCGCGCCAGCGGCGTGCGCAGGTCGTGCGAGATGCCGGCCAGCATCACCGCACGGTCGTCCTCGATCTTGGCCAGTTCACGCGCCATGCGGTTGAAGCCGCGGTTGACCTCGCGGATCTCGCGCGTGGTGGTCTCCTCGTCCAGCCGGGAGGTGTATTCGCCCTCGCGGATGCGGCTGGCGGCAAAGGAAAGCTGGCGCAGCGGCCGGTTGATCAGCCCGGCGATGGCCGCCGAGCCCAGCAGCGTCAGCACCAGCGTCAGCCCCAGCACCACCGAATAGGTGGTCAGCGTCACCGCCGGCTGGACCCGACCCGGGTCGGCCTGCAGCCAGTACTGGTCGGTCTCGATCAGGAAGCCCACCCACAGCCCGCCGGTACCGTTGACGGTGCTGGCCACGATGGTCTGCGGCCCCAGCCGCGAGCGCAGCTCGCTGCCGATGGCGCGGGTGAAGCGGTCGACCTCGTAGGGCTCCCACTTGTCGCTGACCTCGCGCGGCTGCAGCTTGACCGCTTCCTGGTCGGCGATGTTCTTGACCAGCGCGACGCGGTTGACCTGGTCGGTGTAGCGCAGCGCCGCGCGCGAGAGGTTGACCAGGCTGGCGATCTGCTGCGCGGCCTGCACGCCCCGGGGCTCCAGCTCCAGGTAGCGCAGCGTGTAGACCCAGCCGACGATGCCGGCGCCCAGCATCAGCGACAGCAGCAGGAAGGTGCGCCAGAACAGGCTGAGCGGCAGGCTCTTGCGGATCAGGCTGGCGGCCGCCCGGGCCAGCGGCGACGTGCTTGGTCCTTGGGGCGGGTGGAGGGTGCTGGTCGTGGTCTGTGCCATGGCAGGGCCGCGCGGTTGTCTCGTCGTTCTGTCGGGTCCGGGGGCGGCCTCGAATCGTCTGCACGGTCAGGCGGGGGTGCCGCCGGAGGTGGATCAGGCCGCGCCGTCCGGCACGAAGACATAGCCCACGCCCCAGACCGTCTGGATGTAGCGCGGCTGCGAGGGATCGGGCTCGATCATCTTGCGCAGGCGCGAGACCTGCACGTCCAGGCTGCGGTCGAAGGGCTCGAACTCCCGTCCACGCGCCAGCTGGGCCAGCTTGTCGCGGCTGAGCGGCTGGCGCGGGTGCCGCACCAGGGCCTTGAGCATCGAGAACTCGCCCGTGGTCAGCGAGATCACCTCGCCGTCGCGGGTCAGGCGGCGCAGCGCCAGGTCGAACTCGAAGGGGCCGAAGCTCACGCTCTGCGCCTCGCGCGAAGGCGCACCGGGTGCCTCGATCATCGGGCGGCGGCGCAGCACCGCGTGGATGCGGGCCAGCAGCTCGCGCGGGTTGAAGGGCTTGGGCAGGTAGTCGTCGGCACCGACTTCCAGGCCGACGATGCGGTCGACGTCCTCGACCTTGGCGGTCAGCATGATGATGGGCGTGGCGTCATTGGCCGCGCGCAGGCGGCGGCAGATCGACAGGCCGTCCTCGCCGGGCAGCATCAGGTCGAGCACGATCAGGTCCACCGTCTCGCGGGTGAGGATGCGGTTGAGGGCCTTGGCGTCCTCGGCGAGCAGGACCTCGAAACCTTCCTGGGTCAGATAGCGGCGCAGCAGGTCACGGATGCGGGCATCGTCATCGACGACGGCGATGCGATCGGTGCGCTGGGCGTTTGCGGTGGTCATGGGCGACGGCCTCCGAATTTGTAACAGGCGCGATTGTGCGCAGGTCCGGAGCCGATTTTCCGCTGTTCTGACTCGCTGTTACATATCTTGCGAAGGCGACGCGGGCATGGGCGGAACCCGCGGACCGGGCCGGGATCTGCGCAGGCGCGCTCCACCTGCGGCGGCGTCACCCGGTGACGCTGTCATGATGGGTGCCATGCCGCGCCATGCTGCGCCTATCGCGGGCCGGCGCTGTTCGCCTCCCGATCCATCGCTGATCTCCACCGACGAGTGCTGCCATGACCTCTGCCACCGCTGCCCGATCTGCTCCCCTGCGACCCCTGCGACCCACGCGTGCCCTGCGTGCACCGGCGCTGCTGCACCACTGGGTGGCCAGTGCCTGCGTGGCCGCGGCCGGCTTGGCGGCGGCTCCCCTGGCCATGGCGGCCGGCACCACCACCGACGCACCGCGGGACAACCAGGTCAGCTTTGCCGCCAGCGCCAACATCGAGGTGGCCAAGGACGTGCTCACCGTGACCCTGCAGGCCAGCCGCGACGGCGCGGAAGCCGCGGTGGTGCAGGGCGCGCTCAAGCAGGTGCTCGACGCCGCGCTGACCGAGGCCCGCCGCGCCGCCCAGGCCGGCGCGCTGGAGGTGCGCACCGGCAGCTTCAACCTCTCGCCCCGCTATGGCCGCGATGGCAAACCCAACGGCTGGACCGGCCACGCCGACCTGACGATCGAGGGCAAGGACGTTGGCCGTGTCGCGGCCACCGCCGGCAAGCTGACCGGCCTGAACATCGTCTCGACCGGCTACAGCGTCTCACGCGAGCTGCGCGAGCAGCATGAGAGCGCGCTGATCGCCCAGGCGATCCAGAAGTACCAGGCGCGTGCAAGCGAGATCGCCCGCCAGTTCGGCTTCAGCGGCTACACGCTGCGCGAACTGAACGTGCAGACGAGCGACGGCGAGATGCCGCGCCAGCCGATGCTGACGCGCACGATGGCGATGGCCAGCGCAGACGCCGCGCCGCTGCCCACCGAGGCGGGCAAGGGTCTGCTGACCGCGACCGTGCAGGGCACGGTGCAGCTGACGCGCTGAGCTGCTGAGCCGCTGCCGGGCGGGGGAGGGCAGCGTGCTTATTGCGCCGTCCAGCCGCCGTCCACCGCCCACGACTGGCCGCGCACGTTGTCGGCCGCCGCCGAGCAGAGGAACACCGCCAGGCCGCCGAGCTGCTCGGGCGTGGTGAACTGCAGTGAGGGCTGCTTCTCGCCGAGCAGGCGGCGGGTGGCCTCGGCGTTGTCCACGCCGTCCTTGGCGGCACGGGCATCGACCTGCTTCTGCACCAGCGGGGTCAGCACCCAGCCCGGGCAGATCGCGTTGCAGGTCACGCCGGAGGTGGCGGTTTCCAGCGCGGTGACCTTGGTCAGGCCGACCACGCCGTGCTTGGCGGCCACGTAGGCGGCCTTTTGCACCGAGGCGACCAGGCCGTGCGCCGAGGCGATGTTGATGATGCGTCCCCAGTTGCGCGCCTTCATGCCCGGCAGCGCCAGGCGGGTGGTGTGGAAGGTGGAGCTGAGGTTGATGGCGATGATGGCGTCCCAGCGCTCGGCCGGAAAGTCCTCGACGTTGGCCACGTACTGGATGCCGGCGTTGTTGACCAGCACGTCGACGCCGCCGAACTCGGCCTGGGCGTAGGCCATCATCGCCTCGATCTCGGCGGGCTTGCTCATGTCGGCAGCGTGGTAGCCGACCTTGACGCCCAGCGCCTCGATCTGCGCCTTCGGGCCCTCGACGTCGCCGAAGCCGTTGAGCACGATATTGGCACCCTCGCGCGCCAGGCTGAGCGCAACGCCCAGTCCAATGCCGCTGGTGGAGCCGGTGACCAGTGCGGTCTTGCCTTTGAGCATGGAATCACTCTCCGTCGGTTGGTTAGGATCCATTATCTACAACGCCTTTTGACTGCAGCTGACGCCCGCGCCCGCGCACCGGTGCCAGCCATCGCCACGTTCCATGAACCAACCTCGCCTGCACCACGTCGCCTGCCTCGATCCCAAGGGACTGCATCGCATGGCCTACTGGGAGTGGGGCGACCCCGCCAACCCGCGCGTGGTGGTCTGCGGCCACGGCCTGTCGCGCCAGGGGCGCGACTTCGACACCCTGGCTGCTGCGCTGGCGCCGCGCTGGCGGGTGATCTGCCCCGACGTGGTCGGGCGTGGCCACTCGGACCGCCTGGCCGACCCGATGGGCTACCTGATCCCGACCTACGTGGCCGACATGGTCACGCTGATCGCGCGGCTGGACGTCGAGCGGGTGGCCTGGGTGGGCACCTCGATGGGCGGGCTGATCGGCCTGGGACTGGCTGCGCTCAAGGGCAGCCCGATCGAGCGGCTGGTGCTCAACGACGTCGGCCCGGCCATCGAGTACGCCGCGCTGGAGCGCATCGGCCAGTACCTGGGTGCGCCGCTGCGCTGGCCGGACGAGCAGGCCGCGGCCGACTACCTGTGGGGCATCTCGCAGAGCTTTGGCCCGCACACGCGTGAACAGTGGCTGGCACTGACCCGCCCGCAGCTGCGCCCGGCGCCCGAGGGCGGCTACATGTCGCACTACGACCCGGCGATCGCCCTGCCGTACAGCGCCTTCACCCCCGAGATGGCCAAGGCCGGCGAGGCGATGCTCTGGGCGGCCTACGACGCGCTGCGCTGCCCGACGCTGCTGCTGCGCGGCGCGCAGTCGGACCTGCTGTCCGCCGCCACCGCGCAGGCCATGACGCAGCGCGGCCCGCGCGCCCGGCTGGTCGAGTTCGATGGCGTGGGGCACGCGCCGACGCTGATCGCCGACGACCAGGTGCGCAGCGTGCGCGACTTCCTGGAGGCCGGGGCTTGAGCGGGGCCTGAGTCGGATGGTGCAAGCAAGCGTCGAATCGAACCCGGTGGGGGCTCCGCAATGAGGACCTCCAGCTACGAACCCAGCGCCCTCTCGGCCACCCTCGCGGCCGCGCCGGCGGCCATCGTCGCGCTGGCCAGCCAGTTGCCGCCCGGTGAGGACGGGCCCGATGCCGCCACTGGCGATGGCTCGGGCATGGCGGCCGGCGGGAGCGCCCTGGCGCGTGAACTCCAGCGCCTGCAGCGCGCGCGCGACTTCGCCCTGCCGCTGCTGCAGGGGCGGCGCTTCGACACCGGGGAGGAGGCACTGGCACATGCCGATGGCGTTGCGCTGATCCTTGCCGCGGTGGGGGCCGCCCCGGCGATGCAGGCGGCCGTCTACCTGGTCTATGCGGGCGACTTCCTGACCGACCCGGAAACGCTGGTGAGCCAGCAGTTCGGCGCGTCCTACGCCAGCCTGGTCACGCACACGCGGCAGCTCGTCAAGATCCAGCGCAACGCCCGCGATGCGCTGGCCGACGAGACCGACCCCGAGGTGCTGCGCCTGCAGCTGGAGCGAGTGCGCAAGATGCTGCTGGCCTTCTCGCGCGACCTGCGCGTGGTGCTGCTGCGCCTGGCCTCGCGGCTGCAGACCCTGCGCTTCTACGCCGCCACCAAGACGCCCTGCCCGCGGGCGCTGGCGCGCGAGACGCAGCAGGTCTTCGCGCCGCTGGCCAGCCGCCTGGGCATCTGGCAGATCAAGTGGGAGCTGGAGGACCTGTCCTTCCGCTTTCTGCAGCCCGACGAGTACCGCCGCATCGCGAAGCTGCTGGACGAGAAGCGCGTCGAGCGCGAGCAGGGCATCGCCGCGGCACAGGCCCGCCTGGCCGAGCAGCTGATGCTGGCGGGCGTGCGAGCCGAGGTGCAGG
>Ga0073899_10000107_pt1 | contig 73382 bp, 65 predicted proteins | sample KloWWTmetaKNB5Ph_FD_88975 | JGI IMG/M metagenome (GOLD analysis project Ga0073899, IMG submission 88975) | Active sludge microbial communities from Klosterneuburg, Austria, studying microevolution and ecology of nitrifiers - Klosterneuburg... | ecosystem: Engineered > WWTP > Aerobic digester >... | reverse complement strand
TACCTGGACGCGAGGTAAGGCGTCATGCACATCGAACTGCTGGTGGAGGACAGCTCGGGTGCGTTGCTGGTGGAGGCCCTGCTGCCCCAGGTTATCGGGCCACAGGGCTCGCCCCACAGTTGGCGGGTGCATGCCTACAAGGGCATCGGCCGCCTGCCCAAGGGGCTGGCATCCGGTGCCGACCCGGCCAAGCGCGCCTTGCTGGATCAACTGCCAAGGCTCCTGGCCGGGTATGGCAAGACACCGGGCATCGATGCGGTGGTGGTCGTGCTGGACAGCGATGAGCGCCACTGTGCGGACTTTTTGCGGGAACTGAAGGGCCTGCTGGGCCGGTGCGACCCGGCGCCCGACACCCTGTTCCGCCTGGCCATCGAGGAAATGGAGGCCTGGTACCTCGGTGACCGCGCGGCCTTGCTGGCCGCGTACCCGCGGGCGAAGAAGGACGTCCTGGGGCGCTATGTGCAAGACAGCGTCTGCGGGACGTGGGAGCTGGTGGCGGATGCCGTGCACCCCGGCGGCGCTGTGGCGGTGAAGAAGGCGGGTTGGCCCCTGCCGGGGCAGCTCAAACATGAGTGGGCCAGCCGCATCAGCCTGCACATGGACGTGGCCAGCAACCAGTCGCCCAGCTTCTGCAAGTTCCGGGACGGCTTGCGGCGCCTGGTGGGCGTGAGCGGCTGACGCGGGCGGGTCCATGGACTTCCGCTTCGCCGACACCTGCATTGCGACACTGGACACGGACATCTGGTCGGGGTCGCAAGGACTGAGAATGCCGCCATGGAATGTGATCCCCACGCTGGCTGGAACCGGCTGAACCCCACCATGCCGCCATTGCCCACTGACGATCTGCTGGCCGCTTTGCAGGCGCGGTTTCCGGCGCTGCTGGCGCTGTACGTGTACGGCAGCACCGCGCGTGGGGATGCCGGGCCGGACAGCGATGTGGACCTGGCCGTGCTGCTGCCTGGCAAGGCCGAACCGCTGGCGCTTTGGGACGCCGCCAATGACCTGGCCGGGCGGCTGGGCCGCGATGTGGACCTGGTGGACCTGCGCGCTGCGTCCACGGTGATGCAGCACCAGGTCATCACCACCGGCCAGCGCCTTTGGGCAGCGGGCTCCCAGGCGGCGCTCTACGAGAGTTTCATCCTCAGCGAGAAGACGGCGCTGGACGAGGCCCGGGCCGGCCTGCTGGCGGACATCCGGGCGACAGGGAAGGTGTATGGCTGACGACGTGCTGATCAACAAGGCGGCCACCATCGAGCGCTGCGTGCGCCGCGCCCGCGAGGAGTACGCCAAGAACCCGGCGACCTTCGCCGCGGATTTCACGCGCCAGGACGCCGCGATACTGAACATCCAGCGCGCCTGCGAAGCGGCGCTGGACATGGGCCAGCACCTGATCCGTCGTGACCGCCTGGGCGTGCCGCAGGGCGCACGGGATGTGTTTGCGCTGCTGGCCAGCGCCGGCCGCATCGACGCGGAACTGGCCCGGCGGCTGCAGAACATGGTGGGGTTCCGCAACATCGCGGTACACGGCTACCAGACGCTGCAGTTGCCGATCACGGTGGCGGTGATCACGACGCATCTGGACGACTTCCTTGTCTTCAGTGCGGCGTTGGTGGCGGGGGTAGATCGCGCCTGAGAGCCCGCCCGGGGGGCTCCCGCCTGTGACTAACCTGCCACAGGTGGTCCTGTGACGTTGTTCACGTGCGCGCGGAAAAGAAGCCACCGCCACGGTAGGAGCGCAGGGCGTTGGTGCCTGGAAGTGGATTCCCACACAGACTTCGGTTAACGGCAGACTGAACGAGAAGGCAGGTGGGAGAGCACATGGACACCGAAGTCAGGCAGAGCGGCCCGGATGTCGCGCCAGGATGCGAGGCTTGCCTCGCGCACGGCGGCCCGGCCCCGGCAGCCCAGGAGCCCCTGCGGCGGCTGTATGTGCTGCTGGTGCACGGAACCTGGACCAAGGGGGCGTGGACACATGCCGGCTCTGAATTCCGAGCCCGACTGGCGAGCAAGTTGAGCACTGCCGGCTACGACGCGCGCATTGAGGCCTTTCCGTGGAGCGGTGGCAACAGCGCCCAGGCGCGCGAGAGCTCGGACATCTTCCTGGCGGAGCATTTCCGCAAGCATGAGGAAGATGATCGCTCTGACAGGCCCTGCCTGGTCATCGCTCACAGCCATGGTGGCAACGTCGTTGTTTCGGCTATGCGCCGCCGGGTGCTGGAGTTCCCGGACACGCGATTCCGCTTGGGTGTATGCATGGCAACACCCTTCCTGACCAAGGCGCCGCGGGGGCTTTCCAACCATTGGCGGGTGTGGGTGTGGCTGGCGTTCCTGACCGTCGTGGCCACGTTGCTGTCATTGTTCATCGACTTCAAGTGGACCGGCCCAGCGCAGTTCTGGAAGATGCCGCTGAGTCTCGTCGATCGGGTCAACTATGACTTTGCGCTGGGCCTGGTTGATCCGCGCAAGGCCCGGCTGGCGGGCTGGAGCGAGGTGGGTTGGTCCGTTGTGACTCTGGCCAGCCCGGCGGTCCTCTTCTATGGGATCCACCGCTACATTGGCAAGCGCCAGCCGGACGCCAATCAACAGGCACCCGAGCAGTTCACCCCGCTGCCGGAGCACCCGACCCTGCCGCCGCCGCGGGTGCTGTGCCTTGCCTCGACGCAGGATGAGGCCATCTCGCTGCTGAATGTGTCCGAGGCGGCGGCCGATGCCGCCAATCACCTGCTGCATCCCTGGGCCATGGTGCTGACGGCGCTGGTCATCCCGCTGGTGATCTACGCGCTGCAGGCCGATGGGTGGTGTGTTTGGGACCAAAGCTGCCGCGTGTTCTCGGTCGTCACCTTTGCGCGGTGGCTCGGCTGGTGCATGCTGGGCTTCCTTTTCATCGGCTCCGTCGGTGCGGCGGGCCTGTCGCTCGTGCAGGGGGAGCCTTGGTACCAGGGGTATCGCCTGCTGCACACGCGGTATCTGGTGACGATCAAGCCGCTGATCCTGGACAACGCCGCGTTCCGGCCGATCCACGAGACCGCCGGACCGCGCGGCAACAACTGGCTGCAGCGCACGCTCATCAGATTGCTGGCCTGGCTGCAACTGACGCACAGCCAGATCTACGACACCGGCCAGGCCGTGGATGAGATCGTGGAGTGGGTGCAGCGCGAAGCGGGAGGCTTGCTGCTACCGCCCGCAGTACCTGCGCGCGTGCACGCGCTGTGCCCGGTGCGTCAGCGGATTTCCGGCGATGGTGCAACCCGCGGCTGACTGAGCTGTCGCGAGGGCGGCGGGCCGCCAGACCCACTTGGCGATGACGTTGGTTCATCCGGGGTCCCACCTCGCTGCAATGGTCCCGCGTGCGATCTACATCACATGAAGCCCAAGGGCGACGTCGAGCGTTACTTAGGGGCGCTCGCTTCGGACGACTACCGTTCGGTGGCGGTGGGGCCGTTTGGCTGGGGGGCAGAGTGCATCAGCGGGTGGTTCGCAAGGAATCCGCGCGTAACGAGGCGACGGAGCGAGGTGTGGCCCACAAGCGAACCCCGGTACATCGCGGCGGCGAGTGCCACCGTGCGGGTGCTGCGCATGAGTCGGGCGCCGTAAGATGATTTCATGCCTTTTTCTTTTCCACCCTGCCTCATGGAGGCTCGCTCCAATGGCCACTTTGCACCTTGTGACTTGCTCGAACCTCCGGTTCCCCACCTCGGCGCCCGCCTGGGCGTTGGCGGCGCTCCTGGCGCTTGGCGCTCTGTCAGGCTGCGACCAGCAGCGCGTGGCCAAGCTGGAGGAGGGCGTGGCCAGTGAGCTGGATGTGATGAAGCAGTTCGGCACGCCGCTGGACATCCACCGGGAGGCGGATGGCTCGCGCACTTTCGAGTACACGCGTCAGCCCGAGGGGGTGGCGAACTACTTCATCACCATCGGGCCGGACGGCAAGATGAGCGCGTTGCGGCAGGTGCTGGCGCCGCCCTACTTCGGCAAGGTGCAGCCGGGCATGGAGCAGGCCGCCGTGCGCCGCCTGCTGGGCCAGCCGGCGCTGAAGACGCCCTTTGCGCTGAAGAAGGAGGAGGTTTGGGACTGGCGCTGGCAGGAGGGGCAGCAGCGCAAGGTGTTCCGCGTGACCTTCGACGAGGCCGGGCGCGTCACGCAGGCGGCCAGCCTGGACGACCCGAAGGACATGCACGGCGGCGGTTGATCGGCCGGCCCGGTCAGGCCGCGAGGGCGATGGCTTGGCTGGCGTCGGGGCCGTCCTGTGCCGCTGCGCGCGGTAGCCAGAGGGTGACGCGGGTGCCGGCACCGGGCGTGCTGTCCATCGCCATCTCGCCGCCCAGCAGGCCGAGGATTTCCCGCACGATGCTCATGCCCAGGCCGGTGCCGGGAATGTTGCCGGACCCGTCGGCGCGGTAGAAGCGCTCGCCCACGCGGGCCAGCTGCTCGGGCGTCATGCCGATGCCCTGGTCGAGCACCTCGATGCCGACGCGGCCACCGGCCTGGGGGTCGGGGCTGGTGGAGGTGCCGGCGTCCTCCTGCACGATGCGCAGCCGCACCGGCCCGCCCTGCGGGGAGTACTTGTAGGCGTTGGAGAGCACGTTGCCCGCCGCCTGGCGCAGCTTGTCGCGGTCCACGCGCACGAGGGCGCCCGGGATGGCATCGGCCAGTTCCGGCGCCGCGCGATCGGCCGGGGGGCTGAAGTCCTGCAGCAGTTGGCGGGCCACCTCGCCCAGCTCCACCGTTTCGAGCACGAAGTCCTTGCCGCGCCGCGCCTCGATGCGGGCCAGGTCCAGCAGCTCGTTGACGATGGCGATCATCAGCTGGGTCTGGCGGTAGATGGCGGCCACGGCCCTGTGCTGTTTCTCCGGTGGCAGCACCTTGTGCATCATCAGCTCGGCAAAGCCGAAGATGCTGGCCATCGGGGTGCGCAGCTCGTGTGCCGCGGTGGACACGAACTCGGATTTCATCTGGTCCACCTCGGTTTCGTGCGTCACGTCGCGCAGCGACAGCACCTGCGAGATGGCGGCCGTGCTGCCCTCGCGCAGCCGGACTTCCAGCGTGCGCTTGGCCGGGCAGGACAGGTCGATGAGTTCGCGCTGCGGCAGCCCGGTGCCGCTGCACTCGCGCAGCGCGCGCCGCATGGCCGCAAAGCCGGCCCAGGGCAGGGGGCCGGCTTCGCCCTGCGCCCGCAGCAGCGCCTCGACGGCCTGCTCGCTGGCACCGAGCACGCGCTCGGTGGGGATGCCGGTGAGCACGGCAAAGGCGGGGCTGGCGTAGTTGACGCGGTGCCCGGCGTCGAAGGAGACGAAGCCGTCCGGGCTGAGCGCAAAGATGGCATCGAGCTGCTCGCCACGCACCTGCAGGCGGGTGACCAGCTCGGAGATCATCGTGGAGATGGCTTCCAGGTCGTCGCCGGAGGCATCGCCCGGTGCTTGCATCGGCGCGCCGCCCGGGCCCTGGGTGAGGCCTTCGAGCACCTTGCGCAGGGCGTTCAGCGCGGCCTCGCGGCTGCGCAGTTCGGCACGCAGGCGCTGCTCCAGATCGTGCTGCACGCTGATGTCGCGGCAGGCCAGCACGTAGCCCACCGTGCCGCCGTCGCTGTTGGCGATGGGTGAGAGGGTGGTGTCCACCACCAGGGGGTGGCCGTCGCGCGCGGTCAGGGTGACGCGCCGCCCGGCCCAGGGCGAGAGCGTGGGCAGCCCGGCGTGCACCTCGGGCAGCACCTGGGCGGCCGGCTGGCCGTGCATGGCGAGCAGGTCCCGGCCGGTCATGGCGCAGGCAGCCGGGTTGGCCAGCACGATGCGCCCGTCGGCATCGAGCGTGAACACGCCGTCGGCGATGGCCCCCAGCGTCACGGCGGCCTGGGCCCGCTGGGCCTGCAGCGTGGCGGCGGCGCGGCCAAGGACCTCGAAGGTGGCCTGGAACTCCAGCGGCACCTCGCCGACGGTGAGCAGGCTGGCGGTGGCCTCCCCGCTCTGCATCGCCTGGTCGAAATCCTGCACCCGGCTGAGCTTGCCCAGCCAGCGGCCCAGCACGAAGCGGATCGGGATCAGCCCGCCGATCATGGCCAGCAGCGCCAGCCCCAGCGCGATGCGGGTCTGGGCCCAGAGCCGCCCGGCGATGCGTTCGGCCGAGAAGCTCAGGCGCAGCACGCCGTAGTCGCGCCCGCCCACGGTGATGGTGTGGTTGATGTCGTAGAGCCGCTCGGCCACCTGGTCGCGCAGCCAGGTCGGCGGGGTGACCGGGGGCGGGTCGTCGCGGGGGGCGCGCACCGCGCCGCCCTGCAGGTCGATGAAGCTGGCCGAGGCGAAGGCGGAGTGGTAGACCGCGCGTTCAAGCGTGCGGCGGATCGTGTCGTAGTCGCCGATCACCACGCTGTCGGACACGGTGGGGACGATCACCGTGCTCAGGGTCTCGCCGCGCAGCTGCGCCTCCTCCAGCTCGACCGTGAACTGGTAGCTGTAGAACAGCCCCAGCCCGGCCACCACGAAGGCGACCAGGGTGACGGTGTAGAGCGCGAAGACGCGCCCGAACAGCGAACGGGGCAGCCGGACCAGCCTCATCGCGGTGCGGCTCAGCGCAGCGCCGCGGGCGCGCTGCGGTAGAACTCGCGGTAGCCGGCGTACTCGCTGCCGTCGGAGGCGATGAAGTAGGCCTCGGCGCCCAGGCCGACCTGGGTGGAGGCCTGCTGGAGGATCTCGCGGCCCTTGGGGTCGGCGTGCATGCCGATGAAGGCGCGAGCGACGGCGTTGCGCACCTTGTCGGGCACCTTGGCCGCGGCCATCAGCGCCAGGTCATGCAGGGGCGGCGAGGACCACAGCACGCGGTACTTCTTGCCCTCGCGGCGTGCGTAGCCCTCGGCGAGCTGCGAGTTGGCGCCCACGGCGGCGACCTTGCCGCTGAACATCTGCGCCAGCGCGCCATCCATGTTGCCGCCGAAGACGAACTTGGCGTCCACCTTGCGTGCCATCAGCTGGGCGGCGGGAAACTTGTAGGCCACCAGGGCCTCGGGGCCCGGGAAGGCGATTTCCTTGCCGGCCAGCTGGGCGAGTTCGGTGATGGGCGACTCCGCCGGCACGACGATCTGGCCATGCACGGGTGGCGTCAGCCGGCGGCCGAACACCTTCCAGCCGAGCTGCTCGCGCTCCGGGCTGAACAGGTGGTTGCTGAACACGAAGTCGACTTCCTGCGCCAACACGTAGGCGGTGGTGTCGGCCGAGGTGCGGCCGATCTTCAGCTGCAGCTTCACGCCGCTCTTCTCGGAGACGTAGCTGATGATGGCGTTCCAGTAGGCCGCCGTCAGGTTGATGCCGTACTGGTTGACGGGCGAGAAGCGGTAGACCGTCGGGTCTTCCTGCGCGCGGCTCGGGGCCGAAACAGCCAGGGCCAGGGCGCCGAGGAGGCTGGCCGCCAGGCGTCGGAAGGAGGTGGGCAGACGCATGCGCGTGATCCAGTCGGGAAGGTGGGGATGTGGGACCGGTGGGGCCGGTGGGGCGATGGGCCAGGAGGGCGAAACGTTCGCCTGTATCGGCGCATTGGGCAGGATATTGAGCGGCCGATGCCCCTGGGCGGTCCGCCGGGCGCAGGGCACGCTATCGTGTGGGTCGTGGCCGGCACCGTCAACCTGCCGTGGCCCGGCCCCTGTCCACTCCTGCCTGTTCCCTGATGAAAGCCCGCGGCGTCCACCTCCAGTACCGATTCGAGACCGAAGGCCAGCGCGGCGCCGAGGTCTACAACCCGCTGTTCGACCTGCTGTCGGCGGTGCGCGAGCATGGCTCGATCCAGCACGCGGCCAAGGCGGTGGGCGCGTCGTACCGCCACGTCTGGGGCCAGCTCAAGCACTGGGAGGAGGTGCTGGGCGAGCCGCTGATCACCTGGGCGCAGGGCCAGCCCTCGCGCCTCACGCCCTTTGCCGACCGCCTGCTCTGGGCCGAGAAGCGCGCCCGCACGCGCATGACGCCGCACATCGAGGCCCTGCGTGCCGAGCTGGAGCGGGTGCTGTCCGAGGCGCTGGATGGCAGCCAGCATGTGCTGACCATCTACGCCAGCCACGACCTGGCGCTGCCGCTGCTGTGCGAGCTGGCCAGCCAGCGCGAGCGCCTGCACATCGAGCTGCGCTTTGCCGGCAGCGTGGATGCACTGCGTGCGCTGGCCGAGGGGCGCTGCCTGGTGGCGGGCTTCCACGTGCCGCCGCTGGAGGACAGCGCGCAGGTCTTCGGCCCGGCGCTCAAGCCGCTGCTCAAACCGGGCCGCCACAAGCTGATCGGCTGCGTGCGGCGCCGCCAGGGGCTGATGCTGCGCAAGGGCAACCCGCTGGGCATCGGCGCGCTGGCCGACCTGGCGCGGCGGGCAGCGGGCGGTGCGCCGCCACGCTTCATCAACCGCCAGGCCGGCTCGGGCACGCGGCTGCTTTTGGACCACCTGCTCGGCGAGGCCGGGCTGGCGCCCGAGGACCTGGCGGGCTACCACGCCGATGCCGAGGACAGCCACATGGCGGTGGCCGCCAGCATCGCCAGCGGGGTGGGGGATGCGGGGCTGGGCATCGAGGCGGCGGCGCGGCACTTCGGCCTGGACTTCGTGCCGCTGATGGCCGAGGACTACCACCTGGTCTGCCTGAAGGACGCGCTCGACCACCCCGCGGTGGTCAAGCTGCGCGAGGCGCTGGCCTCGCCCGCCTGGCAGCAGCAGCTGGCCAGCCTGCCGGGCTACGAGGGCTCGCACAGCGGCGAGGTGCTGTCGCTGATCCGCGCGCTGCCCTGGTGGCACTTCCGCGTGCCGCGGCACGGGCTCGGTGAGCCGGGCGCCGCGCTGGCCGAGCCGGTGGGCGAGGCCGAGGTCGACGAGGGCGACGACTGACCGGGTGCGGGGCGGCGCAGACGGCGGCAGGGGCCGGTCAGAGCCCGCCCAGGGCACCGATCAGCCCACCCGCGCCGATCAGCCAGAGCAGGTTCATGCGGGTGCGCCACACCGCCAGGGTGCTGGCGACCGCGATGGCGGCCGGCACGGGCTGGCTCGGGGCTGTGCAGAGGTCCAGGCTGCACGCCAGCAGCCACGCCGCTGACAGCATCACCCCGACGACGACGGGGGCCATGCCCTGGCGGAACGCCCGCACGCCGCGGTGCTGCGGGTGCTGGCGCAGCCAGTGTCCGGCGGCGCAGGCCAGCAGCGAGCTGGGCAGCAGCACGCCCACCAGGGCGATCGCCAGGCCCAGGGCCGCCAGCACGAGCTGCTGCGGCCATGGCCCAGCGGCGGCCTGGAGCCCGACCGTCCAGCCGGCCAGCGCGATGTAGAGCACGTTGGGGCCGGGCGTGGCCTGGGCCAGCGTCAGGCAGGCCTGGAACTGGGCCTCGCTCAGCCAGGCGTGCTGCACCACCAGCGCGCGGTGCAGCTCGGGGGCCAGGGTCATGGCACCGCCGATGGCCAGCGGGGAGAGCGTGAGGTGCAGCCGCAGCAGCTCCAGCCAGTCTGCCGGGTTCATCCCGGGGCCCTCTCACCGGGCCGCAGGCAGCGGTACACCCAGGCGCAGGACAGCCCGCCCACGCCCGCGACGATGGCCGGCAGCGGCAGGTCCAGCCAGGTGATGCCCAGGGTGGCGAGCCCGGCCAGCGCCATGGCCGCCAGGGGGCCGAGCCGGTGGCTGCGCAGTGCCAGCAGCAGCTTGATGCCCGCCCCGGCGAGGACGCCCACCGTGACGGCACCCATGCCGCGCAGGGCGGCCACCACCTGCGGCTGGTCCGCGCCCAGGCGGAAGACGCTGGCCACCAGCAGCAGCGTGAGCAGGGGCAGCGCCAGCAGGCCGGCCAGGGCCGCCAGGGCGCCGCGCGGGCCGTGCTGGCGCCAGCCGTACATCAGCGCCAGGTTGCACACGTTGGGGCCGGGCAGCACCTGGGCGAGGCTCCACTCCTCCAGGAACTCCTCGTTGCTCAGCCAGCCGCGGCGCTCCACCAGTTCACGCTGCACCACGCCGAGCACGCCGCCAAAGCCCTGCATGGCCAGGTGCGAGAAGGCCCAGAACAGCTCGCGGGCGTTGCGGGGATGCGGTCCGGTGGCGGGTGCGGCCATGGGGGTGGGGCGTCGTGCTGCGCTGGGCGGTGGTGGATGCGCCGGGCTCTCCGGGTTCACTCCATGGTGATCTTGCGATCGCGGATCACACGTCCCCACATGGCGGACTCGCGGGCGATCTCCTTGGCCAGGTCGTCGCGGCTGCCGGGCTGGGGCGGCATGCCGTGCTTGTTCAGCTCGGCCACCACGTCCGGCGACTTCAGCACCTTGACCAGCTCGGTGTTCCAGCGGTCCAGCAGGGGCTTGGGCACCTTGGCCGAGGCGACGAAGGCGTACCAGTTGGTGGCGCTGTAGCCCGGGTGGCCCGACTCGGCGACGGTGGGGATGTGGGGCAGCTGCGGCAGGCGCTTCGCCCCGGTGCTGGCCAGGGGGATCAGCTTGCCGGCGTCGATGTGGGGCTGGGCGGTCGAGTAGGTGGAGTAGTAGGCCGCCACGCGGCCGCCGAGCAGGTCCTGCAGCGCGGGCGCGCCGCCCTTGTAGGGCACGTGCACCGTGTCGATCCTGGCCATGTCGTCCATCAGCTCGCCGGCCAGGTGGGAGGCCGAGCCGGCGCCGGTGGAGGCGTAGTCGAGCTTGCCGGGGTTCTTCTTGGCGAAGTCGATGAACTCCGCGAACGTCCGGATCTTCAGGCCGGCGTGCACCACCAGCACGTTCGGGAAGTTGACGCCCATGGTGATCGGCGCCAGGTCCTTCACCGGGTCATAGGGCAGCTTCATCAGGTGGGGCGCGATGGCCAGCGGCCCGACCGAGCCGAACAGCAGCACCGAGCCGTCGGCCGGGCCGATGGCGGTGTACTGGTGGGCGATGTTGCCGCCCGCGCCGGGCTTGTTCTCGATCACGACCGTGAGCCCGGTGTTCTCCGCCAGCTTCTTGGCGATGACGCGCGCGGCGGTGTCGGCGGCGCCGCCGGCGGCAAAGCCGACCACCATGCTGATGGTCTTCTTGGGCAGCTCCTGGGCGGCGGCGGGCCAGGGCAGGGCGGTGGCCGCTGCGGCGGCGCAGAGGCTGAGCAGGGTGGTTCGACGGTGCATGGGGCGGTTTCCGTGTGGGGTGCGGGTCGGGTGATGGGGCATTGGGGCGATGAATCAGTCGGCGCCGAGGCCGACCGGGTTGGGCAGGCGCTTCTCGACGGCATGGCGCAGCAGGGCGGCCGTGCGGTAGATGCCGTGGGCGAACTTGCCGTAGGGCAGGGTGGCGAACAGCGCCATCACGCAGCCCAGGTGCAGGCACAGCCACAGCGGCAGCGCAGCGCTGCCGGCGGCCAGCCACAGGGCCAGGCCGCTGGCCGAGGTGAGCCAGAGCAGGGCGATGAAGCAGCGGTCCATCGGCCGCTGGGCCGGGGCGCCGTGCAGCGGGTGGCGGCGCAGGTTCAGCCAGCCCAGCCCGGTGGTGCCGATGAGCAGGCTCACCCCACCGGCCACACCGAGCAGCTTGGGCAGCGACCACAGCGGGTAGGGCGCTGGCCAGCCCAGCAGGTAGTGCGCCAGCGTGCCCACGGCGGTGGCGGCAAAGCAGAGCAGGAAGCCGTAGAAGGTGAGGTGGTGGAAGCGGCGGCGCGCCAGCGTCCAGGCATCGTCCGCGTTGTGGCAGCCCTCGCCGTGGCCGCCATCCAGGTAGGTCAGCGTCAGCACGTGGCCGGCGGCTTCGGCCGAGGCGGGGGCGCTGACGGGCTGGCCGCTGGTGACTGGCGTCACGTCGCTCCAGAAGCGCCGCAGGCCCATGGCCAGCGCCAGCACGGCAAAGCCGAACACCGGCGCGAACAGGCTCACGAGCAGGTTGTGCGGGAAGACGTCGTAGAAGCTGCCGCCCACTGCGCCTGTTGTGCCGGTTGCGCCCCAGAGCGTGCCGCGCAGCGCCACGGCCAGGACGAGGAAAAGCGCCAGCGCGGCGGCCAGCGCCACCGACAGCGTCAGGCCGTTGCGCTGGTAGAGCCGGCCCAGCGGCGCCGGCCAGGCGTACTCGGCGTAGGTGCGCCCCCGCACCTCGGCCATCGCCCGGGGCACGTTGACCTGGAACTCGTGCGGCGGGGCGTACTGGCAGGCGTGCAGGCAGGCGCCGCAGTTGTGGCAGAGGTTGGCCAGGTAGTGCACGTCGGCGCGGTGGAACTCCAGCCGGCGCGTCATGGCCGGGAAGATCGCGCAGAAGCCCTCGCAGTAGCGGCAGGCATTGCAGATCTGCAGCACGCGGGCAACTTCCCCTTCGGGGGACGGCATCACCTGCCCGTCGGCCAGCGCCCGGGCCTCCTGGACCAGCACGTCAAGCGAGGCCATGGCGCACCTCCCGTCCCAGTGCGGCGGCGGCGGCGCGCGCGCCGGCGATGCGCCCGAAGGCGGTGCCGATCGACATGCCCACGCCCGCGGTGTAGCCCTGGCCGAGCACGTTGCCGGCCATCATCTCGCCGGCGACGAAGAGGTTGGCGCTGGGCTGGTCGCCAAAGCGCACCGCGGCGGTCTCATCGGTGCGCAGGCCGAGGTAGGTGAAGGTCACCCCCGGGCGCAGCGCGTAGCCGTAGAACGGCGCGGTGTCGATGGGCCGGGCCCAGTGGCTCTTCACGGGGGCGAGGCCCTCGGTGCGGCAGTCGTCCAGCACGGTGTGGTCGAAGTGGCCGGCGTGGTCGCTGCGGCAGGCGCGGTTGTAGTCGTTCAGGGTCTGCATGAATGCGGTCTCGTCCAGGCCGAGCCGGCGCGCCAGCTCGGGCAGGCTATCGGCCACCACGCCGGGGAACACCGGCGGCATGAAGCGGCCGACCGCCTTGGCGTCGATCACCGACCAGGCGGTCTGCCCGGGCTGCTGGGCCACCAGGCGGCCCCAGATGGCGTAGCGCTTGGGCCAGAAGTCCTCGCCCTCGTCGTAGAAGCGCCGGGCCTCGCGGTTGACCACGACGCCCAGGCTGACGCAGTCGATGCGGGTGCAGATGCCGCCGTCGTACAGCGGCGCGCGCGCGTCGATGGCCACCATGTGGGCCTGCGTCGGGTCGCCGATGGCGTCGGCCCGGTGCTCCTCGATCAGGTGGCGCAGCAGCGTGCCCTGGTTGAAGCGGGTGCCGCGGATCAGGAAGTTGTCGGCTGGCCATTCGCCGCGCTCGTTGCGGCCCCAGGCCTCGCGCAGCCACTCGCGGTTGGACTCGAAACCGCCCGCCGCCAGCACGCAGGTCTTGGCGGTGATGCGCTCGCCGCCCACCCAGGCGGCGACGAAGCGGCCGTCCTGCAGCTCGATGCGCTGCACCGGCGCCTGGTAGCGCACGCGCACGCCCAGGCGTTCGGCGCTGCGGAAGTAGGCGTTGACCAGCGCCTTGCCGCCGCCCATGAAGAAGGCGTTGGTGCGCGCCACGTGCAGGGCGCCCGACAGCGGCGGCTGGAAGCGCACGCCGTGCTGCTGCATCCAGCCGCGGCAGGTGGACGAGGCGCGGATCACCAGCCGGGCGAGCGGCTCGCTGGTGCGCCCGCCGGTGACCTTCAGCAGGTCCTGCCAGTACTCCTCCTCGGGGTAGGCGTCGACCAGCACGTCCTGCGGCGCGTCGTGCATGCAGCGCAGGTTGCGGGTGTGGGCCGAGTTGCCGCCGCGCAGCTCGCGCGGGGCCGCTTCGAGCAGCAGGACGCTCGCGCCTGCTTCGGCCGCCATCAGGGCCGCACAGAGGGCGGCGTTGCCGCCGCCGATGACCAGCACATCCGTGCCCATGAATCCGCCTCTTTGTTCAGACGGGCGGATTCTGGGAGGGTGAGACTGTTTCGTTAAATGAAATCGAGGGGCGGTTTATCGCGGTTCAGGCATCAATCCAGGCCGTCGAGCCACCGCGGGTTCACACCTCGAACCGGGCCTGTTCGATCAGGTCGCGAAAGGCCTGGGCGGCCGGTGAGAGCGCGGCCTCGCGGCGCTGCAGCAGCACCACCTTGCGCTTGACCACCGGGTTGGTCAGCGCGATCTTGCGCAGCCCCGGGCGGTCGCCCTCGCGGATCGTGCTGGCCGGCAGGATCGCGCTGCCCACACCGGCGGCCACCAGGTTGATCGCGGTGGCGTGGTGCTGGACCTCGTAGTTGCCGTGCAGGCGGATGCCGCGCTTGGCCAGCTGGTAGTCCATGAAGATGCGCGTGGCCATGAAACTGCTGACGCCGATCAGGTCGTTGTCGCGCATGTCGGTCCAGCGCACCGACTTCTCGGCCTCCAGCGGGTGCGGCGAGCGGCAGACGAACACCAGCGGATCGGCAAACAGCACCGCCTCCTGCAGCTCCGGGTGGGATTCGCCCTGGATCGCGATGCCCAGCTCGGCCTTGCCGCCCAGCACCGCCTGGCGCACCTCGTCGGAGGAGCCATCGTGCAGGCGGATGCGGTTGTCCGGGTAGCGCGCGGCGTACTCGCGGATCAGCGCGGGCAGCACGTGCGTGGTCATCGACGGGATGCAGGCCAGCACGATCTGCCCGGTGGCGTGCTGCGACATGTCCTTGAGCCGCTCCACCGCGCTGGTCATGTCCTGCACGATGCTGCGCGCCTGGGGCAGGAACTCGCGTCCCACCGTGGTCAGCTCGACCCGGCGGGTGGTGCGGTTCAGCAGCTTGAGCCCGAGGTACTGCTCCAGCTTCTGGATGCGCCGCGTCAGGGCGGTCTGGGTGATGTGCAGCGCCTCGGCCGCGCGGTTGAAGCCACCCAGCTCGGCAATCACGACGAAGGCCTGGATGCCATCGAAATCGATCTTCATGGGGACCTCGCTTTGGCGCGGATTCTCCCCGTGAATGCCCCCGCCGCAGGCGGCAGCCGGTCGCCCCGGTGGGTTCTAGCGCGCCGGCCAGGGCCGCGCGAGCGGCTCGCCGACGAACAGGCCCTGGCCAGGCCGGGCCACCGACTTCCAGTAGGCCTCCAGCAGGGTGTCGCCCGCGGTGTAGCGGCGCACCAGCACGGAGGCCTGCGGGAACTTGCCCGTGTGGTTGCAGGGCTCCTCGACCGTGCCGTAGCTGGCGGTGGCACCGGCGTCCAGCCAGGCGGTGACGGGCATCTGGCCATTGGCGTCGGGCAGCCGGCCGGCGTGGGAGGTGAGGTGATCGGCCGCGGCGCCGGGCAGGTAGCGGTTGGTGGCGATGCCGGGCACCGTGGCCAGGCCGGTGAAGTAGAACAACACGTCGCTGCGGTCGGTGACGAGGTTGCTCCCGGTGCCGGCACTGTTGTCGCTGTAGACCATGCGCACGCCGGGCAGGCCCGAGCCGCGGATGGCCAGCGCCTGGAAGTCGCCCCAGCGCACGCTGCGCAGGGCATCGCTGGTGCGCATGAGGTAGCCGCTGCCGCTGGGGCGGCTGCCGTCGGCTGCCACACCCCGGTCGATCAGTGCCTGCGCGGCGGTCAGCGTGGCCGCCCCCAGCATCATCGACGGGCGGATCTGGTGATCGCGCCAGGGGCGGCTGCTGCCGCTGTCGTGGTAGGGCGAGGCCTGGGTGACGCTGCAGCCGCCGCAGTAGGCCGGGTCGTAGCCGAAGGCGAAGGCGCTGGTGATGCCCATGGCGCAGGTGCCGGTGCTGTTCGCCACCCGCGAGGGCTGCGTCCAGGTCAGCAGCGTGGCCTGCACGTGGCCGGGCAGGCGCGCGTCGAGCTGGGCCTTGACGGCGCTGAAGTCGCTGGCGCTGATGGCGGCCTGCGTGGTGGGCAGGTCGATGCGGATCACGTTGGCGGCGGGCACGCCGCGGGCGCGCTGGTAGGCCAGGCCGATGGACTCGCTGAGCGCGTCGCCGTTGGCGATCACCACCGCCAGCTCATTGGCGGTGAGCGGCTCGGCGGGCGTTGTCTCTCCTCCGCCGCCTCCGCAGCCGGCGAGCAGGCAGGCCGTGCCGATCAAGAAGGCCAGCAGGTGGGGGTGGGGCGTGTGGCGTACGTGGGGCGTATGGGGCATCTGGGGCAGGCTCATGCCCGCCTTGTACCTGCTCGCAGGGCGGGCGCAGACGCATCCACGCGGGCAGGGCGGGGCAGCGTGACAAACCCGACGCCACGCCACGCCACAGGCCGCGGGCTGGTGCGTCAGCGGCCCGTCGTTCGACCTGCCGTCAGCACCTCGCGCTCGTAGCGCGGGTAGAGGTGCGCCACGTTGCGGATGTACTCGGTCTGGAAGGCGGCCCAGCCGCGGAATTCGGCCGGCACGGGGGCGCGGAGCACCTCGTTCATGTCCCAGCCCTCGCGCGCCCAGCGGGTGAATGAGGCATCCAGCCACTGAAGGAAGCGCTGGGTCTGCGCCAGCCCCTGCAGGTCGCCGCGCACCGGGCCGTGGCTGGGCACCACGGTGCGCACTCCGGCCGCCTGCAGCAGGGCGGGCAGTCGATCCAGGCTGGCCAGCCAGGGGGCGATGCGGGCGTGCGGCGTGGTGGGGATGCGGTCGGTGAACACCAGCCCGCCGACGAAGGCGGTGCCGCTGGCGCGGTCGATCAGCACCAGGTCGGAATCGGTGTGGCCCTGCAGCTCGTGCAGCTCGAATTCGCGGCTGCCCACCTGCCAGCGCCGCCCGGCAGCGGGCACGTCGAGGTCACGGTCAGGCAGCAGGGGCTCGGTGGCCTTCATCCAGTCGCCGCAGAGGCGGTAGAGGTTGGTCGCGTAGGCCTCGGCCTCGCGTGCCATGCCGGCGCGGGTGGCCGGTGTGGCCAGGCGTGGCACGTCGGCAAAGCCCTGGTTGCCGAGGAAGTAGTCCGGGTGCAGGTTGAGGTGGATGACCTGCACCACCGGCTCGGCGGTGGTGCGGGCGATGAGGGCGCGCAGCTGCTCGCCGTACTTCCGGGAGGTCCCGGTGTTGACCACCACCACCCCGGCACCGGTGCTGAAGAAGCCGGTGTTGATGATGTTGCAGCCGTTGGGCACCGTGAAATCGGCGTTGGCGCCCTCGACCACCCAGGCGCCGGGGGCCAGGGCGCGGGCGCGCAGGCCGTAGTCGAGCCGCTCGACGTTGACCACGGGTGCGGTGGCTGTGGTGGCTGTGGTGCTGGCATCGGCCGCCTGGGCGGCCAGCGCGACAGGCAGTGCCAGGGCAGCGGCCAGCAGGCCGGGCAGGACGGGGATGGATCGCACGGTGGGGGCCTCCTCAGTCCAGCCGCGCGTCGATGCGGTTGCCGTTGTTGTCGGTGCCGACGATGCGCAGGCTGCCAGTGGGTCGGGCGGGGAAGTCGAAGGAGAACACCGGGTTCTCGCTGACGGGCTCGTAGGTGGCCAGGCGCAGCAGCTCGCGGTCGGCCTCGTCGCGCACGCTCAGCTTGTTGACGTAGAAGGCCGGAATGCCGCCGACCAGGCCGGTGTCCATCGGGTGCATGACGCGCAGGCGCAGTCGGGCCGCGCCGGGCACCGGCGTGGCGGCGGAGCTCGCAGCGGGCGCACCGTCGAAGACCTTGCCACTGACCAGGCCGAGGGTCTGCGTCCAGCTGCCGTCCTTGCGGGTGGCGCCGCTGACGGTGCAGCCGCCGCCGGCCGAATCCACCCAGGTGCCGCCGACGTGCCAGAGGCCGTCGCGGGTGCGCACCGCGGCGCGCACGGGGCTGGCCTGTTCGAGCTTGAAGCGGAAGGACACGGCGGGCAGCGCTGCCATCGGCTGGTATTCCAGAACGCGGCGGATGGGGTTGCGGTCCACCAGGATGACGATGCGCTCGATGCCCTCCAGCCCCTGCACCGACACGGTGACGGGCACGTTCATCGGGTCCTCGGCAAAAGCGGGGCCGCGCACCGTGACGCGCTCATCGAACACCGCCCGCTCGCCGCCCAGGTACTCGCGGCGCATGTCGCCCCAGGGCAGGGACTTGAAGGGGTCGCCTTCGTAGGGGTCGGCCGCCGCGGTAGTGGCTGCGGCTGCGGCTGTAGGTGCCTTGGCCGCCGCCGCGGGCTTTGCAGGGGGCGCTGCCTGCACGGCCAAGGCAGCGAGCGCCAGCCCCAGGAGCCAGGTCCATCGCAGAGATGAGCTTGTCTTCACGCGTCCTCCGAGTCCTGCCGCAGCGCTTGGGTTCACCACCGTTGACGGCACAAGGTGCGGCAATCGAGCCCTGTGTCGCCAGCGGCAACCGCGGAACCGGCTCTGCCGGGCCGCTGGTTGCGCCCCCTTGAGGGGGAGCGGCGATAGCCGCTACGGGGGTGGGTCATGTCAGAATTTGCGCTGGTAGCGCAGCGACACCAGGGCGTTGCGCCCCATCGCCGGCTCGAAGAAGCGGCCGTTGGCGTCGCCCACGATCACGCTGCCGACGTAGCGCTTGTCGGCGACGTTGTCGATGCGCGCCAGCAGCTCCAGCTGGTCCTGCGCGGACAGCGCGAAGCGGTGGCGGTAGCGCAGGTTGACGATGCCCCAGCCGGCGGCGAAGTCGCTGTTGCTGTCGTTCACCGCGGTGCTGCCCTGGGCGCGCCACTCCAGCGCCGTTTCCGCGCCGCTGCTCCAGAACGGCGTCCAGGCCAGCTCGGCATAGCCGCCCGTGCGCTGGGTGCCGGCGATGCGGTTGCCGGCCGGCACCAGGGTGTTGGGCGTGGTGCAGGGGATGCCGCTGCAGGTGAAGAAGTTGTCCTCGTAGGTGGCGTGCAGCACGCTCACGCTGGCCAGGGTGCGCCAGCTCGGGCTGATGCGCCAGCTGCCGGCCAGCTCCGCGCCGTAGCGCTTGGTGTGGCCCACGTTCTGGTAGGAGGCCCGCCCGCCCTGGTTGAAGGCGATGCCGATCTCATCACTGGTGCGGATGTCGAACAGTGCGAAGTCCAGCGCCACGCCAGCGCTGCGCCACTTGGCGCCCAGCTCGAACTGGCGGCTGGTCTGGGCCTGCAGCGTGGTGTTGAAGCCGCTGGTGGTGGTGCTGGCCGGGTAGGCCAGCTCGCCCAGCGTGGGCGACTCGTAGCCCTGCGCCGCACTGGCGTGCAGGGTGAGCTGCGGGCTCAGGCTCCAGCGAAGGCCGGCCACCGGGTTGGTGTAGCTGAAGGTGCGCTCGCCGGAGTCGTCGCCGTTGGCGGTGCCGGTGCGGAGGTAGCGGTCCTCCACCTCGACCAACAGCCGCCCGCTGCGCAGGCCCAGGCTGGCCTGCCAGGCCGGGGCGAAGCGCCAGTCGGCCTGCGCGAAGGCCTCGCGGGTCTCGGCGGTGTTGATCTCGTTGCGGCGCAGCGTGCCCTGCACGCCATAGACCGGCGCGGTGGCCGGGCCGGTGTAGTTCTCGTAGCCCTGGCGGTCGTCGCGCTGCTTCTCCAGGTTGACGCCGGTGACCACGTCGACCTGCTCGGCAAAGCGCCACAGCAGCCGGCCCTCGATGCCACCGTAGCGGCGCGTGAAGTCGATGACGCCGCCGCCGTGCCGGGCATTGGCCTGCGTGCCGGCGGCGATCGCCAGGTACTGCACGGGGTTGCGCTCGCCCGCGTAGGCCGAGAGCTGGCTCTGCACCAGGGCACTGTCGCCAAAGCGATGCACCCAGTTGGCGCCCAGCTGGGTCTGGTCGATGGTCTTGCGGGTGTTGTAGGTGGTGGCCTCGGGCGTGGTGCTGTCCGGGTCCTGCGTGAACTGCTGGCGCGACAGCCCCAGCGGGTCGTGGGCGCGCTGGCGCTGGTGGCTGGTCAGCACGGTGACGCGGTCGCTCTCGCCGCGCCAGCCCAGGCGCAGGTTGAACAGGCCGCGGCTGGCCTCGCTGTGCGGGCGGAAGCCGTCGAGCTCCATCGCCTGCAGGCTGCTGGCGATCTCGAAGCCCTCGCCGATGGGGGCGGCCACGCCCAGGCGCAGCTGGTGCAGGCCGTGGCTGCCCAGGTCCACGCCGGCTTCCAGCCGGGTCTCGCGCACGGGCTGGGAGAACACCGCGATCACGCCGCCCGAGCTGTTGCCGTACAGCGCCGAGAAGGGGCCGCGCAGCACCTCGATGCGTTCCGTGCCGGCAAGGTCGAAGTGGCCGACCTGGCCCTGGCCGTCGGGCATCGTTGCCGGGATGCCGTCGGTGTACAGGCGCAGTCCGCGCACGCCGAAACCGGCCCGGGCACCGAAGCCGCGCGAGCTGATCTGCAGGTCCTGGGCGTAGTTGTTGCGGTTGGCCACCACCAGGCCGGGCACCTGGGCCATGGCCTCGGAGAGGTTGATCATCGGCCCGGCGGCGCGCAGCGACTCACCGCCCACCACGCCGATCGCGTAGGGTGCATCGATGATGCGCTGGGCGCGGGTGGAGGCGGTGATGACCACCGGCTCCAGGTTGTCTGCCGGGGTGGATTGGGCGTTTGCCGCCAGCGGCAGGGCCCCCAGGCCGGCCAGCAGGCCCAGGCAGCCGGCGCGGCTGAGTGCGAGCGGCAGTGCGCGCAGGGACGCCAGGGATGCCGTCGCAGAGGCAGGGGCAAGGGATGCGGAGAAGGTGACGCGGGCCATGACTGCAAGGGAAGCGAAATTGCGCACGATCTTCCCCGCCATGCCCGCCTGCCCGCCAGTCGGGATCTACCCTCCCGGGCATGCGTGGAGCCCCTGCCGCGGCGCTGGCAGGGCCTGCGCGGTGCACCGAAGTGCAACACCTGCGCCCGCTGAATTGACTTGCGTCCAACTTTCGAGGCGCCTGCTGCGGGTTCTCCCGGGGGCGCCATGAGGGCGTCGTGCCGCTGCCGTGCGTGGCGATGCCCGCGCTGCCATCAAGCTGGCGTGGCGTTCAGGCCACGCAGCCGGCGCTCTGCGCAGGGGCCGGGTCGGCCACGCGATGGGGCTCGGGGACGTGCCAGCCGTAGCGCACCGCGGTGAGCTCGGCCAGGATCGACACCGCGATCTCCGGCGGCGTGCGTGCGCCGATGCGGATGCCCACCGGGCCGTGCAGGCGGTCGAGCTCGGCCTCGGTCAGCTCGAAGTGCTCGATCAGGCGCTGGCGGCGCCTGGCCTGGTTGACGCGCGAGCCGATGGCGCCGACGTAGAAGGCCGGCGAGCGCAGCGCCTCCATCAGCGCCAGGTCGTCGAGCTTGGGGTCGTGCGTGAGCGCGATGACGGCGGTGTGGGCGTCGAGGCGCAACTCGACGAGCGTGTCATCTGGCATCGTGCGAACGAGGGTGCAGCCGGGCACGGCGAAGGTGTCGGCGTACTCCTCGCGCGGGTCGCAGACGATCACCTGGTAGTCCAGCGCGCGGGCCATGTCGGCCAGGTACTGCGTCATCTGGCCCGCGCCGATCACCACCAGGCGCCAGCTCGGACCATGGGTGCTCACGAGGGTCTGGCCGTCGAAGCGCAGCTCGTCGCCGCGGCCGGCGCTGCCCAGGGTAGCCACACCCGTGGTCATCGACAGGTGCCGTGTCAGGCGGTGCCCCTGCGCCAGCGCGTCGAGCAACTCGGCGATGCCGGTGGCGGGCGTCACCGGCTCCAGGACCAGCTCGATGGTGCCGCCGCAGGGCAGGCCGAAGCGGGCCGCCTCGTCACCGCTCACGCCGTAGCGCACGCTGAAGGGCCGGCTGGCGGCCAGCGCCCCCTCGCGCACCCGGGCGATCAGGTCGTCCTCGATGCAGCCGCCCGAGACCGAGCCGGTGATCTGCCCGTCGCCACGCACCCCCACCAGCGAACCCACCGGCCGCGGCGCCGAGCCCCAGGTGCGGGTGATGGTGCCCAGCACGACGCTGTGGCCTTCGGCCTGCCAGCTCAGCACCTGGCGCAGGACCTGCAGATCGACGTTGTCCATGAGGGGGAGGCAAGGGTCGTCAACGATGGGGCGCCGACGGTACGGTGAAACGCGCCGCCGCGCACGCCTGATCTACCCTGACTGAACTGACGTTCACACCCCGCAGCTGCGAAAGCCCACCATGAGGTGATCGCTCTCCGGCGTGGCGTGCCAGCGCCGTCGTGCGTGGACCAGACGCCGCCGTGTGTGCAGGGCGCCACCGCGCAGCACGATGTGCCGGCCCCAGGCGTCGCCCAGGTGCTGCGGGTGGCCGGCGGCGGGCTCGGCGGGTTCGGCAGCGAGCCAGCTGCCCGCGGGCCGCGGGGCCAGGCGGTCGGCGGTCCATTCCCAGCAGGCGCCCCAGCGCCAGCCGCGTGCGCCCAGCCGCTGTGCGGCGGCCTGCCACTCGGCCTCGGTGGGCAGGCGCCGGCCGGCCCACTGGCACCAGGCCTGGGCCTCGTGGGCACTGACCTGCAGCACCGGCTGTTGCAGCGCCACCCGTGTCGGGCGGCCGCCGCGCAGCAGGGTGACCGTGCCTGCCGTGGACTGCACGTGGCGGGGGGCCTGGCGGTTCAGCGCCTCGCGCCAGCGCCAGCCGGTGGCGCTCCACCACCGGCGGTCCTCGTAGCCGCCGTCCTGGATGAACTCCAGGTACTGCTGCCAGGTGACTGGGGCGGCATCGATCTCGCCGCCCTGCAGCGGCACGGTGACGCGGCCACGGTCGGCCTCGAAGGTGAAGCCGGGCTCGTCATCGCCCCAGCCCAGCGCCTGGGATCCGCCGGGCAGCGCGATGCGCATGGCCTGCGGCTGCAGGTCCGGCCAGCGCTGCTGCGGCAGCGCCAGCCCGAGCGCATGGGCCAGGTCGATCAGCCGCTCGGCCTGCTCGTCTTCGTGAAAGAGCGCGAGGCGGAAGAAGTAGAGGTCGTCGTCGTCGTCCTGCGGGTGCGATGGCAGCAGGTCGAGCGTGACCTCCAGGGTGTCGACGAGGTAGCGCCGCACCGCCTCGTCGGTGGGGCGGTCGGCGCCGGGGCGGCCGCTGGCATCGGCCAGGCGCGGGTCCCAGAGCGTGTCGGCATCGGGGTCGATCGAGGCCAGCCGGGCAGCCAGCGGGTCACAGCCCCGGCCGCGGCGGCGCTGCACGTTGCGGGCGATCCAGGCTTCCTGGAACCAGCCGAGCCGGCCGAGCCAGAGGTCGGGGTGGGCGCAGTCGACGGCTTGCAACAGGGCGGTGTCGATCACCGGGCGATCCGCACCGGCCTGGTCCCGGGCGGCCTCCCGAAAGGCGGCATGCACCTGCAGGCTGTGGTTGCGCGCATCCATCAGCGCCAGCGAGAGCAGATCGGCCCCGGCGCGGCGCATCGCGAGGTGGTCGTCGAGTTCGGTCGCGGTGGCGAGCATGGCAGCCTCGGCGGCGGCGGGCCACCGCAGGAGCGGAGGAGGCCCGAGGTTACGCGATGCGCGTGGTGCGATCCATGCAGCGCGACCCTGCGCCGGGGGTCAGCGCGGCTTGGCGAGGATCAGCGTCCAGTAGGGCGTGCCGTCGCTGGCGCGCTGGCAGGCCATACCCGCCTCGCTGTAGCTGGCGCTCATCAGGTTGGCGCAGTGCAGCGGGCTGGATACCCAGTCGGCCAGCACCAGTGCCAGGCGGGTCTGGCCGGCGGCGACGTTCTCGGCGGCGCCCTGCCAGGCGTAGCCGAGCGCATCCAGGCGCTGCGTCAGGTTGCGACCGCCGCTGCTGTGGGCCAGGCTGGCGCGCCCGGCCATGTCGCGGCTGTGCGCCGCCGCCAGCTGGGCCAGGGTGGGTTGCCAGGCCAGCGGCGCGGCCGCCGCGAAGCCGCCGGCGGTGCCGCAGCGGGCCCCGGCGGCGCGGTAGTCGTTCAGCTTGGCCAGCGCCTGCGCCGCGGTTTCGGCCAGGCCGCAGTTGCCGGGCAGCGACGCTGGTAGCGCGGGCGCCGACAGGGCCAGGGCCGGTGTCGCCGTGACCGCCGTGGCCACCGGGGCGGGGGCAGGCTCGCCGCCGAGCATCTGGCAGGCCGGCAGCGCCAGCGTGGCGGCCAGCAGGGCCGACAGCGTCCCTGGGCGTGCGCCCGGTCGCGGGTTGGCGCGCGCCACGCGGTGACGCACCGGGCTGGGGGCGGGAAGGGGGGCGTGGGGCGTCGAAGGGCTGGGCATGGCGGCGTTCACATCGGTCCAGGGGCTTGGGCTGCGAGACGATATCGGCCGCCGACCGGCCTGTCTGTAACCACCGGCTGCAGGGATGGGGGCCGTCAGGCCGTCAGGATCCAGCCTTCGAGCGGGTCGACCTGGGCGGGCCAGCCCCAGCGGGGCTGCTGGCTGGCCCAGGCGACCTGCAGGAGGCAGAGGGTGGCGTCCAGCGCATCGCCGCGCGCATCGGCCAGCAGGGCCTCGCGCAGTGCGGGGTCGAGCCGCAGGGCCAGGCCCGGCCGGCCCTGCCCGGCAGTCAGCGCATCGAGGAGCCGCTCGCGGGCCTGCCGCTGGTCGTCGGTCTGGCGGGCGCGCTCGTCGCTCTTGTAGGGCGTGCGGCCGATCAGCTCGCGGGCCAGCAGGCCCGGGTAGGCCTCCAGCGCACGCCGGGTTGGGTCGCCGGGGTGCAGCCCGGGCAGGTCGCAGCCGGCGGCCAGCAGCGGTGGCACGCCGGCATGCAGCATGTAGGCCACCGGCGGGTTGACCCACTTCATCGACGGGGACGAGCCGGCCGGGCGGTCGCAGGCGCGGTGGGCGAACTTGGCGCCGGCGGGCCGCGCGGCGCAGAAGGCGGCAAAGGTGGCGCGGATCGTGGCGCGCTCCAGCGCGGCGTAGTGGTGCATCAGCGCGGGCCATTCGCCGGGCCAGCCCAGCTGCTGCACCAGCTCGCGCGGCAGGCCGAAGGGGAAGTCGCAGCCCGCCACCCAGGGGCCGGGCTCGGCCAGGCTGGCCGCGTAGTCGTCCAGGCTGGGCAGCTGGCGCAGGTCGAGCAGCTGGACCGCGGCCCGCCCACCTGCCGGCGGGGCGCGCAGGCGGCCGACGGCGATGACGATGGGCTTGCGCCGCGTGGGCCGGCTGCTGAAGTCGATGCCACGCAGGGCCAGGGCGGCAGCGTCAGCGCCGGCTCGGGCACCCCCGGCGGCGTCGGGCACCGCAGTGCCGGCCCTAGGTGACGCCGCTGGCGTCGCTGCCATCACCGCGCACCTGGCCGAACGCCTGGCCGGACCCTTCGCCGTGGGCATCGACCACGCTGCGCAGCAGGCGGAGGAAGTGCGCCTGGTCGTCGGGGGGCAGCGGTGCCAGGATGCGCTGCTGCGCGGCCTGCACGCGCGGCGTCACCTTGGCGAGCAGGGCCTCGCCAGCCGGTGTGACGGTGAGCAGGCGCAGCCGCCGGTCGTGGGGGGCCGCATTGCGCAGCATCAGGCCGCGCTTCTCCAGCCGGTCGATCACGCCGCCGATGGTGGAGGTGTCGAAGCAGATCATCGCCGCCAGGCTGCGCTGGTCGAGCCCGGGCTGCTCGTGGGCCGCCGTGAGGGTGGCGAATTGCACCGGCGTGATGCCCGACTCGGCGGTCTCCTCCATGAACAGCGCCACGGCGATCTGCTGCAGCCGACGGATGTAGTGGCCGGGCAGGCCGTCGAGGACGGTGCTGGCCAGGGACGGGGCAGGGAAGGAGGAGGGAGCGGACTTCAGCATCGTGCGGCCGGGTTGCAGGGCCGCGAGATTCTAGGGGCCGGGGCGGATCCGGCCTTGCGCTGCCTCAGGTCGTGCGGCCGATGATCGCCGCGGTGGCGATCAGCTCCTCCAGCAGCGCCATGCTGACGCGCCCGGAAGCGGCGAAGGGGTCGATCACCGGCCGCTCGCTGTACTTCAGCACGATCGAGGGGTTGATGCGCCCGAGGTTGACCTGGCCCATCGTCCAGCCGGCGAAGCGCCGCTCGGTGATCTCCTCGTAGTGCAGCAGCATCACGTGGTCGTGGCGCGGGTCGCGCACGATCTGGTTGTAGAGGTCGTTGACGGTATCGCGCCCACCTTCGAGCACCTGCATGAAGAAGTCCCCGCCGTGGCAGAGGATGCCGGTGATGCCCAGCAGGGGGTTCTTGGCGCGCGACTGCGCCAGGATGACGTCGATCGCCTCGGCGCTTACGCCCTCGGCTCGGCTTGCGTACAACAGACGGACCAGCATGCGGTTCTCCCGGTGGGACGGAGCGGGGTGGGGGCCTTCAGGGCTTTTTGGGCGGTGGCTCAGGCCTTGCGCGAGGTGACCAGCGCCAGGAACTCGCGGCGCAGATCCGGGTTCTTCAGGAAGGAGCCGCGCATCACGCTGTTGATCATCTTCGAGTCCAGGTCACGCACGCCGCGCCAGCCCATGCAGAAATGGTCGGCCTCCATCACCACGGCCAGGCCGTCGGGCTGCATCTTGTCGAGCAGCAGGTCGGCCACCTGGGTGACGGCCTCTTCCTGGATCTGCGGGCGGCTCATGATCCATTCGGCCAGGCGCGCGTACTTGGACAGGCCGATCAGCGCCGAATGCTCGTTGGGCATCACGCCGATCCAGAGCTTGCCGATGATGGGGCAGAGGTGGTGCGAGCAGGCGCTGCGCACGGTGATCGGCCCGACGATCATCAGCTCGTTGAGGTGCTCCACGTTCGGGAACTCGGTCACCGCCGGGGCGCTTTCGTAGCGACCGCGGAAGACCTCCTGCAGGTACATCTTGGCGACGCGGCGGGCCGTTTCCTGGGTGTTGTGGTCGCTGGTGATGTCGATCACCAGGCTTTCGAGCACCCCGGTCATCTTGCCCTCGACCTCGTCGAGCAGGGCGCCCAGTTCGCCCGGGCGGATGAACTCGGCGATGTTGTCGTTGGCGTGGAAGCGCCGCTGGGCCGCCTGGATGCGCTCGCGGATGCGCTGCGACATGGGCACACCCTCGGTGTCGGAGAGCGCAGCGGCGGCGTCGGATCGGGCGTCGGTGTCGGACAGTTCGGTCTTCATCGCAACGGTGGGTTGGGCGCAGGCGAGATGCGCGAAGCATGAGGCGTGACGAGCCACACGCCACATTGAAAGTCAGCGCATGCTAGCAGCGCTCCCGAACGCTTGCTGGCGAGCGGGCTTGGACGCCGAAGTCGGCGGCGCCAGTCACGCCGGGCGTGACACTTTGCGGAAGAGACCGCAAAACCGTGAAGCCGAACCCCGTGGACCGGGGGGTGAATGCTGACAATGAGATGGCTCAACGTCAGTACAGAATGCTTTCATGGGGATGTGCTGATTGCGACGAGTCTGATCTCAGTCAAGTCGCGTGGCGGTCAACTCCATCCAGAACCCCGGCGCGCAACGCTGCGCGGCCCTTCCAGGATCCAACGATGCATCCTTTCGACAAGAACAAGATCGCCCCTGCGCCTGCCCGCTGCGCTCGGGCCAGGCAAGGAGTCTGATCGATGGCAGTCGACGCTCAATCCCAACGGCGCCGGGCCACGGTGGCCGTGCTGGGCCCCCTGCTCGATACCGCAGCGCTGCTGGATGAACTGTGGTTCCAGCACGAAACCATGCGCGGCGAGGCGGTGTCCGACATCATCGGCTTCGTCGATGCGGTGGCGCGGCGGCACCTCTTCGACGCCGCCACCTGCAAGCGCCTGTACGCCGATTTCTTCAAGGCCCTGCGCCTGCCGGAAGCCCAGCTGCCCGCGGATCCCTGGCCGGCCATGCAGGCGCAGCGGCCCGCCGCTCCAGCCCCCGCCCCGGCGCCTGCCCCCGCCATACCGGTGCCCCCGCCCGTGATGGCGGCCCCGATGGTGGTTGCGGCGGTGACCCCGGCTGTGGCATCCCCCAGCGCGATCAACCCCGTCGCCGCCGCACTGGCAGCGGCGCAGGCCAGCCCGCCATTGACGGCCACCGTGCCCGCCATCGATGCGGAGCCACCCGTGGTGTTTGGCGCGCTGCTGCGGTCCATCGTCACCGAGGTCCACCGCTACCACCGCGAGGCGCTGGACGAGGTGCGCAAGGACGCCCTGCGCGTGCTCGACAGCTCGGGCGCCTCGGCGGCCCTGCGCAATGCCTACCGCGAGGCCTGGCCGCGTGCGCTGCAGCACGACTGGCAGCTGCGCGGCAGTGCCGCTGACCTGGCCGAGCTGCTGCGCGTGACCTACCACGCGCTGGCCGAGGCCTTTGGCCGCGTCGGCGCCGAGCAGATCCTGCAGCGCGGCCTGCGCGCTGCCGAGGCCGTGCCCGAGGCCCGCCTGTTCTCGCCCAAGCGCCTGATGGCGTCGATGTGATCCCACGGATCCCCACAGAAATCAGGAGACTCCATGTCCAGCATCCCGGACACCCCCTACGGCGCCGATGACGGCCCCATGACCGCTGCCGAGCGGCGCGTCGTGCTGGCCTCGTCGCTGGGCACCGTCTTCGAGTGGTACGACTTCTACCTGTACGGTTCGCTCGCCGCCATCATCGCGCAGCAGTTCTTTGCCGGGTTGGACCCCACCTCGGCCTTCATCTTTGCGCTGCTGGCCTTCGCGGCGGGCTTCCTGGTGCGGCCCTTTGGTGCGCTGGTGTTCGGCCGCCTGGGCGACATGATCGGGCGCAAGTACACCTTCATGGTGACCATCCTGCTGATGGGTGCGTCGACCTTCCTGGTCGGCATCCTGCCCACTTACGCGACGATTGGCGTGGCCGCGCCCGCCATCCTGATCGTGCTGCGCCTGCTGCAGGGCCTGGCGCTGGGCGGCGAGTACGGCGGGGCTGCTACCTACGTGGCCGAGCATGCGCCACAGGGCCGGCGCGGCGCCTACACCGCCTGGATCCAGACCACCGCGACGCTGGGCCTGTTCCTGTCGCTGCTGGTGATCCTGGGCACCCGGCAGCTGCTGGGCGAGCAGGCCTTTGCCGACTGGGGCTGGCGCGTGCCCTTCATCGTCTCCATCGTGCTGCTGGGGGTGAGCGTGTGGATCCGCATGTCGATGCGCGAGTCGCCCGCCTTCCTGAAGATGCAGATGGAGGGCAAGACGTCCAAGGCACCGCTGTCGGAGTGCTTTGGCGAGTGGAAGAACCTGCGCATCATCGTGCTGGCGCTGTTCGGCCTGGTGGCCGGGCAGGCGGTGGTCTGGTACACGGGCCAGTTCTACGCGCTGTTCTTCCTCACCAGCGTGCTGAAGGTGGAGGCCAACACCGCCAACCTGCTGGTGGCCGCGGCGCTGCTGATCGGCACGCCCTTCTTCGTGGTGTTCGGCTCGCTGTCGGACCGGTTCGGGCGCAAGCCGATCATCATGTCCGGCCTGGCGCTGGCCTGCCTGACCTACTTCCCGCTGTTCCAGGCGCTCACCTCCGCGGCCAACCCGGACCTGGCGCGTGCCCAGGCCACGGCTCAGATCGTGGTGCAGGCCGATCCGGTGACCTGCTCCTTCCAGGGCAGCCCGATCGCCCGCGAGATCGACTTCACCTCCGCCTGCGACATCGCCAAGCGCACGCTGGCGCAGAACGCCGCCAGCTACCGCAACGAGGCCCTGCCCTCCGGCGAGGGCGCGCGCGTGCAGGTCGGCGAGACGGTGATCGTCGCGCCCAACGCGCGCATCGCGGCCGAAGGCGGGCGATTCGAGCCGGCCAGCGTGCAGGCCGTCGCCGAGTTCCGCCGCCAGGTCGTCGAGGCGATGCGTGCGGCGGGCTACCCGGAGCGCGCCGACCCGGCCAAGCTCAACAAGCTGGAGATCGTGCTGATCCTCTCCGTGCTGGTGATCTACGTGACGATGGTCTACGGCCCGATCGCCGCCACGCTGGTGGAGCTCTTCCCGACGCGCATCCGCTACACCTCGATGAGCCTGCCGTACCACATCGGCAACGGCTGGTTCGGCGGCCTGATGCCCACCATCGCCTTTGCGATGGTGGCCAGCAACGGCGACATCTACCACGGCCTGTGGTACCCCATCGTGGTGGCGGCGATGACGCTGGTGATCGGCCTGATCTTCATCCGCGAGACCAAGGACGTGGACATCTACGCCAAGTTCCTCTACTGGCACCCGAACCGGCTCAGCAAGTGACCGGGGGCAGCCAAGGCATGGCGGCCTGATCGCGCTGCGCCAGCCTCGACAAGCCCGCCTCTGGCGGGCTTGTTCATTTCCGGGGCGCTGTGGCCGTGTCGTCGCCGCAGCCGGGGCGAACCGCCGCCAACGCCGGCAAGCCCGGGTCGGACAGACCTTGCAGGCGATGATAGATTGACCGGGTGCGGCGCCTTCCCTGCCGCACTTGTTTGTCCGCCTGTCCTCGCTCTGCGCGCCCTGTCCGAACAAGAAGCCCACCATGCCCAAGAAGATCCTGTTGCCGGTGCTCGCCCTGCTCGTCATTGCGGCGGGCGTCGGGTGGTGGTCGGTTCGGGGCGGGGCCGGCAGTGCTGGCAGTGCTGGCGGCGGTGCCGAGTCGGCCAAGTCACTCGCTGCCGGAGCGTCGGCAGCGGTGGCGCCGCCCCAGGTGGTCAATGTGTACACGGTGCAACGCCGGGATGTGCCGGTGCGCGTCGAGGTGGCGGGCACGGTGGTGCCGCTGCAGAGCGTCGAGGTGCGCGCCCAGCTCAGCAGCACGGTGCGCGAGGTGGTGGTCAAGGAGGGCCAGGCGCTCAAGCGGGGTGACCTGCTGTTCACGCTGGACGACCGCAACGAGCGCGCCAATGTCGAGAAGGCCCGTGCCCAGCTGCTGCGCGACCGCACCACGCTGGCCGACCTGGAGCGCCAGTTCAAGCGCGCGCAGGAGCTGCGTGGCCAGAATTTCATCGCCCAGAGTGCGCTGGACAGCGCGCAGACGCAGTTCGAGGCCCAGCAGGCGCTGCTGAAGTCCGATGAGGCGGCACTGCAGGCGGCCGAGGTGGCGCTGAGCAACACCGTGATCCGCGCCCCCCAGGCCGGCCGGGCCGGGCTGGTCAACGTCAACCCGGGCAGCCTGGTGCAGCCCAGCGGCGCGGCGCTGCTGACGATCAACCAGATCGACCCGATCGGCGTGTCGTTCAGCGTGCCCGAGGCCCAGCTCGACGGGCTGCTCGCCGCGGCAGGCATCACGGCGCCTGCCGCGTCGGGCTTGGCTCCAAAGGCGGGCGCTGCCTCGACCGCCGGTGCGGGCAAACCGGCCGAGCTGGCGGTGCTGCTGACCAGCGGGGGGGAGCGCCGCCGTGGCGAGCCGGCGCCGTCGCTGGCGGGGCGGCTGACCTTCGTCGACAACGCGGTGGACACCACCAGCGGCACCATCCGCGCCAAGGGCACGGTGCCCAATGCGCAGCAGCAACTCTGGCCGGGCCAGTACGTCAGCGTGAGGCTGACGCTGCGCACGCTCAAGGACGCCGTCGTGCTGCCCCAGGCCGCCATCATCCAGCGCGGGGCCGAGCGCACGGTGTACGTGGTCGGTGCCGATGACCGGGTGCAGGCACGCAGCGTGCAGATCCGCCAGCCGCTGGGCGAGCTGGTGGCGGTGGACGGTGTGGACGAGGGCGAGCGCGTGGTCGTCGAGGGCAAGCAGAACCTGCGCCCCGGCGGCGCAGTGCGCATCGCGGCGGCACCGGCGGGCAAGGGAGCGTCCGGGGCGGCGGGTGCTGCCGGTGCTGCATCGGCGGCAGCGTCCGGAGCGCGCTGATGAACTGGACCGAGCTTTTCATCCGCCGTCCGGTGATGACGGTGCTGCTGAACCTGTCCATCGTGCTGGCCGGGCTGGTGGCGCTGGCCAAGATCCCGGTGGCCGCACTGCCCAGCTACAACACGCCGATCATCCAGGTCTTTGCCAACCTGCCCGGCGCCAGCCCGGAGACGATGGCCAGCTCGGTGGCCCTGCCGCTGGAGAAACAGTTCTCCACCATCGCCGGCCTGGCGACGATCAGCTCCAGCAACACGCTGGGGTCGAGCTCGCTGGTGCTGGAGTTCGAGGCCAGCCGCGACATCGACGCCGCTGCCGTGGACGTGCAGGCCGCGCTTTTCCGCGCCCAGCGCAGCCTGCCGGCGGAGATGACGACGCCGCCGTCGTACCGCAAGGTCAACCCGGCCGACGCACCGGTGCTGTTCGTGGCGCTGCAGTCGCCCTCGCTGGCACCCTACGAGCTCAACGAGTTTGCCGAGAACCTGATCGCGCCCTCGCTGTCGACCATCGACGGCGTGGCGCAGGTGTCCATCTTCGGCCAGAAGCGCTACGCGGTGCGCATCCGCGTGCGGCCCGAGGCGCTGGCCGAGCGCAACCTGACGATGGATGACCTGCGCGGCGTGGTCGCCTCGGCCAACGCCAACTCGCCGGTGGGTGTGCTGGAGGGCCCGCGCCAGACGCTGACCATCCAGGCCAACCGCCAACTGGCCAGTGCGCGCGAGTTCGGCAACCTGATCGTCGCCACCCGCAACGGTGCCCCGGTGCGGCTGCGCGACGTGGCCGAGGTGCAGGACAGCGTCGAGACGATCAAGAACAGCGCCGCCTTCAACGGTGAGCCGTCGATCACCCTGGCCGTGCAGCGCCAGCCCAACGCCAACACGGTGCAGGTGGTGGACCGCGTCAAGGCCATGCTGCCGCGCTTCGAGCAGCAGATGCCGGCGTCCATCAGCATGCGGGTTACCAACGACCGCTCGGTGTCGATCCGCGAGGCGCTGCACGATGTGCAGATCTCCTTCGCGCTGACCGTGGCACTGGTGGTGCTGGTGATCTTCCTGTTCCTGCGCCGGCTCGCGGCCACGGTGATCCCGACGCTGTCGCTGCCAATCTCGCTGATCGGCGCGCTGTCGCTGATGTACCTGGTCGGTGGCAGCCTGAACAACGTCTCGCTGCTGGGCCTGACGCTGGCGGTCGGCCTGGTGGTGGACGATGCCATCGTGATGCTGGAGAACATCGTGCGCCACGTCGAGGACGGCATGCCGCCCTTCGAGGCGGCCATCAAGGGCGCCCGCGAGATGGCCTTCACCATCCTGTCGATCTCGGTGTCGCTGGTGGCGGTGCTGATCCCGATCTTCTTCATGCCGGGCGTCACCGGGCTGCTCTTCCACGAGTTCGCCGTGGTGGTGGGCTTGGCGATCCTGGTGTCGGCGGTGGTGTCGCTGACGCTGGTGCCGATGCTGTGCAGCCGCTTCCTGCGCCACCACGAGGCGCACGAGGAAACCGCGCTGGGGCGCGTGTTCGAGCGCGGCTTCTCGGCCCTGCAGGCCTTCTACGGCCGCACGCTGGACTGGGCGCTGGCGCACCGCTGGGTGATCGGCAGCGTCGCGCTGGGCAGCTTCGTGCTGACCGGCTGGCTCTTCATGCAGATGCCCAAGGGCTTCTTCCCCGAGGAGGACGTCGGGCAGATCCAGGTGACCACCGAGGCGTCGGAGGACATCTCCTTTGCTGCCATGCTGCAGTTGCAGGGGCGGGTGGCGGCGGTCTTCCAGGCCGACCCGGCCGTGGCGATGGTGGGCTCCTTCACCGGCGCAGGTGGGCCCACCGGGGTGCAGAACTCGGGGCGGCTGTTCGTCACCCTGAAGCCGCGCAAGGAGCGCGCCGCGATGCCCCAGGTGGTCGAGGGCCTGCGCAAGAAGCTGCGCGCCATCCCCGGCATCGCCGTCTACATGCGGCCGATCCAGAACCTGCAGCTGGGCGGGCGCCAAAGCAAGAGCCGCTACCAGTACACGCTGCAGAGCGTGAGCGCCGACGCGCTCAACGACTGGGCCGGCAAGCTGCAGGGCAAGCTGCGCGAGGACGCGCTGTTCCGCGACGTGACCAGCGACTCGCAGCTGCGCGGCCTGCAGGCCAGCCTGAGCATCGACCGCGACCGTGCCGCGCTGCTGGGCGTGCAGATGGCCGACCTGCGCAGCGCGCTCTACAGCGCCTTCGGCGAGCGCCAGGTCTCGACCATCTACAACCCGGCCAACACCTACCAGGTCATCCTGGAAGCCGCCGAGGCGGACCGCCAGTTCGAGGACGCCTTTGCCCGCATCCACCTGCGCAGCAAGGATGGCAAGCTGGTGCCGCTGTCGGCCTTCGCCACCGTGCAGCGCACCGTCGGCCCCACCGCGGTGAACCACCAGGGCCAGCTGCAGGCCATCACGCTGAGCTTCAACCTCGCGCCCGAGGTGTCGCTGGGCGCGGCCACGGCCAAGCTCGACGGCTATGTGCGCGAACTGCAGATGCCGGCCACGGTGATCGGCAGCTACGGCGGCGACGCCGCGGTGTTCCAGGACTCTCAGTCCGGCCAGCTCCTCCTGCTGGGCGTGGCGCTGCTGGTGATCTACCTGCTGCTGGGCATGCTCTACGAGAGCTACATCCACCCGCTCACCATCCTGGCCGGCCTGCCGTCGGCGGCGGTGGGCGCGCTGCTGACGATCTGGGCCTTCGGCATGGACCTGACGCTGATCGCCACCATCGGCATCCTGATGCTGATCGGCATCGTCAAGAAGAACGCCATCATGATGATCGACTTCGCGCTGGTGGCGCAGCGCGAGCAGGGCCTGCCGCCGGCCGAGGCCATCCGCCAGGCCTGCCTGCTGCGCTTGCGCCCCATCATGATGACCACGCTGGCCGCGCTGATGGGCGCGCTGCCCATCGCGCTGGGCCTGGGCGCTGGTGCCGAACTGCGCCAGCCGCTGGGCCTGGCGGTGGTGGGTGGGCTGGTCGTCTCGCAGGCGGTGACGCTCTACATCACCCCGGTGATCTACCTGGCGCTGGACCGCTGGAGCGGGCGCGGTCCGATCGAGGACGCTGCCGCCGATGTGGCGCGCCCGGCCTGACGGGCTCGATCGAGAGCCTCATTCCCGGCAGGGTTCGGCCAGCTTCGGCATCGGCCGGGTGCTGGCTGAGAACGGGTCCAGCCCCGCGGCGCGGCCCTCGCGCACGTCGACGCAGTCGCGCCCGATGCGGTAGCGGTGCCGGCCCGGGCCGCGGTCTTCCTCAGTCGCGGTGGTCGGGCCACCGTCCAGGGCGCGTTCGACGCGATCGCCACGTCCCAGGGCCGAGTTGCCGCGCGGGTCGCGCCGGGCCTGGCCTGCGGGTGAATCGTCCGCTTCTGGCACTCGCCCTGGCGTTGTTCCGCCGCGCCGCGGCAGGTCCAGCCGCAGCGGTGGCGGTTGGGATGCCGCCGGCTCCGGTGGCAACGCTGGTGCCGCGGTGATGGCTTGCGTGGTGGCCTGTGTGGCCTGGGGGGACGGCAAGGCCGTGGCCAGGTCGGGGCGGATCGGCTCCGCGCGGATGGGCTGCGGCGTGAGCCGCGGGCGTTCCGGCGGCCCATGGGCGCGCGCAGGGGCGTTGTCCTCCCTTGCCACCTCCGGCGGTGGCGGTGGCTCGGCGATCCAGCGCAGCTGCAATCGCTGAGGCGCCACGGCGCTGGATCGCTGCGGCCGGCTGGCCCAATGCAGGCCGACCAGTGCCGCGCCGTGCAGCAGCAGCACCGCCGCCAGCATCGACCGCCGCGGCGCGCGGGGAGCCCGCCACGACGGCGTGGCGGCAGACGTGGCCATGCCTGCGCCGGGCGTCAGAACGCCCGGCCGACGCTCAGGTAGCCCACTGTGTCCTTCGGCTCGTCCAGCCCGCGTGCCACGCCCAGGCGCAGGTTCAAGCCCAGGGCGTAGAGCAGCTTCAACTCGCCCAGCAGTTCCACCCCCACACCGCGGTAGTAGCTGGCCGGCTTGCTGGCGCCAACGTTCCAAGCCCCGCCGATGTCGAAGAACACCGCGCCGGACAGGCGGTTGATGCCGAAGGGCGGCACCATGCCGTGGCGGTCGATGTCGGCCAGTGGCGTGCGCCACTCGATCGAACTCACCCGAGCACTCTGGCCGACCAGCGCCGCGTCGTCGCCGCTGTAGCCGCGCAGCGAGAGGTCGCGGCTGTTGAGCGCGTAGCCCAGCTGCAGCTGCGGGTCGGTGGCGCCGCCGAGCTGGTAGGGGCGGGTGCGGCCGCTGGCGCGCGCCTCGGTGTGGCGCAGCGCGAGCACGCTGCGGCCCAGCGGGAGGTAGCCGCGCAGGTCGGCGCGGATGACGCTGCCGTCGTAGCCCGTGCCGGCGGCCTTTTCTTCCGCGCTCAGGAAGGGCTGGTAGGTCTCATAGAGCAGGCTGGCGCGCAGGCCGCGGTTGGCACCCTCGCTCCACCAGTTGGACTCGCGGCTGTCGTAGTCGATCAGCGCGGCGGCCAGCTTGTCGTTGCGGGCGGTGCGGCGCGACTCGGGCTCGGTCTGGATCACCTCGATGCGGTCGAAGGCCGCGCCGATGCCCAGGTTCACGCGCCGCTGCAGGCGCTGCAGCACCGGCAGCGTGCTCAGCCACTGCGCCTGGGTGTGGCGCTCGTAGGCGAGGGTGTCGTATTTGCTGTTGCCGCGGTCGCGCCAGGCCAGGGGGGTGATGGTGCGCTGCAGCGACAGCATCTGGCTGTTCAGCCAGAGGTATTCCAGCGCACCGACGGCCTCGCGCTGGCTGGTTTCCCACTGGAAGGCCAGGGCGTACTGGTGCCAGCCGAGGGCGTCCGAGCCGTTGGTGCTGGCGCCGTAGGCGGTCAGCCCGCGGTCGGAGGTGATCAGCGGCCACCAGGAGCGCGGGACCATCGAGGTGAGCGGCAGGTAGCGGCGGTCCTCGCCCAGGACCGAGGGGCTCGCGGCCGTGCTGGCGACCGCGACCTGCGGCGCTGGCATCGGCGGTATCGGCTGAATCGGCCGTGCGCTGCCTGCGCCGGGCGCGGCGGCTGTCGACGCTGCGGCGGGTGCCGCGGTCGCCGTCGGGACGGCGGCAGTGGCCGTGGCAATGGCCGGTGCCGCAGGCGACCAACCGGCGTTGGCGACCTTCAGCGTCCTCCCACTGGCCAGGGGCAGGGTCTGCAGCGCAGCAGCCTGCTCCTGGCGGTGCAGGCGGTAGCCGTCGGCGGCGATGACCACGGTGGCGAGCGAGCCATCGGCCAGGCTGCCGCTGTGGGCCACCACGCCGGTGTGGCTGTGCGTCAGGCGCTGCAGCTGCCCGCCGGCCAGGCGCCAGACGTTGGTCACGCCCTCGTGCGCGGCAATGAACTCCAGCCCCTGCGGGGTGGTGCGCAGCGAGTGGATCGGCGCATTGCCCTCGAAGAGCCGGCGCGGCGCGGCGCCGGGCTGGACGCCGGAGGGGGGGAGATCCACTTCGACGATGCGCCAGTCGCCCGCCTGCCGTTCGATCAGCTGCACGCGCTGGCCGTCGGCACTGGCGGCGAGGTCGACCAGGTCCTGTCCTTCGGCCGGGGTGTAGACCGGGCGCAGGTTGGCTCCATCGCGGTCCAGGCTCACCAGCCGGGTGCGGCCGGCGTCGAGCTGCAGCGCGAGGATGCGCTCGCCCGCCTGGGTGGCGCGGCGCAGGTGGGCGCAGTGGGTCAGGCGCTGCACCGAGGCGCGCTGGGCGTCCCAGCGGTAGAGGTCAGTGCCGAGGTAGTGGGTGTTGCAGATATCGGCCTGGGTGATGAGAACGTCACCGCGGCCATTGGCGTCCAGCCGCGCGGCCATGCCGGTCAGCGTGGCCAGCACCTGGCGGCGCCCGAAGGTGTCGAACTGCACCAGCTCGGTCGCGCCCACGCCGTCATCCAGCACGGCCAGCGTGCGCCCGTCGGGCAGGCTGGCCGCCGTGGGGATGTCGAAGTGCACCTTGTCCAGCGCCCGGCCCAGCACCTCCGGCTGCGCGCGCAGGGCGCTGGCGCGCTGGGTGACCTGGGCGTCGAGGTCGGCCAGGAACTCGTCCCACAGCTCGTCCATCGCCTTGCCGGTGGCCTCGCGCGGGTTGGAGTGGAAGCGCGGCACGATGTTGCCGCTGTAGTTCTCGACGAACTGGCCCACCGCGGCGCGCCCGTAGCGGCGCGCCAGGAAGTCGAAGAAGTAGCCGCCGTAGAGGTAGGACTTGGCCAGCGGCAGCGCACGGCCGTCCGAGTTCAGCTCGTTGAGCTTCAGGAAGCCGCGAGCCTGCTCGGCACGCAGCCAGCCCTCGTAGTTCGGGCCGTAGAGCCGGCCGCGCCCCAGCGTGGCCGCGGCAGCAACACCGCCGTCCTGCGCGCCTTCGAACCAGGTCGCCAGCCCCTCCATCGCCCAGGGCGGCTGGAAGACGTTGGGGAAGAACCAGGCTACGCGGCCGAAGATCATGCGTAGCACGCCCGGGGCGCTGCGCACCTTGTCGAGGTGGATGGCGTGCACCAGCTCGTGCGTGAGCAGCAGGTCCAGCCAGGGGCTGTTGTCGAGCAGCTCGCCGTCCGGCGGTGCCAGGAAGGCGCCCACGAGGTTGTAGGGCAGCGGCGTGGAGAAACCGTTGGCGACGTCGAATTCGCTGTAGACCACCAGCTCGATGCGCCCGCTCGGTGCCCACTGCAGCGCCGGGCTGATGCGCGCGTAGGCCCGCTCGGCCGCGCGCGCCACGTTTTCGGCCTGGGCGCGCTGCTCGCCGCGGTAGTGCACGCGGAAGTGGGGGCTGTCGGCGCTGCGCCAGTTCGCCCAGGGGTCGGCGCCCAGGGCATGGGCGCTGCCCAGCCAGAGGGTGAGCAGGACCAGCAAGAGAAGACGAAGACGGATCACTTTCATCGGGACTCCCTGCGGGGTGGCGCGGCGATCAGGGGCCGGGTGCCGGCCGCGTCGGCGGCAAGCTTACACGCGGCCCTGGCGAATCCGGGCAGGCGGCCTGCGGCGCTTGATCTGGCTGGCACCCGCTGGCCTCGGGGCGTCTCGGCGACGCCACTGCCCTGTCATGCCGGTGCCATGCAGCGTGGCGTGGCTTGCGGCAAACTCGACGGCTGACCCGATCAATCCTCCCCGCTCCCCACCAGAGACACCTGACCATGGAACTTGTCCGCCTCGGACGCAGCGACCTGCACGTCACCCCCATCTGCCTGGGCACGATGACCTTTGGCGAGCAGGTCGACCAGGCCACCGCCCACGCCATCCTCGACCGCTCGCTGGAGCGTGGCGTCAACTTCATCGACACCGCCGAGATGTACGCCGTGCCGGCCCGGCGCGAGACCTGTGGCGCCACCGAAACCATCATCGGGAACTGGTTTGCCGCCCGCCCCGGCGCACGCCAGAAGCTGGTGCTGGCCACCAAGGTGGCCGGGCCCGCGCGCGGCATGGACTGGATCCGCGGCGGCAGCCCGGACCTGACCGTGCAGGACATCCTCAGCGCCTGCGAAGACAGCCTGCGCCGCCTGCAGACCGACGTCATCGACCTCTACCAGATCCACTGGCCGGTGCGTCACGTGCCTGCCTTCGGCGGCATCTACTTCGATCCGAAGAAGCTCAAGCCCTGCAGCTCGATCGAACAGCAGCTCGAAGCCCTGCAGCGCCTGGTCCAGGCCGGCAAGGTGCGCGCGGTGGGCCTGTCCAACGAGACGCCCTACGGCCTGGGCGAGTTCATCCGCCTGGCCGAGTCCGCCGGGCTGCCGCGCGTGGCCACGGTGCAGAACCCCTACTGCCTGATCAGCCGCGCGGTGGACAACGGCCTGGACGAGGTGATGCACCACCACCAGGTCTCGCTGCTGGCCTACTCGCCGCTGGGCTTCGGCCTGCTGACCGGCAAGTACGACGCCATCGGCCTGAACGACCCCGCGCAGCGCCCCGGCCGCATGGCCCTGTACGACAGCATGAAGGCCCAGCGCTGGGGCCGTGCCGAGGCGCTGGACGCCGCGCGGCTCTACAACGCCCTGGCGCGCGAGCACGGCCTCACCCCGGCGCAGCTGGCGCTGGCCTTCTGCTACCGCCGCTGGACGGTGGCCAGCACCATCATCGGCGTGACCAGCGTCGCCCAGCTCGACGAGGACCTCAACGCCTGGGGTACCGAGCTGAGCCCCGAGCTGCTCAAGGCGGTCGACGCGATCCGCTGGCAGCATCGCGATCCGGCGCAGTGAGGTCATCGGCGGTAGGCGCGCCGCCGCCCGGAGCCCGGCGCGCGATGTCTGGTCGAGGGGGAGTTGCATGTCCTGGTTCATCGCCGTCCTGAAGAAGTACGCCACCTTCAGCGGGCGCGCCTGTCGCAGTGAATACTGGTACTACGTCCTGTTCTATCTGCTGATCAGCATCGTGCTGTCGCTGATGGACGGCATCCTGGGGTCCGCGCGCCACGAGGGAGGCGGCCTGCTCAGCGGGCTGTTTGCCCTGGGCACGCTGCTGCCGACGATCGGCGTGGGCGTGCGACGCCTGCACGACATCGGCCGGTCGGGCTGGTGGCTGCTGGTCGGGTTCGTGCCGCTCGTGGGCGGCCTGGTGCTGCTGTGGTTCGCCGGCAAGGACAGCGATCCCGGTGACAACGCCTACGGGCCCAACCCGAAGTTGGCAGGCGCAGCCGAGCTCTGATCCCGCAGCCGGCCGGCACTGTCCGCGGTCTGCTGGCCGCGGTACATTGCGGCGCGCCTCAACCACCACGCGGATCCCGCCATGAATGCTTCCCTGCAACCCCAGCGCCCCACCGGGGCCTTCGTCGGTGCGTCCTGGGCGGCGCTGATGGTCGGCGCGATCACCTACCTGGTCGGGCTGTGGAACGCCGCGATGCCGCTCAACGAGAAGGGCTACTACTTCACCATCCTGATGTACGGCCTGTTCTCGGCGGTGTCGCTGCAGAAGTCGGTGCGTGACCGGCTGGAGGGCATCCCGGTGACGGGGCTGTACTTTGGCCTGTGCTGGGTGTCGCTGACGCTGGCGGTGCTGCTGCTGGCCGTGGGGCTGTGGAACGCCACGCTGGCCTCCAGCGAGAAGGGCTTCTATGCGATGTCCTTCCTGCTGGCGCTGTTTGGCGCGGTGGCGGTGCAGAAGAACGTGCGCGACCTGGCCCATTTCAAGGACGAGTCCGGGTTTGCGGACGGCCAGAACGGCAGCTGAGAGCGGATTCGTTCGCCCGCCCGCCCGCCCGGATTGGCGGTGCGCCGATCACCTGCCTTGGTGTGGCGTTGCTGGCGGATTCAAGGAGGTGTGGGTGGTGCCGTGCCCGCGAGGGCGCGGGTGATGCGCTCGGCGTCAAAGCCGCGCTGGGCCTGGCCGCGCACCAGCACCGTGGGGGTGCCGGGCCGGCCGAGGCGGTCGTACTCCTCGGCGCAGCCGGCATCGAGGTCGACGAAGCACTCCTGGAACGGCAGGGCGTGGCGGTTCAACCAGCCGCGCGCCTGCGTGCAGAAGATGCAGGTGGTTGATGAGAGCATGCGGATGTCGCCCGGGCGGGCGACAGCCCGCAGCGCCTCGGCCCGCTGGTGATGCACCCAGGCGCGGGCGCCCTCGGCGACCCCTGCGGCCACGACGACCACCAGTGCCAGCGAGGCAAAGCTGCGCCAGCCGGGGCGGCATGACGGCGGTGGCGCCGAGGTGGGGTGCGTCGCGGGCGTGGCGGGCATGGCGGATCGCAGGGTTCAGTGGCGCTTCTTGCCGTGGCCCTTCTTCTCATGGGCATGCGAGCGCACGGTGGGGTGGTGCGGGGCGGATGCCGCCGCAGCGGCGGCTGCAGCGGGGTCGGCCTTCTGGCCGAGCTTGCTTTCCTTGCCGGCGAGCAGCTTGCCGATGTTGGCCTGGTGGCGCCAGACGAGCAGGGCGCTCATCGCCAGCACGGCCAGCGTGGCGCCGGAGGATCCCCAGCCGATCACCTCGATGACCGGGGCGGCCGCCGCTGCGATCAGCGCCGCCAGCGAGGAGTAGCGCGTGAAGTAAGCCACCGCCAGCCAGACCAGCAGCACCGCCAGCCCCAGTACGACGTTGAGCCCCAGCAGCACGCCGGCCGCGGTGGCCACGCCCTTGCCGCCCTGGAAGCGGAAGAACACCGGCCAGAGGTGACCCAGGAAGGCGGCCAGGCCGACCCAGGCGGCGCTGGTCTGGTCCAGCCCGATGCGCTCGCCCCAGAGCACGACGGCCAGCACGGGCAGCAGGCCCTTGAGCAGGTCGAACAGCAGCGTGAAGATGGCGGCCTTCTTGTTGCCCGAGCGCAGCACGTTGGTGGCGCCGGGGTTGCCCGAGCCGTAGCTGCGCGGGTCGTTCAGGCCCATGACGCGGCTGATGATGACGGCGAAGGAGAGCGAGCCGATCAGGTAGGCGGCCAGCAGGGCAAGGGCATTCCAGAGCAGGGTCATGGTGGGGCTTGGGGATGTGTTCTTGTGGGAGCGGAGATCGATGCGGCAGCGATGGGGTCGATGTGCGGTCAGGCGCTGGCCGGGTCGGCGGCCTGCACCGGCCGGGCCTGCAGCACGCGGGTGAGCACCTCGGGCTCGATGCCCACGAGGTAGCCGCGCCGACCGCCATTGATGTAGATGCGCGGCAGGTCGAGGATGCTCGCCTCGACGTACAGCGGCACCGCCTTGCGAAAGCCGAAGGGCGAGGTGCCGCCGACCTGGTAGCCGCTGTGGCGCTGCGCCACCTCCGGCCGGCAGGGCTCGATCTTCTTCAGGCCGGCCTGGCGGGCCAGGTTCTTGGTGCTGACCTGGCGGTCGCCATGCATCAGCACGATCAGCGGGCGGGCGTCCTGGTCCTGCATCACCAGGGTCTTGACGACCGCATGCTCGTCCACGCCGAGCTGGCGGGCCGATTCGGTGGTGCCGCCGTGCTCGACGTAGTCGTAGGGGTGCTCGGTGAAGTCCACCCCCTGCGCACGCAGGAACTGGGTGGCGGGGGTTTCGCTGACGTGGGTGGTCTTCTTGGCCATCGTGGACGGTCGGGGTCGAACAGGAACGGTCCGTGGTCGGTGGGAGTCAGCCCAGCCCGAGCAGTGCGGGGTCGCCGCGGCCGGCGCGCACCAGCACGGGCTCGCTGCCGCTGAGGTCCACCACCGTCGTGGGCTGCGCCGGGCAGGCGCCCGCGTCGACGATGGCCTGGACCAGCCGGTCGTAGTGTTCCAGGATGTCGTTGGCCTCGTTGAGCGGCTCGGTCTCGCCGGGCGGGATCAGGGTGGTGCCCAGCAGCGGCTGGCCGAGCAGCTCCAGCAGGTCCTGGGTGACGCGGTGGTCGGGCACGCGCAGGCCGATGGTGCGCCGCGAGGGGTGAGACACGCGCCGCGGCACCTCCTTGGTGGCTTCCAGGATGAAGGTGTAGGGCCCCGGTGTGGCGCTCTTGAGCAGGCGGTACTGGCGGTTGTCCACGCGCGCGTAGCTGGCCAGCTCGGAGAGGTCGCGGCACAGCAGTGTCAGGTGGTGCTTCTCGTCCACGCCCCGGATGCGGCGCAGCTGGTCGGCCGCGGCCTTGTCATCGAGGTGGCAGACCAGGGCGTAGCTCGAATCGGTCGGGATCGCAGCGACACCACCCGCATCAATGATCGCCGCGGCGTGCTTGAGCAGGCGCGGTTGCGGGTTGACGGGATGGACTTCGAAATACTGGGCCATGGCCGGATTGTCCCACCCGGGCCGGCCGCCGTGGGCCCCTGTCGGGTCCCCGCAGGGTGGATCGGCAGGGCGGCCGGACCCCGGTTGGGCGCCGATGCAACGCCTTGGCGGTTCAGCGCGGCGCTGCCGGGAGCGGTGCGCGGTGGATGCGCCCGCCCAGCCGCTCCCACACCGGCGTGAGGCCGGCGGGCAGAGGCGGCAGGCCACCCAGGTCGATGCGGCTCTCGCCGGGCGAGTGGAAATCACTGCCGCGCGAGGCCACCAGACCCAGCTCGCGCGCCAGGTCGGCGTACTTGGCGTACTCGGAGACCGAGTGGCTGCCGGTCACCACCTCGACACCCTCGCCGCCGTGGGCCTGGAACTCGGTGAACAGGGCGTACTCCTCGGTGGGCGAGAAGCGGTAGCGGCCCGGGTGGGCCACCACGGCGAGGCCGCCGGCCTCGGTGATCCAGCGCACCGCGTCGCCCAGGCGGGCCCAGCGGTGCGGCACGAAGCCGGGCCGGCCCTCGGTGAGGAAGCGGCGGAACACCTCGCCGGTGTCGCCGCAGACCCGCGTCTCGACCAGGAAACGCGCGAAGTGGGTGCGCGAGATCAGCTCCGGGTTGCCGACGTACTTCAGTGCGCCCTCGTAGGCGCCGGGGATGCCCACGCGCGCCAGGTCGGCGGCCATCTCGCGGGCGCGCTGCTCACGCCCGCCGCGCGTGGCGGTCAGGCCGGCGCCGAGCTGGGCGTCGTCGGCATCGAAGCCCAGGCCGACGATGTGCACCGTCTCGCCGGCAAAGGTCACCGAGATCTCGGTGCCGGTGAGGTAGTCCAACCCCAGGGCGTTGGCGGCGGCACGGGCACGCTGCTGGCCGCCGACCTCGTCGTGGTCGGTGAGCGACCACAGCTGCACGCCGTTGCCCTGCGCACGTTCGGCCAGCTGCTCGGGGCTGAGCGTGCCGTCCGACACCGTGGAGTGGCAGTGCAGGTCGGCGTTGACGCCGGTTGCAGGGGGTGGGGGGCGGGTCGCGCGGGCAGGGTGGTTCACCCCGGCATTCTAGGAAGGCGGTGCAGCCGGCGCTGTCACAGGGTCAACAGCGCCGGCCGGGGCGGGCGGCCGGGAGGGGCACGGCCAGGTTTACGTGGGCAGGGGGGCGGCGCTGCGCGGCAGCCAGGCGGCCACCTCGGCTGCCGGGCGCGGGGCACTGAAGAGGAAGCCCTGGGCCGCCTCGCAGCCCAGGGCGGTGAGGAAGGCCAACTGGTCGCTGGACTCCACCCCCTCGGCCAGCACCGAGATGCCCAGGCTGCGCCCCAGCGTCACCATGGTGCTCACCAGCTGGGCGTCGTTGGCGTCACCGGGCAGGTCGTTGATGAAACTGCGGTCGATCTTGAGCTTGCCCACCGGGAAGCGCTTCAGGTAGGCGAGCGACGAGTAGCCGGTGCCGAAGTCGTCGATGGCCAGCCGCACGCCCTGGGCCTGCAGCGAGCGCAGGAACTCCTCGGCGTGCTCGCCCTGCTCCATCAGGCCAGACTCGGTGATCTCCAGCTCCAGCCGATCGGCCGGCAGCCCGGAGGCGGCCAGGGCGGCGCGCAGGCGCTCGTCGGTGCCGCCGCGGCGCACTTCGACCGGCGACAGGTTGATCGCGATGCGGCCGAAGTCCAGCCCCGCGTCCAGCCAGGCGCGGCCCTGGCGGCAGGCCTCGTGCGTCACCCAGTCGCCCAGCGCGATGATCTGGCCGGTCTCCTCCAGCACCGGGATGAAGGTGGCCGGGCCGACCGGCGGCAGGTCGGGCTGGTCCAGCCGCACAAGCGCCTCCAGGCCGACCAGCTGCTGGTCGCTCAGGCGGTACAGCGGCTGGTACCAGAGCTGGAACTCGTTGCGCTCCAGGGCGCGGCGCAGCCGGTTGTCCAGCGCCAGGCGATGCTGCGCGGCCTCGGTCATCGACTCGGTGTAGTAGCGGTAGGTGTTGCGCCCGGCGCGCTTGGCCTGGTACATCGCGGCATCGGCGTCGCGCACCAGCTCGCCCACGCTGTGGCCGTCGTTCGGGTAGAGGCTGATGCCGATGCTGGCCTGGACGTACACCGAGGTGTCGCCGATGCGGAAGGGCTCGTCCAGCAGGTGGAGGAGGTCCTGGGCGACGTGGCCGGCGTCCTGCTGGTCGCGCAGGTGCTCCATCACCAGCACGAACTCGTCGCCGCCCAGGCGGCCGAGGGTGTCCTCGCGGCGGGTGCGCTGGGAGAACCGGGCGGACACGGCCATCAGCAGGTGGTCGCCAGCGTCGTGGCCCAGGCTGTCGTTGACGGTCTTGAAGTTGTCCAGGTCGATGAACAGCACTGCCACCTGCGTGTCCAGCCGCTGGGCGGCGGCCAGCGCATGCTCCAGGCGCGACAGCACCATCGGCCGGTTGGGCAGCTGGGTCAGCGGGTCGTAGTGCGCCATGTGCTGCAGGCGCTCCTCGGCCAGCTTGTGCGAGGTGGTGTCGGTGAACACCGCGACGTAGTGGCTGGGCCGCCCTTGCTCGTCCTTCACCGTGGCGATGGAGATCCACTGCGCGTACAGCTTGCCGTCCTTGCGGCGGTTCCACATCTCGCCCTGCCAGTAGCCCTGCTCGGCGAGGGTTCGCCACATCTGCCCGTAGAACTCGCCGTCCTGCCGGCCGGACTGCAGCAACTGGGGGCGCTGGCCGATCACCTCAGCCTCGCTGTAGCCGGTGATCTCGGTGAAGGCGCGGTTGACCGAGACGATGGTGCGCGCCAGGTCGGTCACCATCACACCGTCCTGGGTGCTCTCCAGCGCCGCGGCGTGCAGCCGCATGCGCTCCTGGGAGTCGCGCAGCGCGGCCTCGCGGGCATATTGTTCGCGGGCGAAGGCAATGTCCGCTGCCACCTCCTCGAACAGCTGCTGCTCGTCCGCGTCGGTGGGGTCCAGGTGGGTGTGGGCAAGCACCAGGGCGGCGTCGCAGCGGGCGTCGCAGCGCAGCGGCAGGGCCACCAGATCGAAGGCCTGCCCGTCCGGCCCGCTCCAGCTGCCCCGGGCCCATTGGGGCTGCCCGTGGGTGATGGCCTGCCAGGCCGACCGGGCCGCGGCGACGGGGGGCTCCTGTGCCGGGCTGGCGTCGCCTGGCAACGCGGCGGCGGCCTGCACGAGGGGGCGTGCCGCTTCATCCGGCGCTGCGGCGGTGCCGTCGAAGCTCAGCACCCAGGCGGCGCGGAAGTGCCCGTGCGAGATCGCCACGGCACAGATGCGCGTGTACAGGTCGGGCTCGCTGCGGGTCTGGACGATGGCCTGGTTGACCTGGCTGAGGAAGCTGTACAGGCGCGAGAGCACCTGCACGCGCCGCTCGGCCAGCTTGCGCTCGGTGATGTCCCAGCTCACCCAGACCACCTGGTTCTGGTCGGGCAGGGCGGCCGCACGGCCCTCGAAGTGGCGTCTGCCGGCGGGGGTGTCGAGTTCCAGCTCCAACTGGGCCGGCTGGCGGGTCTCCAGCGCCTGGCGGATGGTGGCCATCACGCGCTCGGCCAGCTCCGGCGGCAGGTGTTCTGCCACCGACTGCCCCAGCAGGCTGTCGCTGGGGGCGGCAAACTTCTCGGGCGGACCCCAGGCACCCTGGTAGCGTCCGTCGGCATCGATCAGGAAGGAGACTTCCGGGATCGCCGTGGTGAGCGCGCTCAGCCGGCGCTCGTTGGCAGCCAGTTGGGCCACGGCCCGCTCGCGCTGCTGCTGGCTGCGGTGCATCTGCCACATCAGCGCGGCGGCCAGGCCGCCCACCAGCAGCAGCGTGAAGGTGGTGCGCCGGGCCTGGGCATGCAGGCGCTCGCCGTGTTCGGCGTGCACGGCCAGTTCGACGTCCATGGCCGCGGCCATCAGCTCGCCTTGGTCGGCGCGCAGCGCCAGCGCTGGCGCGGTGGGGTGCTCATCCAGGCGGCTCTGCACGCTGTTGCGCAGGGCCTGCAGCGCGCCCAGGTAACGCGTGGCGGCGTCGCGGCGCGCCTGCGTGAGCCGCGACGGCAGCTCGATGTCGGCCACGGCCGGGGCGTCTTCGGCCAGCAGGCGGGCCTGGTACAGGGCGGTGGCCAGATCGGCGCTGACCATGGCCGCGCTGACGGTGCTGTCGCCGGCCCGCAGCCGTTCGGCATAGAGCTGGGCGCGCTGCACGCTCTGCTGCGCCGTCGCGATGGCCTGGCGCGGGCCGAGGGACGCGTCCAGCGTGGCGGTCCAGCTCAGATGGCCCCAGGCGATCAGCCCCAGGCAGACCAGCACGAACAGGGCGGTGGCCGCGTATTGCCGCTGGCGGGCAGCGGGCCAGTTCTTCACGGGTGACCCTCCTGCGCGCTCGGCGCGGGAGCCCGCGCGGGGACGACCGGCAATTCGTCCGGCTGGAAGCCGTAGGCCTGCGCCAGCCTCTGGTGGGCGGGGCTGCCCAGGAAGCCCGCCAGCGCCGCGTCCAGGCGCGGCAGCCGCTCGTCGCCCAGGCGCATCGCGTACGCGGGCAGGCCAGCCGCCCCGGCCATGGCGGGCGCCTGGAAGGGGTCGGCCAGCTCGCCGCCCGGGGCGCCGCTGACCCGCATCGCCCAGCGCAGCGACGGCGCCGACAGCGCGAAGCCCGCCGCACGGTTGGATCGCACCGCAGCAATGCCCGATTGCACATCGGGCACCTTCAGCAGGCGCGTGTCGTCGATCCCGGCCGCGCGGGCCTGGGACTCCTCCACGCTGCCGCGGATGACCGCCAGCCGCGCCTGGGGCCGGTCGCGCAGGTCTTCCAGGCGATGCAGCCCCATCGGGTTGAAGGCGCTCACCAGCAGACCCGTCTGCACGCGGGCGGTGGGCCGCGAGAAGGTGATCAGCATGGCCCGCTCGGGCGCGGCGAACAGGCCGGCGGCGATCAGGTCGATGCGGCCCATGCGCAGCTCGTGGATGAGCTGGCCGAATTCCAGGTGCACCCACTCCGGCTCGGGCGGGCCGGCGCGGGTGAGCACGGCGCGCAGGACGTCGGGCGATTCGCCGAACACCCGCCCTTCCAGCCCGACGCCGGCGTAGGGCAGTTCGATGCTGTAGGCCACCCGCAGGCGCTGCGGCGCATCGGCAGAGCGATCAGGAACCACCCACACCGGCGGGGCCAGCACCATCACCACGCCGATGACCATGCCGGCCAGCACCGCGACGATCCATGCCGACACGCCCAGCGAATGCCTGGCCTCCTTGTCCATCGCCACGCCTCCTGTCCTTCCTTCGGCCTGCTACATGGCCGGCCCGCCGGCGCCCCGCTCCCGGGCCGGCAGGTGTACCGTGCGGGTTGGGGCGGCCGGCTGCACCGGTGTGGCCTTGTCGATCGTGGGCCGCATGGGCCGATTGCTGCGCGATGACGCAACCGCGCGATTTTCTCATTTTGACCCATTCGACCAGGCTTGCCCCCCCAGGTGACCCGGTTTCGACCGATCCAGGGGGGCGTTGGCCCGGCGGGAAAGGGGGGCCGCCCGTGTGGTTTCAGCCCTGCCGGATCAGTTGCTGCGCGCGTTCGCCGACCTTGGCGATGACGGCGTCCAGGCTGGACCGCTCGGCCGGATCCAGCGCGTCGAGCAGGAAGGCCACCCGAGCTTCCACCAGCGGCACGACCTTGCGCACCAGCGCCGTGCCGGGCGGCAGCAACTCGATCACCCGGTTGCGCCGGTCGCCGGGATCCTCGCTGCGTTGGATCAGGCCGTCCTGCTCCAGCCGGGTCACCGCGCGGCTGACCTGCATCTTGTCCAGCGTGGTGTGCGCGATCACGTCGGCCGTCTTCATCGCGCCGTTCTCGTACAGCGCCGCCACCACGCGCCACTCGTCGCGGCTGAGCTCGAAGCGCTCGGCGTAGACCTGTGCCATCGCGCGGCTCACGGTGTCCGCCAGCACCGCCAGCTGGTAGGGAAAGAAGGACTGCAGCTTGAGGGTCATGGCTGTGCGGGGAGTCGCATGTCGGTGGCGTGAATGGTAACAAACGATATGAACTGGCTTGGGGCGCGTAACGCATCCGGACCTGCGCCGGATCAAGCATTTGAACGACAAACAGGCGGTTCGGCGCGATACCCGAGTGCCGAACGCGGGATCACAAAGCACTTGCGTTATTAGTCACAAGCGTTACTATATGGGCCAGTCGCTGGTCTACCGTGCCGGCGCAACCGAGCCACCCGCACCCGTTGACCGAGGAGACCGCCCCATGAACATCCAGCGCATCCACCACGTTGCCTACCGCTGCCGCGACGCCAAGGAAACCGTCGAGTGGTACCGCAAGCACCTAGGCATGGAGTTCGTGCTCGCGATCGCCAAGGACCAGGTTCCCTCCACCCACGCGCCCGACCCCTACATGCACCTGTTCATGGATGCGGGCAACGGCAACGTGCTGGCCTTCTTCGAGCTGCCCAACTCCCCGGCCATGGGCCGCGACCCCAACACCCCGGACTGGGTCCAGCACATCGCCTTCAAGGTCGGTAGCGTGCAGGAACTGGAAGAGACCAAGGCCCGGCTGGAGGCCAGCGGCATCGCCGTGGTGGGCGTGACCGACCACACCATCTTCAAGTCGATCTACTTCTTCGACCCCAACGGCCACCGCCTGGAACTGGCCGCCGACACCGGCACGCCCGAGATGTACAAGAAGCTCGACGACGTGAAGTGGGAGATGCTGGAAGAGTGGTCCAAGACGCGCCGCGCCCCCAAGCACGCCGCCTGGATGCACGAAAAAGAGTTCACGCAGTGAGCCGAAGCGGCCCCGCCGCTGCCACCGCCCGGTCATGCGCCCTTTGATGCGCCCACTGTTGCGCCCGACCCGGCGCCAGACTGAAGTCCTGCGAGGAGACCCTGTGCTCAAGACCTATACCTACCCCCAGTTCGACTACCGCCAGAGCGCGGAGCAGAAAGAAGGCCGCGTCGCCCGCCACCCGGTGGTGATCATTGGTGCCGGCCCGATCGGCCTGACCGCCGCGCTGGAATGTGCCGCCCGCGGCCTGCCGGCCGTGGTGCTGGACGACAACAACACCGTCAGCATCGGCTCGCGCGCCGTCTGCTACGCCAAGCGCCCGCTGGAGATCTGGGATCGCCACGGCCTGGGCGAAGGCTTCGTCGAGCGTGGCGTGAGCTGGAAGGTGGGTCGCGTATTCCACCGCGAGGAGCAGGTCTACCAGTTCGACCTGCTGCCCGAGCCGCACCACAAGATGCCGGCGATGATCAACCTCCAGCAGTACCACGTGGAGGAGGCCATGGTGGCCGCCTGTGGCCGCAGCCCGCTGGTGGACCTGCGCTGGAAGCACAAGCTGCTGAGCCTGGCGCAGGCCGGCGACGTGGCCACGCTGACGGTGGAGACCCCCGACGGCGTGTTCCAGCTGCAGGCCGACTGGGTGATCGCCTGCGACGGTGCCAACAGCGACACCCGCCGCATGGTCGATGGCCAGTTCACCGGCCAGTTCTTCCAGGACCGTTTCCTGATCGCCGACGTGGTGATGGACGCCAGCTTCCCGACCGAGCGCTGGTTCTGGTTCGACCCGCCCTTTCACCGCGGCGCCGTGCGCCCGGACGGCCAGCGCATGCCCACCAGCGTGCTGCTGCACAAACAGGCTGACAACGTCTGGCGCATCGACTTCCAGCTCGGCTGGGACAGCGACCCCGAGGAGGAGAAGCGGCCCGAGAAGGTCATCCCGCGCATCCAGGCCATGCTCGGCCCCGAGGCCAAGTTCGAGCTGGAGTGGGTGTCGGTCTACCAGTTCGCCTGCCGCCGCGTGGACAACTTCCGCTACGGCCGGGTGATCTTTGCCGGCGACGCGGCGCACCAGGTCTCGCCCTTCGGCGCGCGCGGTGCCAACACCGGCGTGCAGGACATCGACAACCTGATCTGGAAGCTCAAGCTGGTGCTCGACGGCGCCGCACCGCCCGCGCTGGTGGACAGCTACCACGAGGAGCGCGCCTACGCCGCCGACGACAACCTGCGCAACTCGACGCGCTCGACCGACTTCATCACGCCCAAGAGCGCGGCCAGCCTGCGCATGCGCGACGCGGTGCTGGAGCTGGCGCGCAGCGAGGCCTTTGCCCGCCCGCTGGTCAACAGCGGCCGGTTGTCCACGCCGACGCCCTACCTGAGCTCCTCGCTCAACACCGCCGACGAGAGCGAGTTTGCCGGGCGCATGAAGCCGGGCACCAACTGTGCCGATGCGCCGCTGCAGCGTGACGGCCAACCGGTGTGGCTGCTCGACGCGCTGGCCGAGGCGAGCCGTGGGGCGGGGGACTTCGTGCTGCTGGTCTGGGGCGATGGCGGCGTGGCTGCCGAGGCGGTCAACGCGGGGGCGGTGACGGCGCGCGTGCTGCGCGTCGGCCCGGGCGGGCTGCAGGACGCCACGGGCGTGGCCACCGAGCGCTACGACGCCCAGCCCGGCAGCGTCTACCTGATCCGGCCCGACCAGCACGTGGCCGCACGCTGGCGCAGTTTTGACGCGGCCAAGGTGCAGGCGGCGCTGCGGCGCTGCCTGGCGCAGTGATGACCGTTGCTGCCCTGATGCAGGCATCAACGCCGGCATCGATCCTGCCCATGAACGAGGAGAACCCCACATGCCGATGATCCACACCCCCAACCTGTCCGACCCGGACGGCTTCTACGAGGAGCTGATCGACGCCCAGCGCGGCCTCAGCGACGAGCAGGCCCAGCTGATGAACGCCAAGCTGGTGCTGACGCTGGCCAACCACATCGGCGACCGCGAGGTGCTGCGTGAGGCGTTGCAGGTGGCCCGGCCCCTGGGGGCCGCCACCGCGGGGTGATGTGGTCGGGCGGAGGGGCCCGGATTGATGCGTCCGGGTGGATGAGCCCGGGCGGTGCGGGTGGGCAGGACCCGCCGCCGGGCTGGTGCCGGTATCGATAAAATTGGTAACCGAGCCGGCTGGGTGCCAAGGTGTCTGACGGCCGATCACCTGAAGCCTGACGCCGCCCGCACCATGTCCCTCCGAAGCCCGACCGCCCTCCTGGGCTGGTCCCGCCTGCCGTGACGGCCGACGCGGCCGGTCCACGTCTCGACCGCCGCCGCTGGCTGCAGCGCGGCTGCGGGCTGTGGCCGCTGTCCGGCGGCTGGTGCTGGTCTTCCGGCGCGGCGGCGACCCCCCGGCGCCACGCGCCGGCACATGCCGGGGTCGACCTGCAGCTCTGGGGCTACTACCCCTGGTGGATGCGCGAGGACTGGCGGCGGCGGCGCATCGGCCTGTACGACCGCCTGTCCGTCTTCGAGATCGAGATCGGTGACGACGGCCAGCTGCTCGACACCCAGGGCTGGCCGGTGCGCTGGCAGCCGCTGGGCGCGGCGCTGCGTGCCGGCGGTGGCCGCCTCGACGTCACCCTCTTCCTGGCCCAGGCCGAGCGCTTCGAGCGGGTGTTTGGCAGCGCGGAGCGGCGTGAACACCTGCTGGCGCAGGTCCTGGCGCTGTCGTCCCCGGCGGACGGGGTGAACCTGGACGTCGAGATCTACACGCCGCTGACGGCGGCGGCGCGGCGCGGCTACATGGCGTTCTGCACCGCGCTGGCCGCGGGCCTGCATGGCCAGCGCGGCGGGGCATCGGGCGCCCACCCCAGGGCGAAATCGCTGTCCGTCTTCGGTGTGATGGGGGCGGCGGTCGACCTGTATGAACGCCCGGTGCAGGCACTGATCGACCACGTCGTCGTGCAGGGCTACGACGCCCACCATGCCGACAGCCGGCGTGCCGGCCCGGTGGCACCGCTGCGCGGGCCCTACACCCTCACCTGGGAACGCGCCCTGCGGCACTACCTGGCGCTGGGCTGGCCGCGGCACAAGCTGCTGTTCGGGCTGCCCTTCTACGGCTACGAGTGGGCCACCGAGTCGGCCACGCCCGGGGCGGCGACGCTCGGCCAGGGCCGCCAGATCAGCTACGGCGCGGTGGACGAGCGCCTGCTGCCGCAGATCCGCGTCAATGCCCGCGCCGAGGTGCAGCGGCACGGCCTGCGACGCGACGCGGCCAGCGGCTCCCCCTACTACGTCTACCGCGACGATGGCGGTCACTGGCGCCAGGGCTGGTTCGAGGACGAGACCAGCCTGGCCGCCAAGCTGGACTTCGTGCGCGATGAGGGCCTGGGTGGCGCCGCAGTGTTCCCGGTGGGCTACGACGACGGCGCGTTCGACGCGCTGCTGCAGCGCCGCTTCAGGGGAAGCTGAGCCGCAGGCTGTGCCGGCCCGGCGGCAGCGCCGGGAACACCAGCGCCGAGCTGAATCGGTCGATGCGCCGCAGTTGCGCCGCGCCGGTGCCGCCCGGCGGGGCGCTGGCCTGCAGGCGGGGTGCCTGGTTGGCGCTGCGGTGGCCCACCAGCAGGGTCAGGCCGCTCACGGGGGCGTTGCCGCTGACGCTGACCTGCAGCTCCAGGGTGTTGGCGTCGGGCATGCGCGCGTCCAGGCGGGCACGTTGGCGCTGGCGCCACCAGTCGGCGATGGCGCCGCCGGTGGCGATCCAGGCCTGCTCATGGCGCGGGCCGATGTGCCGGGTCAGGATCTCCACCGCCTGGGTCATCAGGGTGCTGTGGGTGGGGCGGTTGAGCAGCTGGTCGGTGTCGGCGAAGTTCTGGCTGTGCACGCTCAGCAGCCCCAGCCCGCCCAGGCGCAGGTTGAACTCGTACTCGCCCACCAGAGCGGCGCCGACCTGCGCCGGCGTGAGCTTCAGGTCCATGTAGTTCAGGTCGTCGAGCTGTCCGCGCGGCAGCACGACCATCGCCCGGGCCGGATCCGGCGAGCCGGCGAAGAGGGGCAGCCGGTCGGCGCTGCGGCTCGGATCGGCGGTGTGGTGCTGCAGTCCCAGCGCAAGCATCAGCGCCTCGGTGGTCTCGTCGTAGGACTCGGTCGGGGCGCGGAAGCCCCGGCCCACGCCGGCCACCCAGTCGCCCTTCGCGCCGAGGGCGCCGCGCATCTCGTCGAGCATGCGCTTGAGGCGTCGCTGCTGCTTGTCGCGCGGCAGGTCCTTGAAGCCGTAGTGCACCTCGCCGTGGAAGCCAATCTCGTGGTGGCGCGCCAGGCGCTTCACCAGGTCGGCCTGCTTGCGCACCTCGCTGGTCAGGCAGTAGAAGGTACCGCTGGCCTGGATCTGTTCGAGCAGTTCGGCGAAGTGGATCGCGTTGGCGAACCCCTCCTCGGTGTCCATCTCGATGAGCTGGGCCGCGCGGGCGCCGTTGGGCCAGGCCGCCAGGTGCACGCTTGGCCGGCGCAGCAGCCAGCGCAGCGCCTGGTCGGCCAACGCCTCGAAGTCGCTGGGCTGGAAGCTCCAGGCCGTTTCCGCATAGCCGAACACGACGCGCCGCCCCGGCCGGGCGCCACCCTCGTCATAGACGATCGCCGAGCTGTGCGAATTCGGCTGCAGGACGGTGCGGGCCCAGTCCAGGTAGGCAGCGGCCTCGACACCGCCCTTGAGCGCCAGGGGCCGCTCGGCCAGCTCGCCCAGCCACACCCGCCGCCCGGCGGGCACCTCGCGGTTGACGGGGCTGTCGCCGTAGGGGATCAGGAAGCGCCGGTTCGAGGTCGGCTCGATCTCGCCGGTGACGTCCACCCCGGTCAATTCGCGCAGGAAGCCGTGGCCCATCCACTGGCCGCCGGCATCGCGCGCGCCGGTGGACCAGGTGGTCAGCAGCTGCCCGCCGATGTCCCGAAAGCGCAGCAGCGCCCCCCGCTCGGCCGCGCTGAGCGCCACCGTCGAGGGCAGGACCAGCACGTCCTGCGGCTTGAGCGCGGCCAGCTCCTCCGGGCTGCGCAGCTCCCGGAAGACGTGCCCGCGCCCCTGCAGCAGGCGGCGCCAGGGGCCCAGCAGGGCGTCGTGGCTGCCGCCCACGCTGGGCAGGTAGGCGCGTGTGCTGGGCGAGGCGTAGAGCGCCACCTGGCCCTCGGCAAGCGCCTGAGCCGGCAACAGCAGCGCCAGCGCCGCAAAGAACAGCGCGCAGCCCCGCCGGGCGAGCGACAGCAGGAAGGCCGCGAGCCTCATCCGCGCAGGGCGCTGTCCGCCGAGCCGGGCGCCGCCAGTGCCGCGAAGGGCGTGCCCGAGGCCGAGGGCAGGTAGGGGCGCAGGAACACCGGCACGAAGGGTTCCGGCGTGGAGGCCGCCGCAGCGCCCTGGGCGCGGCGGGCGCGCTGGCGCTCCCGGCGGGCGCGGAAGATGCTGTAGGCCACCACCGCGGCGGCCAGCGTCAGCAGGTTGATGGCCACGCTCATGTAGGCGAGCAGCACGATCGGGTCGAGTTCCATCTAGATCTTTCCTTCTCTGGTGAGCTTGCCCCAGGTCATGTCGAGGCGCAGCAGTTCTTCGAGGGTGGCGATGAGCTTGGTGATGTCCGAGAAGATGGCGTAGAAGCGGTAGAGCAGCACGCCGGGCAGCAGGCGCGGATCCTCCTCGTCCAGCACGAGGCAGTAGGCGGTGACAGCCACGTCGAACAGCGCAGCCAGCAGCCACCACAGGAAGAGGTACTCGAAGCTGCCGAAGGCCAGCGTCGCGTGCGTGAAGAAGGCCAGCATGAACAGGCTGAGCACCGGTACCACCAGCGAATCGGCCGCCATGTACCAGAGCGACAGGCTTGCCACCGGGTGCTGGCGCAGCCGGGTGAGCAGCTGGCGGTGCTTGAGCACGCACTGCACGGTGCCGCGGGTCCAGCGGTAGCGCTGGTTGACCAGGTCCAGCCAGCGGCTGGGCGACTCGGCCCAGGCCTGGGCGGTGGGCTCGTAGGTCACGGCCCAGCCGGCGGCCAGCATCTTGAGGGTCAGGTCGCGGTCTTCGGCGAAGGTGTCGCTGTCATAGCCGCCGGCCTCGATCAGCGCCTCGCGGCGGAACACGCCCAGCGGCCCGCCGATCACGCTGACCGCCCGCACCGAGCTCTGCGCGCGCCGCTCCAGCGCCAGCCCCTGGATGTACTCGATGGCCTGCAGCCGGGTTGCGAGGTTCTCCCGGTTGGCCACCTTGACGTTGCCGGCCACCGCGCCCACCGTGGGGTCGTCGAAGTGCGGCACGCAGGCGCGCAGCGCGTTCGGGCTGATGCGGCTGTCGGCATCCATGTTCAGCACCAGCGAGCCACGGGCCTGCGCCAAGCCCACGTTGAGCGCGGAGGACTTGCCGCCGTTGGGCTTGCGGATCACCCGCACCCGCGAGGACTCTCGTGCCGCCTCCTGGGCGCGCAGGTAGGTGTCGTCCGACGAACCGTCGTCGATGACCAGCACCTCGTAGCAGGGGTAGTCCAGCTCCAGCAGCGAACGCACCGACTGGCGGATCACCGGGCCCTCGTTGTAGGCGGGCACCACGATGGAGATGAAGGGCAGAGGACGCCCGGCCTCGGCCATCGCGGCGGCGCGCGGCGCTTCGTCCTCCTCGCCGGGGCGCAGCGCGGCGTCGACGCCGGAGGCGGTCAGGAAGGCGACGTAGCGCAGCATCAGCAGCGCGACATAGAGGCTCAGCAGCGTCAGCGCCGGGCCGCTGTGGCCGAACTCGACGCCATCGAGCGTGCTCATCACGTGCCAGGTCAGCACCGCGCGCTCGTTGAGCAGCGGCAGCAGCAGCGTCAGCGGCAGCAGTACCAGCAGCAGGGTGAGCAGCACCACCACCTTGCCCCGGCCGGGCCGGCGCCGGCGCAGCCAAGCCAGCAGCGTGACCAGGCTCGTCTTCGGTGTTGTCTTCGGGCTCATCCCCGCCGTTCTCCCCGCGCTCATCCGCGGTTCACCAGAGCTTTTCGAGCGCAGCCCGCACGCTCGTCGCCCGGTAGCTGGACTGGCCGCGCCGGGTGGTCTCGTGCGAGGCCTCGGCCCGCAGTGCCCAGTCCGCGCTCAGCCAGCGCTTGCCGCCCGCAGACAGGGCCCAGCCGTTGGCACCCTCGCCACCCAGGCGCTGGCTGCGCTTGAGCTCGCCCTGCAGCTCCCACTGCGCCTCCCAACGGCCCCAGCTCAGGCCGAGGTTGGCGGTGTAGTGGCCGTCGGCCGGTGACCAGTAGCGCGCCTCGGCGCGCTCGGCCCGGCGGGCCGACAGGCCGGCGAAGGCCTTCAGGCCCAGGCGCGCGGGCAGGGGCTGCCAGGCCGGCGTGACGCGCAGGCTGGCATCGTCGATGCGGTTGCCGTCCGAGACGGCGTAGCGGGTCCACTGGCCCTGCCACTGGCCGCTGCGGTGGTCGGCCTGGGCGCCGATCTCGACCAGGCGGGCGGTCAGGCCGTCCTGCAGGGCGCGGGGGCTGAAGGCCAGCTGGCCCCAGTTCACCCGGCCGGCACGCAGGCTGAGCCCGCCGTCGAGTAGCCGCACGCCGGCCTCGCCGAACAGCTGCGTGCGCGGCTGCTGCTGCGCGCTCAGCTGCAGCAGCGGCGCCCACGACAGGCCGCGGTGCTCGTAGCGCAGGCCGAGCTCGCGCGGGTTGAGGCTGACCTGTCCCGGCGCATCGGTTTCGTGCCGGCCCTCGGCCGTCAGCTCGAAGACCTGGGCCAGGTCCGGGTGCCACCAGCGGTGCGACAGCGTCAGGCTGCTGCGGCGGGCCTCGCTGGAGTCGCCGATGTGGCCGAGCTGCACCGTGCTGCGCGCTCGCAGGTGGCGGCCGGCCGCGGCCAGGCCGGCACGGGCCTCCACGTGGCCAGGCTCCTGCGCCAGCACGCTGCGAAACAGCGGGTCCGCCAGCTCGGGGCGGCCACTCCACAGCCGCACGTGGGCGATGCCGAGGCGGCCCTCGCGTGCCAGCGGCGTGCCGGCCAGCGCCCCGTAGTGCTCGATCGCGCGGGGGTAGTCGCCCGTCCAGGCCAGGCTGTTGGCCAGGCGCAGGCGCAGGTCATGGTCGCCCGGGCGGCGCAGGATCTCGACCAGCCCCAGCCGGGCCGCATCGGCGTAGCGGGCCTCTTCGTAGGCCCGGGTGGCGGAGTCCGCCGGCGCGGGGGCGGCTGCAGCGGCCGGGACGGTGTCGCTGCTGGCCAGCTGGGTTGCGGCCTCGGGCAGGGAGGTGCGGGCGGCGACGGGCGTGCGTGCCTTCCTGCCGGCCTTGGCCGCGTTCGTCGCTGCGCCTGCTCCCGTCTGGGCCAGTGCGGGCGCCGGGGCGGGCAGCAGCGCCAGGGCCAGCAGGGTGGCCAGCAGCGGCCCGATCAGCACCCGCGAGTGCACCGACCGTTGGCTGCCCGGCATCGTCACGACGTTGTGCGCGTTGCCCGTCTGCATGCCGGCCGGGACGTCGACCAGGTCCTGGCGCAGGTCGTCCAGGCGCTCGGCGATCGCCTCGTCGGCAAACAGGCTGGTGCGCTTGACGCCCTGCTGCAGGCCCTGGTTGCTGAGCCAGCGGTTCACGACCTGCACCGCGTCGCGCTCCCGGCAGCCCTGCAGCAGGAAGACCAGCGTGTCCGCGGTGCGGGTGGCCAGGTCGCCGCGCCGGGCGGCGCAGGCAGCGGCGGCGTCCCAGTCCACGTCGCTGTCGCGGCGGACCTCGACTTCGGCCAGGGTCGAGGGCACCTCCAGCGCGCGGTTGCGCTGCAGTGCCGCATCGGCCTGCTGCAGGAACAGCCCGTGGGCCAGCCAGCCGCCCGCTGGCGGCTCCACCAGCATGGGCTGCCAGTCCTCCAGCGCCAGGCTGGCCGGCACGGTGATGACCTCGGGTGGCGCCACGCGGGCCCCCGTCAGCAGGGCGGCCCAGGAGCTCGGCGGCGCCACGGCCGCCAGCACGTTGTCCACGCCGGCACGCAGCAGCAGCTTGCGCTGCAGGTGCTCGCGCACGCGGTAGCGCGACTCGCGCACCACGATGCGGGCGTCCGGCCCCAGCAGGGCGCGCAGGTCCTGCATCTGCTGCACGAACAGGCCGAAATCGGTCGACTCGCCCAGCGCCACCAGCGCGTTGGCGCCCTTCTTCTGGCTGGCCACCCGGGTCAGCAACTCGTTGATGCTGCGTGCACGCAGCCACTGGACCTGCGTGGCGAGCGCATCGAGCCCAGCCTCGGCCGGGCCGACGTACCACACCCGCTGCCGGCCCCGCGGTGCGCGCGCACTGCTGCGACTTTCGCGACCATCCTCGGCGGTGGCCGGGGCCTGGCCGCGGGCCGGCAGATCGGCCGGGGTGGCGGGGCTGTTGGCCTGGGGCGGCAGGGCATGGGCGCTTGCACCGCCGCCCGTGTCCGCACCGAACGACAGGCTGCGCCCGACCTGGTCGCCCGCCGGCGTGCGCCAGAAATCCATCTGCATGACCAGGCCGTTGGCCTCGGGCTGCACCCGGGCCACGCCGCAGAAGTGCTGCAGGGCGGCCTGGTTGCCGTCCAGGATCGGCCGGCTGGCGCTGCTGCGCAGGAACAGCAGGAGCATCGTGTGGCCCCGCTGGCGCGCCCACTCCCCGTAGATGCGGGCTTGCTGGACCACCGCCTGGTGGTCGTGCGGGGTGAACAGGTCGTCCGACTGGTCGATGACGATCAGCGCGCCGTCCTCGATGCCGAAGTGATCGAGCTCCTGCACGTAGCCCGCGGCACCGCGGCGGAAGAGGTGGGTGTCGTGGTCCGCGTTGGCCGTGAACAGCTTCAGGCGCTGCTGCTCGAAAGCCGCCGACAGCTCGGCTGGCGCACCACCCTGGCGCAGCACCGCGGCAAAGGTGCCCTGGTCCGGGCTGAGCGGCGTGATCAGCACGCAGGGCCGACCATCGGCCAGGGCCGCGCGGATCGGCGCGACCCAGAGCGCGCCCCGGGCGGCGGCGGTCTCCAGGCCGATGGCGTACAGCGCGCCGCGTTCCAGGCGCGATGGGAACACCGGGCTGTCTTCCTTGCCTTGCGCTGGCGATTGGCTGGCGGCTCGGCCGGTTGAACTCATCTGAACACTCCCTCCAGGACACGGATGGCGATGGCATCACGGCGGGGCAATGACATCAGGAAACAATTAGATGGGAAATCTTCACATTTATTGTATCGACTGAGATTTCCGTTTCGGACACCGTCCGTTCGCCATAAATGAAAAAACGCACGTAATTGGATGATACACGCGTGATTTAAGTCACATTTACAGCCATCGTGCGTTCGGCCCTGTGGCCCGGTGTCGCGTGAATGTGACGTGGATGCGGTGCGGATGTGATGCGGCCCGGCGCGCTGACCAGCGCGCCGGGCGCTGTGCCAGCGTGCGGATGCCTGCCGTTGCGGCGCAAGGCGGTTGCTACCCCGCCATCGCGGGGTAGCAACCGGTCACGTCGGCAGCAAGTTGTGTCGTCGGCGACAGTTCAGGGCTGGGTCCGGCGGGGGGAGCAGGTGCCTGCCTGCACGCCTTCGGCAGCCAGCGCGGCCGGCAGCGGGTCGCCCATCAGCAGGGCGGCGGCCAGTTCGCTCGCCGCGGCCGCGCTCTGGATGCCGTAGCCGCCCTGGCCGGCGCACCAGAAAAGGCCCGGGCAGGCGCTGTCCCAGCCGATCACCAGCTCGCCATCGGGGGCGAAGGTGCGCAGGCCGGCCCAGGTGGCGGCCGGGCGGCGGATCTGCAGGGTGGTGGCGGTCTCGATGGCGTGGATGCCCAGCGCGATGTCCAGTTCCTCGGGGCGCACGTCGTGGGCCGGGCAGTCGTCGGCATTGGCGGGCGAGCCCAGCAGCCGGCCGGCGTCGGGCTTGAGGTACCACCGCTCGTCCACATCCACCAGCAGCGGCCAGCCGCTGACGTCCACGCCAGGCGGGGCGTCGAAGGTGAAGGCGCTGCGCCGGCGCGGCTGCAGGCCCACGGGCGGCGCGCCGCACCGCCGGGCCACGTCGTCGGCCCAGGCGCCGGCGGCGTTGACGACGCAGCCGGCCTCCACCTCCACCCACTGGCCGTCGGCCAGCCGCAGGGTCCAGGCGCGTTCGGCATGGCGGGTCACCTCGATCAGCTCGGCCTGGCACCGGAGCGTGCCGCCGGCCGCCCGCAGGCCACGCAGGAAGCCCTGGTGCAGCGCGTGCACGTCCAGGTCCTGCGAGTCCGGGTCGAGCAGGCCGGCGGCGACGCACTCGGGCCGCAGGCTGGGCACGCGTGCGAGGATCTGCGCGGCGCCCAGCTCGCGCAGGCCCGGGCAAGTCGCGGCCAGTTCGGCGCGCAGCGCCTGCAGCGCCGCGAGCTGCTCGGGCGCGGCGAGGTAGATCACGCCGCGTGGCGTCAGCAGCCGGCCCATGGCCAGCTCGGCCGGCGGGGCGGTGTAGAAGGCCTCGCTGGCGCGCGTGAGCGCCCGCACGCCGGGCGGGCCGTACGAGGCCATGAACATGGCCGCCGAGCGGCCGGTGCTGTGGTAGCCGGGCTGCTCCTCGCGCTCCAGCAGCAGCACGCGCGGACGCCGCGGGTGGGTGGCGAGGCGCCAGGCCAGACTCGCACCGGCGATGCCGGCACCGACAATCGCGATGTCGGCTCGAAGGGGTTCGGTGGGCATGGGGCGATGGTACGCAGGCCCGGTGCCGGTGGCCGGACCCTGTCGAGCCCTGTCGAACTCCCTTGGCCCACGTCAACCGCGCCTCGTCGCCAGCGCCCGCCCATGACCATCTTCCTGATCCGCCACGGCGAGACCGCCCTCAACGCAGCGCGCGTGCTGCAGCCGCCCGACACACCCCTGTCGTTGCGTGGCCTGGCCCAGGCCGAGGCGCTGGCGAGCCGGCTGGCTGCGCTGCGGCCCGCCGCCGTGCTCAGCAGCGACCAGCCGCGTGCCGCGCGCACCGCCGAGGTGATCGCGTCGGCCTGCAGGCTGACCGTCCGGCCCAGCGAGCTGCTGCGCGAGCGGCACTTTGGCGAGTGGCGCGGCCGTGCCTACGACGACCTGCCGGCCGACGCGCTGCACAGCGAGGCGCCGCCACCGGGCGGGGAGTCTGGCACGGCATTCCGCGCCCGGGTGGATGCTGGCTTCGCGCAGATCCTGCAGCGGCACGCCGCCCTGGCTGGGAGCGGGCCGCTGGTGGTCGTCAGCCACGGCCTGGTGATCTGGGACCTGCTGGCGCGCCACCTGGATCGCGCCGGTGCGCCGATGCCGACGCACCTGGGCAACACCAGCCTGACCGTGTTCGCCGCCCGTGCGCCCCATGCCGTCCGGCTGCTGGCCTGCACGCGTCACCTGGAGGGCGAAACGGCGGTGTCGGACGACCCGCGCGCACTCTGCGGCGGGTGAGCTTCACTCCTTTCGGGGATTCAGCGGGCCAGCAGCGAGCGGGCGGCCGCCTGCAGGCTGGCGGGGGAGGCGTCCGGCAGCGCCAGCGTTGCGGCCTGGGCCAGGCCGCTGAAGTGCTGGTGCAGCGAGCGCTCATAGCCCGGGTCGTAGTGGCGCTGCATCAGCTCGGCGAAGACCTGCGCCACCGCGCCGGCACGGGCGCCGGCCTGCCACTGCTGCACCTGCTCACGCCCGCGCAGCTCGATCAGGTTCTCCAGCAGGGTGCACAGCCGCTCGGGGTCCTCGCGCAGGAAGGCGTAGTCCTCCAGCAGCAGTTGCACGCGTGCTTCGTCGGGCAGTTGCAGCATCAGGCAGTGGCCGTGCTTGCGCATGCGCTCGATCAGCGCGGCGGGGACCCACAGCCGGCCGATGCGCAGGCTCTCGCTTTCCACGAAGACGGGCCGCGCGGGGTCGAAGCGGCGCAGCTGGTCCCAGATGCGCGTGTCCAGCGCCTTTTGGCTGGGCTGGGGCTGGTTGGGCAGCTCGCCGAGGACCGAGCCGCGGTGGGCGGCCAGGTCCTCCAGGTCGAGCACCTGGGCCCCCTCGGCGGCCAGGGCGTGCAGCAGGCGGGTCTTGCCGCAGCCGGTCTTGCCGCAGACGACGCGCCAGTCGAAGCGCGCGGGCCATTGCAGCAGGTCGTCGCGCACCCCGGCACGGAAGGCCTTGTAGCCACCCTCGACCAGGTGGGTGCGAAAACCGATGCGTTCGAGGAACCAGGCCAGCGTGCCGGAGCGATCGCCTCCGCGCCAGCAGTAGACCAGCGGACGCCACTCGCGTGGCAGCGGGCGTACCCAGTCGTCGATGTGCCGGGCGACGTTGCGGGCCACCAGCGCGGCGCCCACCTTGCGCGCCTCGAAGGCGTTGACCTGCTTGTAGAGCGTGCCGACGATGCGGCGCTCCTCATCGTCCAGCACGGGCCAGTTGACTGCGCCGGGCAGGTGGTCCTCGGCGAACTCGCCGGGGGATCGGGCGTCGATGATGGCGTCGAAGGCGGACAGGTCGGCCGCGGCCTGGGTGGCGGGGATGCGGTGCAGGGACATGCCCGATTGTCACCGTGCCGCGGTCTGCAGTCCGCAGGCCGGACCGCGGTCGAACGGGGCGGAGGTGTCGGTGCTCAGGCCGCAGGCAGGCCTGCAGCCGGTGCGCGGCCCTGCAGGGCCTGGCGTGCGATCAGCAGGTCGAGCGCCTCGCAGACGTCGCTCATGCGCCCGCTGATCAGGGTACGTTGGCCGTCGCAGGGGTCGACGGTGCAGCGTGCGCCACCCTGAGGCGGCCGGCCGTTGCGGCGCACCACAGCCGCGTTCACCGGCATCGGCCGCGCAGCCACGGGGCGCAGGAGCGCCGGACGGAGGGCGGTGGCTGCGCGCGGCGTGCCGGGCTCCGCCTCTGCCAACCGTGCCAACGACGCAGGCTGCGCCGCCGGTGCAGCACCCGGGCCTGCCGCGGCCTCGTCCACACCGAAGCGGCGCAGCCGATGGATCAGGCGCGTGCCCAGTTGGCGGGTCAGGCGGGTGGCCAGGGAGTCGGTCATCGTGGGGCTCCATCCGTGAGTCGCTGAGCGTCAGCGAGATGACGGATTCATCGGCCGCTCCTGGCGCGGGCTGAACCACGCAAGTGCGGGGGGTGTCGCCGGGTGGGCTTTGCGCGCTTCGGTGTAGTGCCACCAGGGGCGGGGCTCGGCGCCCTGCAGGAAGTCGATCGCGGCCATGAAGGTGTCGAGCACGCAGGGGTCCTGGCGCTGGCCGGTGGCGTCGCACAGCCGGGTGTACAGCTGGTGGGCGTCATGCTGGGCCAGTTCCTGAGGCAGCCCGATGCCCAGGCGGCGCAGGTCGGCAGCCATCGCCGGGCCGATGTTGGGGATCTGCTCCAGCCGCTCGCAGTCGGCGGCACAGGCGGCCTTGGCCGAGGCCTGGCGCAGCATACGCATGCCTGTCTCCTCTTATGGGGAAGCCTGGGAGGGGTCCGCGGGCGGATCGAATGCCGCGGACCAGCCGGTCACATCAGCATGGTGTTGCGGATGAGTCCGACTGCGATGCCCTCGACTTGGAAGCCCACCGTTTCGGAGCCGACGTGGATGATCTCGAAGTCCGGGTTCTCGGGGATCAGCTCAATGCCGCCCTTGCCGCGGCGAAAGCGCTTGACCGTGACGTCATCGCCCAGGCGGGCCACGACGACCTGGCCGTTCTTGGCATCGCTGGCGCGCTGGACCGCCAGCAGGTCGCCGTCGAGGATGCCGGCATCGCGCATGCTCATGCCGCGCACTTTCAGCAGGTAGTCGGGCTTGCGCGGGAAGAGGTGCGCCTCGACGACGTAGCTCCGGTCGACGTGCTCCTGCGCCAGGATCGGGCTGCCGGCGGCCACCCGCCCGACCAATGGCAGGGTGAGCTGGGCGAGTGAGGGCAGCGGCAGGCTGAACTGGTGGCCGTGGCCGGCACGGCGCGAAGCGTCGATGGAGCGCAGCGTCTCGGCGCGCAGCCGGATGCCACGGGAGATGCCGCCCATCAGCTCGATCACCCCCTTGCGCGCGAGCGCCTGCAGGTGCTCCTCGGCGGCGTTGGCGGAGCGAAAGCCCAGTTCGGCGGCGATCTCCGCCCGGGTGGGCGGCACGCCGGAGCGCTCGATGGTGCTCTCGATCAGTTCCAGGATCTGCTGCTGCCTGGCCGTGAGCTTGGGGCTGTTTTCCACGGATCCTCGCATGCGCCCGTTGCGAAATGGGTGAAAGCTTTGGCCGCGACACCGGTCGTGGCATGGCAGGATGCCCAAGCGGCGCAGCATAGCTGCTGCAGAGCCGATCTGTGATTGCATCCAGTGACTGTATTTTTGTCCAGTTCCACAAGAATGACAAGCATGACTTCCAAGACAGCGGCGTTGACCGGCGGTGACGCAGGCGCAAGCGGGTTGCCGCGGCGGGTGGTGGTGCTGGGCACCGGCGGCACCATCGCCGGCACCTCGGCCCGGCCCGGGGACCACGTGGGCTACACCGCGGCCCAGCGCGGCATCGAGGAACTGCTCGGCTCGTTGGGGCCGCACCTGGGGGTCGAGCGATCGGCCAGTCTGGTGCTCGAAGCCGAGCAGGTGGCGCAGATCGACAGCAAGGACATGAGCCACGCGGTGTGGCGGCGCCTTGCCGAGCGTGCCGCGTGGCACCTGGCGCGCCCGGAGGTGGTGGGGGTCGTCGTGACGCACGGCACCGACACGCTGGAGGAAACGGCCTACCTGCTGCACCGCGTGCTGGCGCCGGACAAGCCGCTCGTGCTGACGGCGGCGATGCGCCCGGCCGATGCGCTGATGCCCGATGGGCCGCAGAACCTGTTGGACGCCATCGGCGTGGCGGTGCAGGGCGCCGCGGCCGGCCTGGGGGGGGTGCTGCTGGCGCTGGCGGGCCGCGTCTGGGCCGGAGCCGAGGTGCGCAAGGTGCACCCGTACCGGTTGGACGCCTTCGATGCCGGGGACGCCGGCCCGCTGGCGCACATCGAGCAGGGCGCGCTGCGGCGGCTGCGGACTTGGCCGGCGCCCGGCGGACCGGCTGCGCTGGGCCTGCAGGTGCTGGCCGCCGACATCTGGCCCGAGGTGCAGATCGTCACCAGCCACGCCGGGGCCGACGGGCGCATTGTCGAGCTGCTGCTCGATGCTGGCGTGCAAGGGCTGGTGGTGGCCTGCACCGGCAACGGTAGCATCCACCAGGCGCTGCTGGCCGAGCTGCTGCGGGCCCAGCAACGGGGGGTGTTGGTCCTGCGCGCGCTGCGACAGGGCAGCGGCCGCATCGTGCCCGGCGGTGCCTCGGTGCTGGCCGATGCCGGCTCGCTGACGCCATCGCAGGCCCGCGTCGAGCTGCTGCTGCGGCTGCTGGCCCGCCAGCCAGGCTGAACTTGCTGCGGCCTGGTTGCAGCGGGTTCGACGAGCCCTCGGCCATCCCCTCGGCTATCATTTCCGGCTGGCTCCGATGGCGGAATCGGTATACGCAACGGACTTAAAATCCGTCGCCGCAAGGCTTGCGGGTTCAAGTCCCGCTCGGAGCACCAGTCGTGTCGCAGTGACCCCGTCCACTGCACTGCCAACCCGTTGGTTTCGTCCGGAGGTCGCATGCCGATCACGATGTCCAGTGCCAGCCTGCCGATCTTCCGCATGGCGCTGTCCAACCTGTACCACTGCCTGGTCAAGGCGAGCGACAACGCGCGCCGGCGGGGATTCGATCCCGACGTGTTCGTCGCGATGCGCCTGGCGCCTGACATGCTCCCGTTTGCCTCGCAGGTGCGCATCGCCTGCGACGCGGCCAAGTACGGTGCGGCGCGGCTGGGCGGGCTGCAGGCGCCGAGGCACGAGGACAACGAGACTTCGCTGGATCAGCTCAAGGCGCGCATTGCCAGCACGCTGGACTGGCTGGCGTCGGTGCCCGATGAGGCGATCGATGGCAGCGAGGAGCGCGACATCACCTTCCCGGTCGGCCGCGATGGCGCCACGCGCACGATGAAGGGCGAGGCCTACCTCAAGCACTGGGCGCTGCCCAACGTGTTCTTTCACGTCACCACCGCCTACGCACTGCTGCGCCACGCCGGGGTGGACCTGGGCAAGGCCGACTACCTGGTGGGTGACGAGGCACCCTGAAGCGTTCTGTGGTGCCCTGGGTTGCCCCGCCAAGGCCTGGAGGGGCCCGTCGGCGGACCGCTTGCGGTGCTTGGTGCGCGCTTGGCCGGTGCCGGCGGGGCGCTGGTTGCCGCCTTCCCTGACAATCGCGGCCCGCTCCGCTCTCGCCCAGGCGCACCGCCGATGACCACCCCTGCCGCTTCCTCAGCTTCCCCGGCTTCTCCAGCTACCCCCGTCGCCTCCCGCCCCTCCCTGCCGATCCAGCGCCCGCAGGTGATCGTCTACACCGACGGCGCCTGCAAGGGCAACCCGGGCCCGGGCGGCTGGGGGGTGTGGCTGCGCAGTGGCGAGCACGCCAAGGAGCTCTGGGGCGGCGAGCGCCACACCACCAACAACCGCATGGAGATGACGGCCGTCATCGAGGCGCTGGCGAGCCTCAAGCGCAGCTGCGAGGTGGTGATCTACACCGACAGCGCCTACGTCAAGGACGGCATCACCAGCTGGATCCACGGCTGGAAGAAGCGCGGCTGGAAGACCGCCGATGGCAAGCCGGTCAAGAACGTCGAGCTCTGGCAGCGCATCGATGCGCTGGCGCAACTGCACCAGGTCGACTGGCGCTGGGTCAAGGGCCATGCCGGGGATCCCGGCAACGAAAAGGCCGACGAATTGGCCAACCGGGGCGTGGCTGAGGCCGGGGTGCGCTGAGCTCGCGCGCGTGATCGCGCAAAGTCTTGTTCCGGATCGAATCGGAACGCGTGGCGGATCGGACAAAATGTCACGACCAAATCATCTGCTTCCGCTAGGAAGAGGAAAGGACTGCGTTTCATGATGCCCCTGAAGTCTCTCGTTCGTGGCCTGCTGGCCACCCTCGCACTGGTTGGCGTGGCCGCTGGTGTGCAGGCCCGGCCGTTTGATGCCATCAAGAAGAGCGGCAAGATCGTCATCGCCACCGAGGGCCAGTTCGCGCCCTTCAACCACTACGAAGGCGCCAAGCTGACCGGCTTCGAGGTCGAGGTGGCCGAGGCGGTGGCGGCCAAGATGGGTGTGAAGCCCGAGTGGAAGGCGCTGAGCTTCGACGCGCTGCTGACCGGCCTGGGCCAGGACCGCTGGGACCTGGTGATCGCCTCGCACGGCATCACCGACGAGCGCGCCAAGGCGGTGACCTTCACCGAGCCGCACTACTGCTCGGGCGGCGTGATCATCGCCAAGAACCCGGCGATCAAGACCGCCAAGGACTTGGCCGGCAAGGTGATCGCGGTGCAGACCGGTACCAGCTACCAGGAAAACGTCAAGAAGGTCTCCGCGGTCAAGGAGATCAAGAACTTCCCGCAGGACACCGACGCGCGCGCCGCGCTGGCCAGTGGCCGGGTGGACGCCTGGGTGACCGACAAGTTCGTTGCCCTGAAGGCGCTCAAGAGCGGCCCGGATGCCGGCATGAAGATGGGCGACTTCCTGTTCATCGAGCGCATCGCCGCTGCCGTGGCCAAGGGCAACAGCAGCCTGGCGGGTGAGTTCAACAAGGGCCTGGCCGCGATCGTGGCCGATGGCACCTACGCCAAGATCTCCACCAAGTGGTTCGGCGAAGACATCCGCTGCAAGTGATGTCGGGCTGACGGTGGCCCCGCGCTGCCGATCTGGCTGACCCGGGCCGCCCCGCTGTGAAGCGCAGGCGGCCTGATTTCAGGTAACGATCCTTCGCGCCCGCCCCCGAGGGCAGGCTCCCCAGCCCAGACGAACGAGGCCCTGCGCCGTGGACCGAATCCTCTCCCTGTGGCCTGCCGGCTGGTCGCGCCAGCGCAAGAGCAGCGCCACCATGTTCACCGCCACGGTGGGCCTGCTGCTCATCCTCTGGCTGATCGCCATCCCGCTGTCCTGGGCGCCCGCGCCCATCGGCAACCACGCCGAGCTGTTTGCGCAGGGCACCCGCGTGACGGTGGAGCTCACCGTCGTCGCCGGCCTGGCCGGTGTGGTGCTGGGGCTGCTGGCCGCGCTGGGCAAGACCTCGCGCCTGCCGCCGCTGCGCTGGCTGGCCGGGCTGTACATCTGGGTGATGCGCGGCACGCCCCTGCTGGTGCAGGTGCTGGCGGTGTACTTCGCGCTGCCGGAGATCCACCCCGCCCTGAGCCTCGGCGAGTTCAGCGCGGCCTGCGTGGCGCTGGCGCTCAACGTCGGCGCCTACAACGCCGAGGCGATCCGCTCCGGCCTGCTCGCGGTGCCCAAGGGGCAGATCGAGGCCGCCAAGGCGCTGGGCCTGTCGAAGTGGCACACCTTCATCGACATCACCTTTCCGCAGGCCTTCAAGATTTCCCTGCCGCCGCTGGTCAACAACATCGTGGCGCTGCTGAAGGACTCGTCGCTGGCCTTCACCATCGGTGTGGTGGAGCTGACCAACGCCGGGTCGCAGGTCAAGAGCAGCACCTTCCAGGCCGTGCCGGTGTTCATCGCCACCGCGGTGATCTACCTGCTGCTGACGACGGTGATGACACAGATTTCCGACGCGGTGGAGCGTCGCTTCGACATCGAAGGCAAGCTGGAATGAGCCCGATCCCTGCCGCGTTCATCACCGTCGACGGCGTCAACAAGCATTTCGGCGCGCACCACGTGCTGCGCGACGTCAGCACGCAGTTCAATGCTGGCGAGGTGACGGTGATCCTCGGCGCCTCGGGCTCGGGCAAGAGCACGCTGCTGCGCATGCTCAACCGGCTGGAGGCGCACGACTCGGGTCGCATCGTCGTCGACGGCATCGAGGTCAGCGACGACGCCAGGCAGCTGGAGCGCCTGCGCGCCGAGGTCGGCATGGTGTTCCAGCAGTTCAACCTCTTTCCGCACCTGACGGTGCTGGAGAACGTGGCCCTGGCGCCGCGCCGGGTGCGCCGGCTCGACCGGGCGGCGGCCGAGACGCGGGCCAAGGAGCTGATCGAGCGCGTGGGGCTGGCCGCGCACATGCACAAGCACCCCTTCCAGCTCTCCGGCGGTCAGCAGCAGCGCGTGGCGATCGCCCGCAGCCTGGCGATGCAGCCCAAGGTGATGCTCTTCGACGAGCCCACCTCGGCGCTCGACCCCGAGATGGTCAAGGAGGTGCTCGACGTGATGAAGGGCCTGGCCGCCAGCGGCATGACCATGCTGGTGGTCACGCACGAGATGGGCTTTGCCCGCGAGGTGGCCGACCGCGTGCTGTTCATCGACCAGGGCCGCATCGCTGCCGATGCGCCGCCGGCGCAGTTCTTCGGTGCGCAGGACAACGAGCGGATCCGCGCCTTCCTCGGCCGGATCCTGCACTGAGGCGGCAGCGGCTCAGGCCGCTGCGCGCCGCCGTTCGCGCCACATCGGCAGCAACTGCACCGCCAGGATGCAGGCCAGGATCAGCGTGCAGCCGGCCCAGCCGGCACTCGTCAGCCGGTCGCCCATCAGCAGGTAGCCGAACAGCGCGGCGAACACCGTCTCGGACGACAGGATGATGGCCGCATCCGCCGCCGCGGTGTTGCGCTGGCCGATCACCTGGGCGGTGAAGCCGATGCCCACCGAGACGATGCCGGTGTAGGCGATGTCGGCCGCGGCCTGCTGCAGTCCTGCGATCGCGATCGGCTCGGCCGCTACCGCCCAGAGGCTGGCCACCGCGCCGCAGACCAGGAACTGGCCGCAGGCCAGCAGGAAGGGCGCGGCCATGCGGTCGGCCACACGGCCGACGAAGAGCACGTGCACCGCCCAGGGCAGCGCCGAGGCGATCACCCACAGGTCGCCGGTCTGCAACTGGACCTGACCAGCGCCAGAGAGCAGCCAGGTGCCGACCAGGCAGCCGATCGAGGCCGGCCAGACCGACGCATGCGGGCGCCGGCCCAGCCACCACCAGGCCAGCAGCGGCACCAGCGGCACGTACAGCGCGGTCAGGAAGCCGGCGTTGGTCACCGTGGTGCCGATGATGCCGATCTGCTGCATCGCCGCGCCCAGCCAGAGCAGCAGACCCAGCCCGGCGATCTGCAGGGCGTCGCCGCGGTTGGGCGTGAGCTGGCGCGCGCGCAGGAAGCGCCACTCGCGCCAGGCGAAGGGCGCCACGACGGCCGCCCCGATCAGGAAGCGCGCCCCGGTGAAGGTCATCGGGCCCACGTGGGCCATCGCGGTGCTCTGGGCCACGAAGGCCGAGCCCCAGATCAGCGCGACCACGGTGAGCAGCAGGTTGGCCTGGAAGCGGGTCATCGGCTCAGGCCCTCGCGGCGTTCGGGCGCGTGCGGTAGAACTGCATCGGCACCCCCTGGGCCAGGCGCTGCTGCTCCTCGCGGCGGCTCTGGTTGAGCACCGTCTTCTTTATGCGGCCGACCACGTGCATCTCGCAGGGCTTGCAGTCGAAGCGCAGGGTGAGCTTCTCGCTGCCGTTGACCAGCGTCAGCGGCTCGGCCTTCACCGTGCCCTGCACGCCGGTGACGCCCTTGGCTTGCTTGGGGCAAAGGCTCAGGCTGTAGCGCACGCAGTGCTTGGTGATCATCAGGCTGACCTCGCCGAGCGCCTCGTGGCTCTCGTAGGCGGCTGCGATCACCTTGACGCCGTGGCGGGCGTAGAAGTCCCGCGCTTTCTGGTTGTAGACGTTGGCGAGGTAGCTCAGGCTGTCCTCGGGGTAGGGCACGGGCGGCTCGACCGGGGTGGCGCGCGGCGCTCGCTCATGGGCGGCCAGCCGGGCAGCGTCCAGCGCGTCGATCGCCGCGCGGCGCAGGGCGTTCAACGTGCTGGCCGGAACGAACCAGGGCTGCGCGGTGGCGATCGACAGATCCTCCAGCGCGTAGATCGTGCCGCCGAGCTTGCCCAGGTGCTCGCGCAGGGTGGCCTCGGCGCGGGCGCGGTCCTTGGGCGCTTCCAGATAGCAGGGCACTGTGGCGGTGACCTCGACGCCGGCCTCGTCGGTGGCGGTCAGTGCCAGGCCATCCTGGGTGTCGGCCAGCTTGAGCCAGAGGCCCACGCGCCGGTCGGCGCTTTTCTTGTCCAGCAGCCGGTCCCAGGCCATGTCGCGGTTGCGGTGCAGGTAGGTGTCGCGCCGCAGGTCCTTGTAGCTGGCCATCGCCTCCTTGGGCGCGACACGCCAGAGCCGCTGGCCGGCGTCGATCAGCGTGGCGGTGTTGATCGGCAGGCCCACCAGCTCCTTCTGCAGGTCGTAGTAGGTCAGCGCGTCGTTGTTGTTGAGCGCGGCCACGCCCTCGTCGAGCCGCAGCTCGAAGTGCTCGGGCGTCACGTTGGTCACCCAGCCCAGCGGCAGGCCGGCGTGCTTGGGGGTGTCGAAGGCGCCGATGTCGTCCAGCCGGCCGTTGACGAAGTAGTCGGTGCTGCCGCGGTTGAAGTTGCGGTCCGGATCGGGCGTGAAGGTGTAGCTGCAGCGCCCCGCCGAGGCGCGCGCCAGCTCGGGGCGCTGCTCCAGCAGGTCATCGAGCAGCCCGCGGTAGTGGGCGGTCAGGTTCTTGACGTAGCCCATGTCCTTGTAGCGGCCCTCGATCTTGAAGCTGCGGATGCCCGCATCGACCAGCGCGGCCAGGTTGGCGCTCTGGTTGTTGTCCTTCAGCGAGAGCACGTGCTGCTCGTGCACGACGATGCGGCCCTGCCCGTCGGTCACCGTGTAGGGCAGGCGGCAGGCCTGCGAGCAGTCGCCCCGGTTGGCACTGCGCCCGGTGTGGGCGTGGCTGATGTAGCACTGGCCGGAGTAGGCGACGCAGAGCGCGCCGTGCACGAAGAACTCCAGCGTTGCGTCGGGCACCTGGTCGGCAATGGCGCGGATCTGCGGCAGCGTGAGTTCGCGCGCCAGCACCATCTGCGAGAAGCCCACGTCCTGCAGGAAGCGCGCCTTCTCGGGCGTGCGGATGTCGGTCTGCGTGCTGGCGTGCAATTGGATGGGGGGCAGGTCGAGTTCGAGCAGGCCCAGGTCCTGCGCGATCAGCGCATCGACGCCCGCGTCGTAGAGCTGCCAGATCAGCTTGCGCGCCGGCTCCAGCTCGTCGTCGCGCAGGATGGTGTTGAGCGTGACGAAGATGCGGCTGTGGAATCGGTGCGCATGCGCCACCAGCCGGGCGATGTCGGCCACCGAGTTGCCAGCATTGGCGCGTGCGCCGAAGTCCGGCCCGCCGATGTAGACCGCGTCCGCACCGTGGTTGACCGCCTCGATGCCGATGTCGGCGCTGCGGGCGGGGGAAAGCAGTTCGAGTTCGTGGCGGAACATGGCGGCGGGGGCTGAGGAACGTAACCCGCCAGTGTAGGCGGGGCGCCCGATCCGCGCCGACCGGGTCTGCCCAGCCTCAGCGAAGCGACCGCGTGAGCCGGCCGGCTGCCTCCCGCTTCGTCATAGAGCCAGACGGGTACGTTGCTGCGGTCACTCAAAGAACAGGTTGCCACCCACGCCCAGGCCGTTGGGGTAGAGGGCAGGGTCGGCGCTGGTGGTGAACTGCATGTCGGCGCGCAGCAGCTGGAAGTGCAGCTCCGCCACCTTCAAGGCCTTGAACGCTGCCATGGTGTTGGTGGCGCAGCCCGAGACGGTGAAGTCGGCCAGCGGCACCCGGTAGGCGGTGGTGATGTCCGCCGCGGTCAGGGTCACCTTGGCGTCGGCCACGCAGGTGGCGCTGGACGCCGAGACCAGGCGCACCGTCGCCTTGCAGGTGTTGACGCATTCGGTGTTGGTGCCCAGCGTCAGGTTGTAGTGGCTGCGGGTCGAGACGTCCCAACCGCCGGCACCGTGGGCGATGAACAGGCCGAAGCCCCACTGTGCGGTGTTGCTGCTGCTGAAGCCGTAGCCCATCTGGATCTGCTCGGCATAGTTGCCGCCCCACCAGAAAGCCTCACCGGCGTTGGCGCTGTAGTTGCCGGTGGTGTAGTTGCCGGGCAGCGCCTTGCCGTT
>Ga0073899_10000105_pt1 | contig 73622 bp, 53 predicted proteins | sample KloWWTmetaKNB5Ph_FD_88975 | JGI IMG/M metagenome (GOLD analysis project Ga0073899, IMG submission 88975) | Active sludge microbial communities from Klosterneuburg, Austria, studying microevolution and ecology of nitrifiers - Klosterneuburg... | ecosystem: Engineered > WWTP > Aerobic digester >... | reverse complement strand
CAACGGCGCGGCGATGACGCTGACGCCCAACGCCAACGGCGCGGATCTGGCAGCCGCGGTCGATGTCTCGACCTGGCTGACCGGCGGCTATGTCCTCTCGGTGCGAGCGCGTGACGCGGCCGGCAACTGGAGTTTGCCGGTCAGTGTGACGCTGAGCGTCGATGACCTGCTCTTCACCGACAGCTTTGAGAGCGGCGGCGTGAGCGCCTGGAGTGCATCCACCGGCCCCGTCAACGTGACGCCGGGCGCCGCGATGAACGGCGGCGCGTGGGGGATGCAGGTGGCGATCGCGCCGGGCGCGTTGGCCTATGTGACCGACGCTACGCCCGATGCGTTGACCAGCTACGGTGCGCGCTTCTACTTCCATCCGAATGGTTCGCGTGCGCCAAACGCCGGCGTGACGATCTTGGCAGGTCTGAACGCCAGCAATAATACGATCTTCGCCATTCAGTACCGGCGTCCCAACCCGGCCAGCGCCCCGCAGATTCGCGGCGTGGTGATGCGGGCGGGCGGCTCCACCAACACCGGCTGGGTGACGCTGGCCAACGCGCCACAGGCCGTCGAGGTTGTCTGGGAGTCTGGGAACAGCACTTCCTTCGCCCTCTACGTCGATGGGGTGCGGCGCCAGGTGCGCAACAGCCTGAACACCAGCGCCTACACGCTCGAATCCGTGCGGATGGGGCCGGTGGCGGGCTTGGCGGGCACGCTGACTGGGACGCAGTACTTCGACGAGTTCACCTCGAAGCGTTCCACGACCACGATCTTTGGGCCGTGAATCGGACGTAGATGAGCGGACTGGTCACACGCTGCCTCCACGCGTGTGACCAGTCGGTGTATTCGCAGAACACGGATGTAGACAGGACGCAAAGCCTTCTGCAAATGGCAGGAGGTCACACTCAGGAGCAAGCATATGAGTGAAATGATTACGGAAACGAAATCCACCCCGGTTATCAGTCGACGTGTTTTCTGGCTCGTCCTGATTGCTGCACTGGCCACAGCAGCCATTGCGGCAACCAGTATTTTTGCATATCGATTGTGGTTTGCGCCGGCGCCTGCTGTTCCTGTGCAGACCGCTAACGAATTGATCGCCTTCTCGGTCAGCGATTACGCGACGGTGGATGGCGTCTTCTGCAAAGCGCCGGTGACAGGCGTCGCGCGCGTGCTGACGCCGGCGCAGTTGGAGGAAGAGTTCGGGATTCGCATCCGGCTCGTCGGCGTGACCGCGAGCGGCGGCCTGGTCGACTTCCGCTACCGCGTGGTCGATCTCGACAAGGCGCTGCCGGTGCTGGGCAGCCATGAATCGATGCCCAACCTCGTTGACGAAAAAAGTGGTACACTCTTACTCGCGCCCGAAGGGATGATGCATCACAAGGCGCTCGAACAGGACCGCACCTACTTTATGCACTATCCGAACGCCGGCAACAACATCAAGCCCGGCTCTCAGGTGGCAGTGGTGATGGGCGACCTGCGCGTGGAGTCGGTGACGGCGCAGTAGAGCGAGGGGCAAGTTGCGAGGGGCGAATTCATGCCATGGGTGTGGAATTATTTAGGATGAAGGGGAGATCGGTGTGAGGCGAGTTATAAGTACAGTGTTACTTTGGGGCGTGTTGGCGGCGATTTCTGGGCAGCACGCCTCCGCAGCACCTCTCCCTGTCCTGTCTATCAACCGGGTTTCGCAGAGAAACTCGGTTTCTGCTTTTTCTGCACACCCTTCAACCCCTTTGGCGTCGCTGCTGCAGACGACCGGTGACAGTAGGAAAATCGACCCGGCAGTGTGGACGACGCTCGACGCGTTACAGGCAGACGAGCAAATCACGGTGATTGTGACTTTGCGCGAACAGTCCGGTGTGACCAGCGCGGGCGCGCACGACCAGAACTTTCTGACTCAGCAACGCGAATTTGCCGCCGACAGCCAGGCCCGCCTTGAACCTCTGCTGGAGAGCCGGCGCAGCCAGGGCATGGTCAGCCGTGTCATTCCTTTCTGGATTTTCAACGGCTTTTCTGTAACTGCCACGCCTGCTGTCATCCGTGAGCTATCCAGCCAGCCGGACGTGCTCGCCATCTCACCCGATGCGGTGGAATTGTCGCTGGCGCAAGGTGGCGGCGTGGAAGCCAATCTCGCCGGCGTCAACGTTCCGGCGCTGTGGGGGCTAGGCTGGCAAGGGCAGGGCGTGGTCGTCGCCCATTTGGACACCGGCGTCGATCTCAGCCATCCCGAACTGGCCAGTCGCTGGCGGGGCGGCGCCAATAGCTGGTTTGATCCCTACGGCCAGCGTGCGGCGCCTGTGGATTTCAACGGCCATGGCACCTGGACGATGGGCGTGATGGTCGGCGGCAATGCTGGGGGCAGTGCGATCGGCGTAGCGCCGCAGGCGCGTTGGATCGCTGCGCGTATCTTCAACGACCGCGGCGACTCGACGGCCACCGCCATCCACCTCGCTTTTCAGTGGCTGCTCGACCCCGACGGCAACCCGGCCACGGATGATGCGCCGCAGGTGGTCAACAACTCATGGACGTTGACCTCACCCGGCTGTAACCTTGCGTTCGAGTTGGATTTGCAGGCGCTGCGGGCGGCAGGGATTTTGCCCATTTTTGCCGCGGGCAACAGTGGCCCTACATCTGCCACCAGCCGCAGCCCGGCCAACAACCCATCGGCGTTTGCCGTGGGCGCCATCGCCGACAACAATCAACTGTATGCCGGGAGTGGCCGCGGGCCGTCGTCTTGCAATGGCGCGTCGGCCATCTACCCGGCTTTGATGGCGCCGGGGGTTGCCATCCGCACCACCGACCGCAGCGGGGGCTATGTAGATAACAGCACGGGCACCTCGCTGGCGGCCCCGCATGTGGCGGGTGGAGTGGCGTTGCTGTTGAGCGCCTTCCCCAATCTGAGCATTGCCCACCAGGAAGACGCGCTGCTCAGCAGCGCGTTTGATCTGGGTGCAGCCGGGCCTGACAATGAGTACGGCGCCGGCCGGCTCGATTTGCTGGGCGCTTATCAATGGCTGCTTGCCAGCGGCGTTGCGCCCCAGACCGGCGCGCCAATTGTGGTGAACACTACCAGCGACGTACTCGCCGAAGATGGCGTCTGCTCGTTGCGCGAGGCTGTGCTTTCCGCTAACACTGATACGGCTGTGGGCGGTTGTGTGGCCGGTGGCGGGGGCGACACGATTACCTTTGACAGCGCGCTGGCGCGGCCAGTCACCATCACGTTGGCGGTTGCCGGCGCCGATGAAGAGGCCGCGGCGACCGGCGACCTCGATATTACCGGCACACTCTCCATCGACGGCATGGCGATCGGGGCTGCCGCGGCCGCGCTTGCACCGACCATCGTGATCGACGGCGGCGCACTGGATCGCGTCTTTGACATCCAACCGGGCGCGCATGTCACGATCCAAGGCGTCGCGATCCGCAACGGCCTTTCGGCAATTGCAGATGCGGGCGGCGGTGTTCGTTCCCGCGGGGAATTGACCTTGCGCCACGCCACCGTCAGCGCCAATCAAGGCGGCGGCCTTCGCAACGCCGCGGGGAGCATGATGCTGAGCGACGTTGCCGTCAACGACAACCTCGGCGGCTATGGCATTGTCAATGTCGAGCAAGGTGTGCTGACCATCGCCGACAGCAAAGTGAACGCCAACCAGGGCGGCGGGTTGTACAACCAGGTCGCAAGGGCGACGTTGAATCGGGTGGAAGTGACCGGCAACAGCGGCAGCGCTCTTGTCAACACAGGCAGCACGCCAAGCAACCTGACCGTGACCTCCTCCACCGTGATGAGCAACAATGTGACCGGCAGCGGTGGTGGGCTTCTGAACAACGGCGTCGGCGCCACCACCACGCTCGATACGACGCGCGTGGCTTACAACACCGCGACGGCAGCGGGCGGCGCCATCTTCAACAGTGGCATCCTGGCCATCAGCGCCAGCCTGATCGACCACAACCAGGCCAATATCGGCGGCGGCATCGACCATGCCAGCGGCGCGTTGACGATCGCCAACAGCACCATCAGCCAGAATCGCGCCGGTGACAACGGCGGCGGGCTTTCCAATCGCGTCACTGCCACGGCGCGCTTTGTCACCTTCAACGCCAACCGCGCGGCGGGAGCGGGCGGCAACATTTTTAACGACGAAGGTTCGCTGGCATTGTCCGGAAGCATCGTCGCCAACGCGCCGGCTGGGGGCAATTGCGCCAACAGCGCCGGGTTTATCAACTCCGACGGCTACAATGTCGAGAGCACCGACACGTGTGGGCTGCGCGGCGCCGGCGACCTGGTCAACACCGATCCTTTCCTCGGCCCGCTGCAAGATAACAGCGGCCCCACGCTGACCCACGCGCTGCGCATCGACAGCCTTGCCATCGACCGCGCCCCGGCCAACACCATCGGCTGTGGCGCTCAGTATACGCGCGACCAACGCGGCATCACCCGGCCACTGGGCAACGGCTGCGATGCGGGCGCGTATGAAGCCACCAGCGGCCTTGGCGACATCATTCCCATTTACACGATTCAAGGCGCCGGTCACACTTCCCCGCTGGCGGGCGCCACGGTGACGACGCGCGGCATTGTCACGGTGTTGAGCGGCAACGGCTTCTACATGCAATACGCCGCGCCTGACAGCAATCCGGCTACGTCGGAGGGCATTTTCGTGACCACCGGCGTTTCGCCCACCGCGACGGTGGGCGATGATGTGCTCGTGCTCGGCCAGGTCGCCGAGGTGAAGCCGAGCAACCGCGCCGATGAACTGACAACCACGCGCCTGATCAACCCGACAGTGACGCGGATTTCCGCCAAGAATGCGTTGCCCCCGGTGATGGTGATCGGGCGCGCCGGCCGCGTGCCGCCCAGTCAGGTCATCGAGAACGATGCGCTGGCCGTGTTTGATCCGGCGACTGACGGCCTTGATTTTTACGAGAGCCTCGAAGGAATGCAGGTCCAGATTGACAACGCGTTGGTCGTCGGCGCCACGGATGCCGGCGGTGCACTCTGGGTGGTGGCCGACGGGGGCCTCGACGCGGGGCCGCGCACCGCGCGCGGGGGTGTGCTTGCCCAGCCGGACGACGCCAACCCGGAGGTGATCCGGCTCGACGCGCGGCTCTACCCTGCCGGCGCCGTCTGGCCGGTAGTCGATGCCGGCGCGGTCTTCACGACGCCGGTGGTCGGCGTGATGGACGCCTTCGACGCCAGCTATCGGGTGCAGGTCACGGCGCCGTTGACTGCTGATGTGGCGGGTCAGGTCAGCCAGGAAGTGACGACCTTGGCAGGCGACAGCCTCTATTTGACGGTGGGCGAGCTGAACGTCGCTGCGCTGAACGGCGCCGATGCGCAGACGGCTTTCTCCACGCAGGCTGCCCTGATGGTGGAGCGCCTGGGCAGCCCTGACCTGCTCGTGCTGGAAGAAGTCGGCGACGACAACGGCAGCCTTGACGATGGTATAGTCGCGGCCAATGTCACCTTCAGCCGGCTGATCACGACGGTGCAGAGTGCAGGCGGCCCAGCTTACAACTTTGCGCAGATCGACCCGCTCGACGCCGAAGATGGCGGCGCACCGGGCCACAATGTGCGGTTGGGTTTTCTCTATAACCCGGCGCGCCTTCAGCTTGCCGCACGTCCCGGCGACGCCACCACGGAAAATAGCGTGTTATGCAGCGATGGGCAGGCGGCCCTTGCGCTCAATCCTGGGCGCATCGGCGTCAGCGCCCCCAGTTTTATGGATGGTCGCAAGCCACTCGCAGCGCAGTTCAGTTTTGGCGGCGAAACGCTCTTTGTCGTCGCCATCTATTTTGACGACAAGGGGATGGACAGCCCACGCTATGGTGCGATCCAGCCGCCGCTGCTTAACTCGGCCGCGCGACGGCTGGGGCAGGCGCAGGTGGTGCACGACTTTGTCCAGCAGATTCTTGCCTGCGAACCGGGCGCCAAAGTCATCGTGACGGGCAATCCACAAGATGATCTCTTTGCGCCGGCGCTGGACGCGTTGCAAGGGACGATCCTGACCAGCCTGATGAACCTGCTGCCATCCAATGCTGCGTACAGCGAGGTCGATGAAGGCGTGAGTCGCGTGGCCGGGCAGTCGCTGGTCAGCGCGGCGCTGTGGAATAACCACCCTGGCTTCGATGTAGTGCACGTGCGTGCAGAGTTTGCCGGCGCGGCGACGCAGGATCCGACCGTGGCGCGCATCTCGCTGCTGGAGATCAGCAACACCTTGTATCTGCCATTAGCCGTCAGGTAAGCGTGAGGGGAAAATGGGGTCTTGAGGGAGTTGGGGGCGTTAAGAAGTGCTAGCCTCGCCCCCTTGTCTGTCATCACTTCAGGAGGTCTTTTATGCCCAGAGGACGTCGCCGTCTTCCTCCTCAGTGATCTCCTTTGGCACATACATCGCCGCGGCGCGTTCCTCCTGCGCCGGGCGATCCTGCTCGAACCACCGCATCCACTCTGCCGGCGCGTCCAGATCCTGCCCGCCGTGCTGGGTGATGCGTTTGCGCACCTTGAGCATGACCGGCGTGTTGACGCTGGCGCCGCTGACGATCACCTGCCCTTTGCTCAGGCTCGGCAACTCCTTGAGCAGATCACGCCCCACACTTTCCACCGATTCGGCAATGCGGTTCTGGTCGACGGGGTTGGTGATGCGCATGATGCACTGGGTCATGCACTGGCTGAGCACGTCGCCGTCCAGCTTGCCCGGCCGCTGCGTGATCAGCCCGATGCCTACGCCAAACTTGCGTCCCTCGCTCAGGATCGTCCTGAGCACGTCAGAGCTGACCGCGTCGGCGTTGGCGGGTGCGTAGTTGTGCGCCTCCTCCAGCAGGCAGAAGACCGGATAGGCCAGATGGCTGGGGTCGCCGCGTTCGAGCTTGCCTTTGGCAGTGTCCATGCGCGCCTGGTAGACGCGGCGCAGTAAGGTGGCCGCGATCACCTGCTGCTCGCGGCGGTCGATCTCGTTGAGCTGGATGATCGTGCACTGGCCCGGTTTGAAGAGTTCTTCGAGTTCCAGGTTCTCGAAATCGTGAAAGATGCGGCTGTTGCTCAGCGCAGCGTGAAGACGCCAGGTCAGGGCGCCCGTCGTCGGGTCGTCTTCTTCAGCGCCGTTTTCCTCGCCCCGCTTTCCCTCCGCGGTCTGGCGCACCGCGTAGAGCAACTGTTCCAGCGTGTAGTGGCCATGCTTGGCGCTGCGTTGGGCAAAGCTGTAGGCACGGCCAAGCTGATAGTGCATCTTTTCCGAGAGATTGGGCAACAGATAACGCAGATCGGCCACGGTTAAGGAATCGATGCGGACGCGCAGTTGGTCGGGGCGGAAGATGCGCACGCGTGGCTTGTAGTTGCCCTCGCTGAACTCGCTCAGATTCATCATTTCCTGGAGCGTACTGTATTCGCCGTGCGGGTCGATCACCAGCACCGCGGCGCGGTTGTGTGGCATCAACATCTCTTCGATCAGCACGCCGGCCAGGTAACTCTTGCCGCTGCCCGTGCTGGCGATGATGGCCAGGTGCGTGCCCGTGAACCCGCGCACGTCGAGTGCAATCGGCACCGCGCCTTCGACCCGGCTGAGCAGGCTGCCGATGTAGGCGCCGCCGCGCTCTGCCCGGCGGCGTTTGCTCAGCACCTGCCCCAGCAACGCATCCGCCGCGATATAGACCGGCGCGCCCCCGATCGGCGGCACGCGCGGGTTGATGAAGTCGCCCATCTGGGGGCTGTGATAGCCGAGCACCGTGACGGTGATCTCAAAGAGTTCGGTCGCGTCGCTTTCATAACCGAGCAGCGCGGCAACGGAGGCAGGCGGCACCGCTGGGTCGGCCAGGAAGCTGTCGGGCAGCAGTTTGACCGGGCGTCGGCCGGTGACGCGCCCCAAAATTTCGCACTCGGCGCCATCGACTGTGGCGAGATAGTAGACGAACTCGCCATGCTTGACCCGTCGCTCCGGGTCGGGCGCAATGAAAAGGTAGTCGTTAGGCGTTTCGCCGGGACCTTTGACGGTGCCGACAGCAACTTCATCAATGATCATACTGTAGAGGTGGTCTCTCCATACTTTAATTTTTTGGCGGCATCGAGCCAGGCGTCCTGATACTGCGACCAATTTCGTAGAGTTTCTGGATCGAAATCTGCGCCATTGGGCCATACAAGTGTGCGTGCATCAGGGTCAAGTTTAACCTCTTTGAAAAGCTTTCTATCGCGCAGTGTCCCGTAAATTTTGCCGTGAAGAATCGGCTCAAAATCGATTTCTCGACTCGTGCCATCATCGAACTCGATGAAAAGTGTATAGGCGCCAACGATCTCGAAACCAGTCACCTCGTAGAGTTCATGAATCATGATGTCTCCTATTCCAGCGACGCAATTCTGATTGGTGGCTCGTCGTGCTGCAACCGCTCCCAATTCACCTGCAACTCATCGCGGTGCAACTCCGCCCACGCCTCCACCAACCTTCGCTGACGTAGAGGAAGGTATCCGCCCGATGACCTCAGCCGTATCAATGCGATATGCCGCACCCTTCCCCTGATACAACACATGAAAATGGGGTAGATGATGGCGCTCGCCGCGTTCCACATACATCCGGATTGAGAGTCCATAAAAGCGGGATATTTCGGGCAAAGCCAATTCTCTCATTACTCAGCCAGCCGGCTGCACGATGCTCTTCCACGCTACATTGTTGCGCATGACGGCAAGCCGGCCGCGGCTCTGCGGGAAAAGCTCGCCAAGCCGGTCGAGCACCGCGAGCAGCAGCGGCGCGACCAGCGCGTGATTCTGCGCCAGCAACTGGGGTGCATAGCGTAATTGCGGCTGACCGTTTTTATCGGCGTGAAAGTCGATTACTTCGTCCGGCGCAAGGGGCCGCACCGGGCAGTTGACCGTCGCTGCCAACGCCGGCACCCCTTGATGGGCGCGCCCGGCCGCATCAAGCCAGCCAATGCTGATGACGCCGAGTAGCGTGGCGGTTTCGGCCAGGTAGTCAGGCGAGAAGATCTCGACCTCGTTGCGCGGGCTGAGGCGTGGGCCAAGCGCGCCAAACTCCGGGTTCATCAGCAGCGTGTTATAGATCAGCCCGACCAGGGTCGCGCCGGCGCCGCTGGTCGTTTCGAGTTCCACCGCCACAAAGGCGCCAAAGCAGTAATCCTCCGGCGTGGGCGGCAGCGGCGTCTCGCCAACGCCAAAGACCTGGCAGACATAATCGATGTGGGAATTGGACTTGACAATCTTGCCGATCGGCGTGTGCAACATGGGTCAATCAAGTTCCGGGTCGATGCCCAGTGCGGCAAGTTTCGCCGCTAATGCAGCCGCGCGTCGTTCAGCCTGCTCGGCGCGTTGGCTCGCAAAGGCAAGTTGCTGCGACTTTTCGGCAAGCGCTTCCTGTCCGGTCGCCAATAAGACGCCTTGCTGATCGCACCAACGCAGCCATAAGTCTGTCATGTGTTCGTATTCGCCTTCCCAGAGCGTCACCCCTATCCCCACCTCTGCCAACCATGCGTCGGTGATCTCGGTGTAGCGCAGCCCCTGGCGCGTAAAGATACGCAGCGGGTGTTGGCTGACAAACTGACCGGGGTCATACACAATATAGTAAGCGACGCCCAGCCGCGCATAGTCCAGCAGCTTGTCGCCCAATTCTTTGCCGACCTTGTTAGAGACAATTTCCACCACAATATCGGGCGGTTTGCCATACTCCCAGACAAAGTAGGAGCGATGTTCTTTTTCCCACGGCCCCGACGGCAGGGTCACATCCAGGCTGACCAACACATTGGGCACGAGCGGTGGCTGGTGCAGATGAAAAAAGAGACCGACATTCGCCATCGCCACAAAGGTGCGACCCTCGCCAGGGCCGGCCCATGAGGTGTACAACGATTCTGCCAGCAAGCGCATCTGACGTTCGGAGAATAAGTTATCCACGGGAGTATCATTTTCGGTGACGATGCGCGACAGATCGAGTTTGGTAATGCGGAATTCGTCGATTTCTTCCTGTTCTTCCTGCGCAACAAGTTCAGTCATGGCATTTACTCCTGAAACTGTGCCAGCCGATCATGCCTGGTGAATGCGCATCTGCATTCTGTCGCCCATTGTATACCGCACAAACGTTCTGTGCAACCGGGACGCGTCAAAGCGGGTCTACTTCACGTTTGCCCCCAAGTTGAATTGCACCCCGTCAAAGCCGGTGAGCGCCTTCCTTACCCTTAGCGCCCACCCATGCCGCTCAGCGTGATGCCCTTGACGAACCAGTTCTGTGCGATGATGTAGATCAGCAACACAGGCAGCAGCGCGATCACTGCGCCGGCCATGAGCAGGTTCCAAGAGGTGACGTATTGGCCCACGAACGCGGCGAGACCCACCGGCAGAGTGCGCATCTCCTCGGACGTAGTGACGACCAACGGCCAAAGAAAGTCGTTCCAGACACCCTGAAAGTCGAAGATCGCCAGCGTTGCCAGCACCGGGCCGCTGAGCGGTACAATTACCTGCCACCAGATGCGCAGGCTTGACGCGCCGTCAATGCGCGCTGCTTCGTCCAGGTCGAGGGGCAGGCTGCGGTAATATTGGCGCAGCAGAAAGACACTCAAAACGCTGAAGAGACCCGGGACGATCAGCGCTAGATAGGTGTCGTACCAGCCCAGATTCTTGACGATCAGGAAATTTGGGATCAGCGTCACCGGAAAGGGGATCATCAGCGTGGCCAAATAGAAGAGAAAGATTGCCTCGCGCCCGCGGAAGCGCAGGCGGGCAAAGGCAAAAGCTGCCAGCGACGAGATCAGCACGCGACCAACAGTCACCGTCACAGTGACAAAGATGCTGTTGAAATAGTAGCGACCAAAAGGTACGGCCTGGAAGGTCTCGAAGTAGTTATCCAACGTGAGTATAGAGAGGCTGAACTCTTGGCGCATGAAAGCAGTGAGCGGCAGCAGTGAGACTAATACCATCAGTAAAAAGGGCGCCACCATGATGATCGTACCCAGAATTAGGATGGCGTGAAGCGCCAGCCGCGCGGGTATCCGCATCTGGTTGGACGATTTGCGGGTGACTAGGTCGGTCGTAGCAGTCATGGCGCGCTTATTCCGTCTCGTAGTGCACCCAGCGCCGCTGCATGCGATTCTGGAACAAGGTAAAGGCAAAGATGAAAACAAACAGGAACCAAGCCATGGCCGCGGCCTTGTTCATGCGAATATCGCGGAAAGCAGCATAGTAGATGTATTGCACTACGCTTAGCGACGAGTTGGCCGGCCCGCCGTTTGTCATGACAAAGGGCTCAGTAAAGAGTTGGAACGCGCCGATGGTCTGATAAACGAAGAGGAAGAAGGTTGTCGGGCTGATCAGCGAGACGGTGATGTGGCGGAAGCGTTGCCTGGCGCTGGCGCCATCCACCGCCGCAGCGTCGTAGAGTTCCTGGGGCACACCCTGCAATGCAGCCAGATAGACGACCATCGTAAAGCCAGTGTTCTTCCATAGCGTCAGGATCACCACCGACCACTTCGAGAACTGTGTGCTGCCCAGCCAGTTGGGTGGCGCAAACGGCAGCCCGGCCGCCCCATAGAATCCAACCAGAAGATTGTTGACCGGTCCGTTGGTGGCGAGCAGCAGGCGGAAAATGATGGCGCCGGCCACGATGGTCGTCACCACAGGCATGAAATAGATCAGCCGGTAGAAGATGCGCCCCCGGATCGCCTGGTTCAGCCCGACAGCCATCGCCAGACCCAGCGCCAGTTGCATCGGTACAATCATGACGATGTAAAAGAAGGTGTTCCAAACCGCCTGCCAGAAGATGGGATCGCGGAACAACTGCTGGTAGTTGAGCAGCCCGGCAAAGCCCTTGAAGCCCGTCAGTCCCCACTCAGAGAAGCTGATGCCCAGCGACATGACCACGGCGAGCACAATGAAAATCAAGAATCCCAGAAAGCTGGGCAAGATGAAGAGATAGGCCTCCCACTGCTGGTCAGGGCGCCAGCGCAACAGGCCGCGCCTGCTTTGGGTCGAATGAGATGGGACTGATGCGGAACGTGTCGCCATGAGTACGCAAGAAAGGTGACAGGGTGACAAGATGATTGGCAACGCGGGAAAATCTCGCTGCACCATTACCTCATCCTGTCACCCTGTCATCCTGTCACTTATTTCGGATATCCGTTGTCGGCCAGGAACTGATCGACCTGGGTGCAGATGTCGGCCAGACCGCTTTCGACGTCAACCTCACCCGCCCAGATGGCCTCCATGCCCGGTTCGATGATCGAGCCGCTCAGTTCGCCCAGTTCCGGGAAGTAGCCAAAGCCGCCCACGTCGGACGCAGCCGCCTCGGTGATGATCGCCTGCTTGTTGGCCGGCGGCTGGTCGGTCATGAAGGCCGGCGAATTGGCGACGCTCTGCAGCGCCGGGAAGATTTCGCCGGCTTCCGTGTAGAGGGTCTGTCCGCCGCCGTCGCTCTGCAGCCACTGGATGAAGGTCCACGCCGCATCTTTGTTGTCGCTGCTGCTGCTCATCACCCAGGCTGCGCCGCCCGCACCGTTCCAGCGCTTGCCGTCAGCCGGGGTCGGCGCAGGCGCGACGTCGTAATTTATACCGACCGCGTTGAAGGCCGAGACGCGGCTGGTATTCTGCAGAATCATGGCCGCCTGTCCGCTGGAAAAGACGCCGGCATCGCCGCCCGCCTGGTTGAGGTCGGCCGGACGCATAGCATAGCCCTGCTCCATCAGATCGGCGAAGAACTGGACGCCCGCCACCGACGCCGGGTCGGTCAACCTGCACGTGGAGGGATTGGTGTAGTCGTCGAGAATGCCGCCGCCGTTCTGGTTGACCCATTTGGTCCATTTGCCGCCCTCGGCAGCGAGCGCATAGACCGTCGTCATGCCATTGGCATCCTTCTGCGTCAGCGCCTCAGCTGCAGCCAGGAAGTCATCCCACGTCCAGTCGTCGCTGGGATAGGCCACGCCCGCGGCGTCGAACATATCTTTGTTGTAGTAGATCACGTTCGCTTCGATGTCGCGTGGGAAGCCGTAGACGCTGCCCTCGAACTTGGCCGACTCGAGCAGCCCCGGCCAGTAATCGTCGAGGTTGTAGCCGGAGGCTTCGATGTACGGATCCAGGTTTTCCAGCACGCCTTCCGCGGCATAGCGTGGGGTCGGCCATAAGAATGCCACATCCGGGATCACCTTGGAATCGCCGCTGGCCCACAGCGCCTGGATCTTGGTGAAGTAGTCATCCCAGGGCTGGTTCCAGACTTCGATCTGGATCTCGGGATGTTCCGCCATAAACGCGTCGGCCACACGCTGGTGCGAAGCTGCTTCTTCCGGGCTGCCCCAGAAGGCCCAGGTGATGACCGCCGGCTCTCCTGCCATTGCCTGCTCGCCACTGGCGGCGGGGGCAGCCGGCTGTTGCGCAACCCCTGTGCAGGCTGATAAAACCAGCGCCATCATTAGGACCAACGCGCCGATTCCCATCATTCGTTTGAGCTTCATACGCTCTTCTCCTTGATCGTTTGAAACGGGTTCATAGTGTAGACTTTGGGGATTGCGCTGACGCAGATGCCGCCGTCAACGCAACTCGTGCACGATGATAGCACGATGAGGGAAGGGCGGCAAATGATTTGAAAGGTTGGGGGTTCATCTGCCAGCCCGGATCGCGGACGGGGACGTCCGCGATCCGGGCTGGCAGATTGAAAGGCAGGCAGAACAATGGTGATGATCAAGGCCGTGATCTTTGACGTAGGCGGCGTGCTGGTGCGGACTGAAGACCCTGCGCCGCGCCGCCGGCTGGAAGAACAGCTCGGCTTGCAGCCGGGTGAGGCGGAGTATCTGGTCTATAACAGCGAAATGGGGCAGCAGGCGCAGCGCGGCGAGATTGCTGCGGCGGAGCTGTGGGGCTGGCTGCAAACGCGCCTTGGCTGCGACGATGCGGCGCTGACGGCCTTCCGCCAGCAATTCTGGGGCGGCGACCGCCTCAACGCGCCCCTGCTTGCGCTCGTGCGCCGCCTGCGACCGCATTATCAAACAGCGATCATCTCCAACGCGATGGACGATCTCTTGCAGACGCTGACCGTCACCTATTCCATTGCGGATGCGTTCGATCTGATCGTAGGCTCGGCCGCGGAAAAGATCATGAAGCCGGCGCCCGAAATCTACCTGCGTGCTCTGGCGCGATTGGGGCGCACGCCGGAAGCAGCGATTTTCATCGACGATTTTGCCCACAATGTCGCCGGTGCGCGCGCGGTCGGCATGGCCGCCATTCACTATACCCCGCAGATCGACATGGCCGCCGCGCTGGCTGACTATGGGGTGATTTTATAGCACACGGATGACGCGGATTTGACGGATGTGCGCGGATTTTCCCTTGCTTTTATCCGCGCACATCCGCCCAATCCGCGTGCCATCCCTTTCTCTATCAAGCCATCTCGATCTGCACCGCGCCGACCTCGCTGTAGACGGCGGCAATGCGCTCGGCGATGATCGGCCAATCGTAGTCGCGTGCGTAGTAGGTGGCGTGGCGTGACATGTGCTGGCGCAGCGGCTGGTCGTTGAGCAGGTCGGCGATGCGCCGCGCCAGCGCGTTGGCGTTGCGCGGCGGCGTCAGATAGCCGTTGTAGCCATCGCGCACCACATAGGCCAGCCCGCCCACCTCCGACGCGATCACCGGCGTGCCCATCGCCATCGCTTCCAGCGCCACCATGCCAAAGCTCTCGTAGTGCGAGGGCATGACGACCATCTCGGCCGCGGCGTAGTAATAGGGCAGAATCTGCTGGTCTCTCGCCCCGGCAAAGGCGACCAGGTCATCCAGCCCCAGCTCGATGCACATGTGCTGCAACCGCTCCAGCTCCTCGTCGAGCGTCTCGGCCCACGGGTTGCCGCCGATGATCGTCACGCACGTGTCGGAAAGATCGGTCACGCGGCGCGCCTTGAGCAGGCCAATCGCTTCCAGCAGCGTATCAATGCCTTTGAGCGGCTCAATGCGCCCCGCAAAAAGAATGTTCTTGCGCTGCGGCGGGATGCCGATCATTTGCTTGGCCTGGATGCGGTCAAGCGGGTGAAAGTGCGCCAGATCGACCCCGGGCGGCACAATCGCGATCTTGTCATGCGCGGCGTTATAGAATTCCACCAATTGCTTGACCTCGGCGGGCGTGGCTGCGATCAGCCGGTCGGCAATCTGCACGACATGCGCCTCGCCGTCGAGCCGGCTCTGCGGTGCGCACTCGCTCTCGTCGCGGGCGATCTGGTTCTTCATGTGGCCGAGGGTGTGGAACATGTGCACGATCGGCGCGGCCGGCCAGGCCACGCGCAGCGCTTCCGCAGCCAGCCCCGACTGCCAGTAGTGGCTGTGGATCACGTCGTAGCGCAGCCCTTCCTGCGCGGCAAAGGCCAGGATATTCTCGGCAAATTCGCCGATGTACTGCACCGTGTCGTTCACGGATAACGGACGCTCCGGCCCTGCGGGAATGTGCATGACGCGTGCGCCGTCGCCCAACTCGTGCACGACGCGCGGCGCGCAATCATCCTGCGAACGGGTGAAGACATCGACGACAATGCCCAGCTTTGCCAGCGCGCGGCTGAGATCGCGCACGTAGACGTTCATGCCGCCGGTCTTCTTGCCGCCAAGCATCGCCAGCGGACAGGTGTGATAACTGAGCATGGCGACGCGCAGAGGCGGGCGCGCCACCGTGGAATCATTCAGAATTTGCATACATTCCTCTTTGTGGCATTCGATAAGTTCGCTACAATACCACCTTTACTCGTCACGATTCAGACGGGATAAAGAGCGGAAAAGGAATGGAACGCGGATCAGGCGGATGGCGCTGATTTTCGCTGATGTTGATCTGCGGGCATCCGCTTGATCCGCGTTCCATTTTCATCCCGCTGAATCGTTCTCTTTACTCTTATCAAATTTTATGGAAATGATCTGTAATCACCATGACCCAAACCCATGACGCCCATCCCACTACCTTGTACGATGCGATTTTTCTGGCGCCCCATCTTGACGACGCGGCGCTTTCCTGTGGCGGGCAGATCGCCGGCCTGACGCGCGCCGGCCGGCGCGTGCTCGTCGTCACCGTGATGGCCGGCGACCCGCCCACCGATGTGGAGAATGATTACATCCGCAGCCTGCACAGCCGCTGGGAGTTGGAGCGCGACGCCACCGCCCAGCGCCGCGCCGAGGACAGCGCCGCCTGCGCGCTCCTCGGCGCCGATTATCTGCACTGGCCTTTCGCTGACTGCATCTACCGTCTCGATCCTGTCGCGGGCCAGCCGCTCTATCTCTCCGACGACGACATTTTTGGGGATGTCCACCCGGCGGAGCAGCCACTCGTCGCCGAGATAGCCGATCTGCTGCGCACGCTGCCCGCTGCCCGCCAGCTCTATGCACCGTTGACGATCGGCCACCACGTCGATCATCTGCTGGTGGCGGAGGCCGCTCGGCTGGCCTTTGGCGACGATCTCTTGTTTTACGAGGATTATCCCTACGCGCAGCAGCCCGGCAAGCTGGCCGCGGTGATCGGCGAACCGCCGGCCGGGTGGCAGCCTACAGTCGCCCCGCTCGCCACAGCCGATCTCGCCGCCAAGATCGAGGCGATCCTGGCCTTCCGCTCGCAGCTCAGCACCTTCTTCACGGCTCGCGCCGATCTGGAGCGGCAGGTGAGGGGGTATGCAAAGCGGGTGGGTGGGGAAAGAGTTTGGAAAAGGGTGTGAGACAGCGAGAAGGTGAGCGGCAGAGACAAGGAAATTTATCTGTCGCTAGCCTTGTCTTCCCCTCACGCTAGCCCGAACAGTGCATGCACCATACGCGAAAAGTACCTCTAGCCTGCTTTCGACATAGAACATGTGTCCTGGTGTTTGTACGTTAACAACCGAGCCACACGGTGTATACCTGATTCTAGAGGAGGCAGAGTCATGGACACCGTTGAGTATGAACGTAGCAGTCAAACGCTGAGGGCTTTGCGTGCACACCAGATCGGCGGCCTACCCTTGTTGCAGCCACTTGTAACTGCGCTGCAGGTGCGTGCAATCGTGAACAAAGTGGTGCCCAGCCAAGCCGATGTAGAGTTGGGACAGCTGGTAGTGTTCCTCGTCCTGAATCGCCTCCTGGCGCCGCAGCCGCTGTACGAGATTCAGGGCTGGCTGGCGGAGACAGTGTTGCCCGATGTGCTGAGCGTAGACACGGCGCAGGCTTATGACAACCGCTTTGGGCGTGCGCTTGACCGCCTGTATCCCTATCTTGGCGAACTGTGGCGCCGGCTGGTGAGCCGGGCCATCGTCGTGTATGGGCTAGATGTGAGCATCCTGCACGGGCAACAACTGGTGGATGGCAACCAACGCCGCCCAGTTGAGCGCCAACGAGGCGCTCACGCTGTTCAAGAGGCAGAACAAGGTGGAACAACGCTTCCGCATCGTCAATGTCCCGCTGCTGGTCCATCCCCTCTTTGTGCATAGCGACCGGCGCATCGAGGGGTTGGTCTTCATTACCTTGCTGGCTTTGCTCATCCGGGCCATCTTGGAGCGGCTCTGCCGACCGCATGGTTTATCACTCGGCGCAGAGCGGCTCTTGCGCAGCTTTGCCACCTTACAGGTGGTGGACATCACTTGGTCAGATGGCAGTGTCCAACGTCGCGCCGCAGAGATGAACGCCTTCCAGTCCCAGGTGCGGCACCGCTTGGACTGGCCGCTGCCTGCAGCTTATGCCATGCTGACCGCCCAACGTGCTGACGCCGACCGGTAGCGATCTGTCACGCTGGCGGAGCGACTTTGGCGTGGGGGCAGCGCCGTGCGTTGCCAAGTGGTCAAAGCGCTATGGAAAGTCCGCCAGACGGCTTCGCCAGACCAAAGCCGGCGCCGGCGACCGCGTCGCTGCTGCCAACGAACCACTCGCAGTCGTACTGTGAGCGTTGGCAGCCACGACACCCAGTCTGCCTGGCGTTGGCCGTACGACTATATATACTGTGGCTCGGTTGTTAAAGTACGTTCGAGCATATTGTTGTCAGCCGGGCTTAGTTTGTTGCTGCCCTCCACTGACCTTGATCCGCCTGGACTGTCGAATCCAGGCTATAGAAACACGCGCCGCAGACTGAACGAGGTCCCAGAGGTTGCCATATAAATCCTCGAAGACGGCTACCGTGCCGTAAGTTGCCTGCTTTGGCTCGCGGACAAAGTGTATTCCCGCGGATACTATCGCATCGTAGTCGCGCTGGAAGTCGTCGGTGGCGAGAAGAAGAAAGACCCGCCCGCCGGTCTGGTTGCCGACACTGGCTAATTGCTCCGAGCTGGTCGCGCGGGCCAGCAACAGCATAGTTCCGGATGAGCCGGGCGGCGCAACAAGAACCCAACGCTTGTCTTGTTCTGGCTGGTGCGTATCTTCGAGCAACGTGAAATGAAGCTTGCCACAGAAGAATTCGATGGCTTCGTCGTACTCCCTGACAACCAGTGCAACGTATGCTATGAATTGTTGCATGCGACACCCCGATTCCGGCCCTTCCGAGACACGGTCCCTGACTCATCATGATCGAGCATCTCGCCGGATGTGACCCAATCAAGATCGTATCTGCAAAATGCCTGCAAAGTCTTCGTTGTCGAATGGTTCAACGATGGCGTTATCCATGGCCATCAGCCAGCAGCTTCCGGTGCGGCGCCGCGCAGCCGCTGCACATCGCGCATCGGGGGTGCGCCGAAGAGGCTTTTGTACTCCCGGTTGAAATGGGACGCGTCCTGGTATCCCACGCGGTAGGCCGCGCTGGCCGCGTCGAGCGCTTCGGCGAGCATCAGGCGGCGGGCTTCCTGCAGCCGCAGCCGCTTCTGAAACTGCAAGGGACTCATCGCCGTAACGGCCTTGAAGTGGTAGTGAAAACTCGACACACTCATGCCAAGCTCTTGCGCAACGCGCTCGATCGGGGGCGGCTGGTCGAACCCCGTGCGGAACCATTCGATTGCCCTGGCGATGTGATGGGTGTGGCCGTTCTGCACCACGATGTAGCGCAGCCGGTCGCACTGCTCGCCGTTCAGGAGCCGGTAAATAATCTCGCGCGTGATCAGCGGCGCCAGGAAGCGCGCTTCGGCAGGAGAATCGAGGCTCCGCACAAGCCGCACCACCGCGTCGAGCAGCGCTGTGTCCAGTGGGCTGACGTTGATGGCCCGCACGCTGGCGCGCTGCGGCAGCGCAGTGTGACCGGCCTCGACCATGACCGAGCTGACGAGCAAGGGATCCAGCTTGAGGCGAAGACTCAAATAGGGTTGCGCTTGCGATGCTTCGAGTACATGCGCGGCGACCGGCAGATTGGCAGTGACGATCAGATAGCGCGCTGCGTCGTAGAGATAGCGTTCGCTACCGAGAAAGACCTCCTTGCTGCCCTGGGCGATCACGCAAAAGACCGGGTCGTACACACTGTGCAGCGGCTCGCCAGGCACGGAGGAGCGGTGGAGGGAAAGCCCCGGCAGCGGTTCGGCCGACCCATCGGTGCGAACGGCGCGTTTGATGCACTCGATCAGTTCTTGCCGGCTGGACTGTAATCTGGCAGTCACAGGCGCCGCCTGCTCGCTGCCTCTTGAATCTATTGCGATCGTTGTACTCACGTTCAACACGCCTTTCTGCAAGATTTGCAGGATTGTACAAGGATGCGAGAGAAATAGCATATCACTCCGCACTGCAGCCAGCTAAAATAGCGAAAGAGGGGTCAAGGCAAGTTACGGTTCTCCCTAGCTTTTGATGATCCACCTGCATCTTGTGAACAGGTCGCTGCCGCAGGAGATCGATGGCATCTTCTGCGGCTGTTGCGTTCCACATTCTTGGCGCGTGCCTCGCACCGGCCAAAGGGCAATGGGCCAACCAGAACACGTTGACCAATGCGACGCAGGCTTTTTGTCCAATTCTTGGGGCGCCCCTCTCCGGTTTTCTGCATTGTCCAAATCTACCCGATTCAGTATAATGTCTGAATCCGATGACGCACACTGCCCGTCAAAGGGATCGCACCATTGGCTTGTGACCGTGAGCAAGGAGTTGTGCGACGATGCCTGATAGGAACATGCACAAGCCAGCCGATGAATCCCGGTTCCGTGACGTAGTGGACCTGGAATTTGGCACAGACTATGTACTCAACGTGAAAGTCGATGACGGCGCCGAACGCGCCATCGACTTTGAGCCGATCTTGCTCGGCCCCCTCTTTGGCGCACTGCGTGATCTACACTTGTTCAGGCAAGCCAGCGTCGATGCAGAGTTGGGCACAATTGTCTGGCCGAACGGGGCGGACATCGCTCCAGGCGTGCTGTACGATTGGCCGCAGCATGTCGACGCCATCGTCCAACGGCGCAGGCAGCGTTTTGCGGAGGCGCCGCTGCTCGTGGGCGTCCAGCCGTAAAGCGCGAGCGGCTGCACCAGCCGATAGGCAGCGTTGCATCGGGCAGCAGCCGATCAGCGCTCTTGAATCGAATTGTGTGCAAACCATAGATGACGTTCTGTCCGACGCCGATCCATTTTCGGACCTGGTAGTCAAATGCTTACGGCAGAGGGGTAGACAAGCGGCGCTAACGGAAGCGGAGCGCGCACTTCTGAGGAAGATTCTTGTATAAGCAGCGAATGAATTCAGTCGCTATCATCGGGAATTGGATGCCAAAAGTGATGTCGCCGAGCGCGCGTTGCACAAGTTCTTTCTTGAAGTCGTAGAGCGTAATCTGAAGCACGGTATTGTAACGAAGGCAAATTGACGCCGCTTGGCAAGCGTGTCCACTCCCCCCTTTACGCGTTGGACTTCTTGAAGACCCCATCGCCAAACACATCGAAGCGCCAGACGTCGCCTGGTAGCGCCGTGTTTTCAAGATGGAAAAGCGGCAGTCGCCGGGTGAAGTGACAGTCGCCTGGGAAAACATGCGAACTATTCCCCAGGTGACGCATCGATCTGCGCGATAGACGTGTCTATCTCCGGCGCTATCCGCTCGTTGATAGCCTGATCCAGCGCATAGCCGACAGCGATGAACTGCTGGTCCGACAGGTACGGCCCCCTCAGGATGATGCCCCACGGCCGGCCACTGAGAATCGTCATCTTCTCGCGCCCACACGAGAGCCGGTTGATCCAGTAGCGTAGTATCTTCTCGACTGTAGGGGCTTCCCCTGTCACCGGAGCGCAGTAGCCACACCATACTTACATCCAACTCACCTCTTTGCAAGATTTGCAGAATTGTACAAGGATGCTGGAGAAAGATCCTACCGCTCCGCGCCGTAAGCCCGCTAGAATAGAGCAAGGATCAGGAACACGTCACGCAGCTCGACAGGCGATCTGCGGACAGTGCACAAGAAGTGGAGGTTTACAGTGGTTCCAGAAATCCAGTTGATGTTAAGAGTCGAACGCGACGCCATGCAGCATCACTCTGCCTGCGCAGGTCATGACAATTCTGCGCTCTATGAATTGATTCACCCTTCGGCGCTGGCGGATCGGTTCAAGCGTCTCACCAGTCGTTTCACCGTCGGCAATCACACCCGGAATGTACAAACTGAAGGAGCACGACAATGCAACTGCGCACGTTAGGCAACAGTGGTCTGGAAGTCTCGGCGCTCGGCCTCGGCTGCATGCGCATGAGCTTTGGCGATACGCCGACCGACAAGCAGGAGATGATCGACTTTCTCCACGCCGCAGTCGACCGGGGTATCACCTTCTTTGACACGGCGGAAGTCTATGGCCCCTTCACCAACGAAGAACTCGTCGGTGAGGCGCTGGAACCTTTCCGCGGCAAGGTGGTGATCGCCACCAAGTTTGGCTTTAAGCACGACCCCGACAAGGGGCCGCATCCGACGGTGGGGCTGGACAGCCGGCCCGAGCAGATCAAACGGGTCGCTGAAGCGTCGCTCAAGCGGCTGCGCGTCGAGGCCATCGACCTCTTCTACCAGCACCGCCCCGACCCAAATGTGCCGATGGAAGATGTCGCCGGCGCGGTGCAGGATCTGATTTGCGCAGGCAAGGTCAAACACTTTGGCCTCTCCGAAGCCAGCGCCGAGCAAATTCGCCGCGCCCACGCCGTGCAACAGGTAGCGGCCTTGCAGAGCGAGTATTCGATCTGGTGGCGGAATATTGAAGAAAATGGCATCCTGTCCACCTGCGAGGAGCTTGGCATCGGGCTTGTACCCTACAGCCCGCTGGGCCGCGGCTACCTGACCGGCAAGGTCGACGAAACCACGACCTATGCCAGCACCGACATCCGCAGCCGCAACCCGCGCTTTACGCAGGACGCGATTAAGGCCAACCGAGTTGTGGTCGATCTGCTGGAGCGCATCGGCAAGGAGAAGGGCGCCACGCCGGCGCAGATCGCCCTGGCCTGGCTGCTGGCGCAGAAACCGTGGATCGTGCCCATCCCCGGCACGCGCAAGCTCGAGCGCCTCGACGAGAACATCGGCGCGGTTGAGGTGGCGTTGACGCCCGATGATCTCGTCGCAATCGACGATGCGATGGCAGAGATCAAGGTGGTCGGCGACCGCTATTAGGCAGGGTAATCGCATCTACTCAGTCAAGAAAAAATGGAACGCGGATGACGCGGATCGAGCGGATTTTGACTGATCTGAAATGGATGCGGATTTGTCCGTCCAATCCGCCTAATCCGTGGTCTATAGAACCAGGCTGAACAGTTACCCCGCTTGAATCATGAGGGAATCATATGGACATCAAACGAAATGGCGCACAACCTTCTGGCAAAGGATCGCCGGAGTGGTTCACCGGCGTCGTGCGCATCGACCCGTTGCATCAGGCGAGCGAACCGGCGCGCGTCGGCTGCGCCAGCGTCACCTTCGAGCCGGGCGCACGCACGGCCTGGCACAGCCATCCGCTGGGCCAGACCCTGGTCGTGACGGGAGGCTGCGGGCGCGTGCAGCGCTGGGGCGGCCCGATCGAGGCGATTCGCCCCGGCGACGTGGTCTGGATCCCGCCGGGAGAGAAGCACTGGCATGGCGCCGCGCCCACGACGGCGATGACGCATATCGCCATCCAGGAATATCTCGACGGCAAGGCAGTGGAGTGGCTGGAGCACGTCAGTGATGCGCAGTACTTGGCTGAATCAGAAACCGGGGGGTGAGCTATACAAGATGCAAAGCTGGACCAAGAAGTAATTCATCTCTCCAAAGCAAAGTGGGATTGGATGGCAGCTCGCGACGTGGAAACCCTGGATGCACTCTTCCATGAAAAATCTGTCTTTGTCCATATGGATGGCGCTTGGGGCAAAGCGCGTGAAATGGAGATCATCAAGAGCGGCGACATCTACTACAAGGAAGCGGACATCCACGAAGTGTCGGTGAATAGCAGCAAGAGGGTGGCTGGAAGCTCGCGTCGCTTTCGTTTACCAAACTCCTTGCTCCACAGTAGCGCCATCAGGCAAAACTTAAGGCAATGATCCGGCGAGAGAAGCGAGGGGAAGGTGAGTTGCTTCCCCTCGCTTCTCTCGCCGGCATTCTGCTACTCGCGCCCACCTTTGCCCTTGCAACTATACGACAAGACGAACGATATCCGTTCCGAAATTGACCCTTGACTTGGAGTCCACTCCAGGTGTTACACTCTGCCGTGGAGGTGGGCATATGAAGATATCCGAGGTAAGTGAACAGTCCGGGCTATCAGTGGATACGTTGCGCTATTACGAAAAGATCGGCCTTCTCCCACCGATCCAGCGAACCGAAAGTGGGATCAGAGCCTACGGCGAGCATGATGTGAGGCGGATTGATTTCGTCAAGTGCATGCGGACTGCCCATTGAAGTGCTGATCGACTATTTCGCGCTGGTGGAGCAGGGCGACGAGACCATTGCAGCCAGAAAAATGATCTTGCAGGAGCAGCGCGCTCATCTTGTGGCCAGGATGGCTGAAATGCAAGAAACCCTGGACTTGTTGAGCCAAAAAATCCAGGGATATGAAGAGGGCGTATTGAAGGCGGAGCAAGCTCTATAAGGCAGCGGAGGAAGAAAATCAGCGTGAGCGAGGAGCATGTGGTGAAGCCGGATTGGAAAGCAGTATACACAATCGCCTTTGGGGTGATCGTCCTGACAGCTGCGCAAACGCTGCCCGCCAGCCTCCTGACACCGCTGGCAGCGGATCTTGGCATTAGCGAGGGGCTGGCCGGTCAAACCATGACGGCGACCTCGACCGTCGCGTTCGTGACGAGTCTGGTCATCGCATACGTCGCACGGACCGTTGACCGTCGCGTGCTGTTCCTGCTGCTCGCCAGCTTGCAGGTCGTCTCGAATCTATTGGTCGCCGTGGCGCCCAATCTAGCGCTACTCTTGCTAGGGCGGATGCTGCTTGGCATTGCGCTCGGTGGGACGTGGTCATTCTGCGCGGCAGTGGCAATGCGACTGGCTCCTGCGGCACTCGTGCCGCGCGCGCTTTCGATCATCTTCGGCGCCGGAACCATCGTCTCGGTTGCCGCAATTCCGATCGGCGCCTATCTTGGCAGCATCATTGGCTGGCGCAGCGTCTTCCTGGCTGTCGTGGGGCTTGGATTGGCGGCGCTCGCGTGGCAGTTCTTGACCCTTCCGGCGATGCCCCCACAGGGACGGACGCGCCTGGCCACGATGATCCACGTATTTTGGCGCCCACAGATTCGCCTTGGGATGCTGGGCGTGCTCTTGTTTTTTGCGGGACACTTTGCCTACTTCACCTATTTGTGACCCTTTCTCGAAGACGTGACGCATGTCGGTGTGCGTGAACTTTCCTTGATTCAGCTCGGGTTCGGGATCGCAAGTGTCGTGGGCACAGCCCTTGCTGGAGCCATGCTGACGCGCAACCTGCGGCTGACGCTCATCCTCTTGCCGCTGCTCATGAGTGTGCTGGCGGCCGGGCTAGTGGCGCTTGGCAGCGAGCCGCTCGTGACGGCGGGGTTGGTGGCGCTCTGGGGTTTTGCCTTCAGCATCGTGCCGATTGGCTGGTCCACCTGGATCACGCGCACCGTTCCTGAAGACGCCGAGAGTGGGGGCGGGCTGTTTATCGCCACAACACAACTGGCAATTACGCTAGGTGCGGTGGCCGGCGGCATCGCCATTGACAGCAGCGGCGCTGTAGGTGCGATTGTCGTGAGCGGCGTCCTGCTGCTGCTCTCCTCGCCGGTGATCGCACGGGCGCTGCGCAGTCGCGCCGCCGCGCCCGTAGTTCAGGCCGCTGCTGCCCGCCCGGTCTGATGCGCAAGCACACACGAACTCGCCCGGTAGTCGCCGCAGGCATTGAGGGTGCGCTGGGGGCCAGGTGGATTTCAAGAGGAATTGAGTTGAGAGAAGGGAATTATCATGTCCGAAGCAGTCACACCGCACGACTTTCCAGAGATCCGGTGGCACGGTCACTGGATCTGGGCGCCTGAAGAACCCATCAAGCCCGGCGGGTTCTTGTCGGCCGATGCCAATCCGCATGCAGCGGAGAGCCACGGCCTGTTCCGCAAGCGCGTCCATCTCGACCAGGTTCCAACGCGCGCGCGCCTGCCCGCATCACCGCCGACTCGCGCTATGCGCTCTTCGTCAACGGTCAGGAGGTCTTTCGCGGGCCGATCCGCAGCCAGCCCCGGCGGCTGCACTACGACCTGTTCGACCTCGCCCCCTACCTCCAACCCGGCGAAAACCTCCTGGCGGTGTACGTCAAGTACTACGGCACGCCGAAATCTTACTGGATGCCGGCTGCGCCAAACCTGACGCTCGGCAAAAGCGGCATCCTGGTCTTCGAGGCCGATTTGGGGGCGGCGGGCTGGCTGAGCAGCGACGCAAGTTGGAAAGCCAGAAAGGCCGACGCGTGGTCCAGTGACTGGCGCACCGACAGCGACGATCCGGTTGGCGGCGGCGTTCCCATCGAGGTTTTCGATGCGCGGCGCTTCCCCCACGACTGGCGTGACGCCGGCTTCGACGACAGCAGTTGGGGCGCGGCTCAAGTCGTGCCCGCCATGCATATCGGTGGCTTCGCACACACGCAGCCGCCGACTGACCCCTACGGCCCGCTCTACCCCCGCCCGATTGCCAGGTTAGGCGGCCAGGTCCAAATTCCTGCAACGGTGCAGGTCGAGACCCTGGATGGTCAGGTAGACACATCGGTTGTCAGCCCGGTCAGGCGGGTGCGCGCGGCAGCCGCGCTCGACGTCAACAGCACGGCGTCTGTGGATGGCTTGCCAATCACAGTGGATGCGCCGCCCGGCGGGATAGTGCGACTGAACCTCGATATGGGGCATGTCGTCTCGGGTTTCGTCACCTTCGAGATTCAGGCGCCGGCCGGCGTCATCTTGGAACTCGCTTACCTGGAAGAACCGCTCACCGATCCCACCAGCAATATCGACGTGCGCGCCGGCACGCGCTACATCGCCCGCGGCGAGCACGACCGCTTTCAGGTGTTTGACTCGAACGGCTTCCGCTATGCCTACATCATCGTGCATGGGATGCAAGGTCCCCTTACCCTGCGCAGCTTTGCGGTGCAGGAGCAGCTATATCCGTGGGTCGAAGGCACAAGCTTCCTCTGCGACGACGAGGAGTTGAACCGCATCTACACCGCGGGCATCCGCACGGTGCAGCTCAATTCGCACGATTCGTTCATCGACTGCCCGACGCGTGAGCAGCGCGCCTGGGTGGGCGATGGCGTCGTACACCAGATGGTGCATCTTGCCGCGAATCGCGACTGGCGGCTGGCCTGGCATTACCTGACGCTGGGCAATTCGCCCCGTTCCGATGGCATGCTGCCGATGAGCGTGGTCGGCGAGATCGAAGCGAAGGGGAGCTTCACCATCCCCGACTGGGCGCTGCACTGGGCGCACGGCGTCTACAACTCTTACCGTTTCAGCGGCGATCAGGACGCAGTCAAGGCGCTGATGCCGACGATCGAGCGGGTGCTGCGCTGGTACGTCCCCTACCAGACGGCCGGTGGCGTCTTGAAGGACGTGAGCGAATGGAATTTGGTGGACTGGTCGAGCGTGCTGGTCAACGACACAAGCTCGCTCCTGACCGCGCTGTGGGCGCGCGGGCTGCGCGAGTTTGCCGAAATGGCCGGCTGGTTGGAGGAGCGGGGCAGCCAGCGCTGGGCTGAAGGATTGTACGAACGGGAGCGCAACGGCTTCGAGGTCTTTTGGGACGAAGCGCGCGGCTCCTATGTGGATCACATCGTGGACGGCGCGCAGTGTCCGGAGATGAGCCAGTTGGCCGGGGCGCTGGCGATCGTTTCGGGGCTGGCGCCCACAGCGCGGTGGGGGCGGATCATCGAGGCCATCACCGACCCGGCGCGATTGGTGGTGCGCTCCTGGATCGGCGGCGACCAGGGTGAGTATTCGCACGAAAAGACGCAGCAGCAGATTCAAGGCATCTACACGATCGATTGGGACGCCGAGCGCGAGATTGTCCTCGCCGAGCCGTTTATGAGCTATGTCGTGCATGATGCGGTGGCCCAGGCCGGCAAGGCCGACCGCCTGCCCGACTTATACCCGCGCTGGTCGGAGTTTCTCGTCGACGGCTACGATACAATCGGTGAATGCTGGGGGTGGGGCACGCATGTCCACGGCTGGAGCTGCACCCCGACCCGCGACATGATCTTTTACACCCTGGGTGTCATGCCCGCGGAGCCAGGGTATACTAAAGCGTGCATCGCCCCGCGCCTCGGCCGGTTAGCGTGGGCGAAAGGCAATGTTCCCACACCGCACGGGATGATCGCCGTCGAGGTGAACGCACATCGGTTGATGGTCGATTCACCCATGCCGGTTGTCGTACATGTCGCAGGTCAGCCGCCACGCGACTTACCAGGTGGAAGGCATGAGATAGCGATCGGGTGAGCGACCGAAGCACTTACTTCCATACCATCGTTACGGACTACATTTTGTTGATAGTCGGAGCACCATAAGGAGATTGATCATGTACGTTGGACTGCAAATCCCGTCGTTCAAATATCCCGGCGGTACGGCTGCGATCCGCCCCAAGCTGAAGGAAATTGTCACCACCGCCGAGGAAGGCGGCTTCTACAGTCTCTGGGTGATGGATCATTACTACCAGATCAAGGGCATGTTCGGCGAGGCTTATACCGACCCGATGCTGGAGGCCTATTCCACGCTTGGCTATTTTGCCGGGTTGACGGAGAAAGCCTATCTCGGCGTTTTGGTCACGGGCGTGATCTATCGCCACCCCGCCGTGCTGATGAAGATGATGAACACGGTCGATATTCTCGCCGGTGGCCGCACCTATTTCGGCATCGGCGCTGCCTGGTATGAGGACGAAGCCATCGGCAACGGCATTCCCTATCCACCCACCTCAGAACGTTTTGAGCAACTGGAGGACAATTTGAAACTCGCAAAGGCCCTTTGGGATAGTGATGAGATTGCTTTCGAGGGCAAGCACTTTTCTGCGCCGGCAGTCACCAACAATCCCCGTCCGCTCTCACGCCCGCATCCACGCATCATGGTGGGCGGTACAGGTCCAAAGAAGACGCTGCGCATGGTTGCTGAGTATGCGGATGCCTGCAACATCGGCGATTGGGTCGGCGCCGACAACATGCAGAAAGCCATCGATACACTCAAAGAACATTGTGAGTCGTTGGGACGCAATTACGACACTATCGAGAAAACATCCCTCTGCACCGTGCATCTTTCCGGGGACGACACGGCAGCCAGCGTCATCAGGCGGATCGGGGAACTCTCCGCGATGGGCTTCACTCACGCGATCTTCAACATGCCGGACGTCTACCAGATCAGCCCGCTTGAAACCTTCGCCAAAGAAATCATCCCGGCGGCGGCTGAACTCTAGATGAGCGATTCAGGCGCTGCTCATGCTGGTGGAGAGACGCAAGGAAAATCGAAAGGAAAAATCTCATGACAGTTCCGGTAGTGACGGCGGCAGGTAAGGTGCTCGGCGCACGCGGCGATGAAATTGGCGTGTACAGCTTTAAAGGCGTCCCCTTTGCCGCGCCGCCGGTCGGCGCGCTGCGCTGGCAGGCGCCGCAACCGGTCGAACCTTGGTCCGGCGTGCGCGAGGCTACGCACTTTGGCCCGCGCGCCATGCAACTGCCCGTCTTTGGCGACATGAATGTCCGCTCCAATGGCATGAGCGAGGATTGCCTCTACCTCAACGTGTGGACGCCGGATCCCTCCGCTGCGGCGCGGCTGCCGGTGCTGGTCTACTTCTACGGCGGCGGTTTCATCGCCGGCGACGGCTCCGAGCCGCGCTATGACGGCGCGGCGCTGGCCCGGCGCGACATCGTGACCGTGACCGTCAACTACCGGCTGAGCATCTTCGGCTTCTTTGCCCATCCGGAACTGAGCGCCGAATCGCCGCACGGCTCTTCGGGCAACTATGGCTTTCTGGACCAGAACGCCGCGCTGCGCTGGATGCGCGACAACATTGCGGCTTTTGGCGGCGACCCCGGCCGCGTGACCATCGCCGGCGAGTCGGCCGGTTCGATGTCGGTCAACGCGCAGATGGTTTCTCCGCTGTCGAGGGGGCTGATGGCCGGTGCGATAGGCTCCAGCGGCGGGATTGGCGCGCTGCCGCCCGTCTCGCTCGAAGAGGCCGAACGGCACTGGCTGGCCTTTGCGCAAAAAATGGGCGCGCCCTCCCTGTCAGCCCTGCGCGCGCTGCCGGCGGAGCAGTTGCTGGATGCGACGGCGGGCATGGCCCCGCATGAATTCCCCAGTGTGGTGGATGGATGGTTCTTTCCCAGACCTCCTTTGGAAATGCTTGCCGCCGGCGAGCAGGTGCGTGCGCCGCTGATGGTAGGCTGGAACTCTGAGGAGATGCCCTCGCTCGCGTTGCTGGGTGAGCAGGCGCCGACCCCGGCGAACTATGCGGCGGTGGTGCAGGCGCTCTACGGCGATCGCGCGGACGAAGTGCTCAAACTCTACCCCGGCGTAACGATGGAGCAGGTGGAGCAGTCCGCCACTGACCTGGCAGGCGACCGTTTTCTGGTCTACAGCACGTGGAAATGGGCGGACGAACATCGCAAAACCGGTTGCCCGGTCTATCGCTACTATTACGCTCACCCGCGCCCGCCCATGGCCCCGGAGATGGGCGACGCCGTGGCCGGTCTGGCCGGCGGCGTGATCCGCGACCCGGATGCGCAGGCAATCGCTATGCCGCCCGCCAAGGGCGCCGTGCACTCCGCCGATATCGAGTACGCGCTGGGCAACCTCGCCACCAACCGGGTCTACGCCTGGACGGCAGAGGATGAGCAGGTCTCCGCGCTGATGCAGGGCTACTACGCCAACTTCATCAAGACCGGCGATCCGAACGGCCCCGGGCTACCGGCCTGGCCGCGGGTGGATGAAGGTGCGGAGGTGCAGTATATGGTCTGGGATCTGCACCCCCGGGTTGAGAGCGATCAACATCGCGCACGGTATGAATTTCACCGGCAGTTTGGGTGCGACTGAGCGCGGGCGGGATATCTTCCAGGAAGCTCCAAAGCTTCCTGGAAGAGTGCAGATCACAAATTTCGCCAGAGAGCAGTGAAAGGGAGATCGATGCTAACAAAGAAAATTGAGCTGTATGCAGATCGCCAGGATGTCACGCTGACGACCTATGTGCTGGATGATTCGCCCGAGTTGCTGAATGGTAAAAAGCGGCCAGCCGTGCTGGTCTGTCCCGGCGGCGGCTATATCGGTTGCTCGGATCGGGAGGCTGAACCGGTCGCACTGCGCTTTGCGGCTATGGGCTACCATGCCTTTGTGCTGCGCTACTCGACCTACAGCGGCGGCGCGTTGGGCGAATGGCCGCCCACCGGCGACATGCCAAGCAACCCGCGCTGCGTCCACCCCGGCCCGGTGCGCGACATTGGCAAGGCCTTTCTGACGATTGGCGACCACGCGGACGACTGGCTGGTTGACATGAACAAGATTGCGATTTGTGGCTTTTCGGCCGGCGGCCACAACTGCGCCATGTACGCCGTCTACTGGCATGATCCACTGATTTGCGCCTTCTTCGACGCAATGCCCGAGCGCTTCAAACCGGCTGCGGCTATCATCGCCTATGGTCTCAGCGACTACCACTTGATGGTGCGGCCGGCGGTGAATGGCAGGGAGCAGGAAATCCGCACCATCGCCAATCGGGTCTTTCTGGGCACTGCAACGCCCTCCCAAGCGCTGCTGGACAGCGTCAGCCCCGCCTTGCATGTGACGGAACAGACGCCACCGACCTTCGTCTGGGCCACGTCCGAAGACACGCTCGTGCCAGTAGAAAACAGCACGCGGCTTGCCCATGCACTGGCGCAGGTTGGCGTTCCGTTTGAGGTGCACATTTTCGAGAAAGGCAAGCATGGCTTGAGCCTGGCCAATCTGGCAACGGCCGCCTCCCGGCTTGACCTCGACGACGACGCGAGCCGGTGGATCGGCTTGGTCGATGCGTGGCTGCAAAAACGCTTTGCGCCCGACCTGCCGGCGCTTCCCGATTGGATGGCGGAGGGAGAAGGCGATGCCCACCTTTCTCATTGAGAAAAACATCATGGTCCCCCTGCGCGATGGAGTGCAGCTCGCCACCGACGTCTACCGGCTACATGATGCGCCGCCGGCGCCTGTGCTGATCGCGCGCACGCCCTACAACAAAGAGGGCATCCTTGGCGGCAGCGACACGTTCGACATTATGCGTGCGGTGCAGGCAGGCTACGTCGTGGTGGTGCAGGACGTGCGCGGGCGCTACGACTCAGAAGGCGCATTCTCCCCCCATTTCCAGGAAACCGCGGATGGCGTCGATGCCTTTGCCTGGGCCGCCGCGCAGCCGTGGTCCAGCGGCGTCGTGGGCGCCTTCGGCGGCTCCTACCTGGGCGGGACGCAGTGGCTGCCCGCCCGTGAGAATCCCGCAGCCTTGCGGGCGATGGCGCCTTCAATCGCCGCGTCGGATAGCTATGACGGCTGCTCGTACCAGGGCGCCGCCAAGGTGCTCCACGACCTGCGCTGGGTCGTCGCCAACATCGTGCCCGCAGAGATGGCGCGCCGTGCCGCTCGCGGCGAGCCACTGCTGGAGAGCGACACCCCGCTGGACGTGGATGGGGCTTTCACCGAATTGCCGCTCGCCACCCATCCCTTCATTCGAGAGTATGCGTCCTTCTACCTGGACTGGTTGGCGCATCCGACGCCCGACGACTATTGGCTGCCAGCCTCCCAGCGTGCAGGCTACACACAGATCACCGCACCTGCGCTCAACATCAGCGGCTGGTACGACATTTTTCCGTGGAGCACCTTGCAGAACTATACGGGCATGAAGCAGAGCGGCGGTTCGGAAGTCGCCCGCTGCCACCAGCGCGTCATCATCGGCCCGTGGACGCACATGAACTTCACCGGCAGCTTTCCCGAACGCGAGTTTGGCGCGGCCGCCAGCGCGGCGGCCATTGACTTGGCCGGCATCCAACTGCGTTGGTTCGACCGCTGGCTAAAAGGTGTAGAGAATGGCATTGACCAGGAGCCGCCAGTGATGATCTTGGTGATGGGCGTTGACGAATGGCGCACGGAGGCTGATTGGCCGCTTCCCGATACGCGATACCGCCCCTACTACCTGCACAGCGGCGGTGGAGCAAACTCGCTGCGCGGCGACGGCGCGCTCTCGACCGAGTCGCCGGGTGACGAAGCGCCGGACGTCTATTTATACAACCCGCTGCGCCCGGTCCCGACCGTGGGCGGACAGGTGATCTTGCCGGGTGGCAATGCGATGGGGCCGCGCGACCAGCGCGCGGTCGAGTTGCGCGACGACGTTCTGGTCTATAGCACCCCGCCGCTGGAGCAAGCGGTCGAAGTGATCGGTCCCATTGAGTTGCGGCTCTTCGTCTCGTCATCGGCGCGTGACACCGACTTCACTGGCAAGCTGGTAGATGTCTACCCGGACGGACGGGCAATGATCCTGACCGAAGGCATTCTGCGTGCCCGCTACCACAATTCATTGACGGAACCTGAATTGCTCGAAGCGGATACGGTCTACGAACTTCGCCTTGACCTGTGGGCGACGGCCAACGTCTTCCTGTCCGGTCACCGCATCCGGCTGGAAGTGTCGAGCAGCAACTTCCCGCGCTTCGACCGCAACAGCAACACCGGTGGCGTCATCGCCAGCGAACCTCGCGGAGAATACCGCACGGCGGTCAACCGCATCCTGCATGATAGAGCGCACCCGTCCCACCTGCTCCTCCCTGTGATCGAACGATGAAAGCACTCACGCTGTGACAACCAAGATCATGGCCAAAACCAATGACAATGTGCGCGGCGTCAGCTTTTTGCTGCTGGCGCTGCTCACGATTTCCCTCCAGACTGTCGCCGTGAAGTGGATCAGCGGCAGTTATCCTGTATTGCAGATCGTCATCCTGCGCAGCTTGGTGGCCCTGCCCTTTACGCTGCTGCTCTATCGCTATGAAGGCAAGCGCGGGCTGCCGACTACGCAGCGGCCCAGGCTCGAATACGCGCGCGGTCTCTTTCTTTTTCTCTCCTACACCACCTTCATGATGGGGCTGGCTGCCCTGCCGCTGGCCGAAATTTCGGCGATTCGCAATTCTGGCCCGCTGATGATCACCCTCCTGTCGGTGGTGATACTGGGCGAAACGGTGGGGCCGCGGCGCTGGATGGCGCTGCTGGTCGGCTTTGCCGGCGTGCTGCTGATTGTCAGGCCCGGCTCCGCCAGCTTCAACCTAGGCTCGATTTTTGTGCTGATCTCGGTGCTCTTGTATGCGCTGACGGTCATGGTCACACGCAAGTTGCACACGACCGACAGCAGCGCGACGATGTCCTACTACAGCACGCTCGTCTATCTTGTGGGTGCGTCGATCGTGGCGCCGCTGGTCATTTTGGCCGGCGACATGCCCGGCGCGCATCCAAGCATCGCGTTTCTCTTTCGCCCCTGGGCGATGCCAACGCCCGTGGACTTCGCCATCATGGCCGGGTTGGGGATAGTCTGGGCGGCGTGGATGTATTTTCTGGCGCGCGCCTACAGCCTGGCGCAGGCTTCGGTCGCGGCGCCGTTTGAATATCTTGGGCTGCCCATTGATGTGATGTGGGGCTTCCTCATCTGGGGCGAAGTCCCGACCTGGATGACCTGGGCCGGCGCCTTCCTGACGATCGCCAGCGGCGTCTATATCTTGTATCGAGAGCGGAAGTAAATCACGGAGAAACAGCCAATGGATATCCACTCAAGCCGTGACGGTCATTATCTCAATAATCCGGCAATCGACGTAGGTGCGGTTCGCAACCGCACGTTCTGGATTAAACCGGAATATGCGGTTGCGAACCGCATCTACATGAGCGGAACGTGCGGTTGCGAACCGCATCTACATGAGCGGAACGTGCGGGGGATTGAGAAGAGATCGCACAAATCGGAGACTGTTGAGTGGTCGCTGGACGGCCAAAGGGGAGAAAAACATGGAATATGCCAGACTCGGTTCAACCGGGATGAAGGTCTCGCGCATCTGCCTCGGCTGCATGGGCTTTGGGGATGCAACGCGTTGGATTCACAAATGGGTGCTCGATGAAGAAAAGAGCCGACCAATTATCCAGAAAGCCCTTGAACTGGGCATCAATTTCTTCGACACCGCCAACGTCTATTCGATTGGCGTGAGCGAGGAAATCTTGGGCCGGGCGTTGAAGGACTTTGTCCGGCGCGATGAGGTCGTCATCGCCACCAAGGTGCGCGGCAGGATGCATGAGGGGCCCACGGGTGAAGGGTTGTCGCGCAAGGCGATCCTGAGCGAGATCGACCACAGCCTACGCCGGCTGGGGACGGAATACGTGGACCTCTACCAGATCCATCGCTGGGATTACGAGACGCCGATCGAGGAGACGATGGAAGCGCTGCATGATGTAGTGAAGGCGGGCAAGGCTTGCTACATCGGCGCCTCTGCCATGTTTGCGTGGCAGTTTCAGAAGGCGCTGCACGTCGCCGAGCAGCATGGCTGGACCCGCTTTGTGGCGATGCAGGATCACCTGAATCTCCTCTACCGCGAAGAGGAGCGCGAGATGCTGCCGCTCTGCCGCGCCGAGGGGATCGGGGTGATCCCGTACAGTCCGCTCGCCTCTGGCCGCTTGACGCGTGATTGGTCGTCGGAAAGCACGTTGCGTTCCGAAACCGACCAGATCGCAAAAAGCAAATACGACGCGACCGCCGAAACCGACCGGCGTGTCGTGGAACGGGTTGCAGAGATCGCGGAAAAGCATGGGGCGCCGCGCGTGCATATCGCGCTGGCCTGGCTGTTACAGAAGGAGCCGGTGACGGCGCCCATCATCGGGGCAACGAAGATCAAACATCTGGAAGATGCCGTCGGCGCGCTGGCTGTGAATTTAACCGCGGAAGAGGTCGCCTATCTGGAAGAGCCGTATGCACCGCATCGCATCGTCGGGCATCAGTAATGTTCGACCGGTCGCTAGTGTTGCCACAAACAATGTCCCCGGCGAAGAGGGCGGATCGGCAAGATGCTAGCGCGTATAGAGCGACAAAGGCAGGTGCGGCGCGCGGTTGAGATAGCGGACGGCCACAAACCCTTCGGAAAGAAAATCGATGCGGCTGATCGCCGTATTGATGTGGCTGAAATGGAAGGCGGGCTGTTCCTCCGCACCGAGCAGCGCCTTGATCAATTGATCCATAAAGGCGCCGTGCGTCACCAGCAGGAGCACCTCGTCGGCGCGCGTTTCGGCCCATTGGCGCAAGGTCTGCGCCACGCGGCGCGCACGCGCCGTACATTGCGCCATGTGTTCGTAGCCATTCCACCACCACCCCTCGTCAGTGATTTCCGGCGGCAGCACGTAAGTTGGGAAACGATCAAGCACCTCCGGGCGCGTCAGCCCGCCAAAGTTGACCACATTGTCCGTACGCGGGTCGCCGGTGAAAAGGCCGCCATGCTCATGAATATCGATCCACACCTGGGGGGTCAAGCCAAGCGCCGCGGCCAGCGGTGCGGTCGTGCCCAGCGCACGCACCATCGGGCTGGTGTAGAGCGATGTCACCGGCCGTTCGCTGATGCTGGTGCGTCGCTCCGTGCCGGTCTCCTCTGGCGGTGTGATGCCGGCGAAGAAGCGAGCCAAGCGCTGCGCCTGCTCCTCACCGGCAGGGGTCAATTCCGGTTCATGATTGCGGGTGTTGATATAGTCGTCGTAGGGCAACGTTTCGGCCCACAGGTTGTTCATCGACTGTCCGTGGCGGACGAGTAAGAGTCTCACAAAAATTCCTTCACAGGGTGGGGACGACTTGCGCCATCCGGTCGAGCATTTTTTCCAGATCTTGCGTGCGCTCGGCGATGCTGAAGCGCACATAGCCTTCGCCGGCCGGGCCAAACGCACTGCCCGGCGTGCCGACGACCAGCGCCGCATCGATCAACGCCTGGGTGATCTCCAGGCTATTTTTGTGGGTCTGCGTAAAGCGCGGAAAGACATAGAACGCGCCTTCAATTGGCGGGCATTCGATGCCGGGGATTTCCTCGAAAGCATCCAGCACCAGACGCCGGCGCTGGTCATAGACAGCCACCATCTCTTCAATGCACTCCTGCGGCCCGGTGAGTGCGGCGACGCCGGCGGCCATCGTAAAGCTGGCGGCGGACTGTGCGCTGTGCGTCTGGTAGATGCGCGCCAATTTGACGACCGGCTCGGGGCCGGCCAGCCAGCCCAAACGCCATCCGGTCATCGCGTACGCCTTGCTGAAGCCATTGACCACGATCGTGCGGTCGGCCATCCCCGGCTCCGCCGCCAGGCTGTAATGGACGTTGTCGCCGTACAGGATGTGCTCGTAGATCTCGTCGCTGATCACATAGAGGTCGTGCGCGGTGGCGACATAGACGATGGCGTCGATCTCGGTGCGGCTGAGCACGCGCCCAGTCGGGTTATTGGGACTGTTGACCATCAGCACTTTTGTACGCGGGGTGACCTGCTGTTCGAGCAGATCCACGGTCACGCAGAAGTGATCGTCGCCGGCCAGCGGGACGCGCACCGGGTTGGCGTGGTGCAGCAGAATCATCGGCGCATAGCTCACCCACGACGGGTCGAGGATCATCACATCGTCGCCTGGTTCGAGCAGCGCGGCCAGCGTGGCAAAGATCGCCCACTTGGCGCCCGGCGTCACCATGATCTGCGCCGGGGTGATGTGGTGGATGCTGTTCTCGCGCTTGAGTTTGTCGACGATGGCTTCGAACAGCGCAGGTGTGCCAAAAGAGGGCGGATAGTGGGTGTCGCCTGCGTTGATGGCGCGGAGGCCAGCCTCGACAATGTGGCGCGGCGTGTCAAAATCAGGTTCGCCGCCGGCCAGGCTGACGACGTCTTTGCCTGCCGCACGCAGATCGCGACCGCGCTGCATCATCATCGTCGTCGGCGAAGGCGGCACGCCGTGAAGGGTGGTGGAGAGTGCTTTCATAGGTGTATACTCGCTCGTTTCAGGCGCAAAAGATAGATTAAACCGCCAGGCGCCAGTCACCCGATCAGCAACTGACAGCGCGACAGCATTGGATGCAGTGTACCATCAGATGGCTCCCTTGGCAGTTTTCGGATGAAATCCGCGAGCATCCGCCAAATCCGTTTCATCCGCGGTCTACTTTTTGTCAGGCTCTCCATGGTTGCATGCCAACGGTGAACTAAACGTCGTAGCCAAGCGGTCAGGATCGGCGAGGTTAGGCTGTGTTATACTGTCGGCGCAACCATCGTGCGGAAGGGGAACTGACAGACGTGAAGCATCTATTGACGATCGTGATTGGCGTGCTGCTGGCCGGCGCGCTCTTTGGCGTAACCGCCGCGCATACACGGACGGAATCGCCCATGGCGCAGCGCGCGACCAGCACCCCGTCGCCTGCCGCGTCGCCCACCGCGCTGCAACGCATCCCAGTGACGCGCGTGGCGCAACCGCTGCCCGTACTGATCCCCGTGACGGTGACTGCCACGATCTCGGCCACTCCTTCCCTCACGACGACGCTCACGACGACGCCGACGCTGACGGAAACCGTGCGCGTCACACCCACGCCACGGCCAACCCTGCGTGGCACACCGACGCCGGATAACACACCCACCTTGCGCGACACACCGACAGCCTCAGCGGCTGCCGCCGATGCGCTTGCCGGCATTACGACGCTGAGCGCACTGGCGTCACGCTTGCGCGGGCAAATCGATTTGCGCTGGCGCTATGCAGGCGAGCCTTTTGACGGGTCTTTTGTTATCGAACGATCGGCCAACGGCGGCGTTTGGCGCTATGTGGCGGATTGTACGCAGCCCTATGCGCCCGATGCTTACACTTACCACTGTCGCGATACGGAGCTGACCAGCGGTTCGACTTATGCCTATCGCGGCTGCATCGTCGGCTATGGCGCGTCCTGCGCCGATGCGGCCGTCGTCGAGTCTGACCCTGTCAAAGCGCCGTAGCTGACGCATTTATCTAAAATACAGTAATTCACGATTTGCCTCACACGGAGACACAAAGAGCACAAAGTTAAAGATGGCATCCTTTGTGCTCTTTGCGGCTTTGTGTGAGTTTCGTAAGTATTGAAATAGTTTTTGACGCAAAGACGCAGAGCGGCAGAGATGCGCAGAGAAAAGGGATTTTCAAGGTCATATTAGCCGGACGAATCCCCGCAGCGGTTCGGGAAATTGGGACAGGTCGTCCGGCATGGGATGTCGGGCAGGAAGCGCTCCCATTCCTCTGGCGCGAGATTGCGCCCCGCGACCATGCACGCCCGCCCGGTGAGATCGTCCGGCGCCAATAGCCATCGGCGCAACGTGCCATCGGTGCTGGCGGTAAAAATCATGCCCTCCGCATAGACCACACTGTTGACGCTGGCGCGATGACCGGCAAGCACCGTCGGAATCGGCAGCGCGGCATCCAGATTCCACAACCGGACGGTGCTGTCCGCGCTGGCAGTCATCAATTGATTACGATCCGCGCCAAAGGTCACCATATTCACTTCGTTGGCATGGGCATCCCACACCCGCGCAGCGTGGTCCGGCTCTGCCAACTCCCACACCCACACGCGACCACCCAGATCGCCCGCGGCCAATCGCGTCGCATCCGGGCTGAAAGCCACGGTCGATAGCTCGCGATCTCCTGCCTGCCAACGCGTCGGCGTCGCGTCCGGCTGATCGACTTGCCAGAGCGTGACGACCCCATCACTGTCGGCTACGGCAAGCTGGGCGCCGTCGGCGCTGAATTGCAAGGCTGTCCCGCGTGCTGCGCCTTCGGTCAGCAGCCGCGCTTCAGTGGCAGTGGCAACTTCCCACAAGCGCACTGTGCCGTCGTCGCCGGCGGAAGCCAGCAGGCGGTTGCCAGGTTGGATCGCGACGCCGCTGATCTTGCCGATGTGTCCTGCCAGCATGGCGAACGGTGTGCTGACCTCCGGCGTCCACAGATAAATGGCGCCCGCGGCGTCGCCCGCGGCAATCAACGCGCCGGCTGGGTCCGCGGCCAACGCCGTCATGCCGCTCTCTCCCGTAGCGGTCAGTGGTGTGTGCGGCGCGATGCCAAGCGTATCCCATGCTTGTATAGCAGGGAACGCAGCGCCAATCGAGTAGAGGGTTGCACTGATCGGCGCCGCGGCCAGTTCGTCGACGAATTCGGAATTGGATGCCAGAATCGTCGGCTCGGCGTGTGGGTTATCGATAAGCCAGATGCGCAGGGTGCGGTCGTACCCTGCGGTGACAAAGCCGTTGACGCCCGGCGCGGTGGCTAACTGATTGATAATGTCGTCGTGGCCGCGTAGCGTGGCGGGCGCCAGACCCACATCGGTGTAATTCCAGAGACGCACACTGGCCGCGCCCAGACCGTCGTAGCCGGTCGTCACCAGCGTCTCACCGCCCTTGCCAAGCACAAAGGCCAGCCCGTTGAGCACTGACGCGTAGGCGCGCACGACGTAACTGCGTGTGTCGTCGTTCAGATTCCAGACGCGCAGCACGCCATTGTCGTCGCCAGTCGCCAGCCAGACGCCATTCGACGAGAAGTCCAGCGCCTTAATGGGAACGGTGTGCCCCGGCAAGCGCTGCGTTGACGCGGCCGGTGCAGCCGCTCCATCCGCGGGCAGGGTGTAGAGCTGCACCTCGCCATCGTTGTCGCCGGAGGCAAGGCGCGTGCTGTCCGGGCTGAAGGCGATGTCGGTGATAGATGCCGCGTGCGTGGCTGCGAGGATCCTCTGATCGGGCTGGCCGATCGGCCACAGCCGCACCGCGTTGTCGGCGCCGCCTGACGCCAGCCAGCGGCCATCTGGACTGAAGGCAACGAGGGTGACGGCGTCAGTGTGTCCAGACAGCGTTTGTGGCGCAGCATCCGGCGCCGTGGCATCCCATAGATAGATCAGGCCGCTTTCACCCGCCGTCGCCAGCCAGCGACCATCGGGACTGAACGCCGCCGCATCGAGCGTCGCCTCGTTCACGGTAAAGGTCAGCGGCGCGGTGGCAGGCGCGTCCATTTGCCAGATGCGCACCAGACCATCGTCACCGACCGCGGCCAGTCGATGATCCGGCGCCGCGGCCAGCGCCCAGGTGGTTGTGCGCTGCGGCGCGGCCAGATCGACCTGCTGCAACACGTCGCCCGCCATCCACCAGGCCTGGATCGCGCCGTTGGCATTGGCCGTGGCAAACCACTGCGCGTCCGGGCTGAGGACGAGCGCAACCGAGTTGTCGCTGAGCGTGGTCAGGGGCAAGCCGCCCGTGGCATACAGCACGTCATGCATACTCTGTTGCACGGCATGGGACAATTGGGCGTCGGCGTCTGTAGCCATGCGCATGGCTTCGACGGCAAGCAACAGCGCCTGTTGTGGGCTTTGATCCAGCGAGAGCACGGCCTGGCTGGCGAGTTGATCGGCGCGAATCTGGCGATTAAGTTGCTCGGTGCGGGCGCGCGCCTGCACGGCGTCCGCGGCGCGCGCTTCAGCCAATGCTGATGCTGTGTTCGCACGCTCCTCAGCGGCGAGTGCAATTTCTTTTGCGGCGCTTGCGCTCTTCGCTTCGCTTTCGGCGCGCTCGGTCGAGCTTTTAGCGAGTGCAGTCGCTGCCTGTTGCAGTTGGTAATTGTTGAACGACTGGATCGCCAGCCACACCGAAGCCACCATTAGCAGAAACATCACCAGCGCAACCAGTGTGGCGCTCAGCGCAAGGACGCGAGCGCGGTTCGCCTCTTTTTTGCGTTTCTCCTCTTCGAGCCGCTGCTGCTGCTGTCGTTTGGCCTCAGCGTCGGCGCTGGCGTCCACGAAATGCCGCTCGACGGCGCCGTACCGTGCGGGGTTATCATGGAGCTGCGCCTGCGCCTCGACCAACGCTTCGCCATTCAGCAGCAAGGCAGGACTGCGCTCAACATTCCACAGATCCGCCGCAACGATGAGTGGATGGCGTCGCCGCCACTGCTCGTTGGCTTCCAGAATTGGGTCGATCAGGCGGTCGTGCACCAATTCCACCCACCGCCCGCCGCCGCGCGTCTCCCCGCGCAGGAGAAAGCGCCGCTCCAGTTCCAGCACGACGGCGTTGGACATGCCGCCGGTTTCCGTGTCGGATTGGTAAAGCAGGTTGCGCGTATCGTCGCGGGTGATCAAGGTGTGGCTGAACCAATCGCGCAGCTCGCGTTCGCTGACGGCGCGGCTGGCGGCCGCGAGCACCGCCGCCAGCGTCTGCTCGTAGAAACTTGCCAGCGCATGGTTGACGAACTCACCCAGCCCTTTGCCGCGCGCCAGGCTCTCGACGTCGGCGGCGGTGATGGTGGCGCCGGCGCGATTGCTCAGGTTCTCCCACAATTGCATACAGACAACCTGAAGCTGCACCGGTTCGACCGTCTCGCCCAGCGGGGAGGCCGCCCCTGCTTCATTGCTCGCGGTCATCTGGCGCAGGTTGTTGACCAGATTCTCAGCCACGCCCGGCTCAAAAGGACGACCGCCCAGTTCGGCAGGCATCTTGACGGCTTCGAGCGCCGCGACCGCATCCATATATCGCAGCCGGTAGCGGACGCGGATGCGATTGGGCAACAGTCGGGCATAGGAATCCAGCTCGGCGATGTAATCCTCACGCATCGTGAGCATGACCCACAGATGTGGATCATCGGCCAGCGCCTGGCTTACTTGGCGGAAGAAATCCTCACGCTTCTCCCACTGATCTTCATAAGTGGTGAAGATCTCCTCGAACTGATCGATGATCAACATGCGGTCGGGGCGCTCCGGGTCGACGGGATGCGCGGCCAGATAGGCCGGCAGCCGTTGTGCGGTCAATGTGCGATAGTCACTGCGCCCCTGGTCGAGATCGCGCAGCAAATTGAACATGTAGACATTGTCGATGGCGTCGAGTGAGATCTCTTCGGGAAGCTGTCCACCGACGCGCGCCTTACCCAGGATGTCGAAACCTTCTGCGCGCAGGGCGGGCAGCAGCCGCGCATTGATCAGCGAACTCTTGCCCGCGCCGGATGGCGCGTAAAAGAGCACGATCCGGTCGGAGATCACCAGCGAGAACAAGTCGGCGCTCTCGCGGTCGCGGCCAAAAAAGAGGCGACGTTCGCGTTCATTGTCCCCAAACGGGCGCGGGCCGACGTAAGGATTTTGACGGTCGGGCGCCTGCACCGCTACTTCGCTGTCATCGGTCGGTTTGGCTGTCATGCTTATCCACCTTGCCAGGCGTTCCAAAGCTGCTTGAGAAAGCCGAGCGTGTCGCCCCAGTAAATATCAAAGCGGTATTTGTCCTGCGCCAGGTACATCTGGATGTATTCCTGAAAACGGGCGGAGTCCAAAATTTCGGGCATATCGTGCGGGTCGAGCTGGATCGCCACGCTGCGCGGGCGGCGCGGCTGGTCGCGGATCAACTCCTGCAGGATCACGCGCATCTCCCAGGATTGCACGTTATAGCCCAGGAGCAGCAGAATCGTGCTGGAGATGGCGTTGCGGACAGCGTTGGGCATCTTGCCGATCTCGCGGAAATCGTGGATGACATTGCCGATGAAGTCCAGGTTATCCTCTTCCGTCAGCACCAACGAATCGGGAAATTCATCCAGTCCGTGCAGATGATAAACCAGTGGCTCGTCCGTCGTCGGCTGAAAATCCGGGTTGGGGTGATATTCGAGCGGGACGATCTCTTCCAGGCTGGGGTGCCAGTTGTACACCTCGGTGCGCGGGCGTTTATTGAGGTTGCGCAGCGCGGTTTCCAGCAACAGATGCGGGCTGGTGGTGAGGTAGATGGGCATGTCGAACGCAGCCAACAAATTGAGCGGGTTCTCGGCGTCGTTTGCGGGTGGATAGCCAAGCCGGTCGCTGACCATCTGCGAAAAGCTCAGCCCGCGTTCACGCCGCACCTGGTCAAGCAAGGTGCGATCCAGCGTGGCGTCCTGCTCGGCGATGGCCAGATAGCGCTGTTTTAGGAACTGGAGATATTCCGTCTTGGCGCGATACGCATCGCGATAGGTGACGCTCAGGTATTGCGCCACCAAAGCGAGGTTGGCGTCCGCCAGCGGGTAGCCGCCAGTCTGCGCCCACTCGGCGGCAATTACTTGACCGGGGAAAAGCGTCCCCAAGATCAATTGGTTGCTGAGCACCGGCGTGCATTTTTTACGATTGATCTGATCGGCGATGTAATTCCAGGAAATCTCGGTATTTGGCATCGTAGCTTCTCCGCAGGTGGGCGGGTGATTTATGCCTCACAGGCAACGCGAAAGCCCACGGTGGTGAGACGTGCGTCGGAATGAACGATCATCCGCGCGCTGCACGTCAATAACGCCGGTGGATCATCAAAGGCGCCTCCGCGGCAGATGCGCAGTTCGTTGGCGCGTTCAGCCGGCTCCTCGCGCGCGTCCTGCTGATAAGGGTAGACAAAGCTGGGCTGGCGTACATCCTCGCCCCACCGCGTCGTCGTCCACTCGCGCACGTTGCCGACCATATCACAAACGTGGTGCGGGCTGCAGCCGTCCGGCGACGCGGTGACGGGCCTGGTCTGGTGGTTGTCGCTGTTGCAATAGGCCGGCGTCGGCGCTTCCTCTCCCCAAGGATGGGTGCGCGCGTCGTCCCCGCGCGCGGCTTTTTCCCATTCCGCTTCGCTCGGCAGCCGATAGCCCCTGCCGCTCTGTGCGGAGAGCCATGCGCAATACGCGACGGCGTCATGCCAGGTGATCCCGGCCACCGGATGGTCGAGCCGGTCCGCGGGCGGCGTCGTGAAAAGCCAGTTGGTTTGCAACGGGCGGCGCTCCTTGTTGTGGCGCACAAATGCCGCGTACTGCGCATTGGTGACCGGATACTTGCCGATCGAGAAGGCCGGCAGTTCGACCAGATGTTGTTGCCGTTCACGCGGCGCGTCCGCTGCGCCCATCGTAAAAGTTCCGGCAGGAATGTGCACCAACTCCGGCTCAAACGGTAGGCGTGGCGTGGGGGGCGGACGAGATGCAGCCCCGCCTGACGCCGCCTCGGGTTGCACCGTCACCAAACGGTTGTCCGCGGCGCGCGTGAAGATCACAGGCGTCGCCCAATCCGGCGTGCTGCCTGGGTCGAACAGCGCCTTGCGCGCCTCGGTGACCGCGGCTTCCGCCGGGTAGCCGTCGGCCACCGCGCGATAGAATTCCTGCGCCAGCAGCGCCGCGCGCACGTTGACGATGTCGAACTGCATCGCCACCACGATAGGGATGCCCAGCCGCACCAGATGCTGCGCCGCGCCCTGAAATGCGTCGCGCTCATCGACGCGTGCGCCCTGACATGCATTGAGAAAGATCAACCGCAGGGGACGATGCCCTTCCAGGATCACACCCAACGCTGCGGCTTCGACCAGCGCGGCCTGACCGGCTGCGTCCTCGAAGACCAGGCCGGCCTGTTGGGTGGCGGCGTCAAACCATCCGTGCCCGATAAAATGGATCAAGTGTACATCCTGGCGGCGCAGATGGCTGCGCAGGGCAGCTACGGTGGGCGCCGCGAGCTGTTCCAGCGTCACCGCGCCGGCGGCAACCAGCGGCGCAATGGCTTCTTGCACCAATTGCCACTCACTTGCCACCTCCAGCCGCGGCGTCAGGTCGGTGGGATCGGCAAGCACGCAGAGCATCGCCAGCGGCGGTGTGACGGGCAGGCGCGGCGCGGCTTCGCTCAGCGCCATGTAGCGCACCACCGGTGTTGAGCCGGAAAGCGCCAGAAAGCGGTTGAGCTTTGGCGCGTAGGCCAACTCCCAGGGCAACGTCGCCAGTTCAGGCGCATCGGTCAGGTTGAGACGAATGCGCAGGTTGTGATCGTCTCGCTTCACCGCATCGATGCTGCGCAGCAGACAGGTCTCGACATCGCCCGCAAAAAGCGCGGCATACAACGTGCTTCCCCACTGTCTGACGAGACCCGGCGCAAGGTCATCGACCTGCCAGCCCGCCAAGATCGACGCCTGGATCGTCTCCAGCTCCGGCGTCAACACAAGTGCCGCCAGCGCCTGGCCCGCGGGCGAGTCGATGACGCGCACCCGGTAGCCGCTCTCCGCGCGGTCGATCAGCAGATCAAAATCCTCGTAGGTTGGGGACATAGGCAGCAGATAGTTTCGTTGACGGCAATTAAAGCATCGATGGATAGATTACCATAAGCAACTGACGCTGTAAAACAGTTTTTGAATCCAGCCGCTAAGTGTAGACGCGGCTGATGGTGGTGTATGTTTTGGCAAAGAACAGGGGGGCGTGCGATCTGTGACCGCACCTACTTATTTAACGCAAGTTGCTATCTTGAGGGTGGGTTGAAAATGCCTAGTTCTGGCATTTTCTGTGGTTTTTCAACGAATGAAAGGAAATGAGGCAAAATTGACTGAAAAACGGCCAGCCAGCCATCTCAGTCAAAATGCCTCAACGACAGTATACCAAAGAGCCAAGCAAAGTCGCCAAGGGAGAATCTTCGTGTGATGCTGCCGATTTCCCTGGATGAATACCAAGAAAAGATGTCAGATGCCAAACAGTTTCGGCAGTGGCTGGATAAGATGGTGGCTGAATATCCAAGACTCTTTCCGGTCAAGATCGAGCAGGGATATCGTCTGCACGATAGGTTGCCTGCGTCGGGCAAGCTGCCGGATGTGTGCTTTCGGCGCATCAAGCTCAAAGCCGTAAACGAGGCTGGCAGGCAGCAAGTGCTGACCATTGGATCGAGTAAAGACTTGCCGGCAGATGGCTTAAAACCAGTTCGATTAGGAAAATTCCACCGCACCCAGCGCCTTCAAGGCCACGCGCTGCGCCGGCGTAATCCCGGTCACACCCGTGATGTTCATCCTGGCATAGGGTCCGTCCACGCGCAACGTGTTGAGGCATTCACCCGTCTGGACATCCCAGAATTTGATCGTGCCATCGGCGCTACAGCTCAACACAGCGCTGCCGTCGGGGTTAAACGCGACTTTGTAGACTGTCTCGCTATGGCCGTTGAGCACGGTGTGCAGGGCGCCGCTGGCCACATCCCACAGACAGACGGTGCAATCTGCGCTACCGCTGGCCAGGGTCGTTCCATCCGGGCTAAAGGCGACCGAAAAAACCCATGTCCGATGATGTCTCAATATCTGCGGCGCCTGATCGGCGCCCATATCCCACAGATGGATCAGGGGAGTGCCGCCACAAGCTAATTTTGTTCCGTCCGGGCTGAAGTCGACTGCCAGTATTTCTTGCTCGCCCTCCTCCTGCACTGTTTTACGCGCCGCGACAAGCTCCGGTCGGTGGCTTTGCGTCATATCCCACATCCGCACTGCGAGGTCCGAACCAACGCTGGCCAAGATGCAGCCACTTGGGCTAAAGGCGACATCATCGACAGAGTGAGGGCCGGATTGGAGTACGGCAACAGGTTGACCAGGTAAAGAGAGTTCAGTGAAGTGTTCCTGACTGCTCCCCGGTTCGAACACATTCCAAAGCCGCAACGTACCGTCCATTGCCCCACTCGCCAGTAGCTTGCCATCTGGATGAAAGGCGATGGAAGCAATTGTACCGGTGTGGCCCTGCAGCTTGTGTCGCAATTGTCTATTCGGAATATCCCACAAATAGATTGTTTTATCATAACCCGCACCGGCGACTGTACAACCGTCTGGACTAATGGCCACGGCGTACAGCGCGCTGCGCGAGCCGCCTAAGATGAGGGACCTTGCTTTCACTTGACTGCTCTGCCCTCGCCATAAATGGGCGAAATGGTCGTAGCCAACAGCCGCCAGTAGCCATTCCTTCTCTTGACCCGCTGCCTGATCCACTTTGGGGTGGATAGTCAACGCGGCCAGTGCACGCGGCTAACCGCGCAGTGTATAGAGCGCTTGGCCCCTCCCGGCGTCCCACACGCGCACGGTCTGATCGCTGCCGCCGCTGACAAGGAGTTGCCGGTCGGCGACGCGGTTCTCGGCTCTTTCTGGTTGGGGCGATGGGCCAAAAGCGACCGACCAGGTGGTGTGCGTATGTCCAAGCAAGGTGTGGCGCAGGCGCAAGCGCGCTTGCGCGTCAATCGTCCACACGCGTATCGCATGATCGCCGACACCGTGGGCGCTGGCAAGCATCTTCCCGTCCGGGCTGAAGGCAAGGGCATCGATGGCCGTTGGCTTACTCTCAATCACTTGATGCAACGCTCCGGTTGGCAGCGTCCAAAGGCAAAGATGGCCTGCCTTCCCGCCTGTGGCGAGCAATCGCCCATCTGCACTCAGCGCCAAGGATGTAATGGATCCGGTTTCGACTGTCAATGCCAAGATCATTTTACCTGTAGCCACGTTGTGGAACTGCACCGTGCCATCACGATTGCCAATGACTACGGTTTCACCATCCCCACTGTGGGCCACAAAACACAAGCGTGTTGGCGTGGTGACAAAATGCTGAACAAGCCGGCTATCTTCGAGGCCATCCAGATCCCATACAAAGACCTGTCCGTCTTCGTCAACGCTCGTCACGCGTTGACCGTTGGGGCGTGAGCCAACGGAAAGCACCGATTTCTGTTGAGGGTGCGACAAGCGTATACGCCAATCAAACTGCTTATCTGTGATCGATGACCATAAGTCAACAGTCTTGTCATCACCGGCACAGACAAGCGCCAATTCTATGTCGCCCATTGCAGTGGTGCGTTGTTCAAAGCTTAATGCTTGTACAGCCTGGCTATGCGCCTGGATCACTTGCGCCAATTGCTAATCTTCCGTACGCCAGATATAGATAGCGCCTTCACTCGTGCCTGCGGCCAGATAGCGACCATCGGGGCTGAAGCGTGCGGTGTAGACAAGGCCAAAGGGTTCGGTGAAGACGCTGTCGATGATCTCGGCCCGTGCAAAGTTGGCCTGGGGCAGGCTCACCCCGCGCAGACAGAGTTGTCGAAGATGGAGTCGCGAAAAATCATAACCTCGCGAGTCTACGTTCAATTGCAGAAGCAGATGCAACAGATTGGCGGCAGCATAACCGGGGTCGAGCGGCAGTTCACGTAAACGGGCCAGCAATTTTTTCAGTTGTTGTCCAGCGCCGTGCGCACCCAGTTGCGCGACCAAACGTTCAGCCACGGGGTGGAGCAGGAGACGGGTTTGGCTGGCGCACACATACTCGTTGCTCTGGGCCAGAATCAACGCGTAGCGATTGAGGTAGGAGATGACAGGGTGAGGGGATGACAAAGAAAAGGAGTGATCCGGCTTTGTCCGGCCAGTCGCCAACCGGTTATTGCCATCCGCCAACTCACCGACCATATTTTCAACCAGCAGATCGGTGGTATATTCCATTACCACGTTCTGCAGCCCAAAGCCATCACCATATCTTTCCAGCAGCGAACGTCGCTGAAGCGAGCGCATGGCCTCCAGCATCAAGTGTGGGGCAGGCGGCTTGGCCAACAGATTGCGCAACACCTTGTAGGAGACCGGCTCGCGCACGATCGCCAGCCAGACCAACAGCTCGTGTTCCAGGGGAGTGAGGCGGGCGAACTGTTGATCCAGCACATTGCGGATATCATCGAAGATGCGTGTGTCGGCCCGCAAAAAAGCCGGTATGTCGCCCTCGAAGAGAATGTCGATTGTCTCAGCCACCAACTTGAGCGCCAGAGGATTGCCCGAATAGCGCTGCGTCAAGTTGGCCAGGTGTGTGATGTCGCCGGCCATGCCGCGCGCCGCAAGCATCTGGCGTCCGGCATCAGCGGGCAGACCGGCCAGGGAGAGCAAGCGGACAGCGGGTGTGTCCTCTTCCACGTGGTTCAGGTTCTGGGGTCGTTCGCGGCTGGTGAGCAACAGGCAACTGCGGTGTTCCTGCTCAACAAAGCAGCGAATGAGTTGTCCATACGCTTCATAGCCAGGTCGATAGGCGCCGCTGCGTACATCCCCGAGCAGGATGCTCTCCAGGTTGTCGAGGATCAGCAGCGAACGCCGGCGACGCAGATGATCCAACAGTTGGCGAAACTGCTGATCCAGGCCGGTGGGCAGAGTGGTCACCATCTGGTCGGAGAGCACATAGAGCCACTCCTGCAAAACTTCGGCCAGGAGAGGGGCATTCAGCAGCGACATCCAAATGATGTGGTGAAAGCTTCCATCAGGGCGCTTGCCGGGTTCCTCCCCGGACCGGGGTGTGGCTTCGGCCAACTCACGTACAAGCGCAGCCGCCAGCGCGGTCTTTCCCAGGCCGCCAATGCCAAAGATGCCCACAAAACGGCAACCGTCCTCGACAATCCACCTGCGCAGGCGCGCCAACTCCGACTGGCGGCCATACAACGTTGTCCGCTGCGGCAGTGGATGGCCGGCTATTTGCAACCGCGGCGCGTTTCCTGTTTGGACCTCCGAATTTTTCTGTTCGTCCTGATTTTCAATGTCTGCCGACTGACTGAGCACTTGCGCCGGCGAATCGTCGACATTTTCTTCATTTCTATCGCCTTTTGTCTTCTCTGCCCGCCCCTCGCCCCCGCTTTCTATTGCCCCGGCCTGGATCTGGGCATGGAGCGCCACTGTCTCCGCCAGCGGTTCGACGCCAAACTCGGCTGCCAGAACGCGCCGGCAAGCCTCGAACTGCGCCAGCGCCGCGCTGCGCTCGCCCGTTCGCGCCAGCAGCAACATTTGCTGCCGGTGCGCCGGCTCCGACCAGGGATCGAGCAAGAGCAGCCTGCGGTTGGCGGAGAGCGCGGCCCTAATATCATCGCGCTCTATATATTCGGCCACCAGCGCGAACAATGCCTGCACCACCAGGATGTGGGCCTGTTCGCGCTGCTCCAGCACCCACGCTTCAAAGCTCGGCGCGTTGTGCACAGTGAAACCGCTCAAAAAATCTCCCCGGTAGAGATCGACGGCGGCCTGCCGTGCTGCCAGGTCCACGGACGGCTGCCCTGGCGTCAGATCGCGGCGCAACACTGCCACATCGAGCCAGTGGGGTCTAGCGCGGTCGAAGGCGAGGGTCTGGCGTTCGATCTGCACATAATCGCCCACCAGGCGGCGCAGTTCAGACAACACGGTGCGCAGGTTTTGCTTGGCTTTGACATCCGGCATCTCGCCCCACAGCAGCGTGGCAATGGTTTCGCGGCTGTGGGGCGCGGGCAAAGCCGCGCCGTCATGCGCGGTGACGGCCATGTAGAAGAGCAAGGCTTGGGCTTTGTGGGTGGCGAATCTATCCAGCGGCCGCTCGCCCACCAGAATCTGGGGCGATCCCAACAGGGAGAGACGTAAGATTTCGTTCACAGGGTCACCATTTTCGTTTGACTTGCGCTTTATTTGCGATGGGAAGCTACATTGTATCCATGAAAGTCAACCCAGTGGTTTACTGCACGTTCATCATCCGCAGTCAGATCGAATACAGCGCCATAGCCCAGGCCGCGATCGTGCGCTGCATCCTGGAAACGCCGGCCACCAGCCAACAGCGAGGCTATACGGATGTGGAGGATCTGTTGACCGTCCTGCGCGCTGAACTGACGGACATGCAAAACCGAATTGTACCACCGGTGCAGACAAAAGAGAACCGATAGGAATCAAGTCCACCATGACGAAAGAAAACCAACCTACCCTTCAAGAAGAACCGCTGCGCAGCGTATTCACCGCCGGCCTGCCGGAAATCTTTGCCCAGCTCAACATCAGTCTGGTCGTCTCCACCTATCAGGCCGGCAAGGTGATCCTCGTGCGCCATGATGCGGACGGCGGCGCGCCCGCCAGCGACGGTTCCAGCGGGACCATGAACACCCATTTCCGCACCTTTGACAAGCCCATGGGCATTGCCGCGCAGGGCAATCAACTGGCAATCGGCGGGAAAAAGACGGTTTGGACACTGCACAACATGCCGGCAGCGGCGCGCAAGCTGGAGCCGGTAGGCAAACATGATGCCTGCTATCTGACGCGACGCATCCACATCACCGGCGACATCGACATCCACGAGATGGCCTACGCCACGCATGACCATGCTGGCGGCGAACTCTGGCTGGTTAACACGCGCTTTGGCTGTCTGTGTACGTTGGACGCGGACCACAGCTTCCACCCGCGCTGGCGCCCGCCTTTTGTCAGCGCCTATGCGCCCGAAGACCGCTGCCACCTCAACGGTCTGGCCATGGTGGATGGCCGTCCCAAATATGTCACCGCGCTGGGCGAGACCGACAGCGCCGGCGGCTGGCGCCAGAACAAGGCGGACGGCGGTCTGCTCATGGATATCGACACCAATGAGATTCTGCTGCGCGGCCTCTCCATGCCCCACTCCCCGCGCTGGTATCAAGATCGCCTTTGGTTTCTAGAATCTGGCCAGGGCAGCCTCGCCTATGTGGATTTGGCCGCAGCGCGTCATTCACCATTCACCGTTCATACAGTCGCCCAGTTGCCCGGCTTCACCCGCGGCCTTGACTTTTACGGTCCGCTGGCCTTCATCGGCCTCTCCCAGGTGCGCGAGTCGGCCACCTTCAGCAGCCTGCCTCTGATGGAGCGGCTGGGCGAGGAGCGCACCTGCGGCGTCTGGGTGGTGCATATCGAAACGGGACAGACGCTGGGCTTCCTGCGCTTCGAGGCGGGCGTCCAGGAGATCTTCGCCGTACAGGTGCTGCCCAACACGCGCTTCCCGGAGATATTGGAATGGGACGATGAGCGACTGGCGCATTCCTATGTCCTGCCCGATGCCGCGTTGGCGGAAACGCCGCTGGTGGAGATGGCGTGATAAGTAACAAGGTGAGAGGGCGACAAGGTGACGTTGCTGGATGTGATCGGGTTGCCTGACTTTCCGGCAACGATGGGAGAGTGAATGAGCCGTTTGATCGGTCTCTTGCTGATAGCCTGTCTCTGGCTGACCGCCTGCGCGCCCTTGAACAGCGTGCGGCCGTCCGACGAGGCTGCCAGCCCCAACATAGGAACGTCGGGGCTGGATGATCCCATCTATCCGCAACTGGGCAATGGCGGCTACGACGTGACCCACTACGCCATCGCGCTCGCGGTGGACGTGGCGAGTCACACGATCACCGGCACAGCCACGCTCCAGGCAGTGGCGATGCAGCCGCTACGCAGCTTCAATCTCGATTTTTTGGGACTGGAAGTCGATGGCGTCCAGATAAACGATCGCCGCGCTCGTTTCCAACGCGCCAGCAGCGAATTGACCCTGACGCCGGCCGCTCCGCTGGCCGACGGACAGGCTTTCACGGTGACGGTCGCCTATCACGGTCAGCCGCAGCCCATCACCGATGATCCGGCGCTGGCGCGCACCTATGGTCAGCAGGGCTGGCTGCGCTTGGGGCCGGGCATCTTTGTCATCAGCGAACCGGCCGGGGCCATGACCTGGTTTCCAGCCAACAACCACCCGCGCGACAAAGCGACCTACAGCTTTGCGATCACGGTGGCCAAGCCCTACGTCGTGGCCGCCAACGGGGTGTTGATCGACGAGCTCGACCACGGCGCGAGCCGCACCTACCGCTGGGCCGAGACCAGGCCGATGGCCAGCTATCTGGCTACGCTGGCGATTGCCGAATTCGAAATCGTGACCGACCAGGGGCCGGACGGGCTGCCCATCCGCCACTATCTGCCGCCGGATGCACCGCAGCCGGTTGTAGAAGCGTTGCACGCAACGCCGGCCATGCTGCGCTTTTACACGGATCTGCTTGGCCCCTATCCGTTCGAGACCTACGGTGTGGCCGTGATCGGCGATGAACGGGTGCGCATAGGGCTGGAAGCGCAGACGCTGACCCTGCTCGGCACGAGCCGCGTGGCGAGCGAACAACTGCATGAGCTGGCGCACCAGTGGCTTGGCAACAGCGTGACGCCGGCGACCTGGCAGGACATCTGGCTCAACGAGGGCTTTGCCACCTACTGCGAATGGCTGTGGGTGGAAAAGACGGAGGGTGGGGCGGCCTTCGACGCGCTGGTGCGCGCCCAATATGCAAGTATGGCAACGCGACGCATGGGTGCGCCAGCGCATCCGCCGCCGGATCAACTCTTTGGCGCGTCCATCTATATTCGCGGCGCCTGGAGCTTGCACGCCCTGCGCCTCCAGATCGGCGACGCCGCCTTCTTTGACCTGCTGCGCGAGTGGGTGGCTTGCTATCAGTATGGCAACGCCAGCACCGCCGATTTTATGGCCTTGGCCGAGGGGGTCAGCGGCCAGTCGCTGGCGGATTTCTTCCAGGCCTGGCTCTATGTTGCGGACGTTCCGCGGCTGCCGACGCTGGCCCTGCCCGACTGAACACAGCTCAACGCGCTTACCGGATTTGCGCTTTGTTGCGCCACTTTTCTAGAGGACAAATCCGTTTCCGTCTAAATCCATTGTCGTGTTACGCCGCAATCACAGAAAATCTTAGAACTAGCCACTTCTCATCGTTGGCGCGCCCAAAATGTTCAACATTTGCGTTTAATTTGCGATTTATTTGCGTTCATCCGCTATGCTCCGAAACATGTTCAATCGGTGCTGAAATGACCTTGCCCGACTGAACGTCGCTGAAGACTTGTCCTGTCAGCTTGCTATCCCAAATGATGGGCAGTGTTGAGGAAGTACAACTCCTCAGCCCTGCCGAGCGCGTGGGATAGACCACTGCTCGTAAGTTCGTCGTTGTTCGACCCAATCTCGTTCCACATCAGGAGAAAACAGATGCACGATCCAACCCAATTCAACCAACCGCCTGACGAGCTGACGAAGAGCTTCTGGCAAGCCTGGCGTGAGCAAGTGAGCAAGACGCCCCAATTGGCGCACCTGCTCTTGGTGCGCGGTCGCGACCTGCTGGAACGATTTCAGCACTTCTACGAACGGCTGCGCCAGTTGCCGCGCCCGACGCGCCGTCGTTGGCAACGCCAACTGGGCGCTTCATTGGCGGGCATGGCGCTGGCGCTGGCGCTGAGCGGCGCACCGGCGGCCCACGCCTTTCCGCCTGCCCCGCCCAGCGCGCGCATCAACGGTACGGACTGCGACCTGGCCGACGCGATTGTGGCCGCCAACACCGATACGGCCACCGGGGTGTGCGCCGCGGGCACGTCCGGCGCCGACACGATCGAACTGCTGGACAACGTGAACCTGTATTCCGTGAACAACGGCAGCGGTGCGTCCGTCAATGGCCTGCCGCTCATCACCAGCGAGATTACGATCGAAGGCGCAGGCTTCACCATCGCCCGCGACGGGGGCGCACCCCAATTCCGCATCCTTGCGGTGGAGCCCAGTGGCGATCTGACGCTCAACAACATGACCATCAGCGGCGGTAGTCTCCCCGCCGGCGCCAATGGTGGCGGTATCGTCAGCCGCGGCGCACTCACGCTGAACAATAGTACGATCAGCGGCAACAGCACCAGCGGGAGCAACCGTGGCGGCGGCATTCATTCGAGTGGCACGCTGGTTATGAACAATAGCACGGTCAGCGGTAACAGTGCTGGCGGTGGCGGCGGCATTTATTCGGGTGGCACGCTGGCTATGAACAATAGCACGGTCAGCGGTAACAGTGCCAACTCTGCTGGCGGGATCTTTAACAACGGCACAGGCACGCTGAGCAACAGCACGGTCAGCGGTAACAGTGCGAACAGTGTCGGTGGCGGCATCATCAACAACGGCACAGTCACGCTGACGAACAGCACGGTCAGCGGCAACAGCGGCACTGAAAGTGGCGGCATCCGCAACAACGGCACAGGCACGCTGACGAACAGCACGGTCACCGGTAACACTGCGAACACGAGAGGGGGCGGTATCTACAACGGTGATACGCTCACGCTGGAGCGCAGCCTGATCACCGGCAATACTGCGCCCAGCGCGCAGGAAATCGAGAACGCTTATGACTTCCTTTACTCTGGCACGATCAACAGCAACAACTTCAGCGTGTTTGGCCACAGTGGGCAGACCAACGCGCAGGCGTTCTATGGTTTCACGCCCAGCGGCAGCGACATCATCGCCACCAGCGACGGCACAATGCCCACGGCGCTGAGCGCCATCCTGGACACCACGTTGCAGGTCAATGCGCCAGGCAACACGGCCACCCACGCCTTGGTCACCGGTAGCCCGGCGGTGGACGCCGCCCCCAACGGCCCGGCCACCGACCAGCGCGGCGTGGCTCGTCCGCAAGGGTGCGCCTTCGACATCGGCGCTTTTGAAGTGGAACAGTCCTGTGTCGTGAATGAGCCGCCCATCGCCAACGCGGGCCCCGACCAGAGCGTCTTCCGCAACGACACGGTCACCGTCTCCGGCACGTGGACGGACCCCGACGCAGCATCTAACAACCCCTACACCTGGGCATGGGATCTGGACGGCGACGCCCTCGCCGACGACAGCGGCAGCGCCAACTATGGGGACACGGTCGCCCGCACCACCAGCTTTGCGGTGGATGGCGTGGCGATGCTCACCTTCACCGTCACCGACGGCGCTGGCGCCACCAGCAGCGACACGGTGGCGATCACCGTGGTCAACCGTGTGCCGGTCGCCAACGACCAGGCCGCGAGCACGAACGAGGACACGCCACTGCCCATCACGCTGGCCGCGGCGGACGCAGACAACGACACGCTGACCTACAGCGTGCTCACGCTGCCGGCCAACGGCACGCTCAGCGGCACGGCCCCCACCCTGGCCTACACGCCGGATCCCGACTTCTTCGGCGCAGACAGCTTCACCTTCCAGGTCAACGACGGTCTGTCCGACTCCAACATCGCCACCGTCAGCATCGCGGTCAACGCGATCAACGACCCGGCGCTGGCCGCCGATGACACGGCCACCACCGACGAGGATACGCCGGTGAGCATCCCGGTGCAGGGCAACGACAGCGCCGGGCCTGCCAACGAGAATCCGGCCCTGACTACCACGGCGGTTACCGACCCGCCCAACGGTACGGCCGTGATCAACCCGGACGGCTCGATCACCTACACGCCGGACGCCAACTTCAACGGCACGGACAGCTTCGACTACGCCGTCTGTGACAGCGACGGCGCCTGCGATACCGCCACGGTCACCGTGCTGGTCAACACGGTCAACGACCCGCCGACCGCGGTGGACGACAACGTGACCACCAGCGAAGACACGCCGACGACCTTCAACGTGCTGGCCAACGACAGCGACGTGGACGGCAACCTGCTCCCGGGCAGCGTGAGCGTACTTTCCAGCCCGAGCAACGGCGCGCTGGCGGACAATGGCAACGGCAGCTTCACCTACACGCCGGCCGCGGACTTCAGCGGTGTGGATAGCTTCACCTACGAGGTCTGCGACAGCGACGGCGTCTGCGCCAGCGCCACGGTGAACATCACCGTGACCCAGATTAACGACGCGCCGGTCTGCACCAACGTGACGCCCAGCGTGACGACGCTGTGGCCGCCGAACCACCAGTTCGTGCCGGTCACCGTCAGCGGCGCCACCGACATTGAGGGCGACGCCATCACCATCAGCGTCAGCAGCATCTTCCAGGACGAGCCGACCAACGGCACCGGCGATGGCGACACCCCGCTCGACGGTCAGGGCATCGGCAGCGACACCGCACAGGTGCGCGCCGAGCGCAAGGGCAACGGCAACGGGCGCTACTACCACATCACCATCCGCGCCAGTGACGGCAACGGCGGGGTTTGCACCACCACCGTGCAGGTCAGCGTGCCCAAGAACCAGGGCAAGAAGGGCGTAGCCGTCGATGACGGCCCGCTCTACGATTCGACTCAACCGTAAGGCTTGGCTGACCGTACCGTAGCAGCATGTCGGTAACAAATCGTGAAACAAAATCTTCCAGGAAGATTTTGTTTCACGGGGTCGCCATTTGCGTTTGATTTGCGCTTTATTTGCGATGGACGGCTATAGTGCATCTATGGAGGTCAATCTGTTGGTCTGTGGCACCTTCATCATTATTTCGATGCAAACAGCGCTCCATTACCTATGCTAAGGAGGCGTGATGAAAAAGCAACCGTTCAAGTTCGTTCAGATGATCATGATTCTGGCGCTGCTATTGGGCAGTGTCAGTCAGGCGGCGGCGGCGCCGTCGCCTGATGCACCCGCTGCGCCGGCCGCACAAACATCGCCGGACAGCCCCACAACGCCGCACCCCAATCAGCTTGTTCAATTGCACGATCCGCAGGCGCGCCGCCAGACCGAGCCACTCGAGGTGTCGGCCGCACCCGGTCAGACCGCCGCAGGCTGGATCACGGTGCTGACTGATTCGTTCGAGAGCTTCCCGCTGGGTTGGACTGTCGTCAACGCGGCCGCCCTCGACCAGAACTGGGGCGCTACGACCCACATGGCCGATGTTGAGTACAATCCGGCCTCGCTCAAGTCGGTCTGGCCTGGGGCCACCGGCGCCAACGCCGTCGATCCGGCCGCCGGCAACTACCCTAACAACATGCATAGTTGGATGATCCGCGGGCCGATTGACCTCAGCGCGTGGCAGTCGGCCGAGATCGATTTCGCCCTCAACTATGACATCGAAGAGGGCGACTGGCTCAGCTTTTGTGTGGGCAGCTTTCCCGCCGCGCCCGGTCCCGCCGATTTTGACCATGAGCACTGTAGCTACTTGTCCGGCCAGCCGACGGCTGGGAGTTCGACTATCTGAACCTGAACGGCTTTGCCGGGGCGTCAGATGTCTACATTGCCTTTGGTTTTGAGAGCGACGGCAGCAACGCCCAGTCGTTCGCCGGTCCCTTTATCGACGAGTTGGCCTTGTGGGTCAACGCCGAAGAGGTGGATCACCACGACCCGTATGGGAACTTTGTCGACTATACCCGGATCGTCACCGAGTCCTTTGACACGGTGGATCTGAGCAGCGACCCGCTGTGGAAGCTTGAGACATCGTCGCCGGGCGCCGCCTGGGCGACAACCGCCGGCGAAAACGATGACGCGCTCAATCCGACCTCGACCAAATCGGCCTCGCCGACCGCGGGCAACAGCTACAGCGCCGGCCAGCGCAGTTGGATGTTCTACGGGCCGGTCGATCTGAGCGACTATGTGGAGGCCGACGTGCTCTTTGGCCTCAACTACAACCTGATCCACACCGAGGGCGATCACCACAGCGAGAACGATTGGCTGGGCCTCTGCGCTTTTGCCAGCGCCGAACCGCTCTCCGGCATCGCTGCGGACGACGTTCACTTCGACCACTGCGATTGGTGGAGCGACCATACGGGCAGCACCTGGACGGAGGGCCACCATGATCTGACAGCCTTTGCCGGGCGTTCGCAGGTCTATCTGGCTTTCTACTTCGAAGCCAACAACGACAACCCCGCGGGCGGCGTCTACGTTGACGAACTCGTGGTCGAAGGCCATCACAAGGACGTCAACGTCCCCGCGCCGATCACCTTTCATCCCGACGGGCTTGAGTTGACCAACGGCAACTTTGCCAACGGACTGACGGGCTGGAACAAGGAGACCCCGGCGGGCAAGAGCGGCGATGTCACCGTCGTCGATGGTCGGGCCGCGCTCACGGGCAACCAACGGCTGCTGCACAACTTCAACGTCGCCGGCAATACCGTTGGTCTCAACGTCCACTTCAACTATTCTGTTGAGACCACCGAATTCAGCGCCAATGTCGATAACTTCTGTGTCCACCTGGCGCCGGCCGGCAACCACAGCACGATTCTGGCCGATGTAGGCTGTTGGGATGCGAGCCACATGCCTGAGTTTGCCAGCGATGGCGACTTGCATGACAGCTTTGGCTACAGCATTCCCCACGAGGTGATTAAGGGGATGCAGGGTCAAGCGGTGACCCTGGTCGTCGAACTGACCCAGAACGACAGCCAGCCGACCACCCTCTATCTGGACGAGATGGTCGTCTACAGCCAGGGCGAAACGCCGCGAGATCCAATCGCCGCCGCCATTCAGGCTGCGGCCACCGGTGCGGTCAATGATGTGGCCGCCCACAACGATGCCAACGAGCCCAACGGCACGAATACCACGGCGACGACGCTGGCCTGCAATCAGAGCAAGGCAGGCGTATTTGGCGACGTGCTCCCGACCGCCAACAAAGATTTTGATGTCTTCAAAATGGAGCGTGTCCCCGTGGGCGCGCTGATCGTTGACGTTGATGCGGCCACGCTCCAGCCTGCCTCCAGCGCCGATACGGCGCTCTATCTGTACGACGCCTCGTTCATCAAAATCGGTACGTTCGATGATGACGGTGCAACGCTCGATTCGTTGATGAACTACGACAACACCGTTGAGGGGGCGACCTACTACCTGGCGCTCTATAATTTCAACACAGATGGACCGAGCGCCTACTACACATTCAATGCCAAGTGTGGCCAGACTGAAGCGCCGCCCGCCGCTGCCCCAGTATTGGCTCCGCCGTCGCAGCCTTCCGGCGCCAACAAGTCATGGACCATGATCCTCTACATGAACGGCGAGGATCAAGGTTGTGTGACGTCCCAAAATCCTGCTGCCTGCTGGGACAAAGCGACCTACGAGAAGGCTGTCCAGGAGATCGAAAAGTTTATCGGCGCCAAACAGGGGATCATGAACGTGGTGGCGCTGATCGACGGGCCGAACTATCCGGGAACGGCCAATGATGTGACCCGCTATGTGGTGCAGCCCAACGGCGCCTACACCTTGAACATCAACAAGTGGAATCTGGACGAGATCAACATGGGCGATCCCAAAACGCTGGTTGACTTCGCCAACTGGACCATCGCCAACTACCCGGCCGACCACTACTACCTGTCCATTGATGACCATGGCGGCGGCATGGACGGCACCGGCTGGGATCATCATGGCGTCGGCGGCGCAATGATTGACGATCAGATCACGCCGTCGGAACTACGGTCGGCCATCAAGCAGATCTCCCGCGATGGTACGCGCAAGATTGACATCTTCGCTTTCGAGTCCTGCCTGATGGGTCTGTTCGAGAACGCCTACGATCTGAAGCCCTACGCCGACTACATTGCCATGTTCCAGACGATCAGTTGGACGGCGCTACAATACCCCGAGTACTTCAAAAATCTGACGGCAACCGATACCGTGGAGCAGGTCGCCAAACGCATTATCCAAACCTACCCAGTGTCGTCAACAGGCACCCCTTATACCTTCGGGCTGATCCAGACCGACAAGCTCGAAACCGTGAAAACGCGCTTGGATGCCTTTGCGACGGCGTTGATGGGCGCGGATTTGGCTACCCTGACCACGATTCGCAACGCAACCCAGGCCTTCCGCGGTAGCCCGCTACAAGGTGATGCAACGACGGACTGGCAGGGCAATCTGGATATGTGGGACTTTGCCCAGAGAGTGAAAGTTGCCGGCATTGCCGTCAACGAAGCGACTGCACTCCAGGCGGCCATCGATGCCGCTGTCATCGAGAAGAAGGCGGTGCTCAAGGGACGCACACCTGTGTGGGACTACAGCAACTACCATGGGCTGTCATTTGTCTATCCCAACGGCGCTTATAATTCACTCAGCACCTACTGTCAGAACTACTCGTTGAGCGACCACGGCCAAGGCGGCTGGTCCAAATTCCTGACGAACAAGGCCTTCGTCGGCTATGTTTGGACTTGCACCGGCGGCACTGCAGCCGTCCAGTCTGCCGCGCTGCAAGCGGCAGGCCTCCGTCTGCTGCACGCGCCGGTCTTCCTGGAGCCAAGACCGCAGGCGGATGAACAAGGGCCGTTCATCTATCTGCCGGTCATCACGAAGTAGGAGAACCATACCAACGTTCGTTGGATAGCGACTCGCTAACAACGAGATGTCCAATAGACCATCCTGCAGGCCGCCGGCTTCCAGGATGGTCTATTGCGTTCTGGGTGTGACCGATCCCTAGCCGAAGGGTTCATCCATGCCAAGCGCCAGGAATTCCCTAGTTCTAGCATTTTCTGTGGTAGGTGCACAAACCAGTGGAGGAAGTGGAGATGACGGAGGTTGTGAAGCCAGTTTTCGTGATAGACGAAGCGATTGAGTTGGTGTGCAGGCGAGATGGTGCGTTCTCGGATTTTGGCCCTGGGACAGAAGGGCATGAAATCATGCCAATGGTCAGCACTTGCTGCCTGCCAGCCTCGTTTGCGGCTTTGAGCTTGATGCGCCGAAAGCACACATCCGGCAGCTTGCCCGACGCAGGCAACGTATCGTGCAGACGATATCTCTTTGCTCAAGGAGTCACTGGGGGTTCAAACCCGGCCGGCAAGGGCGACCCATAGGCTCGCGCGGCGCCAAAGATCGCTGCGGGCAATTCGATTCTGTGCGCGTGCAACATCAGCCGCGGCGCCGACTCCGCGACGCCGTACAGCCTGTCGCCAAGCACCGGTGCGCCAAGAGAACTTAGATGCACGCGAAGTTGATGCTGCCGCCCCGTTTCCGGGAAGAGACGCACCCAGGTGAGCTCCGCCGTCGCCGCCAGCACGGCATAGCGGGTGAGCGCGCGCTGGCCGCCCTTTTCGGCGATTTCCATGCAATCGCGGCGGCGCTGGCTGGCGCGAAGAGGCGCGTCGATGACGCCGCTTGCCGCCAAACGGTTGGGCGCCGCGACGACCGCTCGATATTCCTTGACGACCAGCCTCGCCTGGAAGGCTTGGGCGAGCAGCGCGTTGATGGCCCCGCCGCGCGTCAACAGCATGACGCCCGATGTATCGCGGTCGAGGCGATGAAAAAGGGTGAGGGGGCCGAAACGCTCCTGGCCGAGTTGCAGCAGCGAAGGTCGATCCGACCCGCGCTTGGGTTCGGAAAGCAGGCCGGCCGGTTTGTCTACAGCAAGCAGATCGCCCTCATCGGCGATCAACCAGGCGGGGTCAAAGCGGTCGGGTTGGTCGGGCAACTGCTCTGGCGCGGCGAGCACCGCGATAGCGTCGCCGTGCTTGATCTCCCAGGAGGCCAGCCAGACGGTGCGCCCGTTGACCTGCACCTGACGACGGTTGATCAATTGTTGGATGGCCTGGCGCCCGCTTTCGGGATAGCGGGCGCGCAGGACGCGGTCGAGCCGTTGGGGACCGGCCTGGTTGCTGACGACAAAACGCTCGAACACGCTCGCTTACCTGGTCAATACGTCGGCCAGCGCAGTGCAGAGATAGTCCATGTTGCCTTCGGTCATGCCCGCCACGCTGATGCGGCCGGAACCGACGACGTAGACTGCGTGGCGCTCGCGCAACGCCTTGACCTGCTCTGGCGTCAGGCCGGAAAACGAGAACATCCCGCGCTGCCGGGCGATAAAAGAGAAGTCCTGATCGACGCCCTTTTCATGCAGCGTCTCGACAAAGAGATGGCGCATGGTGTTGATGCGGTCGCGCATCTCGCGCACTTCGGCTTCCCAGGTCGAGCGCAACGCCGAGTCGTTCAACACCGTGGCGACGATGGCTGCGCCGTGCGCCGGCGGGTTGGAATAGTTGGCGCGGATGACGCGCTTGATGTGGCTCAGCGCGGTGGCGGCCGCGTCCGATGTGGCGGCGACCAAGGTCAATGCGCCGACGCGCTCGCTGTACAGGCCAAAGTTCTTGGAGTAAGAGCTGGCGATCAACAGGTCTGGGCAGTGGCGTGTAAGCTCATTCAGCCCTGTTGCGTCTTCGTCCAGGCCGTCGGCGAACCCCTGGTAGGCGAAGTCCACAATGGGCAGCAGGCCGCGCGCCGCCACGACTTCAGCAATGGCGCGCCATTGTGTACGGTCGAGATCGACGCCGGTGGGGTTGTGGCAGCAGCCGTGCAACACGACCACATCGCCCGTCGGTGCAGCTTGCAGCGCGGCAAGCATAGCCGCGAAATCGACGCTGTTGCGCTGCTTGTCAAAGTACGGGTAGGTTGCGGTCTTGAGTCCCGCGGCCTGGAAAACGTTCGGGTGATTGGGCCAGGTGGGATCGCTGAGCCAGACGGTCTTGGCGTCTAAGGTTGAAGCGATAAAATCAGCGGCGACGCGCAGCGCGCCGGTGCCGCCTGGCGCCTGTGTCGTCACCGCCCGCCCCTCGCGCAGGATGGCATGGTCGGCGCCCAACAGCAACGTCAACGTCGCCGCGTCGAACTCAGCATTCCCTTCGATGGGAAGATAATTCTTGGTCTGCTCGACGCGCAACAGCATCTCTTCAGCGCGCTTGACCGACGCCAGCACCGGCGTGTGCCCTTGCGCGTCTTTGTAAACGCCCACGCCAAGATTAACTTTGCGGGGATTCGGATCTTTTTTGAACGTCTCAGTCAAGCCGAGGATCGGATCAGGGGGAGCAGCCACCAATGAATCAAACATAGCCAACCTCTTTGGATAAAAATTAATCAATCCGTCAATGCCTGTGCGCCACGTCGCGGCTGCTGACTCCACTCTGAGCCAGCTTTATAAATTTGGTATCATATCATGTGGTTGGCGCAACGGTGACATCGATCCGGTTTTGCAACGATGTTTCTCTGTGTTGCTTTATCCGCGCTGCGCTATCCGAAAAGTTTTATTCAGAAGGTTCTATTCAAAAAGTTCTATTCAACAAAGAGCGGCACAATCTGAAACTGTTCGACATCCACCAACCCCTGGTCGGTGAGTTTCAGTTTGGGAATCACCTCCAGCGCCATAAAGCTCATCGCCATGAAAGGATCGTGCAGCGGCGAGCCGAGCGCCTGCGCCGCCGCAATCAGCGCATCGTAGCCGCGGCGCACCTCGGCGATGGGACGATCGCTCATCAGGCCGGCCACGGGCAGCGGCAGCAGCGCCAGGAGTTCGCCGCCTTCCGCCACAGCCAACCCGCCGCCCATTTCCGCCACGGCGCGCGCGGCCGCCAGCATCGAAGCGTCATCCGCGCCGATGACAACGAGATTGTGGTGATCGTGAGCCACCGTGCCCGCCATGGCCCCGCGGCGCAGCCCAATCCCTTGGATGAAGCCAAGCCCACACGCGCCGCTGCCTTTGTGTCGCTCAATGACGGCCATCTTGAGCACATCCTGTGACGGATCGGCGACCGCATAGCCATCCTGCACCGTCGCCGCCAGAATGCGCTCCTCGGTGACCAGTTGGTTCGGCAGCGTGCCGATCACGCGCATCTGGCGCCTGGCAGCGGGGATGCGCAGATCGATTGACTTCCAAGCTACGTTGACGGCGCCGCCTAATGTAGACAGAATGGCGGCGGTTTTAGGCAGGGACATTTCCCGCATTACGCCGTTTTCGGCCACCAGCCGCCCGTTTGCAAAAACCAGGTGCGGGCGCAACTCCTCAAGGCGGTCGAACACGATCAAATCGGCGCGACGTCCGGGGGCAAGCGCGCCGCGGTCGTGCAGGCCAAACCACTCCGCGGTGTTGAGCGTGGCCATGCGCAGCGCCGTGACGGGCGCAACACCAAACCGAATCGCCTCGCGCACCATGTAATCGATCGTGCCCTGGTCGATCAGGTCGCTGGGGATGCGGTCGTCGGTGCAGAAGCAGATGCGCCGGCTGTTCTGCTCGGTGATCATCGGCAGCAACGTGTGCAAGTTGTGGGCGTTCGTCGCCTCGCGAATCAGGATGTACAGCCCGCGCGCCAGTTTTTCGCGCGCCTCGGCGACGGTCGTGCATTCATGTTCGCTGCCGATGCCGGCGGCCACATACGCATTGAGCGTCTTGCCGGAGAGCGCGGGCGCGTGCCCGTCGCGCGCGCGTCCTTCGAAGGCGGCAAGTTTGGCCAGCATCGCCGGGTCGCCGTTGACCACGCCGGGGAAGTTCATCACCTCCGCCAGCCCGTGAACGACGCCTTCCTCAAGCAGTTGTGCAAGATCGGTGGCGGCAAGTGTGGCGCCGTTGGTCTCCATGTGCGTCGCCGGCACGCAAGAGGAAGCCATCACCACCACGCTCAGCGGCAGGCCGATGCTGCTCTGCGCCATGAAGCGCACCCCGGCGACCCCGGCCACGTTGGCGATCTCGTGCGGGTCGGTGACGGCTGTCGTCACACCATGCGGCACGACTGCCTGGGCAAATTGGGCAGGGGTGCAAAGGCTACTCTCGATGTGCACGTGCGCATCGATCAAGCCGGGCGCAACGAAAGCGCCGCCCAAATCGATAGTTTCATGGGCGGCATAGCCCGCACCCACCCCGACGATCAGATCGCCTGCAAGCGCGATCTCCGCCTCTTCGATTTCGCCGGAGAAGACATTCACCACGCGCCCGCCGCGCAACACCAGATCAGCCGGACGATCGCCCCGCGCGACGGCTAGCAAAAGACTTTTATCCACAATGATGTCACCTTTCCAAGACTAATTGCAGGCGACAGTGACTGTCAGCAGTGACTGTCAGCAATGACTGTCGCCCAAGCGGCGACTGTTCGATTTTCTTGACGCCCTCGCTCCGCTACCCCATTTCTGAATACGCGCTGGGCAGGCGCGGCATACGCGCCAAGTAAAGCGCCCAGACCAGCCAGCAGATCGCCGCGCCCACCAGATGCCACGGGAAGGTCAGCAGCCAGGGCGACGGCAGCAACAGCAGACCCGCGCCAATTGCTACGCCCACCCAGGAGCGCGCAAGCGAGCTGTAGCGCAGTAAATCGACGCCGATCCAGACAATGGCGCTGCCGCCCACGCACGCGCCCGCGCCCATCATGCCTAGCGCCAGTGCATCCACCAGCGGCAGCAATTCGTTGACAGACGGTACTCCCAAGATAGCAGGCAGGCCGGCCATCCACACGGTGATGCCGCCAATAGCCAGCGTGGTCCCGATCACCAACAGCCCGCATTGCAGCATCGACGCCATGCGGCGTGACGGCAGATACGTCCACAACAGCGAAACGACGAGCCACAGCCAACCGAAGATCATCGCCAGCCACAGCCACAGGCCAAGTTTCCACAGCACGGCGTTTTCCAGCAGCCATACCTGACGCGGGAAGGAGACCCCGACAATACGCAGGCCGGGCGCCATGACCAACAGCGCATACAACAAGGCGGCAAGGAGCGTGAAAGCAGAAAAGCGTGCGGCAATTGGTGTCTTCATCAGCCTAGTCTACACAAAAAGACGCATTTTTCCGAAAAAACGGTAGAAAAATCGCAAAACTGCAAATTTAGGGGGTTGAACTTATTTCAAAATGCATTACAATATGCAGAAGGAATAACAACGCGCATGGCAAATCATATTGCTATGCTTGCACGGCGTCAGCACGTTTCTTGTGCTATTGCCGGAAAGGAATACCGCTTCGATGCGGATCACTTTTTTTGGTGCGGCAAGGGAAGTGACCGGCTCGATGCATCTGATAGAGGTCAACAACCGGCGCATTTTGCTGGACTGTGGCCTATTTCAGGGGCGGCGCGCCGAGACTTACGAACGCAACCTCAATTTTCCATTTGATCCAGCCACGCTTGACGCCGTGGTGCTTAGCCACGCGCATATCGACCACAGCGGCAACCTGCCCAACCTTTGCAAAAATGGTTTTCGCGGCAACATCTGGTGCACATCAGCCACGCGCAACCTGTGCACGTACATGTTGATGGACAGCGGCCACATTCAGGAACAGGATGTAGCCTATCTCAACAAGCGACGCCAGCGTCAGGGTGAACCGCCCGTCGAACCAATCTACACGCAGGCCGACGCACGACTTTCCCTGGAGCAATTCGTCGGCATCAGCTTTCACCGGCCGATCCTTGTGGCCGACGGCGTCGAGGCAACGTTCATTCCAGCGGGACACATCCTCGGCGCGGCCTCGGTGCAGCTTGACATCCGTGAGGCGCAGACGGACAAGCAATGGCGCCTGGTCTTCAGCGGGGATATTGGCCGTCCTGGCAGCCCGATTCTGCAATCGCCTGAACACTTCGATGCAGCCGATATCCTCATCATGGAAAGCACCTACGGCGATCGCCTGCACGATACGTATGAAAGCGCGCGCAAGAGATTGCGCGATGTGGTGATCGGCACGGCGCGTCGGCGCGGCAAGGTGATTATTCCAGCCTTTGCCGTTGGGCGTACGCAGGAGTTGGTCTATGCCTTGAATCAGTTGGATGCCAACGGCGACATTCCGGCGACGCGTGTCTTCGTGGACAGCCCCTTAGCGGTCAATGCCACCGATGTTTTTCGGATGCATCCAGAGGCATGGAACGAAGAAGTGCAACAGTTTCTCGTAGACGGCAACCGACGCAGCCCCTTTGATTACTCACAGATCGAATATGTGCGTGAAGTCAGACGCAGCAAACAACTGAACCATCTGAGCGACCCGGCCATTATCATCAGTGCGAGCGGCATGGCCGAAAGTGGACGTATTTTACACCATCTGAAGAATAACATCGAAGATGCGCGCAACACGATTTTGCTCGTCAGTTTCCAAGCCGAACAGACCTTGGGGCGAAAACTCAAGGACGGTGAGAAACGTGTGCGGATTTTTGGAGACATGTACGATGTGCGTGCACCCGTCGAAACCATCGACGGGTACAGCGCCCACGCCGATCAGCGCGAGTTGCGGGAATGGGCCGGCAGCCTCGACCAAAAACGCTTACAACAACTATTTCTAGTGCATGGAGAACCTCAGGCAGCAGACATGCTGCTGGAATTACTGCGCAGCGATGGCTTTGCGCGCGTCAGCGCACCGGAGCGTGGCTTCAGCGTGGAATTCTAAGTGTAGAGTTCTGAGCGTGAAATATGATTTTTGTGTGAAGTTCAACGATTGTCCGGCACAGCATCTGTACTGTGAACTGGCCCTTCCGTGAAGTGCAGCGCCGGCAAACGTTTGAATATAATCCTGTCCCGAACAACAGGTCATCTCGTTTGTAGTTAAGGAAAGGAGTCGTCATTATGAAGTTCTTACCGGCATCGTTGCGTCCTTTACGGCGCGCCCTGCTGGCCTTCATGCTGGTGTTGACTTTGCTTGGCGCGTTGTTCCCAGGTGCGGCGTCGGCAGCGCCCCCTGAGTCCGCCGCGCCTACAGCACAGTCAGGGCAATGGGGATGTGCAAACGTCCATACCGTGCGCTTTGGAGAAACGCTCTCCAGCATCGCGGCGTGGTACGGCACTACCGTGCAAGCCATCATGCAGGCCAATGGTCTCTGGAACCCGAACCATATTTTTGCAGGGCAAAGACTATGCATTCCCTCCTGGTGTCCGCCAGACCCAGGGCCGGGTTGCGCCTGTCGCGCCACCCATATCGTCCGGCATGGCGAGACCCTGAGTGGCATTGCCCGTTGGTACGGCGTCAACCTTCAGACGCTGGCCTCATGCAATGGCATCTGGAACTGGAACCACATCGTGGCCGGCGCCCGGTTATGCATTCCGGGTGGTTGGAATCCACCGCCACCACCGCCACCACCACCACCGCCTCCACCGCCTCCTCCACCGCCTCCTCCACCGCCTCCTCCGCCTGTGCAAGGCGTGTGGATCGGGGAGTATTACGCCAATCGCGACTTCGCGCCCCCGCCGGCGTTCGTGCGGCAGGACAACGCGATTGCGTTCGACTGGGGTACGTGGGGCCCTGGCGGCGGGATGCCTGGCTCCAACTTCAGTGTAAAGTGGAATCAGACCGCCTGGTTGAATGCCGGCACCTATCGCTTCTTTGCTACGGTGGATGACGGTGTGCGTATCTTTGTAGACGACCGGCTTGTGGTGGACGCCTGGCGCGTCGGGCCGGCGCTGAGTGTTTTCAACGATATCAGCTTGGGCACAGGATGGCACACCATCCGCGTCGAATATTTCCAGGAGGGTGGAGTAGCGGTGATCTATGTGAAGTATGCGAGATTGTAGAAGCGAATCCGGGAGGTGGGTCGTTGGGCAACACTCCGCACACCGGATGCCAAGCTGCAAGCCAGCGTTTCGTCATGGGCGATGATAGAATACAGCGGCTTGTGTAAATTGAACGAAACTTCCGAATCGGATGGCCTGCAGGCCATCCGATTTCTTTTGGTGATGAGTGAGGCGTAATGTGTAAAGGGACTTATGACCTGATGGAGCCATGTCCTGCTGAGAGCGTTACGCCGCGCGGAGAGGGTTGCGCAGGGCATAAAGGGTGGCGACGCCTGATTCGAAGTTGATCGCTTCAACGTACTCAAGGATGGAATCGATCAGGTTTTCACGCGGCGCCGTGGTTGCATCCATACGCGTCACCTCAACCAGCACGCTCATGTATTCTTCGAGCAGGCTGCGCTGCCCTGCAAAACGCAGCGCTTTGCGCAAGAACCTATCACGGGTTGCTGCGTTCTGCCCAACATCCGCTAGGCGCGCCAGCCCGAGCAGCGCCTGAACATAGGTGTAGGGATAGATGTTGGCGCTGTCGGCCTGCACCGCCTCCAACAGACGACGCGCTTGCTCGAGATCGCCGCGCGCCAACGCCACCAACCCCAGGCCAATCTCCGCGCTGTTGCGGTAGTTGTGAAAGAACACACGGTCGCCCAACATATCAGCGACGCGGCGGAAGCGCCGTTCAGCCTCATCAAGCCGCCCGGCGTGCAACGATAAAAAGCCGCTGGAAATACGCGGCAACATGCTGCCCAATTCACCGGCCGCACCGGCGACAGCGCGGTTGATGGCAATGCTTTCTTCGTTAAGCGCCTGACTCTGCTCCATATCCCCCAACACGCGCGCTGTCATGGCCAATTGATGATAGGCCGCGCTGGCAATCGAGGGCTGGTTTGTCTCCGTTGCCAGGTCGACGACCGCTTCGAGGATATGCGTCGCCTCCCCCATCTGCCCTTGCACCAAGAGCACCCATCCATATTCAAAAAGCGGCACCACCGCGTGCACCGGCTCCAGGATGTGTAAAATGTCGGCTTCGGGGTCAGCGACGGGCGGCGGAGCTGGCTGATAAAGCGCCCATTGACCGTCGTCATCCTCTCGATCCGGACTGTAAATGCGCCGCCGGCGTTCGAGCAAGTCAACTAGCACGCGCGACGCCAGCGCGTCGCCGTCGCCCGGCATCATCGCGCGGAGAAATTCATCAAGCACTTCGTTGCTTTCGGCCTGTTGTCCCAGCAGGCCGAGCACGGTCGTCAAGCGGCTGTAGGTCGCCAGGATCAACGCTCGATCGCCGTACGTGCGCGCCCAACTTTGCAACCGTCGATAGGTGCTTGCCACGCCTTCGGGGTCGAACAGGCTCTCATACGCAAGGCCACGCCCCTGCAGCGTCCGGCGTGTGAGGTCCGGCGGAGCATCCGGTAAGGCATCGAGCATTTCCAACGTGCGGTCGAATGTATCGACTGCCTGGCGGAAACCATAGCCCTGCAAGAGCTTCTCGCCTGCTTGCACGCCATATTGCGCGGCAAGCAAGCCGTGACCGGCGCCCGCGTGTGCATAATGGAAAGAGATTTCACCCGGATTGACCCCACTCTGCCCTAAATCCACCAGTGCTTCGGCAACTGCCAGATGCAAACGACGGCGTTGCAGCAGGCTGAGGTTCTCATAAACAGTTTGGCGCACCAGGTGATGGGCGAAATCGAGCCGTTCGTCGGGACGCTCGATGAGGAATTTACGGTTTAACAGCGCTTCCAGCCCGCCCAGCGGATCGAGCGACACAGCGCATTCCAACAGTTCCAGGCTGAAATCGCGCCCAATGACGGCGCACAGGTTGAGCACGGCGCGCGCATCGATCGGCAAGCGGTCGATGCGTTCCATGATGATCTCCTGGATGCGCTGGCTACGCAAGGTGGGCGCAAAGCGAAAGCCGTCAAGTGACGAGGTTTCGAACAAAGCGGCCAGCGCGTCGCCATCCGGCGCCAACGCCAGACGTTCATCGAAGTTGTGGAGCGCTTCGGTCACAAACAGAGCGTTGCCCTGCGTGGTTTCAAACAGCAGGTCTCCCAGCCGGCTCGTCTCTTCAGGCGCAAGCGGTTTGTCGTGTGCGCGCTGCTCTTGCAAATGTTGCTCGACGAGTTCCTGTACATGCTGGCGTGCAAAACGCGGCACCGACAACTGTGCGTTGCGCTGAATGCGATTCAACGTGTGTGTAAAGGTCACCAACGCGCTGTTTTCCGCCAGATCTTCCCCGCGGTAAGCCATCAGCAGAAAGGCCGGCAGATTGGGCAGACGCTGCACCAGGCGATTCAGCACCGCCAGCGTATCCGGGTCAGCCCATTGTAAGTCATCCACAAAGAGCACCAGCGGGCGCATTTGGGCCAGCATGACGACAGCGGTCACGATGCTGTCGATCAGTCGTTGGCGGTTCTCTTCGGCGTTTGACGCATTTTCTGTGGGAGCCTGCAAGGGATCGCGCAGGCGATCTTGCAGGCTGGGGATAAGCTGCGCCAGCGCGCCCAACGTGGCGGCTGGCAGCGCCTGCAGATTGGCCTCCGGCAAGCCGTAGAAATAGCGCCCCAAGGCATCGGCAAGCGGGGCGAAAGGGAGATCGCGTTCGAGCGCCTGGCAGGTGGCGCTGATCACAGTGGCTTCCCGCTCGGCTGCTTCGTGGAGCAGTTGATAGGCAAGTCGCGTTTTCCCAACGCCGGCTTCGCCTTGCAGCGCCAGCCACTCGCCGCGTCCATGCAGCGCATTTTGCAGGCGATCTTGCAAAGAGGCCATCTCTTGCATCCGTCCGACAAAGAGCGACGGGTACCCTGGATCGAGCACAGTGAGCAATGTGCGCTGAGGCAGCTCGACCGGCTGTCCACCCACCGGCTCCATCATTGGCGGCGTTATGGCGGCAGGCAAGGGCGCGAGTACGAGCGGCGTGTTGCTCACAGGGCGCGGTTCGACCTCGCCGTTGAGGATGCGCTGGTGCAATGCTTGGGTCAAGGGGCTGGGATCGGCCCCCAGTTCCTCGGAGAGAATGGTGCGGCAACGTTCGTAGGTGAGCAGAGCGCCAGCGCTGTCGCCAGATTCGGCTTGAAAGCGCATCAACGATTGATAGGCGTTTTCGCGCACTTCATCGCGTGCCAACATGCGGCGGCACGCGGTGATGGCATCGGCATAGTGACCCGATTCAGCGTAGATGTCGGCCACCATGAGCAAGGCGTTGAAAAAGCGTTCGCGCAGCCGCTCGCGCTCCGCCTGCAGCCAATCGGCGTACGGGTCGCTGATCAGATAGTCGTCCGCATAGAGGCCAATGGCTTTTGTCAGCAGTTGCAGGCGCAGCGCAGAGTCGGCGGTGTTGTGGGCGCGATTATAGAGATGGTCGTACTCCTCAACATCCAGCCAGATTTCGGGCGCTAAATGGAAAGCATACCCTGGCGCCTGGGTGACGATGTAGCGCGACGGCGCGCGGTTTGGCCGGTCGGGTTCGAGCACATTGCGCAAGGCATTGATGGCGCTGCGCAGCGTGGTCGCCGCGGCGTGCGGCGTGCTGTTCGGCCACAAGATATCAATGAGCAGATCCGTCGAAACGGGACGCGGGCGCTCCGTGATCAATATCTTGAGCAGTTGCCGCGCCTGACGCGTGTGCCAATCACTTTCGGTGACAGCCAGTTCATCGCGTTTGACCTGAAGGGTGCCAAATGTGAGGATCTGGATGCGTGATTTTGCCGGATCGGGTCGTTGACGGTCGGAATGTCCGAACTGATGCATAGTGTGTTTGGCAGGGAAATTGATGCGGCCCCGCTACAGGTCGCAGCGCATTAGGTTTATTTGATTGTACTCTACGTCGATCAAAGCGGCAAGACAATCATGATTCAAGGGGTATATCCCGGAATAGGCGAAAGCAGCGCTTCCTGGCTAAAATGGTAATGTCGTAAGCGCATGAGACTGAGACTTACAAAAACCATTGGGCATTACGCAAGTAAGCGAGGGATAGACGAAAAAATGCGACAAACCAGATGGGCGCTTGTGTTTCTGGCCGTGCTTGGGCTGGCAGCGTTGGCGCCAGCGGCGCAAGGGTGGACATTCCCTGCCTCATTGGTGCAGGACGTTGCAACTGTCGAGGGTGCAGTGCGCAGTTTTGGCGCGCTTGATGCGAAACGCGCTTGGGTATTGAGCAGCCAGGCTCTGCTTTTCACCGACGACGGCGGCGCAACGTGGCGAGAGGCAACGCCGCCCGGCGCCCGCCTCCACGATCCTGCAACCGTGTTCTTCCTCGACCGTGACGCCGGCTGGCTGGCCGAAATGGCGCCGGAGACGCCGGGTGTTGTCGTGGTCGCCGCGACGACCGATGGCGGCCGCACCTGGCAGCGCCGCGATCACCAACTGTTTGCGGCGCACAACCCGGCAGGCCAGGCCGGCGCGCTCACCATGCACTGGCTGGATCGCGGCGCCGGATGGCTCGTTGTGCGTCAGAAGACGAGCAGCAACTTCAAGCAAGGGACGCTGTTTGGCACGCAAGATGGCGGGGCAAGCTGGCAGCAACTTAGTCTGCCAGGCGGCGCACCGGTCTTTTTTATCTCCGCAACCACCGGCTGGAGCGCAGGAGGGACGAACGGAGATGCGTGGTTTCGCACCGATGACGGCGGCGTCACCTGGACAACCGAGGCACTGCCTGATGAGGGGACGGCGGGTCGAGGGCAACGTCGTCACTATCTTCCCCATTTCACGGTGGACGGACAGCACGGCGTGGTGGTGGTGACCACTGCCACGCCTGCTGGACAACGCGTGCGCTGGTACGCCACCCACGACCGCGGCGCGCATTGGGAAGCGGTCGGCGATGGAGCCGCGGCATTGTCAGATAAACAGCCTCTGGCGCGGTCGGATGCTGCTGCATGGCTGATGGCAAGCACGGGCCAGCCACTGCGGCAGCCGGCTGTAGCCGCCCCCTTTTTCGCCAACCCCGTCGTCGCCACGGCTGGAATCGCCACACCTGCGGCTGGCGAGGAATCGGCGTCGTTG
>Ga0073899_10000097_pt1 | contig 75611 bp, 69 predicted proteins | sample KloWWTmetaKNB5Ph_FD_88975 | JGI IMG/M metagenome (GOLD analysis project Ga0073899, IMG submission 88975) | Active sludge microbial communities from Klosterneuburg, Austria, studying microevolution and ecology of nitrifiers - Klosterneuburg... | ecosystem: Engineered > WWTP > Aerobic digester >... | reverse complement strand
TTCCTGGCCAACCTCAACGACCTCAGAGGCGTGCTCGATGTGCTTCCACGAGAGCTCCGAGACGTGCACGAGGCCGTCGACGCCACCGAGGTCGACGAACGCACCGAAGTTGACGATCGACGAGACAACACCCTTGCGAACCTGGCCCTTGTGGAGGTTGTTCAGGAACGTGGTGCGCGACTCCGACTGCGTCTGCTCGAGCAGCGCGCGGCGGCTGAGGACCACGTTGTTGCGGTTCTTGTCGAGCTCGAGGATCTTGGCCTCGATCTCCTGGCCGAGGTACGGCGTGAGGTCGCGGACGCGGCGCAGCTCGATGAGCGACGCGGGGAGGAAGCCCCGGAGTCCGATGTCGACGATGAGGCCACCCTTGACAACCTCGATGACCTGACCGGTGACGACACCGTCGGTCTCCTTGATCTTCTCCACGTCGCCCCACGCGCGCTCGTACTGCGCACGCTTCTTCGACAGGATGAGACGACCCTCCTTGTCCTCCTTCTGGAGAACGAGCGCCTCGACGAGGTCACCGACGGCGACGACCTCATTGGGGTCCACGTCGTGCTTGATGGAGAGTTCACGCGAGGGGATGACACCCTCGGTCTTGAAGCCGACATCGAGGAGCACCTCGTCGCGGTCGACCTTCACAACGGTGCCCTCGATGAGGTCTCCGTCGTTGAAGGACTTGATGGTCAGTTCGACCGCGGCCAGAAAGTCTTCGGCAGATCCGATGTCGTTGATCGCGACCTGCTTGGGTGCCGTGGCGGTCGTTTCGCTAGTCATGTAGTGGGTTGTCCTTGTTGGGTTGGTGTCGGGCTCAGGGCGTGCGCGGCATCCGATTCGTGGATACCGCTGCCATGCTTGGGCTGCCCGCCGGTGTTGACCGACGATCGCGCCTGTTGCCCTGAGCAGAGCGGATGTGTAAAGCCAGTATCGCGCGCGTGCATGCAGAAGCACCACACGTGTGACAGTCAACGATAACATCGCACGCGCACGCAATGCGACCCCGCACCGGGGTATGACGCGGGCGCAAAAGGGTTCACTATGAGTGCATGGAACCCGCAGCGACCGGACCTGCGCCACGCTGCGATGCGCAGCCGCACGCGGGAGCGAGCCAGCCGCGCGAGCAATGGACGGGCCAGATCGGCTTCATCCTCTTGGCCATCGGCTCGGCGGTGGGACTCGGCAACATCTGGCGCTTCCCCGGAGTCGCATACGAAAACGGCGGCGGCGCATTCCTGATCCCCTACCTGATCGCGCTCGTCACGGCGGGCATTCCGATCCTGTTTCTCGACTACGCGATCGGCCACCGTTTCCGGGGCGCAGCACCCACGGCCTTCCGCCGACTCGGCGGCGGCCGCTTGCGGCGGTGGATGGAGGGCCTCGGCTGGTTCCAGGTGGCGATCGCGTTCGTGATCGCGCTGTACTACACCGCGGTGGTGGCGTGGGCGATGAGCTACTTCGTCTTCTCGTTCGACCTGCGCTGGGGCGATGACCCAGCCGCATTCTTCACCGGCGACTTCCTGCAGGTGGGCGAGCCCGGCCTGAGCCTGGAGTTCGTGCCGGGCGTGCTGCTCCCCCTCGCGATGGTGTGGGGCGCCGCGATCGTCGTGTTGGCGCTGGGCGTCGCGCGAGGCCTGCAGCGCGTCAATGTGATCTTCCTCCCCCTGCTGGTCGTCGCATTCGCGATCCTGGTGGTCCGCGCGCTGTTTCTCGAGGGCGCTGCCGACGGCCTGAACGCGCTGTTCACCCCGAACTGGGCGGCCCTGCTCGATCCCAGCGTGTGGATCGCGGCCTACAGCCAGATCTTCTTCTCACTCTCCATCGCATTTGGCATCATGATCACCTACGCCTCGTATCGCAAGCGGCGGGCGAACCTCACCGGCCCAGGGCTCGTGGTGGCATTCGCCAACTCCTCCTTCGAGCTGCTCGCCGGCATCGGCGTGTTCGCCACCCTGGGATTCTTCGCGTTCCAACAAGGTGTCGACATCGCGCAGCTCGACGGCATCAGCGGACCGACCCTCTCGTTCATCACGTTCCCCGCGATCGTGTCGCAGATGCCCGGCGGCCCGGTGTTCGGCGCACTGTTTTTCGGCTCCCTCGTCATGGCGGGGTTCACCTCGCTGGTGTCTGTGCTGCAGGTGGTCTCGGCCGCGTTCCAGGAGAAGTTCGGATTCACGCGCAGTCAGGCCGCGCTGCGCATCGGCGGGGTGTCGGCGGCGCTGTCCATCCTGCTCTTCTCCACCACCACGGGCCTGCTCGCGCTCGACACCGCCGACCAATGGGCGAACAACATTGGCATCGTGGCGTCGGCCGTGCTCATGACGATCCTCGTCGTCTGGGTGCTCGGGAAGGCGCCCGAGCTGCGTGCGCACCTGAACGCGGTCTCCACCTTCAAGGTCGGCCGGGTCTGGGTGCTCGGTGTGGGCGTGCTGGCGCCACTCGTGCTGGGATTCATGCTCGTGCAGCGAATCATCACGCTGATCGCCGATGGATACGCCGAGTTGCCCTCGTGGTACCTGCTCGCGTTCGGCTGGGGCACGATTCTTGCCATGTTGCTCGGCGCGCTGGTGCTCACCGCGCTGCGCTGGAAGCGCGATCCCGATGACTTCACGGCCTGGCCGCCGTACGCCACCGGGCGAGTGCAATCGGCGAAGACGAACGGGGAGGCGAAGCGATGACCCCCATCGCACTGGTCGCACTCGTGCTTGCACTTACCCTGGTGTGGGGAGGGCTGATCGCCAGCGCGATCGCGCTCCGCATCCGCCCCGAGCTTGCCGCGTACCCGCCGGGCGGTGAAGACAGACCAGGAGAAGACCTCGAATGACCAGCCCCCGCACCACAGCCCTCGCCTTTGCGCTCGACCTCGTGCTGGTCATCGCCTTCGCCGCGCTCGGGCGCGCGAGCCATCAAGAAGCGGTGCTCGGCGCCGGAGGGCTCGGCCTGGTCGAGACTGCCTGGCCGTTCGCCGTGGCGCTCGCCGTCGCGTGGCTGGTGACGCTCGCATTCCGCAAGCCGCTGGCCCCCGTGCGCACCGGCCTTCCCGTCTGGGTGATCACGGTCGCCGGGGGGATGTTGCTGCGCGCCGTCAGCGGCCAGGGCACCGCGATCGCCTTCATCATCGTCGCGAGCGTCACCCTGCTGCTGTTCCTCGTCGGGTGGCGCGTGATCGCCACCCTGATCGCGCGTGCCCGCGCAGCCTCGCGAGCGCGCGCGGCATAACGCCGTGGCGTGACCGGCGGTTGCCAACCCGCTCACGAACCCGCCCGCCCCTCTGGCCGAGAGACGCACATCGAGGGGTTGACTCGCCGTCGCCTCTATGGTTAGTTACTTGAGTAAGTAACCAAAGAACGAGGTGCACGTGATCGAAGAAGGCAGAGCGCTATTTCTGCAGATCGCAGAGCGCATCGAGGACTCGATCATCGATGGCAGCCTCGCCGAACAGGCCCAGGCTCCCTCGACGAACGAGCTCGCCGTTTTCTACCGGATCAACCCCGCGACCGCCGCGAAGGGCATCAACCTGCTCGTCGAGAAGGGCGTGCTGCACAAGCGTCGCGGCATCGGCATGTTCGTCGCGCCCGGAGCGCGCGCGATCCTGCTCGATGAACGGCGCACGGCCTTCGCCGAGCGTTTCATCGACCCGCTGCTGAACGAGGCGCGCACCCTGGGGCTCGGCCCCGAAGCGCTGCGCGCGCTCGTGACCGAGCGTTTCCAACGCACGGCCACAGACAACCCCGAAAGGAACCTCCCATGACCGACGTGATCGAGGTGAACAGCCTCAGCAAGCGCTTCCGCGACATCCGAGCGGTCGATGACGTGAGCTTCACCATCGAGAAGGACAGCATCACCGGGCTGCTCGGGCGCAACGGCGCCGGCAAGACCACGCTGATGTCGATCCTCACCGCGCAAGGCTTCGCGTCGAGCGGCGACGTGCGCATCTTCGGCGAGCACCCCTACGAGAATGCCCGCGTGCTCTCGCGCATGTGCTTCGTGCGCGAGAGCCAGAAGTACCCGGACGATGCGACCGCGACCCATGCCTTCGGCACGGCACGCCTGTTCTTCCCGAATTGGAACGAGCCCCTGGCGCAATCCCTCATCCACGCGTTCCAGCTGCCGACCAAGACCCGCATCAAGAAGCTCTCGCGCGGCCAGCTCTCGGCTGTCGGCGTGATCATCGGCCTCGCCGCCCGCGCCGAGATCACCTTCTTCGACGAGCCGTACCTCGGGCTGGACGCCGTGGCGCGTCAGATCTTCTACGACCGGCTGATCGAGGACTACGCGGAACACCCGCGCACGGTGATTCTCTCGAGTCACCTGATCGACGAAGTATCCAATCTCATCGAACGCGTGCTCGTCATCGACAACGGAAAGATCATCATGCACGAAGACACGGACGCCCTGCGCGACCGGGCCGCGACCATCGTCGGCGACAGCGCCGCGGTCGAGGCGTTCGTCGGCGGCCGCGAGGTCATCCACCGCGAAAGCCTCGGACGCGTGGCATCCGTGACCGTCCTCGGCGCCCTCTCCCCGACCGAGCGCCAGCAGCTGGCCGCCGCCGGGCTCGACACCGCGCCGGTCTCGCTCCAGCAGCTGATCGTGCGCCTCACCCAGCACGCCGCGGAACGCTCCGCGACATCCAGCGACGGAGTACTCCGATGAGCCGCACCCTGAACGTCGTCCGTATGCAGCTGATCAACCGGCAGACCTTCGTGTGGGTGCCCCTGATCATCCTGGGCGGCTCGCTCGTGATCACGCTGGCGATCTACGCCATCCTCCAGGGTTCCGGCGTCACCGAGCCGAAGTTCGGCGGCGGTGCCCAGGCGCCGCTATGGTACTTCCTCGCCGTCGGCATCCAGGCGCTCACGTTGAGCTTCCCGTTCTCCCAGGCCATGAGCGTCACGCGCCGCGAGTTCTACCTCGGCACCCTGCTGACCGCGGCCCTCACCTCGGCGATTCTGGCCGTCGTCTTCGTCCTCGGCGGGCTGCTCGAGCAGGCCACCGGCGGGTGGGGCATGAACGGCTACTTCTTCCACCTCGATTGGGTCTGGCAGGCCGGCCCCGCGGCGGCCGCGCTGTTTTTCTTCGTGCTGGCGATGCTGTTCTTCGTCACCGGCTTCGGGTGTGCGCTCATCTACCGCCGCTTCGGCTCGCTCGGCCTCACGGTGCTCCTGGTGGGCCTCGGCGCGCTCCTGGTCGGCGCGCTCTGGCTCATCGCGCAGGCCAACGCCTGGGCGGCGGTGTTCATCTGGTTCGCGCAGCAGGGCTCGGTCAGCCTGTCGCTGTGGATGCTCGCACTCGCGGCCCTCGTCGGCGTGCTGGCCTATCTCGGGCTCCGGCGCGCGACGCCGTAGTGGGCGGCCGGTCACGCGTGAGCGCCGCGATCATCCACCCAAGCGCGTTGTTGGCTACGGTGGCCTGATGAAAGCCGTGCAGATCGTCTGTCTTGATGGGCCCGAAGCGATCGAGATCCGCGACGTCGACGCGCCCGCGCCCGGCGCAGATCAGGCGCTGATCCGGGTGCGGGCAGCCGGGGTCGCGTTCTCGGATGTGCTGCGCACACGGGGCCGGTACCAGCACAAGCCCGCCCTGCCGTTCACGCCCGGCTCAGAGATCGCGGGAGAGATCGTCTCGGCCCCACACGGCTCGGGCTTCGCGCCCGGCGAGCGGGTGATCGCGCGCGCGGGCCTCGGCGGGTACGCGGAGTACGCCGTCGCGCCGCTCGAGAAGATCTGGCGGTTGCCGGATGCCGTCTCGTACGAGACGGGCGCGGCGTTCTTCGCCAACTTCGGCACGGCGCACTTCGCGCTCGTGGAGCGCGGCCAGCTCGCCCAGGGGGAACGCGTGCTCGTGCACGGCGCGGGCGGGGGCATCGGCTCAGCCGCAATTCAGATCGCGAAGACGTTCGGCGCGGGCGCGGTGATCGCCGTCGTCTCCACGCCCGAGAAGGGCGACGCGGCGCTCGCCGCAGGCGCCGATGAGTTCGTGCTCGCCGAAGGATTCCGCGACGCCGTGCTCGCGCGCGGCAAGGTCGACATCGTGGTCGACACCGTCGGCGGCGAGCGATTTCACGAGTCGCTGCACTGCTTGCGCGGCGACGGGCGCCTGCTCGTGGTCGGTTTCGCCTCCGGCGAGATCCCCAGCGTGAAGGTCAATCACCTGCTGCTGCACAACATCTCGGTCGTCGGCGTGGGCTGGGGTTCGTACGAGGGCCCCCGGGCCGGCCACACCGCCACGCAATGGGAGGCGCTGCTCCCCCACCTCGAGAACGGCACCCTGCGGCCGCAGGTCGGTGCGGTGTTCGCCCTCGAAGACGCCGCGGCCGCGCTCCAGCACGTCGAGCAGCGTCGCGCCGTCGGCAAGGTGCTCCTGCGGCCCTGAGCGGCCGCCGCGCGAAGGGCGCGCGGCTCAGTCCGCCTCGACCGTCCCGTCGAGGTACCACCAACGCCCGCTCTGCCGTACGAAGCGGCTGCGCTCGCGCTGCACCTGCACGCCACCGACCCCCGGCATCCGATACGAGGCCGCGAACTCGACGAAGCCGCGCGTGCTTCCCGGCTCCCCACCTTCGACCGCGAGAATCTCCAGCCCCACCCACCGGGTGTCGGCATCGGGCTCGACGCGCTCGGGCCGCGTGCCGGGATGCCACGTCTCAAACAGGTAGGCGCCATCGCGTAGGACGAAGGCGGTGTATCGCGAGCGCATCAGCCGCTCGGGGCTCGGGGCCACCTCGCCGGCCAGAAGCGGTCCGCAGCAGGCCCCGAACGCACCGCCGCCCCCGCAAGGGCACGGTGCCGCATGGGTCACGGTGGCCGCCGGGCTCGAGCCCGCGGTCATCGGCGCGCCCGCGACGGCGCGCTGGCGCACGCGACGCATTCCTGTGCGGCGGGGCGCACGCGGAGCCGTTCCAGCGGGATCGCGCTCCCGCATCCCGTGCACACGCCGTATGTTCCGTCGCCGAGCCGGGCGAGGGCTGCGTCAAGCTCGGCAAGCTCGCGCTGCACGCCCTCGAGCAGGCCCTCGGCCCGTGACCACTCGGCCGACATCGTGCCGCCTTCCGGATCATGCTCGTCATCGGCGGGCGTGTCCGCGCGCGCCTCGCGGATCGCATCGAGCAGGCGCTCGGACGCGCCGACACCGGCGAGCAGCTCGTCACGCTGCGCCTGCAGGAGCACGCGGAACTCGTGGCGGGTTGTGGCATCCATACGCCTTATTCTCTGCTGTTTTCGGTGCGCACGCGCCGCGCTCAGTCTGCGGGCGCGCACGCAGCGCACGGCAGCATGCCGCGGCCGGCACCCGCCAGCTGCAGCCGGAGGGCATGGACGCGCGTGGCCGCCTCGTCGAGCCGAGCCTGCGGGATGCTTCCCGACTCGACCGCGGCGACGACGCCGTCGATGATCGCGGCCGCGGTCTCGGGGGTGCTGAACATCACGCCCAGCAGGAGGTCGTTGCCCGCGGCGAGGGCGGCGACGGCATTGGCCACGGGGTCGCGATAGCCGGGGTGCCCGGAGGCCTGCAGCATCCCGAGATCGTCGGTGACCGTGACGCCGGTGAACCCGAGTTCTTCGCGCAGGATGCGGTGCCATTCGGGCGAGAGCGACGCGGGGGCCGGGTCGACCGCGGTGAAGGCGAGGTGCCCGAACATGACGATCGGCGCGCCCGCGGCGATGCCGGCGACAAACGGCGGCGCGTCCACCGCGCGCCACTGCGCGGAGGGCAGATCCGTTGTGGGGATGCTCGTGTGCGAGTCGCCCGCCGCGGCGCCGTGACCCGGGAAGTGCTTGAGCGTGCTGAGCGCCTGCGTGCCCTCGCCGGTGACGGCCGCCGCGACGCGGTCTGCCGCCTGCTCGGGTGGCCAGCCGAACGAGCGACGCCAGATGAAGTGCCCGGCATCGGGCGTGACATCGGCGATGATGCCGAAGTTCACGCCGATGCCGGCGCGCTGCACGAGCGCGCCGCGGCCCGCGAACGCCCGTTCCACGTCGGCCGTGGGCTGTGTCTTCAGGGTCAGCGAGGAGGCGAAGCGATCCCAGGGGGGGCGGGCGACATCGCCTCCCTCTTCGTCGATCCCGATGAGCGGAGGCAGCGCCGGGTCGATCGTGAGCGCAGCGGTGATGACGCGCAGCTCGTCCTCCGTGGCCGGAATGTTGGCACCCATCAGAATGAAGCCGCCCGCCTGCGTGCTGCGCATGAATGCCTGAAGCACCGCCGGATCCGTGCTGGGAATGTGCGCCATGACGAGCGACGCCGCCTTCTCGCGAGTCGACATGGCCGCCACGTCGGCTGCCGCGATCTCGCCGATGCGCGTCGTGGATGCCGCGGCCACGCGCACCTGCGCAGTCACGGCGTCTTCCGCCCCGGCGCGCGGCGCCGCGCTCGCCGCATCAGCGCTTGGCGCGCCCGGCGCCAGCAGTGCCAGCGCGCACGCGGCGACGAGTGCCGCCACGCCCGTGACCCCACGTATTCGTCTGCCACCCACCCGACCAGACTATGCGGGCGGGCCGCGGCGCGGGGTGCCTCCGCGGCGCCCTGGAGGCCGGCGCCCCGGAGGCCGGCGCCCCACGCGGACGGCGCGAGCGCGCTCGGTAGCATGGAGGTTCCCCACCGAACCGGAGTGTGCCATGACGAACCCGCCCACCGAGCCCAGCGCCGGCTGGTACCCAGACCCCGCCGCCACCGCGTCGGGCACCCTCCGCTGGTGGAACGGCACGAGCTGGTCGACCGAGGTCCGCGCGGCGAAGCCGGTCGCGGCTCCCCCGCTGAGCCCGCCGCCCCTGAACCCGCCGCCCGCGGCCATCGGCGCGCCGGCCATCCCGCAGGCGCCGTTCGCTCCGCTCCCGCCCGCCGCCCCCGCGGCGCCGGGGTTCGGTGCGCCCGGCGGCTACCCAGGGGGCACGCCCTCCGCTGCGCCGAGCTACGCTGACGCCCAGGCGGAGTATCTCGGATCGCCCGGGTACGCCGCGACCACCGGCTACGGCGCATCCCCTGCCGCTGCATCCACCACGGTGGCCGCCGCCGGGGCACCCGGATACCCGGGCTACGGGTACGGCGTCCCGCTTGTCGGCCCGGGTGAGCCGATGTCGTTCGGGCAGGCGATCCGATCCGTCTTCCGGCAGTACGCCGGCTTCGGCGGGCGCGCCAGCCGCTCCGAGTTCTGGTACTTCTCGCTGTTCGTCTCGCTCGCCGCGGTCGCCATGTGGCTGCTGATGGTGATCGTGATTCTCGTCACCGGTGCCACCTCCGCCGTCGCCGGCGAGGCCGCGGTCTTCGGGGCGAGCATGCTCACCGGGGTGATCGGCATGACCTGGTTCGCCGGCGCCCTCGCCATCATCGTGCCCTCGTGGGCCGTCACGGTGCGGCGTCTGCGCGATGCCGGGCAGCACTGGGCCTGGATCTTCATCAGCTTCGTGCCCTTCGGCGGGATCGTGCTCATCGTCATGTGCTGCCAGCCCGCCAAGCCCTGGGCGCTCCCCCGCGCCTGACGCTGCCGCCCAGGCCGCACCCCCAAACACACGCGCTGCCCCGGTCGAGATCGACCGGGGCAGCGCGTTCATCAGGATCCGAAGATCAGGCCTCGCTCATCGCGATGACCTCAGCCTGGCCCTTGGCCGCGTAGTACGCAGCCCGGGCGGCGTCCTTGCGGGCCTGCTCGGCGTAGCCGAAATCGAGCACGTCCTGCGGGAGCTCCACGTTCGGCACGTGCTGCACGCCGTTGTACTTCTCGATGTAAGCGTCGAGCTCGGGGCCCGAGGTCCACGAGGTGATCAGGCAGTAGCGCGGCTCGGTGCCCACGTGGGTGGCGGCGTGCCACAGGCGCTGGGTGTCGACGATCAGCTGTGCGCCGGCGGGCAGGGCGATGCGCACCTCGCCCTTCGGGTCGGTGCGGTTCTCACGCAGCACGAAGAAGCTGTCTTTGTCGTCGGTCAGGTTGAAGAACCCGCGCACGACCCAGCCAGTGCCCTCGGGGTTGAGGCGGTTGTTGTCGTCCTGGTGCAGGTTGTAGAGGCAGTCGCCGTAGGGCGTGGGCTGGAGCTCGATGACGCGGCAGCGACCGACGTTCGCCCCGGGCTCCTGGGCGCGGGTGGTCAGGGTCGGTGCGATCTGCGTCTGCGACGGGATCCACACCCCGTCCTTGTCGGTGCGCGGCGGCTTGTGGTTCCAGAAGCCGTTGCACTCGATCTCGCCGAAGGCGCTGGCGAGCGGCGCAAAGCGCGTGTCACCCGACGACTTCCAGTCGTTGTACTCGAGATCGAGCCATTCCTTGGGGTCGAGCGGCTGGTTGTAGCTGTCGAGAACGACGTAGCCGGTCTCCTCCAGCGCTGCGGATTTGATGTAACCCATGATCATGGGACCTTTCGTAGGGGGCCAGCACGTTTTAACAGGCCCAACTTAGGCAAGCCTATAGAGCGCAAATTTGAACCGCCATCGCCCATGCCGGAAAAAATGAAACCGCCGCCGGCCACGTAGATTGGGGTGGAGAGTTCCGCGCTGCAAGGGATGTACGCAACCATGAGCACTGCCACGAATGTGACCGCCCACGCGGTCAACACGATCGACTGGCTTTCCGCACCGGGCACCACGATCGTCGTGCCCGTCTACCAACGCCAGTACCGCTGGGACATCGGGGGGTGCGAGAAGCTGCTCACCGACATCCGCGCGGTTTCGGCGACGGGCGACACGCACACGCACTTCATCGGTTCGATCCTCTCCAGCGAGAGCGCCGCGCAGTCGGCGGCCGACGACACCCCCGCAGAGCTCGTGCTCATCGACGGCCAGCAGCGCATCACGACCCTCATGCTGCTGGTCGCCGCCCTGCACCACACCGTGCGCACCGAGAACCCCGCGCTCGCCGCCGAGCTCGAGCGCGTGCTGGTGCGCGCCGCCGATCGAAACCGCACCAAGCTCCGCCCGCACCGGGCCTGGGCCGCCGTGTTTGAGAAGGTCGTGCTCGAGCGCACCGCGCCGGGCGAGTCCCGCGAGTCGCGCTTCGACGACAACTACGCCTTCTTCCGCAGTCAGATCCGCGCGGATGAGGTGCCGGCGATCTGGCGGGGCCTGCAGAAGCTGGAGCACGTCGCCATCACGCTCGGCCCGGGATCGAACGCCCAGCAGATCTTCGAGAGTCTCAACTCGACCGGCGAGCCGCTGCGCGATCATGAACTCATCCACAACTACGTACTCATGGGCCTCACGCATGCCGAGCAGACCGAGATCGAAGACGCGTTCTGGCTCCCCATCGAGCAGAACACCGGTGAGCAGATCGCGAGCTTCTGGCGTCACTACCTCGTGATGAAGACGGGGCGCGAAGTGGCGCTCGCCGGGGGGCGCGGCGTGTACGACGCATTCCGCGAGCAGTTCCCACGGCTGGATGCTGCGAACCTGCGCACGCACGCTGCCGAATGGAAGGCATACTCGGCGATCTACCGCATCCTCGTCGAGCCGGGCCACGCGCCGGATCCGGCACTCACCCGCCAGCTGCAGTACGTCAACACCTTCGGCCGCGGCATGTATCCGCTCGTGATGCGTGCCTATAGCGAGTTCGTGGGCGATGCCGCGCGCGGCACCGAGACCGCGGGTGCTGCCCAGGGCACGTTGATCGCGTTGCTCGAGCGTGTCCAGTCGCTGCTGCTGCGCCGCACGATCGTGGGCATCAGCACCGACAGCCTGGTCGCCCGCCTCTGCCGCGCCCGGGCGGAGGGGCCCGAGGCACTCGAGCACGCCTTCGCACGGATCATGCCCTCCGACGAGCGCGTGCGGGGGGCCCTCAAGTTCGGGGCGCTCCCCCATCCGGCCTATGTGCTCGGCCGCCTCGCCGGCGCCGAGCAGCTGGGCGATCTCGAGCTCGAGCTCGGGCACGTGTTTCCCCTCGCACCCTCCGAGAGCTGGAGCGGCGACGGGCAGACCACCTGGGCCGACTACACCGACGACGCCCAAAACAGCCACCGGGCGCTGGCGAACACGCTCGGCAACCTCGTGCTGCTCGAGGAGCACCTCGCCGAGCGCGCGCTCGACGCATCCTTCCCCGAGAAGCGGGACCGCATCTTCGCCCGCAGCGCCGTCGCCCTCACCCGCGAGGTCAGCATGGTGGATGCCTGGGGCACCGCCGCGATCGCGGCCCGCACCGTTGCCCTCACCGAGGAGCTCCTGCGCATCTGGCCCCGGCCCGACGCGGGTGGCATCGACGACGACGACCTCACTCCCCTGCTCGACGCGAAGCGCCGTCGCGGCTGGCCGCGCGGCTGGCAGCGCGAGTTCGCCTACATCGAATACCGCGGCGAGCACTGGGAGGTGCCCGACGTGAAGTACTTCTTCAACCGCGTGTTCCGCCGGATCTGGTCGGAGAACCCTGAGCTCGTCATCGCGTTCAGCCGGCGGCGCGGCGGCCCCGTCTACGACGAGCAGGCGTGGAATGGCCAATGGGATGCGCTCGACGACACGCATTCGCTCTACATGGGCTGGGATTCGCGCTACATGCTGACCGCCGTGCAGGGGATCCTCGAGGAGGCGGGGTACGCCCCCGAGGTGTTCGTGAAGTACTCGTACATCGCCGCCCACATGTAGCGTTGATTCGCTCTGCACGACCCACCCGCACAGAAAGAAGACCCCCGCATGCACACTCCGATTCGCATCGGCATCGTCGGCTACGGCAACCTCGGCCGCGGGGTCGAGTCGGCCATCGCAAAGAACGCCGACATGACGCTGGTGGGGGTGTTCACGCGCCGCGATCCGGCGAGCGTTGCGCCGCGGCATCCCGACACCCGCGTGTTCGCGCACGACGAGCTCGAGGCCCGCGCCGACGAGATCGACGTGCTGGTGCTGTGCGGCGGCTCGAAGAGCGACCTGCCGTTGCAGTCGCCCGCGCTCGCCGCCCACTTCACGATCGTCGACAGCTTCGACACGCACGCGCGCATCCCCGAGCATTTCACCGCGGTGGATGCCGCAGCCCGCGCAGGCGCCACCACCGCCGTGATCTCGACCGGCTGGGACCCTGGCATGTTCTCGATCAACCGGGTCATCGGCGAGGCGCTGCTGCCTGATGGCGACACGTACACGTTCTGGGGGCGCGGGCTCAGCCAGGGCCACTCCGACGCGATCCGTGGCGTGGCCGGCGTGGCGGGTGGCGTGCAGTACACGGTGCCGAGCGATGCGGCCGTCGACGCCGTGCGCGCGGGCACACGCCCCGTGCTGAGCACGCGCCAGAAGCACACGCGCGAGTGCTTCGTGGTGCTCGAAGCGGGGGCGGATGCCGCGACCGTGCGCGAGGCGATCGTGACGATGCCGCACTACTTCGACGAGTACGACACCACCGTGACGTTCATCAGCGCCGAGGAGCTCGCGCGCGACCATGCCGCGATGCCGCACGGGGGCTTTGTGATTCGCAGCGGCAGCACCGGCGACGGGAACGCCCAGGTGATCGAGTACGGGCTGACGCTCGCGAGCAATCCCGAGTTCACCGCGAGCGTGCTCGTGGCCTACGCGCGCGCTGCACACCGCTTGCACGCGGCCGGTCAGCACGGCGCGCACACCGTGTTCGACATCGCACCGGGCCTGCTCTCGCCGAAGTCGCCGGAGGCGCTGCGCGCCGAGCTGCTGTAGTCGCGGCGGGTACGGCTGCGCCCGCAGGACCCCTGCCAATCCCGCGCGAATCCGCGTAACCTGTGGGTGACGAGGCACTTCTGCACATGATGGAGAGGAGCAGATCATGAATCCCATCAATGCTGATGAGCTCACGACCCACGCGAACTGGGGTGCAGGCGATCCGCACCTGTTGGTCCGCAGGGACTATGAGCGCATCACGTTCTCGCTCGTTGAAGACGAAGTGACGATCGGCTCGAGCGCCGAAGCCAGCTTGCAACTGGCGGGCATCGACCCGATCCACGCCCGCATCGACCACACCTCGCAAGACGAGTACCGGCTCACCATGATCGGCGAGGGCGTGCACAACGTGCGCTCGACCGCATCGGGGGTCGGTGCGGTCGACGACCGTTCCGAGATCCTCCGCACCGGTGCGAGGTTCACCCTCGGCAAGTGGGAGCTGGTGTTCGTTCGTGCGGAGTTCGCCGACCACGGGCGCCCCTACGGCGGCCGCCAGGGCGGCGAAGGCACCAAGCAAAAGCCGCAGCCGGCGCGGCCCGACTATGCACACGGCGGCACGGTGGCAGACCCGCGTCCGCTCGAGACCCCGCAGGACTGAGCGGCCGGGCGGAGCGACGAGCCCCGCGCAGCGCGCCCTGGCCGAACGGATACACACGGCCGAACGGATACGCGCGCTGCTCGCGGGCCAGTCGGCCGTGCGCGAGGTGTTGATGTTCGGCGCTTGCGAGTCGTGAGAACGAGTGGACGCTCGTGGCCGCGCACAACGCCGCTCGCTGCTCGCGCGCTGAGCTTCGCCGAGCGAGCCCGTGCAGACACGACGGGCTGTGTTTCCTGTGTGGCAAACTGGCAACATGACGTCGAGATGAGCCTTCGCTCCCATTCCGTGCGGTGATCGCCGCTTTGACCGGCGACCGCATTGTCGACGATCGGATGCCCCTTGCCTGCATGTCCCGCCCCCTTCGTGGTGCGCCCGTACCGCCCTTCCGACGAGCGCGGCTGGCTCCGGTGCCGCGCGCTCTCGTTCCTCTCCACCCAGTACTACGACGACGTCAGGCCTCGACGGACCCCACTCCCTGAGCACGCGATCGAGCTCGTCGCCGTCACGCCTGTAGGCGATATCATCGGCATCCTGGATGTCGAGATCGACGGCTATGCCGCGACGATCGACACCGTTGCGACGCATCCTGACTATCAAGCGATCGGTGTCGCAACCCAACTCCTCCGGGCAGCCCTCCCCCTGCTTGCAGACGCAGGTATCGCAACCTTGGATGCCTGGACTCGCGAGGATCCCGCGGCGAACAGCTGGTACCAGCGCAACGGATTTCTCGAGAATGCACGCTACCTGCACGTGTACCTGGGCGACGACGATGACAGCACCGGCTTTGCGACACCCGAGGGTTTGAGCGCACCCGTCATGGCCTTCGCACACGGCAGGATCGAGGACGAGGCAGCCGCACGCGCGCGGTACCAGCGCGTCTACGTGTGCCGTCAGTACCTGCGGCCCGTCGCGCTGCACTGAGCGTCCCCGGAACGGAAAGACGCAAGAACGGCACAGTGAACACCTCCCCCGCACGCGACCGGCGCGCCGAGGCGCTGTAGTCGCGAGGGCGCGGCGTCCGGTGAGCGGTTCAACAGCTCACCACACTCGGCCACAGGGCGCTCCCCCTCCACGCCGTATCCATGCAGTTCCCGGTTATCGCGGCAGCGAGAACTCCGAGTGGGCCGTGCTCTCGGATGCACCCGGGGTCGTTCCAAGCGCCGCGAGGAGGCGTGCTTGAACTCGTTGCCGGCGCTGCTCGAAGAACGACATGAAGTCGCCCAGGTCGAGCGGAATGCCGTCGAGGTCGTTCTCGGCGAGATAGGTTGCTCGCTTGTCCTCATTCGGGAAGGCGGTACGGAGCCATTCCGCGGGTAGTCCGTCCTGCTTCTCGATGGTTGCTGTCCCTGCACCTTGGGGAAGATGTGGTCTTCGTGGAACTTTTTGCTCAGGTCCAAGCCCGGATACAACACCGACAGGACGGAGAACGTCCCCTGGCCGGCGTACTTGAGGTTGAGCAGTTCGTCGATCTCCGCGTTGTCGAACGCGAGGCTCTTGCCGACGGCCGCCATTGCTTGCTCAACCGCGGCGACCGGAAAGCCGTCTGCCGAGTTGGCCCGGAGGGGTTTGACGTCTTGGTCGATGAGCCGCTTACGAGCAACCATCACTGATGGCTTCCCGATATCGGATGCGATCCACTGCCGCCCAAGACGCTCAGCGACCGCCGCCGTGGTGCCTGAACCGGAGAAGAAGTCGCCGACCATGCCACCATCCGGACAGGAGGCTGAGATAAGGCGTTCGATCAGCTTCTCAGGCTTCTGCGTGTCAAACTTGAGGTTCTCGGCTGCATTTCCCTTGATGATTGAAATGTCGTAGAACACGTCATCTTGAGTCTTGAACTCTTGATCGAAGTCGAACAACACATCCGTGTCAATGAGATCGCGCCCCAACTCCTTCATGACCTTTCGGACACGCAGCTTGATGAGCTTGTCGTCACTATGCGCAACCGCGCCATACGTGACTTTGTTGTTAACGACCCAGCGCGAGAACCGCGCCTTGTATTCGCTGTCCGCACATCGCACAGGTCGGAAGAAATACTCGGATGTCTTGCCGTAGCAGAATATGGTGTCATGATTCTGGGGATACCGACGAGTAGCGTTGCTCATCTTTCCGTAGCGCCAAATCACTTCGTTCACGAAGTTCTCACGACCGAAGATCTCGTCCATAACGAGCTTGACATAGTGACCCACGTGCCAGTCGAGGTGTACGTAGATCGAGGCAGTGTCAGCCATCAGTTCGCGCATCAAAACCAAGCGGGGTGTGATCATCGCCAGATACGATGCGGTTCCGTCGGACCACGTGTCGGAATACGCGAACTGCTCGAACACAGTCGGCTTCTGATCGATCGTCGTACCAGGCAGCGTGATCTTGGTCCGGTAGTCCGCCTTGGAGTCGAACGGCGGGTCGATGTAGATCAGATCCATCTTGCCGCGCAGGCTGGGGTTGTCCTCATCGCCTGCCAGCAGCGCCGCCATCGCCAGCAAGTTGTCACCGTAGATCAGGCGATTGAGCTGATCGACGGCCCCTTTGCTGTCGTTGCCCCAGAAGCTGAGCCCCGCGTGATCCTTCGACGGGACCACCAGCTCGCGCGTCTGCAGGCTGACGCGGTTGCGTCCCTCCAGCTGCTCAAGGATCTGTGCCGCTTGGCGCTTGCCAGCGGCGACGATGCCTGGCAGCTGCTCCAGTAGGGACTTACTCATGCTGTGTGGTCTCCTCCGCGCGATGGCGCGTCTTTAGTTGTGCTCATGGCGCTGTGTCCCACTCTATCGACGGCCTCCGACGCCGATCGAGTGCCGCGCCGCTCGACCCGGCGTGACCGCACCATGACGGGCAGCCTCTGCTTCACGCGGTATTTCCCGCCTTGTTCCGCTCCGAGCATTCGCGAGTCCTCCTCGTCACCTGCCCAGGGACGGCCTACCGTCGCGAGGACCACTGTCGTGCGGGTAGGAGCGGGAAGTGTCGAGCCGGCGTTGGCGCTCGTTCAGGGCACGGTCACTTACGTCTCGCCGCGCTTGCTCAGCGGTGCGGGTTTGCTCGAAGTGCTGTACTGCCTCGGTGGGGGTGAGGGCGCGTAGTGCTTCGATTTCGGCGCGGGCGTGCCGCGAGGCGCGGGTCGCGTCCTCGGCATTGGCGTGGGGGCGGGTGGCGAGGTAGGCGGCGCGGTTGTTCGCCACTGTCTCGGTGCCGAAGATGCGGGCGTAGATGCGCAGACGCGGCCACGGGTCGGGTTCCAGCATCTTGCGCACGGCGTTCGCTGCGGCCTCGTGCTGCTCGGTCGCTTCGACCACGCCGGGGTCGGCGTCGATCCGGGGCCGGGTGACGCGCTCGACCCATGATGCGCTGTTCTCGTTCCAGCGGGGCGACTCACCCCACCTTCTCGTCAGCCGCTGGGCGGTGTCGTGGGTGAGAGTCCGGGCGGTGTGGTGTTCTCGGGTGGCGCGACGTTTGCCGAACCTGCCTACCGCGCGCAAGTGGGAGCGATCCGCTACAAGGGCGGCCTGTATCCTGGCGCGCACGAGCCCATCGTGGAACCGGCCTTGTTCGACACGGTGCAGTCGCTGCTCAAAGCGCGGACGGCGAGGAAGACGCGGCACGTCCAGCACGCCCACCACCTGAAAGGGCTGCTGCATTGCGGCAGCTGCGGAACGCGGATGCTGCTCGACTTCGCCACCAACCCCAAGGGCGTCACCTACGCCTACTTCGTGTGCTCGGGCAGGACGTCGAAGCGGACAGCCTGCGACCGGCGGGCAGTGCCCGTCGCGGTTACGGAACGCCTGGTCGCGGGCTCCTACGCCTCCATCACGATCAACCACCAGACCTACAGTGACCTCGCCGCGAAGGTCGATGCCGCGTTCGACAAGCGCATGGCACGCCGTGACCAAGAGATCGCCGACCTCATGGCAAACCGAGCTCGCGTCGAACCCGAGAGTGACAAGCTGCTGGCCGCGCACTTCGCTGATGCGATCGACTTGCCGACCCTGAAACGGCACCAAGACCGCATCCGGGCGGGCGTGAACCGGAAAACTTGCGGAGCACGATGAGCACCACCCCGGCGGGCGCGCGTTCCAGCACGACTCCCTGCGGCTGCTCACCGACGCCCACCATGCCTACGCCCGATCAGGCGACGCACACCGGCGGCTGGCGAACCAAGCCTTCTGCACCCGCCTCGACATCACCGACGACGAGCAACTACGCCCGCGACTCGCGGAGCCGTTCGCCACCATCATCCGCGAAGCCCACAAACACAGCGACGACGAAGGAGAGGGGCGGAACACAAACACGACGAACCTACGCATGTCGCGTGTTCCCGTAAGACACTTTGGGTGGATCTGAGGGGACTCGAACCCCTGACCCCCTGCATGCCATGCAGGTGCGCTACCAGCTGCGCCACAGACCCAGATTCGCTGTCATCGGTGAGGATGACAACTCATTTAGAGTACTACACCCGGTGCCCGAGATCGAAATCGGCGGATCGTCGTGCGTGTCTTGATGACGCCGCGACTACTCGACGGGTGCAGGGTTGCTCAGCGTGATCGGCACGACCGGGCAGTCCTTCCACAGGCGCTCGAGCGCGTAGTACTCGCGCTCGTCCTCGTGGAACACGTGCGCCACCAGGTCACCGAAGTCAAGCAGCACCCAGCGGCCCTCACGACGGCCCTCGCGGCGCACGCGCTTGTGCCCCGCCTCGAGGAGGGCGTCCTCGATCGCATCGGCGATCGCGCCGACGTTGCGCTCGTTGCGCCCGGTGGCGATGAGGAAGACGTCGACCAGCGGCAGCGGGCCCGAGACATCGAGCGCGACGAGGTCTTCTGCGCCCTTCGCATCGGCTGCGTCGGCCGCGATGGCGAGCATCGCCCTGGGGTTTTCGTTGACGGTCATTACAGTGCTCCTGTGATAAACCCAAGAATGAGCACGCCGACCAGCGCGAGCGCGAGGGCGCCCGCCGTGATCGCCAGCGCAAACATGAGGCGGCTCCCCTTTTCGGGAACCGGTGGCTTGATGATTTCGCTCGCGCTCTTGATCGTGCTGATCGCGGAGCTCGCGGCGACGGGCTTTGGTGAAGAGGATGCCGGCAACTCGCCGCCATCCACCAGCAGCGCGTCGATCTCTTTGCCATCACTCAGGCGCGGATCGCTGCCAGTAGAGCCGAGGCCCTCCGGGAGCGCCAACGTGCCCGTGATGAGAATTTCGCCGGTCGCGGTCACCGCGCCCGACAGAGGCGCCGACACCGGCGTTTGCGAGAGGATCAGCGCGTTCGTCGCGGTCGCGCTCCCCGTGGCCGTCGAGCCGCGAGCGATGAGTTGGTCGAAGGATGCGGGCATGGGCGCCGCGATCTCAGGGTCATCCACGAGCAGGTGTCCCCCGAACCCGGCGTGCAGCGCCGAACCGGTGGATGCCTCGCTCGCCTCGGCCTCCGGGGCCTCCCCGGCAGCGTCGTCCGCCGCAACAACATCGTCGGCAGCGTCGTCAGCAGCCACGTCATCGGCAGCGGATGCCTCGTCGGATGCCTCGACAACTTCGGCGTCGGCCTCTGCAACCTCCGCCACGGCAACATCGACGACGTCGGCGTCTTCGAGCTGCGCATCGGCGACGGATTCGGCCATTTCAGCCTCAGCAACGTTCTCAACCCCGGCCGCTCCCTCGGGCGCGGCAGCTTCTTCAGCCTCGACCTCAGCCTCGACAGCTACTTCAGCCTCAGCCTCAGCAGCAACTGCTTCCTCAGCCTCGTCCACCTCCGCGTCTGCGGCGCCGGCCGCCAACGCGGCCTCGGCCAGCTCGGGCGAGATGATCGGCACCGAAAGGGTGCGCAGACGCTCCTGCTGGCGCGCCTGACGGCGGGTGCGCGGGGGCGCGTTCGGGTCGATCGGCTCGTCGTCGACGGGCGCCGGTGCTGCGTCGGGCTTCGGGCTCGCGACGCGCTCTGCCGAGGCATCCAGCGCATCGTCGTTCGCCTCGTCGCTCGGGCGGATGATCGGAATCGCACCCGTGCGCAGGAGCTCGCGCATCTGTTTGCGGGTCAGCGGCTGTTCGGGTGTACTCATGCGGCGCTCCGATACAGGTCGTACTTGTTGATGTATTGCACGACGCCGTCCGGCACCAGGTACCAGACCGGGCGATCTGCGCGCACACGCTCGCGGCAATCGGTGGATGAGATGGCGAGTGCCGGCACCTCAAGCTGGCTGACCCGATCGCTCGGGAGCCCATCGATGCTGAGCACGTGCCCAGGGCGACTGACGGCGACGAAATGCGCGAGGTCCCAGAGGTCCTCGTGATCCTTCCACGCGAGGATCTGCGTGATGGCGTCGGCGCCGGTGATGAAGAACAAATCGGCGTCGGGGCGCTCCGCGCGCAGGTCTCGCAGCGTGTCGATCGTGTAGGTCGTGCCGGCACGATCGATGTCGACCCGGCTGACCGTGAACGACGGGTTGGATGCTGTCGCCACGACCGTCATCAGGTATCGATGTTCGCTGGGACTGACCCCGTCTTTGTGCCACGGTTCACCCGTGGGCACAAAGACCACCTCGTCGAGATCGAACGAATCAGCGACCTCGCTGGCTGCGACCAGGTGCCCATGGTGGATGGGATCAAACGTGCCGCCCATCACTCCAATTCGCGGCCTCCGCGGTGCACCCGACATGCAATGCCTAGTGGCCGTGCCCCTGGCCCTGCGCGATCGCTGCACCGTGCGTGCGCGCGTAGGCCTCGGCCTTGGCAGCGTGACGGTTGGCAACATCGCGGTAGCTGAACGTGAGGAAGCCCAACACGAGGAACAGCGCAACGGCGAGCAGCAGGTACGGGAGGGTCTCTACGTAGACGTTTCCGTGGTGCTCTTCAGCCTGGGCAAGCAAAATCGTCGCAAACGACATGCGATCTCCGTTCATGGGTGCAGCGAGGCCTCTTGGCCTGCATACAGTCTAGGCACTAAAGCCGGACTTGTCCGGCGCCACGAGCGAGCCATTTGGTGCTCGTGAGCTCGCGCAGCCCCATCGGACCGCGCGCGTGCAGCTTCTGCGTCGAGATGCCGACTTCGGCACCGAAGCCGAACTCGGCTCCGTCGGTGAAACGCGTGGACGCGTTCGCCATCACGACTGCCGAGTCGACCTCGGCAAGGAAACGATCGGCCGAGGCCGCATCCGACGTGACGATCGACTCGGTGTGCCCGGTCGAGTACATGCGGATGTGTTCGAGCGCCGCGTCGAGGTCATCGACCACGCGCACTGCAATCTCAAGATCGAGGTATTCGGTCTCGAAGTCTTCTTGGGTGACGGGGCGGATGCCGCTGCACAGCGCCGCGACCGTCTCATCGCCGTGCACCGTGACGCCCTGCGCCTGCAGGCTCGAGATGACCTCGGGCAGCAGACGCGCGGCGGCCGCGCGGTGCACCAGGAGGGTCTCGACGGCGTTGCACACGCTCGGACGCTGCACCTTCGCGTTCACGACGATGTCGCGCGCCCAGTCCAGGCGAGCCGACTCGTCGAGGAAGATGTGTACGACGCCGGAGCCCGTCTCGATCACGGGCACCGTCGACTCGGTGAGCACCGTGCGGATCAGCGCCGCGGAGCCCCGGGGCACCAACACATCGACGAGGCCCCGGGCGCGCATCAGCTCACGCGCGCCGTCGCGACCGAACTCGTCGATCGTCTGGATCGCCTCGGGGTCGATGCCGTGCGCACTGAGCGTGTCGCGCATGACCCCCACGAGCACCTTGTTGCTCGCCTCGGCGTCGGTGCCGCCACGGAGCACGACGGCGTTGCCGCTGCGCAGCGCGATGGCCGCGATGTCGACGGTCACGTTCGGCCGCGCCTCGTAGATCGCCCCGATCACGCCGAAAGGCACCCGCACCTGCTCGATCTGCACGCCCGTCGGCGAGCGGTGGCCGCGCACAACCTCCCCCACCGGGTCGGGCAGCACGGCAACCTCGCGTACGGCGCTCGCGAGCCCCTCCACGCGGGCTTCGTCGAGGCGCAGCCGATCGAGCAGCCCGTTTGCCAGTGCGTTGGATACCCCGCGCCGCAGATCCTCCGCGTTCGCGGCGACGATCTGCGCCGTGGCATCCACCAGCGCATCTGCGATCGCGTTCAGCACCGACGTCTTCTGTGCGCCACTGAGCGCGCCGATCGCGCGCGAGGCGGTCTTCGCGAGCGCGAAGCGCTCCTGCACCGAGGCGACGGGGGCTACAAGCTCAGTCATGAGCTCATTCTACCGAGCAGCGAAGGCTCGGTGACGGCCTCCGCGTGCTCCGCCGCGGCACCGCGCGGTTCGAACCAGGTGCCGATGTCGGCGCCCGAGAGCGCCTCGGCGACCAACTCGGACGAAGTGACGAGCACACCGACCCCGGCAGCGGCGGCGAGGCGTGCCGCCGAGACCTTCGTTGCCGCTCCCCCGGTGCCGACGCCGGCGATGCCGACGCTGCCGAACTCGAACCCGGCCAGCGACTCGCCGAAGCCGATCTGACGGATCGGCTCGGCGCCCGGCTCCTGCGGCGGGCGGGTGTAGAGGCACTCGATGTCGCTGAGCAGCACGAGCGCATCGGCCTCGACCAGCTGGGCGACCATCGCGGCGAGCCGGTCGTTGTCGCCGAAGCGAATCTCGTGCGTGGCCACCGTGTCGTTCTCGTTCACGATCGGCAGGATGCGCAGGCCGAGCAGACGCTCCATCGCGCGCTGCGCGTTGCTGCGGTGCACGGGGTTCTCGAGGTCTCCCGCGGTGAGCAGCACCTGCCCCGCGACGATGTCGTAGCGGCGAAGGCTGTTCTGGTACCGGTAGATGAGCACGTTCTGGCCGACGGCAGCCGCCGCCTGCTGCGTGGCGAGGTCGCTCGGCCGCGCATCAAGCTGCAGGAACGGCAGCCCGGTGGCAATCGCGCCCGACGAAACGAGCACCACCTCGGTGCCGCGGCCATGCGCGGCCGCGAGTGCATCCACCAGCGTGCCGATGCGTTCCGCGTTCGCACCCGAGATCGACGACGAACCGACCTTCACAACAAGCCTGCGTGCGGTGGGCAACCCGGCCCGCTCCCGCACGCTCACTCGTCGTCCGCCCAGGTGTTCTCGCCCTTCTGCCCCTCGGTCCATCCCGAAAGCCGCTGCACCTCGAGCTCGGCACGCGCCTCGGATTTGGCATCCATGCGCTCTTTGTACTCGGCGCGACGCTGATGCGTGGTGCGCCGGTGCCCCTCGAACAGGCGCGGGTCGGAGCCGCGCGGTGCGGTCATCAGCTCGGCGGTCGAGGTGAGCGTGGGCTCCCAATCGAACACCACACCGTCGCCCTCGCCGATCACGACGGCCGAACCCGGCACCGCGCCGGCCCGGAACAGGCCGTCCTCGACGCCGAGCTTGGCAAGGCGGTCGGCGAGGTAACCCACAGCCTCGTCGTTCGCGAAGTCGGTCTGCTGCACCCAGCGCACGGGCTTGGTGCCCAAGACGCGATACAGCTTGCCGTAGGTACCGCCCTCGACGCGGACCGAGAACTCGGCCTCGGCGCCGCGGGGGCGAATCACCACGCGCTCGGGTTCGGGCGTGGATGCGACCGCGGCCTCGCGGGCATCCTTCACGAGGGAGCCCAGCGCGAACGTCAGCGGGCGCAGCCCAGCATGGCTGACCGTCGAGATCTCGAACACGCGGTATCCACGTGCCTCGAGCTCGGGGCGAACCAGGTCGGCCAAGTCTTTGGCCTCGGGCACATCGACCTTGTTCAGGGCGATGAGCTGCGGGCGCTCGAGCAGCGGCAACTGCCCCTCGGGAACCTCATAGGCGGCGAGCTCGGCGAGGATGACGTCGAGGTCGCTGATGGGGTCGCGGTTCGGCTCGAGCGTCGCGCAGTCGAGCACGTGCAGCAGCGCGGTGCAGCGCTCGACATGGCGGAGGAACTCGAGCCCGAGCCCGCGGCCCTCGCTCGCGCCTTCGATCAGCCCCGGCACATCGGCGACGGTGAAGCGGATGTCGCCCGCCTGCACGACCCCCAGGTTTGGGTGCAGGGTCGTGAACGGGTAATCGGCAATCTTGGGACGAGCGGCCGAGATCGCAGCGATCAGGCTGGACTTGCCCGCCGAGGGGTACCCGACAAGGGCCACATCGGCCACGGTCTTGAGCTCGAGGACGACATCGCCCTCCCACCCGGGCGTGCCCAGGAGCGCGAAGCCGGGGGCCTTGCGCTTCGGGCTGGCCAGCGCCGCGTTGCCGAGCCCGCCAAGCCCGCCGGCCGCCGCGACGAAGCGCATGCCGGGGGTGAGCATGTCGACAAGCACCTCTCCGTCGGCGTCTTTGACGACGGTGCCGACGGGGACGGGCAGCTCGAGCGATTCGCCCGTGACGCCCGAGCGCAGGTCGCCCATGCCGAATCCGCCGTTGCCGCCGCCTCGGTGCGGCGAGTGGTGGTACGAGAGCAGGGTGGTCGTCTGCGGGTCGGCGACGAGCACGATGTCACCGCCGTTGCCGCCGTTGCCACCGTCCGGTCCGGCCAGCGGCTTGAACTTCTCGCGCCGGATTGACACACAGCCGTTGCCGCCCTTGCCACCGCGCAAGTGCAACGTGACCTCATCGACGAACGTGACCACAGCGGGCCCCTCCCTAAAAGCAGACAAGGGCGAGCCGAAGCTCGCCCTTGTCTATGAAAACTTCTGCCTACTCGGCTGCGACAGCTACCACGTTGACGACCTTGCGGCCGCCCTTGGTGGCGAACTGCACCGCGCCAGCCTCGAGCGCGAACAGCGTGTCGTCGCCACCGCGACCGACACCCGCGCCGGGGTGGAACTTGGTTCCGCGCTGGCGGACGAGGATCTCACCTGCGAGAACCGACTGGCCGCCGAAACGCTTCACGCCAAGGCGTTGTGCGTTAGAGTCGCGACCGTTACGAGTGGAGCTTGCGCCCTTTTTTGATGCCATCTGCCTGTGTCCTTCTCAGTCTCTCGGTCGCGGACTACTTGATGCCGGTGACCTTGACGCGAGTCAGGTCCTGACGGTGACCCTGGCGCTTCTTGTAGCCGGTCTTGTTCTTGAACTTCTGGATGACGATCTTGGGGCCGCGCAGCTCACCAAGCACCTCGGCGGTGACGGTGACCTTCGCGAGCTTCTCAGCGTCGGTGGTCACGGCGTCGCCGTCGACCAGGAGCAGCGCGGGGAGCTCAATCGACTCGCCCTGCTTCGCCTTCTGACGATCGAGGGTCACGATGGTGCCGACCTCGACCTTTTCCTGCCGGCCACCGGCGCGCACAACTGCGTAGACCACGTCATACCTGTTTCATCGGGGAGCGAAATGCTCCGGGTTACTATTGATCCGTCTTCACGGAAGATCTCGGTGCTGGATGGCGACCTCGCGGCCCCGAACTCGAGTCTCGTTGCAATCCATCCGAGGGATGGGACGAAACAACACGCACCAGGGGTCAAGGTTACCGGATACCGGCGAATCGCGCAAAAGCTGACGAGGTGTGTCGGCGGCGATGCCTCAGCCTGTTTCTATGATGGACCATGGCCATTCTGATCGACACCCCTCGCTGGCCGGCCCACGGTCGCCTCTGGGCACACCTCGTCAGCGATGAGAGCCTGGCCGAGCTCCATGCATTCGCCGCCGCGCAGGGGCTCCCGCCGCGCAGCTTCGACCTCGACCACTATGACGTCCCCGAAGAGGTTTTCGACCGGCTCATCGCCGCGGGCGCGCGCCACGTCAGCGCACGGGAGCTGGTCGTCGCGCTCCGCGACAGCGGGCTGCGGGTCAAGGGTCGCGACCGCCGATAACGCAAAGGGGCGGGGTCGGCGCATCGCCTCCCCCACCCCTTTGCACGTGTGTGCGGTGCCGCCGGCGCTAGCCCTCGGTGCGCGGCTGCTGCTCGTGCACGACCGGCGTCCCCGTGAGCGCGGCGGTCGTCACACGACGCCGACCGCGGCCCTGACCGGGCGCCTTCGGCTCGGGGAGCGCGTTCAGCACCGAGTCGAGCAGCTGTTCCTTCTCGCTCTTGTTCGGTGACTGCCCCTGCGCCTGGCCGCGGCCCTGCGCACCGCGCTGCTGCGCCCCGCGCTGCGACTGCGCCGCCGGCGGGTTCGCGGATGCCGGCGGGGTGGCCTCGTCGCGTGCGTCGGAGCGTGCGTCAGAGCCTGCGCCGGATGCCGCTGCCGTTGCCGGCGCCGCTGCGGGCGCGTCGGTGCTCGAGCCGGACGAGGAGGAGCGACGCTTCTTGCGCTTGCGCGGTGCTTCTGCGGCGCCTGCATCCTGGCCATTGGGCAGGATGATCTCGTCCACGGTCGTGGGCACGTGCGGGGTCCCGGCCTCGCCCGTGCCACCCGTCGATGCCGCGGCGGCCGGCGCTTGCTCAGTCGCTGCTGCTGCGTCCTCCGCCGGAGCGAGGGTGCTCGCGGCGATCTGCGCGAGCGCCGACTTGGCGCTCTCGGTGATGCTGTGCGTGCCGCCGTTGCCGTTCGCCGGCGACTGGCTGTTGTTCGAGCCGGAGCCCGAGCCGTTGTTGCCGCCGCCGTCCTTGTTGCCGCCACGCGAGCGACGGCCGCTCTGGTTGGAACCGCCGCCGCCACCACTGTTGCCGCGGTGACGCACCACAGGGTCGTGGTGCACGATGACCCCGCGGCCCGCGCACACCTCGCACGGCTCGCTGAAGGTCTCGAGCAGGCCCAGACCCAGCTTCTTTCGCGTCATCTGCACGAGCCCCAGCGAGGTGACCTCCGCCACCTGGTGCTTGGTGCGGTCGCGGCTCAGGCACTCGATCATCCGACGCAACACGAGATCGCGGTTGGATTCGAGCACCATGTCGATGAAGTCGACGACGATGATGCCGCCGATGTCGCGCAGGCGAAGCTGACGGACGATCTCCTCGGCCGCCTCGAGGTTGTTCTTGGTGACCGTCTCTTCGAGGTTGCCGCCCGAACCGACGAACTTGCCGGTGTTGACGTCGACCACGGTCATCGCCTCGGTGCGGTCGATCACGAGCGAGCCGCCCGAGGGCAGCCACACCTTGCGGTCGAGCGCCTTCTCGATCTGCTCGGTGACGCGAAGCTCGTCGAACGGGTCGCCCGTGCCCTCGTAGCGCTCGACGCGCTCGAGCAGATCGGGCGCGACGGCACGAAGGTAGGTCTCGATCGTCTGCTGCGCCTCGTCGCCCTGGATCAGCATCTTCGTGAAGTCCTCGTTGAACACGTCACGAACGATCTTGACGAGCAGGTCCGGCTCGCTGTGCAGCAGCGCGGGAGCCTGACCGGCTTCGACCTGCTTCGAGATGTGCTCCCACTGCGCCGTGAGGCGGTTCACATCGAGCGTCAGCTGCTCCTCGGTGGCGCCCTCGGCGGCCGTGCGAACGATCACGCCCGAGCTCTCGGGGAGCACCTCCTTGAGGATGCGCTTGAGGCGCGCGCGCTCGGTGTCGGGGAGCTTGCGCGAGATGCCGTTCATCGACCCGTTCGGCACGTACACGAGGTAGCGACCGGGGAGCGAGATCTGGCTCGTCAGGCGAGCGCCCTTGTGCCCGACCGGGTCTTTCGTGACCTGCACGAGCACACGGTCGCCCGACTTGAGCGCGAGCTCGATGCGGCGCGGCTGGTTGCCGGTTTCGGCGGCGTCCCAGTCCACCTCGCCCGAGTACAGCACCGCGTTGCGGCCGCGCCCGATGTCGACGAATGCCGCCTCCATGCTGGGCAGCACGTTCTGCACGCGGCCGAGGTACACATTGCCGATGAGCGACGCGTCCTGGTTGCGGGCGACGTAGTGCTCGACGAGCACGCTGTCTTCGGTCACGGCGATCTGCACGCGGCCCGCCTTGGAGCGGACGATCATCGTGCGGTCGACGGCCTCACGGCGCGCGAGGAACTCGGCCTCGGTCACGACCGCGCGGCGGCGACCGGCATCCCGACCATCGCGGCGACGCTGCTTCTTGGCTTCGAGACGGGTCGAGCCCTTGATGCGCTGCGGCTCGGTGATCAGCTCTGCCACGCGCGGCTGGCGCACGCGCACCACCGTGTTGGCGTCGTCTCCCGACTCCTCGCGCTCCTCGCCCGAGCGCCGGCGCGAGCGGCGGCGGACCGAGCTCTGGCTCTCTTCGCCCTGCCCACGATCGGCGTCCCAATCGCGCTCGTGTCCGGGTCGTGCCGGCAGCGGGATGATCTCGGGCGCATAGAAGATGAGGTCGGTCGTCACGGCGGAGACGAAGGGCGCCGCGAGCAGTCGCATCGCGACCGGGTCGAGCACGAGCGGCTGCTCGGCAACCTCTTCGCTCGCCGCAGGCGCGTCGGCTGCGGCGGGCTCTGCGGCTGCAGCGGGCTCTGCGGCCGCGTCGGTCGCGCCGGCGTGCGCCGAGGCGTCGCCCTGCGTCACGGGGTCTTCCGTGCCCGCGCCGGCTGCGCTGTCCGCCCCGTCTTCGGGAGCGGGCGCGGCATCTGCCGAGGCCGCCGCGCCACCATCGGCGAGCGGCGATGGCGCATCGGCACCGGCCGGGCCTGCGGCTTCGCCCGCGGCTGGCGCTTCGGCGTGTGGCTCGTGCTGGGCCCCCTCGCCCGGCTGCTCGGAGCGCTCGCGCGCCTGGGACGCTAGCGCGTCCAGGGCGTCGCTGTGAGCGCTGTTGTGGTGATCGTTTGCATTGTTTTCATCAGCCATTACTGGCGCACTCCCTGGCAGGTGAACTCCGCGCGTCACCCGGCGACATCTCGTGCGGCCGCACCCGGCGTACCGCAAATCTTCATTCGGTGTGCGATCATCCCGTGGCTCGTGTGGCGAGGGGATTCGACCGCGAGGCAAGCAGTGCCTCAAAGTCATCTACGACGCCATATCCGGCGCGGCCGGACGAAGCATCCATGCCATTATCGCAGACTTCAGCGCATTTCGCGGGAGCGGGAGCGCACCTCGGCGGGAATCGGACGGTGCGCGCGGCGCGGCGCGACCAGCTTGCGCGCATGTCGCGGTGCGATAATTCGACTGTGTCTGCCATCCCCTCACGCACCCGGCCCGTCGGTCTCGCGATCTGGTTGATCCTCGCCGGAGTGATCGGCTGGTGGGCGGCGTTCCAACTCATGCTCGAGAAACTGCACGTGCTCGAGAACCCGGGCGCGTCTGCCACGTGCGATTTCAGCGTGCTGGTGCAGTGCTCGGCGAATCTCGATTCGCCGCAGGGCAGCATCTTCGGCTTTCCGAACCCGATCCTCGGCCTCGCCGCATGGGTCGCACCCATCGTGGTGGGCTTCGCGATCCTCGCGGGCGCCAGGGTTGCGAACTGGTTCTGGTGGTGCTTCGCGCTCGGGATGCTCGGCGGCTTCGTGCTCGTGGTGTGGCTGATCGTGCAGAGCATCTTCGTGCTCGGGACGCTGTGCCCGTGGTGCATGGTCACCTGGTCGGTGATGATTCCGAGCTTCTACGCGGTCATCATCCACCTGTTCCGCTCGGGCGCGTTGCCCGTCGGCAGCGGCGCACGACGTGGTGCGCAGCGGCTGATGGGCTGGCTCCCGCTGATGACGGTGCTGAGTTTCGTCGTGATCGCGGTGGTCGCGCAGCTGCGACTCGACGTGATCGGCAACATCTTCTGACCCGGAAGCCCGCCGCAGCTCGCGAAACGGCTCGGTCGGCATGCGCCGGCCGAGCCGTCTACAGCGGGGTGCCCGTGCGGGCCGCTGCGGGTCAGGCGAACCAGATGGCGAGCTCGCGCGCGGCCGATTCTGGGCTGTCCGAGCCGTGCACGAGGTTCTGCTGCACGCGCAGGCCCCAGTCACGGCCCAGGTCACCGCGAATGGTCCCCGGCGCGGCCGTGGTGGGGTCGGTGGTGCCGGCGAGCGAGCGGAACCCCTCGATCACACGGTTCCCGGCAAGCCGGATCGCGACGGACGGCCCCGAGAGCATGAACTCGATCAGCGGCTCGTAGAACGGCTTGCCCTCGTGCTCGGCGTAGTGCTCGGCCAACAGGTCGCGGTCAGGGTCGACGAGGCGCAGGTCGACGAGCGAGTAGCCCTTGGCCTCAATGCGGGCGAGGATGCTGCCGGTCAGGCCGCGGGCCACGCCGTCAGGCTTGATCAGAACGAGCGTCTCTTCAGTGGTCATGTCAATCTCCAGGTTGGGAAGGGTTCGGAAATGGTGGGTGCCCGCGCGCGATGGGTGCGGCGAGCGGGGGCCTACTCGTGCGGGTCTTGCGCCGCGGCATCCGCCGCCTGTGCCACCCCGCGAGCCTCAAGGCGTGGGCCCATGATCACGGCGTAGGCCCACATGCCGCCGAACACGAGCACCACGAACCAGATCGGGGGCACCAGCAGCGCCCCGGCCGCGACGACCGCCTGCAGGAGCCACCCCAGCCAGATGCCCCAGGTGTGATCGAGCACCGCCGTCGCGGCGACCATGAGCGCCGCCACCACGGCGCCGGCGACGATCGCCCACCAATCGGGGATCCCCACCGGCAGCGCGCCGAGGCCGAACATCACGAGGCCGGCCAAGAACACGATCACCGATTCGAAGCCCAGCACCACCGCGCCGAGCTTTGCCGTCAGCGAGCGGTTGCGCCGCGGGCGGGCCCGGCGGCGCGAGGGCCGGCGCGTGTCGTCCGCAGTGTCTCCGTTGTCGCTCATGCCTTCCATCCTTCACTCTCGGCAAACGAGATCGCCTCGCCCGTAAGCACGATCGAACCGGCGATCAGCACCGCACGGCGTTCGCCCTCGGCCGCCCAGCGGCGCGCCAGCTCCATCGCCTCGTCGGGGGCGGGATGCGCCGACACGGCGATCCCGTGCGCCTCGACAAGATCGGCCAGGGTCTCCGCGTCGCTCGCGCGCGGGGAGGCGGGCTCGGTCGTGAAGACGCGGCTGACGACGGGCGCGAGCGCGTCCACGATGCCTGCGGCGTTCTTGTCGTCGAACACGCCGAGCACCAGGGCCCACTCATCGAAGTCGAAGAACTCGCCGATCGCGGCGGCAAGCGCACGGGCACCGTGCGGGTTGTGCGCGGCATCGACGAGCACCGTCGGGGAGACACCCACCAATTGCAGGCGTCCCGGCGACGTCGCCGTGGCAAGCCCCTCGCTCAGGATGTCGCCGGGGATCGGCTGTGCCCCGCCTCCGATGAAGGATTCGACGGCCGCGATCGCGAGTGCCGCGTTGTGCGCCTGGTGCCGCCCGTACTGCGGGAGGTACTCGTCGGCGTAGCGCGCGGCAAGCCCGCGCACCGTGAGCATCTGGCCACCGACGGCGAGCACGGCCGATTCGACGGCGAACGCATCGCCCTCGAACGCGATGGACGCGCCGCGCGCGGCGGCGTGCTCGCGCAGCACCGCGGCCGCGGCATCCGTCTGCCGTGCCGAGACGACGGCAGCGCCGTCCTTGATGATGCCGGCCTTGACCGCGGCGATTTCGGCGACGGTGCTGCCGAGCCGGTCGGCGTGGTCGATGTCGATGGGCGTGAACACCGCGATATCGCCGTCCGCGGCGTTTGTGGAGTCCCACGCCCCGCCCATGCCGACCTCGAGCACCAGCACGTCGACCGGCGCATCGGCGCAGGCGACGAACGCGAGCGCGGTGAGCACCTCGAAGAACGTGAGCGGCGCCTGCGCGTCGCCCACGAGCTCGGCGTCGACCAGGTGCACGAGCGGCACGAGCTCGTCCCACGCGTCGGCCACAGCGGCGTCGCTGATGGGCGCGCCGTCGATCATGATCCGCTCGGTGAAACGCTCCAGGTGCGGGCTCGTGAACAGCCCGGTGCGCAGATCGTGCGCCCGCAGGAGGCTCTCGATCATGCGGCTGGTACTGGTCTTGCCGTTGGTTCCGGTGATGTGGATCACCCGGTAGCTGCGCTGGGGGTCGCCCAGCAGCTCCAGGAGGCGCCCGACCCGCTCCATGCGTGGTTCGACCCAGGCCTCGCCCGCCCGCGCGAGCAGCGCTTCGTAGACCGCATCGGCCCGTTGAATATCGTTCACGCCTTCGACTCCTGCCCGGTGACGCCGTTCACGTCGATGGTCACGACCATGGGTGCCTTCTCAACGCCCAGGGCTCGCGCCCCGCTGATGAACACCCCGTCGCCGGGATGCTGCAGCGAGTCGATCACCGCGTCGAGGCCCTCGGTCAGCTGCACCGAGATCGCCACGGCCAGCGTCTCTGCCGCGATGAGCGCGGCGTGCTGCTCGAGCGCGCCGATCTGCGCGGGGCCCGCGCTCAACGCGAGGACGATGCGGTCGCTGACCTCCAGGCCGGCGTTCTTTCGGGCTTCCTGCACGACGCGGATCGCGTCGCGCGCCAGGCCTTCGGCTTCGAGCTCGGGCGTGGTGGTGGTGTCGAGCAGCACGAAGCCGCCACCGGGCAGGGTCGCGAGCGCCTCGCCCTCCGGGCGTCCGGTGGTCTCGAGCACGAGCGTGTACTCCCCCGCCTCGAGTGCCAGGCCGCCGGCCGTGACGACGCCGTCGTGCTCGACCCAGTCGCCCTCCTTGGCGGCCTTGATGGCCTGTTGCACCTGCTTGCCCAGGCGCGGTCCGGCCGCGCGGGCGTTGACCGAGAGCCGATGCGTGATGCCGTACTCCGCAGCTTTCGCGTCGTCGAGCTCGATCAGCTCGGTGCCCTTCACGTTGAGCTCTTCGCGCAGGATGTCGTCGAACTGCGCCAGCGCCGCGGCGCCTGGCACCACGACGGTGAGGCGGGCCAACGGCAGGCGCACGCGCTTGCCCTCGCGCTTGCGCAGCGCGTTGGCGACGCTCGAGACCTCGCGGACGGCATCCATTGCGGTGCGGATGTCGTGCGCGGGGGCAAACAGCGCGTCGTCCGGCCAATCCGTCAGGTGCACGCTGCGCCCACCGGTCAGGCCCTGCCACACGCGCTCGGTGACGAGCGGGAGCAGCGGCGCCGCGACGCGGGTGAGGGTCTCGAGCACGGTGTACAGCGTGTCGAATGCCTCGGTCGAGCGCGGGTCATCGGTCACCCCGACCCAGAAGCGGTCGCGCGAGCGGCGCACGTACCAGTTGGTCAGCGCCTCGGCGAAGTCGCGCAGGCGCGCGGCGGCGGTGGTCGAGTCGAGCCGCTCGAAGTCGCTCGCGACATCGCGGATCAGATCGCCGGTGAGGGCGAGGATGTAGCGGTCGAGCACGTCCTCCGAATCGGTGCGCCAGGTGGCCTCGTAGCCTTCGCCACCGGGCCCCTTGGCCGCGTTCGCGTAGGTCGAGAAGAAGTACCACGCGTTCCACAGCGGCAGCATGAACTCGCGCACGCCGGCACGAATGCCCTCCTCGGTGACGACCAGGTTGCCGCCGCGCAGCACGCTCGATGACATCAGGAACCAGCGCATCGCGTCCGAGCCGTCGCGGTCGAAGACCTCTGAGACGTTCGGGTAGTTGCCGAGCGATTTCGACATCTTCTGCCCGTCATTGCCGAGCACGGTGCCGTGGCACGAGACGCCGACGAACGCGGGGCGGTCGAACAGGGCGGTCGACAGGGCGTGCATGACGTAGAACCAGCCGCGGGTCTGCGGAATGTACTCGACGATGAAGTCGGCCGGCGAGTGCGCGTCGAACCAGTCGTGATTCTCGAACGGGTAGTGCACCTGCGCGAACGGCATCGAACCGGAGTCGAACCACACGTCCAGCACGTCCTCGATGCGACGCATCGTGCTCTGCCCGCTCGGGTCGTCGGGGTTGGGCCGGGTCAGCTCGTCGATGTAGGGGCGGTGCAGGTCGACGTCGCCGGCCGCGTTGCGCGGCAGCCGGCCGAAGTCGCGCTCGATCTCCTCCAGCGATCCGTAGGCGTCCACGCGCGGGAACTCCGGGTTGTCGCTCTTCCAGATCGGGATGGGCGAGCCCCAGTAGCGGTTGCGGCTGATCGACCAGTCGCGGGCGCCCTCCAGCCACTTGCCGAACTGCCCGTGCTTGACGTTCTCGGGCGACCAGGTGATCGGCTCGTTGTTGGCGATCATCCGATCCTTGATGTCGGTGATCCGCACGAACCAGCTCGAGACGGCCTTGTAGATGAGGGGGTTCCGGCAGCGCCAGCAGTGCGGGTACGAGTGCTCGTAGCTCGCGAGGCGCAGCAGGCGCCCGTCCTGGCGGATCAGGCGGACAAGCGGCGTGTTCGCGTCCATCCACAGCTCGCCGGCGACATCGGTGACATCGGGCAGAAACCGGCCGCCGTCGTCGAGCGACAGGATGGTCGGGATGCCGGCGGCCTCGGCCACGCGCTGGTCGTCCTCACCGTAGGCGGGCGCCTGGTGCACGATGCCGGTGCCGTCGGAGGTGGTGACGTAGTCGTCGACGAGGATGCGCCAGGCCTGCTCGGTGCCGAACTTCTCGGCGTCGGCGTAATAGTCGAACAGGCGGTCGTAGGCGACATCCTGCAACTGCGCCCCGAGCACCGTGCGGCTGACCGCGGCGGCCGCGGCAGCGGCATCCTCGTACCCCAGATCCTTCGCGTAGCTGCCGAGCAGCTCCTCGGCGATGAGGTACTCGTGGGCCGCTGCCTCGAGCGCGTCGTCCGCGCGGCCATCAGGAGCGTGGTGCACGTCGGCTGCGCCGTTCGGGCCACCTGGCACGACCGCGTAACGCACCTCGGGGCCGACCGCGAGCGCGAGGTTGGTCGGCAGGGTCCACGGGGTCGTGGTCCAGGCGAGGGCGCGCACGCCGGTGAGCCCGAGCGCCTCGGCCTTGACTCCGACGAGGGGGAAGCTCACGGTGACCGAGGGGTCCTGGCGCATCTTGTAGACGTCGTCGTCCATGCGCAGCTCGTGGTTCGACAGGGGGGTCTCGTCTCGCCAGCAGTACGGCAGCACACGGTAGCCCTCGTACGCCAAGCCCTTGTCGTAGAGGGTCTTGAAGGCCCAGAGCACTGATTCCATGTAGCCGATGTCGAGCGTCTTGTAGCCGCGCTCGAAGTCGACCCAGCGTGCCTGGCGGGTGACGTACTCCTCCCACTCGCGCGTGTAGGCGAGCACCGACTCGCGGGCCTTGTCATTGAACGCCGCGAGCCCCATCGCCTCGATCTCGGCCTTCTCGGTGATCCCCAGCTGCTTCATCGCCTCGAGCTCCGCGGGCAGCCCGTGGGTGTCCCAGCCGAAGACGCGGTCCACCTTGTGCCCGCGCATGGTCTGGAAGCGCGGGAACAGGTCTTTCGCATAGCCGGTGAGGAGGTGCCCGTAGTGCGGCAGCCCGTTGGCGAACGGCGGGCCGTCGTAGAACACCCACTCGTCGGCGCCCTCGCGCTGCGCGATCGACGCACGGAACGTGTCGTCCTGTTGCCAGAACGCAAGCACCTCCTGCTCGATCGCGGGGAAGCGGGGGCTCGGCACGACGGGGTCGGCGGCGGGTCCGAACGCAGACTTCGGGTAGGTCATCTCACTCCAGCAGGTTGCAAGGGCTTCCTGCGAGGACGACCCTTCGCATTCTGGAAGGACCGCGGTACCACCCCGCGTGTCGCCACGAAATCGCGCGACCACTCTCACTGCGGCTGTATCGGGCCTGCCCCGCTCGGTTCTAGTGAAGACTCGCGTCTCGTTCTTCCGAGAGCTCCCCGGTGATGGCCGGATCAGCGCTGCATCTTCGATTCTAGCCGGGACCGGGAGCATCCGCGTCCAGCGATGCCGCATCCAGCAGCGCCCTGGTGAATGGATGCCGCGGCTCGGCGAACACGCGCGCCGTCGCACCCGCCTCGACCACGCGGCCCTCGCGCATCACCAGCACGTCGTCGGCGACGGCGGCGAGCACGCGCAGATCGTGCGAGATCAGCAACATCGCCACCCCGGTCTCGCGCTGCAATCGCTCCAGGAGCGCGAGAATCGTGACCTGGACGGATGCGTCAAGCGCCGAGACCGGCTCGTCGAGCACCAGCACGTCCGGCCTCGCCGCGAGGGCGCGCGCGATCGCCGCCCGCTGGCGCTGGCCGCCCGAGAGCTGCCCCGGCCGCCGGCGCGCGAGCGCGGGGTCAAGCTCCACCTGCTCGAGCGCGCGAGTCACCGCCGCAGCACGGTCACGGCGGGGCACGCCGCCCGCACCGAGCGCCTCCGCGATCGAGCGGCCGATGCTCCATCGCGGATCGAAGGCCGCTCGCGGGTTCTGATGCACAAGCTGGATGCGTCGGCGTGCCGGTCGGCGCGCCGACTCCGGCGCCGGGTTCCACCGCATCTCGCCGAGCCGCACCGCGCCCGCGTCGGGGGTTTCGATCCCCATCAGCAGGCGCGCGAGCGTCGTCTTGCCGGAGCCGGACTCGCCGGCCACGCCGAGCGTCGCCCCGCGGTGGAGGGTGAGCGAGACATCGTCGACCACGCGGCCGGCGCCGGCGAACGTCTTTGTCAGCCCCTCCGCCACGAGCACGGGCGCATCGACCCGCTCGGGCCGGTTCGCAGGCCGCACGCGCCACGCATCGACGAGCTCCCGGGTGTGCGCATGCTGCGGCGCCGCGAGCATCCGTGCCGCGGGGCCGCACTCGACGATCGCGCCCGCCTGCACGACCGCGATCCGGTCGGCCAGGTGCGCGGCCGCGGCGAGATCGTGCGTGATGATGACCAGGCCGGTTCCGGCATCCACGATGCTGCGCAGCAGCTGCAGGATGCGCTGCTGGACGGTCGCGTCGAGCGCCGTCGTCGGCTCGTCGGCGATGATCAGCGCCGGAGCGGTGACGAGCGCCGACGCGATCAGCGCCCGCTGACGCAGACCGCCCGAAAGCTCGTGGGGGTAGGCCCGCATCCGCGACGCCGCGTCGGGCATTGCCGCCGACTCGAGCGCGGCCTGCGCGAGGCGTTTGCGATCGGGCGCGGATGCCCGCGAGTGGATTTCGAGGGGCTCCTCGATCTCGCGGCCGATCCGTCGGAACGGGTCGAGCGAGACCAGTGCATCCTGCGAGACCAGCGCGATGCGTGCGCCGCGCACCGCGCGCCAGGCGGCCTCGTCCGCGTCGCGAAGCTCGATGCCATCCACGCTGATGCGCCGGGCGGTGACGGTGGCAACGTCGGGGGTGAGCCCGAGGAGCGCGTGCGCGATCATCGATTTGCCCGCACCGGACTCGCCGACGATGGCCAGGCACTCCCCCGGCGCGACGCGCAGCGACACGTCATCGACCACGGTGCGCTCACCGATCACGACGCGCAGGCCACGCACATCGATGCCGCTCATGTCGCCCGGCCTTCCGCGCGACGGCGCAGCGCCCGGCCGAGCACGCTGAGCGAGATCACGGTGGCCATCACCGTGAGCCCGGGGAACACCGCGATCCACCATGCTTGGCCCAGAACGTTGCGCCCGCCCGACATCATGAGGCCCCACTCGGGCGTGGGTTCGGTGGGCCCGAGCCCCAGAAAGCTCAGGCCCGCCGAGGCGATGATCGCCGAGCCGACCCCGATGGTCGCCAGCACGCTGACCGAGCCGGCGACGGCGGGCACAACGTGCCGGGCCACGACGATCGCGCGCGGGATACCCAGCAGCATGGCGGATTCGACGTGTTCGGCCTGGCGCAGGGTCACGGTGTGGGCACGGGCCAGGCGGATGTACACGGGTATCGCCGCGAGCGTGACCGCGAGCGCGATCGTGAATGCGCCGGGCCCCAGAATCGCGACGACCACCAGCGCGAGCAGAAACTCGGGAAACGCGAGCACCACATCGACGCCACGCATGGCCGCGGTCCCGACCGGGCGCGGCGCCAGCCCGACGAGGATGCCCAGCAGCAACCCGGCCAGTGCCGCGCCTCCCGCCGCCCCGATGCCGATGGCCATCGAGCTGCGCGCGCCATATACGACCCGGGCGTACACGTCCCGCCCCGTCTGATCCGTGCCGAAGGGGTGCTCGATGCTGGGCGGCGAAAGGGCCGCAGGCAGATTCGTGGCGAGCGGATCGAACCCCGTGAACAGAGCCGGCGCGATCGCCATCCCCATGATCACCAGGAGCACGACGGATGCCAGTACCAGGCCCATGCGAGCGGGCAGCGTCCGCGCTCCGCCGCGCGGCTGCGTCCTGCGCATGCCGCGCCGCGGCGTCCCACGGCTGTCGCGCGCCAGTTCCATTCCGCGGGCGCTCATTGCGCTGCCGCCTGTCGCCGCAGCCGGGGGTCGAGCAGCGGGTAGGCGAGCTCGACGAGCAGGTGCACCACCACGAACACCACGGCGCTCAGCATGATCACGGCCGTCACAACGGGCAGGTCGCGACCGGTGATCGCGGCGAGCGTGACGCGCCCGACGCCCGCGCGCGCGAACACGGTCTCCACGAGCACGGTGCCGCCGAGGAGGGATCCCACGAGGTACCCCGCGAGCGTCAGCGCGCCGGTGGAGCCGTGCCGCAGCGTGTGCCGCAGCAGCAGGCGCGTCTCGCTCGCGCCGCGCGCTCGAACACTCATGGCGAAGGGTTGGCGCTCGGCCTCCTCGAGGCCGTCGCGCAGCACCTGCCCGAGCAGGGCGGCAACGGGGAGCGCGAGCGTGAACGCCGGGAGCACCAGCGCGGCAAATCCCGTGCCCGAAACGGGGAACCATCCCAGCGTGAACGAAAAGACCGTCAGCAGCACGAGGCCGATCCAGAACACCGGCGAGGAGAGCACCACCAGCTCGAGCGTGGCGACCACCCCGCGGGCGCGGCGACCGCGGGCCAGCACTGCGACCGCGAATGCGAGGACCAGGGCGATCACGAGGGCCAGCGCCGTCAGCTGCAGGGTGGGCCCCAGCTGCCGACCGATCACCTCGGCCACCGGCATCCGGAGCTGATACGACTCGCCGAAGTCTCCGCGCAGCATCCGGGAGAGCAGCCCCACGTATTGCTCGTACCAGGGCAGATCGATCCCCAGTTCTGTGCGGATCGCCGCCCTGGTCTCGGGTGAGACCTGCGCGTGTGGCCCGAGCATGATGTCGACCGCATCGCCGGGCACCAGGCGCAGCGTCAGAAACGCCAGTGTCGCTGCCCCCCACAACACCAGGACGACGCCGGCGGCCAGCTCGATGGCGCGCCGGAGGGCCCGTCGAGGCGCACCGGCAGCGCGTGTGTCGTGCATGGGATCCCTCTGTGCTCGGTGTTCGCGGCTCGTGCTCGGTGTTCGCGACCTCAGGGCGGCCCCGTCGTCGCCGCCCGCACTCGCGTGGTGCGGGCGGCGCCGCCGGTGCCGGCCGTGCAGCGGAGGCTAACCGAGTGAGACGCCGAAGAACAACGGGCGTCCGTACAGGTCGTAGCTGAGGCCAACCACCTCGGGGCCGACAGCGGTGATCACCGATGGCACGAACAGTGGCACGATCGCGTGGTGGCGCGCGTTCCACTGCTGCACCTGACGGTAGAGCGCGGCGCGTGCGCCGGGGTCGCTCTCGGCCACCGCGTCGCTCAGCAGCGAGTCGAGCTCCGGATCGTTCACCTGCGACGCGTTCTGGAAGCCCTCGCTGTGCAGATGTGCACGAAGCAGGTCCGGGTCGACCCCCGCGAAGTCCCAGTCGGTGATGTCGAAGGTCTTCGGTCCGTACTGCTCGTTGTAGGCGCCGGGCTCGAGCGTCTCGCGAACGATCTCGAATCCCACCTCGCGCAGATCCGACTGCACGGCGTTGGCCAGCGCCGCCGCCTCATCGGCCACCGGCGTCCACGCGATCCAGCGCGCCGAGAGTCGCTCGCCGTCGCGCGTGCGATAGCCCTGCGCATCGCGCTGGGTCCAGCCGGCCGAATCGAGCAGCGCGTTCGCGCGCTCGCGGTCGAACGCCCAGGTCCCCTCGAGGCTCGCGTCGTAGCCCGGGGTGGCCGGGCCGAGCACGCTCCATGCGCGTTGGAACTGGCCGAAGTAGATGGTCTCCACGGCCGTGTCGATATCGATCGCGAGCGAGAACGCCTCACGCACCAGCGCATCGGCGAACACGCCGTAGCGCTCGTTCAAGAACAGCGAGTAGGGCAGTCCGGGCGCGCCCTTCGCATCGACCGTCACCGCCGAATCCAGCGTCGAGACCGCGTTCGGGGTGATGTTGCTGGCCAGTTGCGCCTCGCCGCTCGAGATCATCCCGGCGCGCACGGCGGGCTCAGGAACGATCGCGACCCGCAGCGTCGCAAACTGTGGCGCCTCCGCGCCGTTCGGGCCCCACGCGTACGCGTCGTTGCGGGTGTAGACGATCTCCTGGTCCGGCACGTAGTCGCTCATGATGAGCGGCCCGGAGCCCACGGTGATGCCGGGCCCCCCGGCCTTCAGCGTCGCGGCGTTCGCCTCGAGGGTGGCGGGCGAGTACATGCCGAGGTAGGCGGTGCTGGCGGCCTGCAAGAACGGTGCGTTGGGCTGGCTGAAGCGCACCACGACGGTGTGCGGGTCGATGACGGTCGTGCCCTCGTACGTGTCGTCGCCGAGCATGCTGGCAGCCTGTGCCGACGCGGTGGCGGGATCCGCGATCCGGTCGAGGTTCGCCTTCACGGCCGCGGCGTCGAAGGGCGTGCCGTCGTGGAAGACGACGTCATCGCGCAACGAGAAGGTGTATTCGCGGCCATCGGCGGAGACGACCCACCCACTCGCGAGCCAGGGCGCGAAGGTGCCGTCCGGGTTTTGGAAGACGAGCGAATCGAGCACGCCACGCTGCACCGAGGCCGCCGAGTCGAGCTGGCTCGTCTGCGGATCCATGTGGCCCGCCGAGAGATTGGCCCCGGCGATCGCCCAGACCAGCTCGCCGCCGCCCGCTCCGGGGTCTTCCCCGGCGCCCGGGCCGGCGCAGGCGCCGAGCGCCAAGGTCGCCGCCGCGACTGCGGCGATGAGAATGCTGCGGCGTGGGCGCCTGCGGGGTGCGTGCATGGAGAACCTTTGCTTGGGGGATGCCGGGAGGATCCGGCGGCATCCATCCTATCTTGCACTGCGTCCAACAAGCCTGCGCCGGCTGCGGCCCGAGCGCTCCGCAGCCGCCGCTTCGCGCGCTCCCGCACGCGGCCGCCGGCGGTTGGCGCGTGGGCGCGGCCCGCGCGCGTGCGGGCTAGAATAGGGGCTTCGCCCACACTCAGGCACGCTCACACAGTGCCGCCCATATCGCAGGAGACCCGCATGGCCGACGCGCACATTCCCGACAAGCCCGCCCTCGAGGGTCTCGAGACGAAGTGGGATGCCGCGTGGCGAGCCCAGGGCACGTACCTGTTTGACCGCATCCGCGCCGCGTCCGTCGGCCGCGAGGGCGTCTACTCGGTCGACACGCCCCCGCCCACCGCCTCGGGCTCACTGCACATCGGGCACGTCTTCTCGTACACACACACCGACGTGAAGGTGCGATTCGAGCGGATGCGCGGCAAGACGGTCTTCTACCCGATGGGCTGGGACGACAACGGGCTTCCCACCGAGCGCCGGGTGCAGAACTACTACGGCGTGCGCTGCGACCCGACACTCCCCTACGACCCGGACTTCACGCCCCCGTTCGAGGGCGGCAGCACCAAGAGCTCGCGCGCCGCCGACCAGATCCCGGTCAGCCGGCGCAACTTCACCGAGCTGTGCGAAACGCTCACGGTCGAAGACGAGAAGCACTTCGAAGACCTGTGGCGCACGCTCGGTCTCAGCGTCGACTGGACGCAGACCTACCGCACCATCTCGGACGAGACGATCCGCACCTCGCAGCTCGCGTTCCTGCGCGGCCTCGCGCGCGGCGAGGCCTACCAGGCCCTCGCGCCCACGCTCTGGGACGTCGACTTCCGCTCCGCCATCGCGCAGGCCGAGCTCGAGGATCGCGAGCAGCCCGCCGCGTACCATCGCCTCGGCTTCCCGAAGAGCGACGGCAGCGGCGAGGTCTTCATCGAGACCACTCGGCCCGAGCTGCTGGCGGCATGCGTGGCACTCGTCGCGCACCCTGACGACGAGCGCTACCAGCCGCTGTTCGGCACGAACGTGCGCACGCCGCTGTTCGATGTCGAGGTGCCCGTGCTGGCGCATCCGCTCGCTCAGCCCGACAAGGGCTCCGGCATCGCGATGATCTGCACCTTCGGTGATGTCACCGACATCATCTGGTGGCGCGAGCTCGACCTGCCCAACCGCACGATCATCGGCAAGGACGGCAGGCTCCTCGCGGAGGCGCCCGAGGCGATCGTCTCGGAGGGCGGGATCGCCGCCTACGCCGAGCTCGCCGGCAAGACGATCTTCTCCGCGAAGAAGCAGATCGTCGAGATGCTGCAGGCCTCCGGGGCGATGACCGACGACCCGAAGCCCTTCACCCACGCCGTCAAGTTCTTCGAGAAGGGCGACCGCCCGCTGGAGATCGTCTCGACGCGCCAGTGGTACATCCGAAACGGCGCCCGCGATGCGTCGCTGCGCGAGAAGCTCATCGAGCTCGGCCGCGAGGTGGCGTGGCATCCCGAGTTCATGCGCGTGCGCTACGAGAACTGGGTCGGCGGCCTCACCGGTGACTGGCTCGTGTCGCGCCAGCGCTTCTTCGGCGTGCCGATCCCGGTCTGGTACGGGCTCGACGCGGAGGGCGAGCGCGACTACGACCGCGTGATCGTTCCCGACGCGGCCGCCCTGCCGATCGACCCCACCACCGATGTGCCGGCCGGCTACACCGAGGCCCAGCGCGGCGTCGCGGGCGGCTTCGAAGCCGAAAGCGACATCTTCGACACCTGGGCCACCTCCTCGCTCACCCCGCAGCTCGCGGGCGGCTGGCAGCGCGATGAAGAGCTCTGGAACCTCGTCGCGCCGTTCGACGTGCGCCCGCAGGGGCAAGACATCATCCGGACCTGGCTGTTTTCGACCATGCTGCGCAGCGCGCTGGAAGACGACCGTGCGCCGTGGACGGATGCCGCGATCTCGGGGTTCATCGTGGACCCCGACCGCAAGAAGATGTCGAAGTCGAAGGGCAACGTCGTCACCCCCGCCGATGTGCTCGCACAGCACGGCTCCGACGCGGTGCGCTATTGGGCCGCCTCCTCGCGCCTGGGAACCGACGCGGCCTTCGATCCGCAGAACCCGACGCAGATCAAGATCGGGCGGCGACTGGCCATCAAGGTCTTGAACGCGGCGAAGTTCGTGCTCTCGTTCCCCGTCACCGAGGGTGCCACGGTCACCAATCCCGTGGATGCCTCGATGCTCGCCACGCTCGACCGCGTGATCGCCGAGGCCACCAAGGCCCAGGCGGGATACGACCACGCCCGCGCGCTCGAGATCACCGAGCAGTTCTTCTGGACCTTCTGCGACGACTACCTCGAACTGGTCAAGGAGCGCGCCTACGACCAGGCCGACGCACACCAGGCATCCGCCGCGCTCGCCCTGCGCGAGGCGCTCTCGGCGCTGCTGCGTCTGCTGGCCCCGATCCTCGTGTTCGCGGCCGAGGAGTCGTGGTCGTGGTTCAACGAGGGCTCGGTGCACACCGCCGCCTGGCCGACGCCGTCCGGCACCGCGGGCGACCCCGCCGTGCTCGCCGCCGCCAGCGAGGCCCTCACCGGCATCCGCGGGGCGAAGACCAACGCCAAAGCGTCGCAGAAGACCGCCGTGTCGCTCGCGGTGATCAGCGCTGACGAGGAGACCGCGGCGCTGCTGCGCCAGGCTGCCGACGACCTGCGCTCGGTCGGCCGGATCGCGCAGCTGCGCATCGTCACGGCGCCCGAGGGCGCCGTGGGCATGACGGTCGAGTCGATCGAACTCGCCCCGACGGAGGCGTGATGCAGCTCGGAACGCGGTGGACGGCGGGCGATCCGCCGCCCGCCTCCGTGCCCGCGGAGCTGCACGCGGCGATCGCTGAGGTCGACGCGGCGGCGCTGGCCGAACTCGCCGCCCTCCCGGAGGCCGAGCGCGGCTACGCGCCGCGCTGGACCCTGACGTGGCTCGAGCGGCGCCCCATTGCCGAGCTCGACACCGGCGTGTACGTGCGGATGCTCGCTTCGGGCGAGGTCATCGTCGAGATCGAGTCCGACGAGGAGTGGGCCGACGACGAGGCCTGATCAGCGCGCGGGCGGGGCTGCGGGTGCGGATGCGGGTGCGGGTGCGGCAGGGTCCGCAGGCGGGACCGGGCGCGCCCGGCGCGCCGTCAGCGCGTCGAGCGTTGCAATCAGCACCGCCGCCGCCGCGTAGACGTACAGATCGCGGGCATCGAATGTGCTGCCGAGCACGAGCGTCGCGGGCGGGAATGCCGCCCCGAGCTGCTGCGGGATCCCCGTCAGCTGCAGCAGCTCGACGCCGACGCTCCAGAGCAGGCTGATCCCGCCGGCCGCCCACGGTCGCATCCGGGGCACGATCACCACGAGCCCCAGGTAGACGGCGCCAACGTAGAGCATGTCGCCCGAGATGTCGGCGAACGCAGATTCGGGGAGCACGCCGTGCACAAGCAGGCCCGCGAGGAGCACGAGCACGAGCGCGATCGCGGCGGCGATGCGGCGACGGGTCATCGCCCGTCCGGGCTCTCGTCATCCAGCGGCCCGCTGAACTCTGACGCTCGAAAGAGCAGCCGGGTGGCGATCAGGGTCGCGACCACCGTGGCGATCGCTCCGATCACAAACGGCAGCCGGAGATCGATGCGCGCCATCCAGCCGCCGAGCACCGTCGCGATCGGGAACACGCCCCAGGTGAACGCGCGGATGATGCCGAGCACCCGCCCAAAGATCGCATTCGGCACGATGGTCTGACGCAGCGCTCCCCACGGGACGTTCCACACGGAGATGGCGCCGGCCATCAGCGCGTAGGCGACGATCGCCGTGATCAGTTCCGGGGCGAGACCCACGGCGAGCAGGCCCAGCGCGGCGACGATGTTCGACCAGAACATCACCGCGCCGCGCCCGAACCGCGCCACGAGCGGTGCAGCGAACAGCGAGCCGCCGAGCGCGCCCAGCCCGATCCCCGCGGTGACGAAGCCGATCGCGATCGGCTCGACCCGCATCACGTCGAGAAAATAGAGCAGGGTGGGCGCCTGGGCGAAGCCCGAAGCCGAGCCGACGATCGCGGTGAAGATGACCAGCGCACGCAGGTAGCGGTGCCGCCAGAGGTACGCCGCAGCCTCCCGCGTGCTGGGTACTGCACTGGTGGGTGCTGCGCTGGTGGGTACTGCGCTGGAAGCCGCGGTCGCGGCATCCTGAACCACCGCGTCAGACCCAGCGGCCGCCCAGGATGCCGCCTGCGTTGCCGGCGTGACGGCGAGCAGAGGACGCGCGGCGATCACGGGCAGCAACAGCGCAAGGGCGATGGGCACCACGTAGCCACCGGCGCCGACCCACAGCGGGAGCGCGAGCGATGTCGCAAAGAGCACCCCCGCGATCGGCGTCGCCACGAAGCTGTCGATCGTGACCTGCGCGGCCTGCATGAAGCCGTTCGCCCGGTCGAGCGACCGCGGCGCGACGAGCACCGGCACGACCGCGTTCGTGGCGTTGTCGAAGAGTGTCTCGCCGAACCCGAACACGAGTGTCGCGATCAGCAGGCTCCACACATCGAGCGTGCCGCTGACCGTGAGCAGCGCGAGCACGAGCGCCACGCCGCCCCGGATGGTGTTGGCGATCGCCATGATCCAGCGGCGGTCGAAGCGATCCACCAGCATGCCCGCCGGCAGCCCGAAGACCAGCCACGGCAGAAACGACAGGGCGCCGAGCGCGCCGATGATGAGCGGATCGCGGGTCAGGGTCGTCGCGATCAGCGGCACCGCGGTGCGCCCGATGCCGTCGGCGAGGTTGCTGAACGCGGAGGCGGTCCACAGCTTGCCGAAGTCGCGGCCGAGGCGCGGCCGACCCGTGGTGTGCGCAGCGCTCGCCACGGGCTCGGTGGCGGCGCTCATCGGGGCAGGATGCCCATGTGCAGGGTCGCAGCCGCATCGGCACGCCCCTCGTCATGCTCGCGCACGGGCGGCGCAACGCGCGTCGCGCGGCGATCCATTCGATGCTCGACGAAGCGGGAGAGCCCTGCCGCGGTCCGCAGCAGGAGCCGCTCGAGGCGGGTCGCACACGCGGCGGCGCGCTCCGCGGTACGCGGCGCCCGGTGCACGGTGATGGTGCTCATGATGGTTGTCCTTCGGTGGGCAGTGGAAAGATGTCGGCGCGGATGGTCACGGGGCGCGCTCCCTCGAGCTGTTGATCGCGGTATGCGTCGACGGCGGCGTCGATGAGGCGCTGAATGTCGTCGACCAGCTGCTGGGTCTGCTCGGCGGTCATGCGCGCCGTCGAAGTCGACACGAGGCTCGCTTCTTGCCATGCCTCGCCCTCCATCCCGACACCGCCGTTGACGTAGTTGCGCAGCTGCTCCTCACGGCGGCGGAAGAACTCGGCCATCACGAGCTGTGTCGCGGCGCGCCCCGACGCGGTCTTCATGGCGTCGGGATTCGTGAACGTGACGCCCCCGGCCGGGCGCTGCCACCACCGCTCGCGGCCGGAGCCGCGGCCCTCCACCTCGCGAATGAGATCGTGCTTGGCAAGGGCGCGGAGGTGGTAGCTCGTCGAACCGCTCGACTCCCCCAGACGCGCCGCCAGCGAGCTCGCGGTCTGCGGGCCGTACTGGCTGATGATGTCGTAGATCTCGACGCGGAGCGGGTGCGCGAGGGCCCGGAGCGCGCCGGCGTCGAGCACGCGCATATCGCGTTCATGCGCGAGTTCGCCGGGGTGCTCGGGCGGCGCCGACCCCGTGGCCGCGCGCTCCCCCGCCTGCTGCATTTCGCCGTCGCTCATGATGCAAGGATATCTCTGCAAAGATTCCTTTGCAACATTCTCTTTGCATTCTTTTGCATGGTTACTAGGCTGATGCTATGGCTCAGACCCCGAACCCGCTCGAGACCCCCAGCGCCCTCCCCTACGACTTTCCGCCGTTCGCCGAGATCAAGCCGGAGCACTTCCTGCCCGCGTTCGAGCGGGCATTCGAAGACCACCGCGGCAGCATCAACGCGATCACCTACGTGCGCTCGATGCCGACCTTCGAGAACACGATCGTCGCGCTCGAGGAGAGCGGTCGCCTCCTCGACACCCTCGCGCACACCTTCTACACGATCAGCTCGGCCGATGCGACGCCCGCGTACCAGGCGCTCGAAGAGACGCTCGCCCCGATGATGACGGCGCACACCGATGCGATCCAGCTGAACTCGGCACTGTACTGGCGCATCAAGACGCTGCACGACCGCATCGACGAGCTGGGGCTCGACGCCGAGTCCCGCTACCTCCTCGAGCGACACTTCCGCGAGATGACCCTCGCGGGCGCGGCGCTCGACGACGAGACCAAAGACCGCCTGAAGGCGCTCAACGAGCGCCTCTCGGTGCTGACCACCACGTTCGAGAAGCAGCTCCTCGCCGACAGCAACGAGCTCGCCCTCATTGTGAACGACGCCGCCGAGCTGGATGGCCTCGCCAGCGGCGAGCTCTCGGCCGCCGCCCAGGCCGCCGCCGACAGCGGGCACGAGGGCGCCTACGCCCTCGGCCTCACCCTGTACACGGGGCATCCGTACCTCTCGTCGCTGACCAACCGCGAGACGCGCAGAAGGCTGATGGATGCCTCGCGAAGCCGCGCCAGCCGCGGCGGGCCGAACGACAACCGCGAGGTGCTGCTCGAGATCGTGCGTCTGCGCGCCGAGCGGGCCGCGCTGCTCGGCTACGCCAACCACGCCGCCGCCGTCACCGCCGACGAGACCGCCGGCTCGCCCGAGGCCGTGCACGCGCTGCTGCGCCAGCTCGCCGTGCCTGCCGCCGAGAACGCGCGCCGCGAGCAGGCGGCGCTGCAGGCGATCATCGACGCCGAGGCCGAGCCGTTCGAGCTCGAGGCGCACGATTGGGCCTTCTACACCGAGAAGGTTCGGCAGGCGCAGTACGACATCGACACGGCAGCCCTGCGCCCGTGGTTCGAGGCCGAACGCGTGCTGCAGGACGGGGTGTTCTACGCCGCCACCCGGCTGTATGGCGTCACGTTCACCGAGCGCCCCGACCTGGTTGCATACCACCCTGACGCTCGCGTGTTCGAGCTGCACAATGCCGACGGCAGCGCGCTCGGGCTCTTCGTGCTCGACCTCTACACGCGCGAAACCAAGCGTGGCGGGGCCTGGATGAATCCCATCGTCAGCCAGTCCCGGCTGCGCGGCACGAAGCCGGTCGTCGTCAACAACCTGAATGTGCCCAAGCCCGCACCCGGCGAGCCGACGCTGCTGACACTCGACGAGGTCAGCACCCTGTTTCACGAGTTCGGGCACGCGCTGCACGGCCTGTTCGCGGTGGTCACGTACCCGCACTTCTCCGGCACCAACGTCTTCCGCGACTTCGTCGAGTTCCCAAGCCAGGTGAACGAGATGTGGATGCTGTGGCCCGAGGTGCTCGAGAACTACGCGCGCCACATCGACACCGGCGAGCCCCTCCCCGCCGACATCGCCCCGCGGCTGCGCGCCTCCGAGACGTTCAACCAGGGCCACGCCACGAGCGAGTATCTCGCCGCCGCGTGGCTCGACCAGGCGTGGCACTCGCTCGACGCCGAGGCCGCCGCGGCCGTGACCGACGTCGCCGCGTTCGAGGCGGCCGCCCTGGCCGACATCGGCCTCGACAACCCGCTCGTGCCGACCCGGTACTCGTCGACGTACTTCGCGCACATCTTCGCGGGCGGGTACAGCGCCGGGTACTACTCCTACATCTGGAGCGAGGTGCTCGACGCCGACACCGTCGAGTGGTTCCGCGCGCACGGCGGGCTCACTCGCGAGAACGGCGACCGCTTCCGCGACCGCCTGCTCGGGGTGGGCGGCTCGAAGGATCCGCTGGCGGCATTCCGCGACTTCCTCGGCCGCGACGCCCAGATCGAGCCGCTCCTCAAGCGCCGCGGCCTCGAGGGCTGACGCCGGCGCGGCGGCCCGGCATCGGATCGCCTGGGCGGCTTCGGCCGCTCAGGCGCTCTTCTCGCCGCGGCGTGCGACTCGCTCGAGCACGATCGTCGGCGGCACGCCGTCCTCGACCGAGGCCCTGGTGATGATCACCTTCGCGACGTCCTCCGCGGAGGGCACCTCAAACATCACGGGGCCCAGTACGTCTTCCAGAATGGCCCGCAGCCCGCGCGCCCCGGTCTTGCGCTCGACGGCGAGGTCGGCGATCGCCAGCAGCGCGTCGTGTTCGAACTCGAGGTCGACGCCGTCAAGCTCGAACATGCGCTGATACTGCTTCACGAGTGCGTTGCGCGGCACCGTGAGGATCTCCATGAGCGCGGTCTGATCGAGTGGCGACACCGAGGCAACCACGGGCAGTCTGCCGATGAACTCGGGGATCAGCCCGAACTTGTGCAGGTCTTCGGGGAGCACTTCCGAGAAGAGCGTGAGGTCGTCGCCCTTGTCTTGCAGCGGTGCACCGAAGCCGATGCCGTGCCGGCCCACACGACTCGAGATGATGTCTTCGAGACCCGCGAAGGCGCCGGCGACGATGAACAGGACGTTCGTCGTGTCGATCTGCAGGAAGTCCTGGTGGGGGTGCTTGCGCCCGCCCTGCGGGGGCACCGACGCGACCGTGCCCTCGAGGATCTTCAGCAGCGCCTGCTGCACGCCCTCCCCCGACACGTCGCGCGTGATCGACGGATTCTCAGCCTTGCGGGCGATCTTGTCGACCTCGTCGATGTAGATGATCCCGGTCTCCGCACGCTTCGTATCGAAATCCGCGGCCTGAATCAGCTTCAGCAGGATGTTCTCCACGTCTTCACCGACGTAACCCGCCTCGGTCAGCGCCGTCGCGTCAGCGACGGCGAACGGCACATCAAGGCGCTTCGCGAGGGTCTGTGCGAGGTAGGTCTTGCCACAGCCCGTGGGCCCGATCAGGAGGATGTTGCTCTTCGCGAGCTCGACCTCCTCGGCACGCGCCTCGGCCGTGGTGATCGTGGAGAGCGCCCGCACCCGCTTGTAGTGGTTGTAGACGGCCACCGACAGCACGCGCTTGGCCTTCTCCTGGCCGACCACGTACTCCTCGAGGAAGTCATAGATCTCGCGCGGCTTGGGCAACTCGAATTCCGCGACCTCGGTCTCGGTCGACTCGGCCATGCGCTCTTCGATGATCTCGTTGCACAGCTCGACGCACTCGTCGCAGATGTACACGCCGGGGCCGGCGATCAGTTGCTGTACCTGCTTCTGGCTCTTGCCACAGAAGGAGCACTTGAACAGGTCGGCGCTCTCACCGATGCGTGCCATGTTGCTCCCTACTCGTGTGTGTCGCGGTCGGCGACGGCGTGCGGTGCTGCGTGTGTGAACCCCGTCTGCGACGCGGTTTCGCTGATAAGAGCCTAACCGCTGCCCCCGACATCACCGTGCATTGCACGGGAGTTGGCGTCACAAGACGACCGAAAATACCCCGCCCCGCCACCGATTTCGGTGACGGGGCGGGACCGTGCGAAGCCTGCGCGAACGGCTACTTGGTGATCGCCGCGGGCACGCGCTTGCGCGAGGTGAGGATCTGATCGACCAGGCCGTACTCCAGCGCCTCGACGCCGGTGAGAATCTTGTCGCGGTCGATGTCGGTGTGCACCTGCTCGACCGAGCGGTTCGAGTGCGACGAGAGGGTCGTCTCGAGCCAGGTCCGCATGCGCAGGATCTCGGCGGCCTGGATCTCGATGTCCGAGGCCTGCCCGTGCCCGGCCTCGCCCATGGCGGGCTGGTGGATCAGCACGCGGGCGTTGGGCAGCGCGAGGCGCTTGCCCGGCGTGCCAGCCGCGAGCAGCACAGCAGCGGCCGATGCGGCCTGGCCGAGCACCACCGTCTGGATTTGCGGGCTGATGTACTGCATCGTGTCGTAGATCGCCGTCATCGCCGTGAACGAACCGCCCGGCGAGTTGATGTACATGATGATGTCGCGATCGGGGTCCTGGCTCTCGAGCACAAGAAGCTGCGCCATGACGTCATCGGCCGAGGCGTCGTCGACCTGCACGCCGAGGAAGATCACGCGGTCTTCGAACAGCTTGTTGTACGGGTCCTGTCGCTTGTAGCCATAGGCGGTGCGCTCTTCGAACTGCGGGAGGATGTAGCGGCTGCCCGGCGCCTGCAGACCGCCATGGGCGATACCGCCCGGGACCGCGAGGGAGCGTGCGCCGCCGTAGGTGGGGATGCTCATGTCTGTCGTTCCTCTTCTTATGACTTGTCGTTGGTGCCGCCGCCGCCGATGACGTCCGCGGCGTGCTCACGGATGTGGTCGACAAAGCCGTACTCGAGGGCCTCATCGGCCGTGAACCAGCGGTCACGGTCGCCATCCTCGTTGATCTGCTCAACGGTCTTCCCGGTCTGGGCCGCAGTGATCTCCGCGAGGCGGTTCTTCATCGAGACGATCAGCTGCGCCTGCGTCTGGATGTCGCTCGAGGTGCCACCGAAGCCGCCGTGCGGCTGGTGCAGCAGCACGCGCGCGTTCGGCGTGATGTAGCGCTTGCCCTTGGTGCCGCTCGTAAGCAGCAGCTGACCCATCGAGGCAGCCATGCCGATGCCGACGGTCACGATGTCGTTCGGAACGAACTGCATCGTGTCGTAGATCGCCATGCCCGCGGTGATCGAGCCGCCGGGCGAGTTGATGTACAGGTAGATGTCCTTCTCCTGGTCCTCGGCGGCGAGGAGGAGAATCTTCGCGCAAATCTCGTTTGCGTTCTCGTCCCGCACCTCCGACCCCAGCCAGATGATGCGATCTCGCAGAAGTCTGTCAAAGACACTCGTAGCGACCAGTGGTTCGGCCATCGTTGCTCCCCTTCGGTAGTGCGTCCTCAAGAAATCTACCGGGCGGTGCCGCGCTCACCGGCCGTGTTCGCCCTGGGCATAGATTCGCGCCGCACAGGCGAACGGGGGCGTGGATGCCGCAGCATCCACGCCCCCGTTGTGCGATCCCGGCCAGCAGCCGGTACGCGAACTACTTGCCGTCGTTCTCGGCGTCGTCGGCGGCCTCAGCCTCTTCGACGATCTCCTCAGCCTCAGCGACGACCTCTTCCTCGGCCTTGTCCTGGTCGGCGAAGGCGGTGAACGCGCCAAGGTCGATGGTCTCGCCCTTGGTGTCGACGACCGTGACCTTGCCGAGCGCAAGCGCGAGCGCCTTGTTGCGGGCGATCTCACCGATGAGCGCGGGGATCTGGTTGCCCGCGTCGAGGGCCTGGATGAACTCCTGCGGCGCCATGCCGTACTGCTGAGCCGACTGCACGACGTACTGGGTGAGCTCCTCCTGCGAGACCTGGACGGCGAGGTTCTCGGCGTAGGCGTCCAGCAGGATCTGCGTGCGGAACTGCTTCTCGCTCGCCTCGGTCACCTCGGCACGGTGCTCGTCGTCCTCGAGGCGGTTCTCGCCCTCGAGGTGGCGGTGCACCTCGTCTTCGATGAGCGACGCGGGGACGGGAAGCTCGACGAGCTCGAGGAGCTTGTCGATCAGCAGGTCGCGAGCCGTCGCACCCTGGGTGAACGTGTGCTGCTCGACCACACGGTCCTTGAGGCTCTCGCGCAGCTCGTCGATCGTGTCGAACTCGCTCGAGATCTGCGCGAAGTCGTCGTCAGCCTCGGGGAGCTCGCGCTCCTTGACCGCAACGACCTTGACCGAGACCTCGGCGGCCTCGCCGGCGTGGTCACCACCGAGCAGATCGCTCTTGAAGGTGGTCTCCTCGCCCGCGGTGAGCGAGTCGATGGCCTCGTCGATGCCTTCGAGCAGCTCGCCCGAGCCCACCTCGTAGGAGATGCCTGCGGCGCGGTCGACCTCGTTGCCCGCAATGGTGGCAACCAGGTCGAGCTCGACGAAGTCGCCCTTGGCGGCGGGACGGTCAACCGTCACGAGCGTGCCGAAGCGCGCACGCATGCGGTCAAGCTCCTCGGTGATCGCCGCCTCATCGATCTCGGCGGCCTCGACCTCGATCTTCAGCCCCTCGAGGGCCGGGAGCTCGAACTCGGGACGCACGTCGACCTCGACATCGACGACCAGGTCGCCCGAGAAGTCCTTCTCGCTCGGCCACTGGGTGATGTCGGCGCTGGGACGGCCCAGCACCTTGAGGTCGTGCTCGGTGATCGCGGCACGGAAGAAGGCGTCGAGGCCCTCGTTCGCGGCGTGCTCGATCACGGCGCCGCGACCGACACGCTGATCGATGATCGGCGCCGGCACCTTGCCCTTGCGGAACCCGGGGATCTGAATGTCCTGCGCGATGTGCTCGTACGCGTGCGCGATGCTCGGCTTGAGATCCTCAGGGGTCACGGTAATCGTGAGCTTCACGCGCGTCGGGCTGAGCTTCTCGATGGTGCTCTTCACCATGTGTTGTGTTCTCCTTGTGGGTGTCCCCGCCCGGATGCTCCTGGCCTGGATACTCCTGGTCGCGAGGGGATAAGGCTGCATAAGTTATTCCGCGCAGCAGGACACGGTCGTTCAGTCGGGGCGACAGGATTTGAACCTGCGACTTCCCGCTCCCAAAGCGGGCGCTCTACCAAGCTGAGCTACGCCCCGGTGATCTTGCGCGAATCGCCTCCGTGCGCGAACGCAGAAACGACCTCGTGAAGTCTAGCCGAGATTGCCTTTGCCAACGCTCCGCGCCGTCACGGGGGCGACAAGTGCGCATCCTGCGATGCACTAGCATGGTGGAGTGCACTGCCCGCGAGAGGGGGCGGCGCCCAAGAACACACTCGAATTCCGGGCGGATTTCCGCGCGATTCGGGGCTGTAGCTTAGTGGTAAAGCCTCTGTCTTCCAAACAGATGATGCGAGTTCGATTCTCGTCAGCCCCTCCACCTGCATGACGTTGCACTGGCTGCATGACGTTGCACCGCACTCATGCGATTCGCACGCCACGCGGCGTCTCGGCCGCGATCTCGCTCAGTCGGCGATCTCGACCGCGGCGCTGTGCCGGGCCGTGTGCTCGCGGTAGATGAGCGCGTTGCGCAGCAGGCGGCCGCGCTCCTCCTCGCTGAGGGGGCGACGCACCTTGGCAGGCACGCCGGCGACGAGCGAGCCGTCAGGCACGATCATGCCCTCGAGCACGACCGCTCCGCCCGCGATGAGGCATCCCGCGCCGATCACGGCGCCGGAGAGGATGACGCTGCCCATGCCGATCAGCGAGCCGTCGCCGATCGTGCACCCGTGCACGACCGCGTTGTGGCCCACCGAGACGTCGCGGCCGATGACCACAGGCGAGTTCGGGTCGACGTGCACCGAGACGTTGTCTTGGATGTTGCTGCCGGCGCCCAGGGTGATGGGTGCGGAATCCGCGCGGAGCACGGCGTTGTACCAGACGCTGGCACCTTCCTCGAGGGTGACCTCACCGATCACGCGCGCCCCGGGCGCGATGAACGAGGTCGGGTTGAGGGCGGGCTCTGCGCCGGGCAGGGAAAGGACGGTGGCATCAGCGGCGATGGTCATGGTTCGACCATAGCGACCGATGCCCGCCTCGGGCGGAAGAAGGCACGGGTGCGCCGCGCGGACTATTGCGCCTGCGCCCGCGCGGACTATTGCGCCTGCGCCCGCGCGGCATCCGCCATGGCCGCCTCGATCGCCATGACGTACTGCGGCATCAACGAGTTCACGAACGTCACGGTCAGGTGGTCCTGGTCGCGGTACACGTTCGCGCCGCCCACGACGGGGAAGCACGTGTCGTCGTCGCAGAACACGTTCGTGAAATCGAGCAGGGTGACGCCGTCGAGGCCGGTCGCGGCATCCCGAATCGGATCGCGCTCGGTGAGCACCTCCGAGCGGGGGGCGTCGCAGGTGCCGAAGCCCTTGCTGCGCAGGCACTTGTTGGGGTCGGTCTCCCACACGGGGTTGTCGACGACGGTGACGACAGGGATGCCGCGGTCGAGCACGCTCGCCCACGCCTCCCGGTAGCCCGCGACAGCGGCGTCGAACGAGGAGTCGAAGCCGGCGGAGGCGTAGGGCGTGGTCGCGATGGCCGAGGTGAACACGGCGTCGAACTGCGAATCGGCGATCGACGCCGCAACCCCCTCACGCCACTGCGTGCAGGCGTCGCCGAAGGCACCGGGGGTCGACAGCGGGGTCGCGTTCCACGGGCACGCCCCCTTGAAGTAGGTGGTCAGGTGCCATCCGTTGGCGTCGGCCATCGTCTGGAACGTGGCCAGCAGCTGATAGGCGTGGCTATCGCCGACGAGCGCGATGCGAGGGGCGGATGCCTCGTCCGAGCCGAATTCGCACGACACGACGCCGGCGTTGTTCAGTTGCACGAAGCACTCTTCGTTGGCGGGGCTGTCGACGCCGGCGAACCCGGGGTCGGGCAGGATCGTGGTGCCGAAGTCGGTGCCGACGCATCCGGGATCGAGCACCGATTCGGCGCCGAAGCACGGCGGTGGCTCCTCCCGCAGCGAGACGAGGTCGCGCTGCGCCTGCGCATACGCCGGCGCGTTGACCGCCCAGGCGGTGGCGGCGACGCCGGCGACGAGCACCATCGCACCCAGCGACGCCCAGAGGGTCACGCGAGCGGGCCTGGTGGTGAGCACCTTCCAGGAGCGGGCCGGCGCCTCGACGAACCGTTGGGTGAGCCAGGCGAGCACGAAGCAGATGGCGAGCAGCGCGACGCGATGGTAGATCGTCAGTCCCCAAAACGGCACGAACGGCGCGATCACGATCAGCGGCCAGTGCCACAGGTACAGGCTGTACGAGATATTGCCGACGAACTGCATGGGCGGGATGGCCAGCAGCCGGGTCGGGTACCACCAGCGCGCGGTGTTGCCCGCGGCGATGATCGCGGCGGCACCGAGTGTGGGCAGCAGCGCGGCGTAGCCCGGGAACATGGTCGAGCCATCGAAGGTGAACGCGGTGTACAGCAGGGCGATGATGCCCGCCCAGCCGAGCACGAAGCTGAACACCGGCCCGTGTACGCGCAGCAGCGGCACGAGCGCGATGAGCGCGCCCACACCGAACTGCCACATGCGCCCGAAGGTCACGAAGTACGCGGGCGCCGGGTTTGTGAAGGTGAACCAGATGTTGAAGACGAACGAGAGCACGCTGACGAGCACGATCGCCACGACCACGCCGCGCAGGCGCGCGTCGCTGGGTGTGCGGCCGAGGAACGCCTTGATGCCAAGCCACGCGGCCAGCAGCATGATCAGCGGCCACAGCACATAGAACTGCTCTTCGAGCGAGAGCGACCAGTAGTGCTGCACCGTGGTCGGGTCGCCACCGTGGCCGAGGTAGTCGGCCGAGGTGAGCGCGAGATACCAGTTCTCGACGTAGAACGTGGCGGCGAGGATCTCGCTGACCTCGTTCTGCAGCGCGCTCAGCGGCATGATCAGCGGCGACATCACCGCGAGCGAGCACAGCAGCAGCACCAACAGGGAGGCGGGCAGCAGTCGCCGCGCGCGTCGCGCCCAGAACTCGGCGAGGCGCACGCGGCCGGTGTCGCTCATCTCGCGCATGAGGTGACCGGTGATCAGGAATCCGGAGATCACGAAGAAGACGTCGACGCCGACGAAGCCGCCCGAGAGCCGAGCGGGCCAGAAGTGGTAGATCACCACGAACAGCACGGCCACGGCACGCAGGCCCTGGATGTGCGGGATGAAATGCGAGGGCTGCGCGTGTTCGGGCGACAAGCCGCCGCGGATCCGCCCGCCCTTCGCGCGGGCATCACGCCGCAGGGTCTGGGTGGGAGCCTCGAGGTTTTGAGGGCCGAATTCATGATCTGCGGATGGCACGTCTTGACGTTACCCGCTCGCCCCACGCTCCCCCGCCCAACACGCATCGAGCGCCCCGAACGCCCGCGCAGGCGCCGATAAGCCGAGCCTCAGCTTGCTTGCGCAATTTTTCGCGCTGAGTAGCGTTGATGAAAGCCAACACCTCCGGCCCCGCCCGGAGCACGGACGAAGGGGAAGAACATGCCGAAGACAAAGATCACCCGCACCACCGCCGCAAGCCCGGATGTGGCTGCCGCCGCCGCACAGTTCCTCTCGCCCATCGTGCTCGACCTCATGGCCCTCACGGTCAACGGAAAGCAGGCGCACTGGCACGTGCGCGGCGCCAACTTCATCGGGGTGCACGAGCTGTTCGACGCCGTGGTCGCCAACGCGCAGGCGTTCGCCGACCTCGCTGCCGAGCGCATCGTGGCCCTCGGGCTCCCGGTCGACGCGCGCCTCGAGAGCGTCGCCGCCAAGACCCAGGCGAGCTCCGTGCCCGCCGGCTTCGCGAAGAGCGAGGTGCTCGTGGCAGATGTGATCGCCGACATGGACGCCGCGATCGCCAACGTGCAGGCCGCCATCGACGGGCTCGGTGAGATCGATCAGACGAGCCAGGACGTCGCGGTCGAGATCATGCGCGGTCTCGAGAAGGACCGCTGGTTCCTCTTCTCGCACATCGCAGAGTAAGACGCACCAACGAGCAAGCGCCCCGGTCGATGCCGGGGCGCTTGCTCGTTGCGTCGGCGTGCGATCTCGAACGCGTCGCTCGCCGGCGTCAGCTCAGGGGCGTCAGCTCAGGTGCGTCACGCCAGATGCGTCACGCGCCCACCCAGCAGCGTCGCACGCACGGCCATCCCGCGCAGCGCCTCGGGGTTCGCCGTGAACGGATCGGCTCCGACGATCACGAGGTCGGCCGCCGTCCCGGGGCGCACGATCCCCGTGCCCCCGCGGGTCGACGCCGCGAGTGCCTGCTCGACCGTGACGGCCTGCTCGGGCTGCCACGCACCGCCGTCACCATCGCCCTCGCCCTCGCGCCGCCGGCCAACGGCCTCGGCGATGCTCCGCCACGGGTCGATCGGCGCGACCGGGGCGTCCGAGCCGAACAGCAGCGTCGCCCCGGCATCCGCGAGCGCGCGCATCGGATACGCCAGCGCGGTCTGCTCCGCCCAGTAGGCGTCGAGCAGCTCGCGGTCATCGAGCGCGTGCATCGGCTGGATGCTCGCCGCGACCCCGAGGCGCGCAAAGCGCTGGATGTCGACGTGCGCGACCAGCTGCGCGTGCTCGATCGTGCCCCACGCACCCGTGATGCCGAAGGCATCGAGGGCGTGCGAGCACGCCACATCGCCGATCGCGTGCACCGCGCAGGCGAGCCCGCCGGCCGTCGCGCGGGTCATCAGCTCGAGCAGCTCGTCGCGGTCGACGTTGAGCCGTCCATGATCCTCACCGCCCGGATACGGATGGCTGCAGGCCGCGGTGCGCGTGCCGAGCGAGCCGTCAGAGATCACCTTGAGCGGGCCGACGCGGGCGAGCTCGGCGAAGGCGGCACGCTCCCCAGTCACCCCGCGCGCCTGGTCGCCGCTGCGCAGCCCCTCGGTCAGCGCGCGGCCGAGCATGTCGGGGTACACCCCGAACTCGACGCGCAGGGCGTCGAAGCCGCCCGAGATCCGGCGCGCCCACGCCTGCTCGTTCCACTCCATGTCGAGATCGACCACGCCCACGAGTCCTCGCGCGGCGGCGTCGGCCGCGGCATCCCCCACCCACGCGTCCACCCGCGCCGGGTCGGCCAGATCGAGGTGTCGCATCACCGCGAACGCCTCTTCCTCGCGCAGCATCCCGCGGCGATTCGCCGGGCGCCCGGCCCGCGCAAACGCCGCCGAGTTGAGCCAGACACTGTGCAGGTCTGCGCTGAGCAGATAGCTCGGGATGCCGCCGGTCGCGGCATCGAGCACGGCCAGGGTCGGGGCATCCGGCCAGAGGCCGTCACGAATGTCGATGCCCACGCGCACACCGGCGTCATCGGCCGCGCTCGCGCCGATGCGCGCCGCGGCCTCGGCCGCCGAGCGGGCATCGGCCAGCGACACGCGGCGGGAGGTGCGCGCCCATTGGTTCATGTGCACATGGTGGTCCCAGAGGCCGGGCACGAGCCATCCGCCGCCCCCGTCGAGCACCTCGCCGGCCGGGCGCAACGCGCCACGCGGCGCGATGTCGACGATCTCGCCGCCGGCGAGTACGACGTCGGAGGGCTCCGGGTCGGAGCGGCCCCCACGACCCGGCCCCGAGACGTGCACATCGGTGATCGTCGAGACGGTCGCACCCACCACGGCGCTCACCTCGCGGCCTCGTCGGCGGCGGCCACCTGCGCCTGGGCCTGCGCCTGGGTCTGTGCCTGTGCCTGCGCGAGCCCGGCCCGCGCGGCCGCCATCGCCTCGTGCGCCCGGCGCATCTCGGCCGCCAGCGCCGGGTTGGCGTAGGGCCCCTCGCCCTCCAGCTCGGTGAGGATCGTCGCCACCACCTCGGCGCTCTTGTTCTGACTCAGCTTGCGCTTGGCGACCACCTTGGTCGGCGTGAGGCGGAAGCCGACCGTGCCGCCGGCGAGCCGCGCGATGAACGCCGGGTCGTTCGGCGCGGCATCCATCAGCCGCGGGTGCGGCAAGACGCGCTCGAAGCGCTCGACCATCTCGGCAAGCACACGATAATTCTCCTCGGCGCTCAGGATCTCGGGCACGCCGCTCAGGTGCACGGTGACGAAGTTCCAGGTGGGCACGGCCTGCACATCGCCGTACCAGCCCGGTGAGATGTAGCCGTTCGGCCCCTCGAACACGATGATCACCTCGTGTTCGCCGAGGCCATGCACCAGATCATCGGGTCGGCCGACGTGGCCGATCACGGTCAGATCGTCGCGAGTCGGGTCGAGCAGCACGACGTACTGCGATGCGACGAGCCCTCCCTCGGGGCTGCTCGCGATCGTCGCCCACGGGTGGGCATCGATCAGGCGGCGCAGCTCGCCGACGTCGGTCATTGCGAAGCTGGGGTTCTGGCGCATGCACCCAGCCTATTGAGGCGGAGCGTGTGTCGAGGAACCCCGAATCGGCGAAGCCACTGCCTCGGCGGCCCGGTCGATCACGCCTGGCAGGAAGGGCACCAATAGAGCTTGCGCGCCTGCATCTCTTCGACGATGATCTCGGTGCCGCACACCCGACACGGCAGCCCCGCGCGGTGGTACACCCAGTGCCGGTCGGCACGGTTGGCCATCGCGAGCCGGTACGCCTCGCCGGAGAGACCGTCCATCGTCATCATCTGCCCGGTCTCGACGCCGACGCGCAACAGGCGCGACCAGTCGCACCACAGCTCGCGCACGATGTCTTCGGGCACCTGCTTGCCGGGGGTGTGCGGGTTCAGCCGCGCCCGAAACAGCATCTCGGCCCGGTACACGTTGCCGATCCCGGCCACCACGGCCTGGTCCATCAGCAGCTGGCCGATGGGCGTGGGCTTGCGGCGGATCGTGTCGACCACGCGCTGCTCGGCCACGGGGCCATCGTCGAGCAGCGGGTCGGGGCCGAGCTTCGCAATCGTCGCCTCGACCTGCTCGGTGCTCTGCAGCTCGCACGCGGTGGGGCCGCGCAGATCGGCGACGGTGGCGTCGGTGAGCAGCCGCAGGCGCACCGCGCCCACCGGTTCGGGTGGAAAGTCCTCGTCGCCGGGGGCATCCGGCAGACCGCTCGTCTCCTCCGACATGCGCACGTGCACGCGCGCCTTGCGCGGTGCCCCGATCGAGCTCAGTGAATTCTCGCCGGCGCTGTCGAAGATCGTGCCCTCGCTGCCGGCGGCGGCGGGCGCGGCATCCAATGCATCGGCCCCTAGCACCGTGCCGCGCTGATTGGTGTGGCCCATGCGCCCGTTCGCCGAGGCGATCGTGGGGTCGACGACGATCTCGCCGGCGAAGTCCCACGCGCCGTACATGCCCAGGTGCACGCGCAGCCAGAGCTCGCCCTCGAACTCGACGAACATCTGCTTGCCGACGGCCTGCACCCCGCGCACCGTCTGCCCGTCGAGCACCGCGGCGCCCTCGGCGAAGCGCCCCTGCGGGCTGGATGCCGCGACCCGGTGCCCCACGAAGTTGCGGTCGAACTGCCGGGCGATGCGGTGGACGGAGTGTCCCTCCGGCACGCCTAGCCCGCTTCTGGGTCGGCCGCGTTGTCGTCGGAGCCGGCGCCTGCGCCCTCCGCGCGGTCGAGCACGGTCCCGGCGATCGCCCCGGTGCGCTCGTACTCGGCGAGCTGGCCGATGCGGCGCGCGTGGCGCTCCTCACCAGTGAACGGGGTGGCGATGAAGAGGTCGATGAAGGCGACGGCCTCCTCGAAGGTGTGCTGGCGCGCGCCGATCGCGATCACGTTGGCGTTGTTGTGCTCGCGGGCGAGCTCGGCGGTCGCGAGGCTCCACACGAGCGCGGCGCGGATGCCGTCGACCTTGTTCGCGGCAATCTGCTCGCCGTTGCCCGAACCGCCGAACACCACACCGAGCGATTGCACCCCGGCTGCGGCATCCGCCATCACAGCCTCCGCGGCCTTGATGCAGAAGGCGGGATAGTCGTCGACGGGGTCGTAGCTGACCGGGCCATGGTCGAAGACCTCGTGCCCGGCCGTGGCCAGGTGCTCCTGCAGCTGCGTGCTGAAGTCGAGGCCGGCATGGTCGGTCGCGATATGAATGCGCATGGATCAAAGTCTAAGCCGGGGCATAGGGTTGGAGCATTGCCGGTGACGCCGCGACCCGCGGAACGAGGCATCCACAACCCTACGACCAATGGGAGTCACGACCGTGCCCGGAGAGAACCTGACCCGCATCGAAGCCGAGAGCCGCCGCGCCACCGTCGACTCGCACAGCTACGAGATCTCGCTCGATCTGACCCGCGGCGCCGAGGTGTTCGGCTCACGCACCGTCGTGCGCTTCGCGGCCGTCCCCGGCGCGAGCACGTTCATCGACCTGATCGCACGCGAGGTGCACGAGATCACGCTGAACGGCAAGCGCGTGGATGTCGCGGCCTTCGCCGACTCGCGCATCCAGCTCGACGGGCTCGAGGCCCACAACGAGCTCATCGTCGATGCCGACGCCATGTACACGAACACCGGCGAGGGCTTGCACCGCTTCGTGGACCCGGTCGACGGCGAGGTGTACCTGTACTCGCAGTTCGAGGTGCCCGATTCGCGCCGCGTGTTCGCCGTGTTCGAGCAGCCCGACCTGAAGGCCACGTTCGCGTTCACCGTGACCGCGCCGGCCGAGTGGAAGGTCGTCTCCAACTCCCCCACCCCCGAGCCCAAGCGCCACGGTGACGGCAGTGCCACCTGGATCTTTGCGCCCACCCCGCGCATCTCGTCGTACATCACCGCGATCGTCGCGGGCCCCTACGAGGAGGTCCGCTCCGAGCTGACGAGCTCGTCGGGCAAGGTGATCCCCCTCGGCGTGTTCGCGCGCAAGAGCCTGTGGGCGCACCTCGACGCCGACTACATCTTCGACATCACCCGCCGGGGCTTCGCCTACTTCGAGGAGAAGTTCGGCCACCCGTACCCGTTCGAGAAGTACGACCAGCTGTTCGTGCCCGAGTTCAACGCGGGCGCCATGGAGAATGCCGGTGCGGTGACCTTCACCGAGACGTACGTGTTCCGAGGCAAGGTGACCGACGCCGTCAAGGAGCGCCGGGTCGTCACGATCCTGCATGAGCTCGCACACATGTGGTTCGGCGACCTCGTCACCATGACCTGGTGGAACGACCTGTGGCTGAACGAGTCGTTCGCCGAGTGGGCCTCGACGATCGCCACCGCGGAGGCCACCGAGTGGACGGCCGCGTGGACCACGTTCAACGCGATGGAGAAGACCTGGGCGTATCGCCAGGACCAGCTGCCCTCGACCCACCCCGTGATGGCCGAGATCAACGATCTCGACGACGTGCAGGTGAATTTCGACGGCATCACCTACGCCAAGGGCGGCTCGGTGCTCAAGCAGCTCGTCGCCTGGGTCGGCCTCGACGAGTTCTTCGCGGGTGTGTCTGCCTACTTCGAGAAGCACAAGTGGGGCAACACGACCCTGAAGGACCTCTTCGCCGAGCTCGAGGTGACGAGCGGCCGCGACCTCAGCGATTGGGCGCACCTGTGGCTCGAGACCGCGGGGGTCAACACGCTCGCGCCGGTCATCGAGATGGATGCCGCGGGCGCGTTCACGCGCGTCGCCGTGCGCCAGAGTGCGGCGGCCGACTACCCGACCATCCGCCCGCACCGCCTCGGCATCGGCCTGTACAACGTCGAGAACGACGCCCTCACCCGTGTGCATCACGTCGAGGTCGACATCGATGGGGAGCTCACCGAGATCCCCGAGCTGGTGGGCCTCGCGCAGCCGGACCTGCTGCTGCTGAACGACCAGGACCTCGCCTACGCGAAGATCCGCCTCGACGAGCGCTCGCTCGCCACCGCAATCGCGCACCTCGGCAAGATCAGCGACCCGCTCGCCCGCTCGCTGGTATGGGGCGCCGCGTGGGATCAGGTGCGCGATGCCGAGGCATCCCCCAGCGACTACATCGACCTCGTGCTCGGCAACATCGCGCGCGAGAGCGAGTCGACCACCGTGCGCACCACGCTCGGCCAGCTGCAGACCGCCGCCAACGCGTACGTCTCGCCCGCCCGTCGTGACGAGGCGCGCGCGAAGGTCGCCGACGGTCTGTGGGCACTCGCGCAGGGCGCCGAGGCCGGCAGCGACAGCCAGTTCCAGTTCGTGCAGGCGTTCGCCTCCGCGGCCGCAACCCCCGCGCAGTGGGAGACCGTTCGCGCGCTGCGTGCGGGCGAGATCGCCCTCGAGGGTCTCGAGATCGACACCGACCTCTCGTGGCAGCTGCTCGGTTCGCTGGCCGCGGGCGGCGTCGTGACCGTCGCCGACATCGACGCGTCGCTCGAGGCAGACAACACGGCCAAGGGCGGTGAGCTCGCCGCGCAGGCGAAGGCCTCGCTGCCGACCGCCGAGGCCAAGCGCGCCGCGTGGGCGTCGCTCATCGACGCCGACGAGCAGCCGAACACGATCGTGCGTGCGACGGCGGCCGGGTTCACGCATCCCGCAACCATCGCGCAGCAGCGCGAGTTCGTGTCGGCGTACTTCGACATGCTGCTGCCGATCTGGGGCTCGCGCACCTACCAGATCGCGAACTACCTGATCGTGGGCCTGTACCCGGCCGGTCTCGCCGACGCCGAGCTGCGTGACGCCACGCACGCCTGGCTTGACGCCAACCCCAAGGCGCCCGCCGCACTTCGCCGCCTGGTCAACGAGAACGTCGCAACCGTCGAGCGCGCACTGCTGGTGCAGCAGCGCGACGAGCGTTAGGAAAGAGCGCCATGCCCGCCAGCAACCTCACCCGCATCGAAGCCGCGAAGCGCGCGCAGACCATCTCCGCGCTCTCGTACTCGGTGCGACTCGACCTCACCCGCACCGACGGGTTCCGCAGCGACACCATTGTGCGGTTCTCCGCCAAGCCGGGGACCGAGACGTTCCTCGAGCTGGTGAGCGACGAGGTCCTTGAGGTCACGCTGAACGGCATGGCGCTCGATCCCGCAGCCGTCGCCGACGGCACGCGCCTGCACGTTTCGGGCCTGGAGGCCGCAAACGAGCTGCGGGTCGTCGCGACCATGCAGTACACAAACTCGGGCGAGGGGCTCGACCGCTTCGTCGACCCGGTCGACGGCAAGCCGTACCTGTACACGCAGTTCGCCGTCGCCGACGCCGGGCGGGTGTATCCCGTCTTCGACCAGCCCGATCTGAAGGCGTCGGTCTCTCTCACCGTGCTCGCGCCGAGCGACTGGGAGGTGCTCAGCAACGCGCCCACCCCGGAGCCGGTGCCAATCACGGCCGCGTTCTCGGAGTGGCGGTTCCTGCCCGGCCCGCCGATCTCGAGCTACATCATCGCGCTGATCGCCGGGCCGTACGCCTCGTGGCGCTCCGAGACCGTGAGCGCCGACGGCCGCACGATCCCCCTCGGCGTGTTCACCCGAGCATCGCTTGCCCGCCACGCCGAGCCCGACGTCATGTTCGACGTGTTGCGCACCGGCATGCGCTACTTCGAAGACGCCTTCGGGATCCCTTACCCGTACGAGAAGTACGACCAGATCTTCGTGCCCGACTTCAACTGGGGCGCCATGGAGAACGTCGGTGCCGTCACGTTCAACGAGGCCTACATCTTCCGCTCGAAGGTGCCAGAGGTGCGCCTGCACCGCCGCACCCTCGTCATCCTGCACGAGCTCTCGCACATGTGGTTCGGCAACCTCGTGACCATGCGCTGGTGGAACGACCTCTGGCTCAACGAGTCGTTCGCCACCTAGGCCGCCACCACCGCCGCCGTCGACACCGGCCTGTTCCCCGAGGGGTGGACGACCTTCGCCGTCGACGACAAATCCAGTGGCGCGATGCAGGACCAGCTGCCCACCTCGCACCCGATCGTCGCGGTGATCAACGACCCGAAGACGTCGAGGTCAACTTCGACGCCATCACCTACGACAAGGGCGCGGGCGTGCTCAAGCAGCTGGTGGCCTGGGTCGGTCGCGAGCCGTTCCTCAAGGGCGTCGGCGCCTACCTGCGCGCGCATGCGCACGGCAACGCCACGCTGCACGACCTGCTCGCGCAGCTCGAACGGGCCAGCGGTCGCCCGCTCGCGAAATGGTCGATGCAGTGGCTCGAGACAGCGGGCATCAACACCCTGCACGTCGAGATCGAGACCGAGGTGGATGCCTCGGGCCCCGGCCGCACCGAGACCATCACCCGCGCAACGGTCGTGCAGAGCGCTCCCGCCGGGGGCGAGATGCTGCGGCCGCACCGCATCGCCATCGGCGCCTACGATCTCGATGACGAGGGCGCGCTGCGCCGGACCGAGCGCATCGAGCTCGACGTCGTCGGCGCACGCACCGAGGTATCGGCGCTCGTCGGGCTCCCCCGCCCCGCGCTTGTGCTGCCCAATGACGACGACCTGACCTTTGCCAGCATCCGGCTCGACGCGCACTCGCTGCTGACCGTGGTGGGTCACCTGCGTGGCCTTGCCGACCCGCTCGCGCGTGCCATCATCTGGGGCTCGGTGTGGGATGCCGTTCGCCAGGGCGAACTCCCGGCCCGTGACTACATCCAGCTGGCGCTTCGCCACCTGGACGCCGAGACGCAATCCGGCACCCGTCGCGAGGTGCTCACCGCCCTCGCGACGGCGGTGCACAGCTACACGGCGGAGGCATCCCTCGCCGAAACCCGTGAGCGCGTCGGCGACGCCCTCTGGGACTTCACGCGCCGCGCCGCCGTGGGCTCGGACGCGCAGCTGCAGTTCATGCTCGCCTTCACCGACCTGGCCGCGACCGCGGCGCACGCCGATGCGCTCGCCATGCTGCTCGATGGCAGCGAACCCGTGCCGGGGATCACGGTCGACACCGAGCTGCGCTGGGCGATCGTCCGTGCGCTGGCCACGTTGGGTCGTGCAAGCGAATCCACCATCGGCGACGCCCTGGACCACGACGACACCTCGCGCGGGCGTCTGGAGGCCGACACCGCGCTGGCGGCGCGGGCGGATGCCGCGGCCAAGCGTGCCGCGTTCGCCGCGGTGACCGCGCAGCCGGCGCCCTCGAACGAACGCGCCGGCGCGATCGCGCGTGGGTGGGGCCGGGTGCTCGATCCCGCACTCGTGGCGGAGGACGCCGCCCCGTACCTGGAACTGCTTGATGAGGTGTGGCGAACGCGCAGCTTTGCGATCGCCAAGATCATCGTGCGAGACCTGTTCCCCTCGGCGGTGGTGACACCCGAGAACTCGGCGCTCGTGCACGCGTGGCTCGAGCGCGGCGAGCACGCCCCGGCGCTGCGTCGCCTCGTCGTCGAGCAGCTTGACGAGCTCGATCGGGCGCTCGCCGCGCGCGAGCGAGACGCGCGATGAACGGCGGCCGGGGCATCCAGGGTTTCGTCGACCCGGCTGGATAGACTGGCGCCCAAATGGACGACGTAACCCCGAGCCCGCCTGCCGACGTCACGAGTCCGGAGTGGTGGAGCACGCTCTGGTCGAGTGTCGGACAGTTCTTCGTCTCGGCCGGGCAGTCGCTGCTGCAGATCGCCATCATCATCGTGGTGTGCGTGCTCATCGGCTGGGTGCTGCGCATCTTCATCCGGCGCCTGGTGCACACGATCGTCAGCGGCGCGAAGAAGACGGCGAAAGTCGATGACACGCAGGCACTCGATCGTTCGCCGCTGTCCGCGGTCCGCCTCGTGCAGCGCACCCGCACGCTCGGCAGCATCCTGAGCAATATCGTCAACATCACGCTCGTCATCGTCGCGCTCGTGCTGATCATCAGCGCGATCGCCCCGGATGCGCTCGGCTCGCTGGCGCTGCTGACCGCCGCGCTCGGCGCCGGCCTGGGTTTCGGCGCGCAGAACATCGTGAAAGACGTGCTCAACGGGGTGTTCCTCGTTGCGGAGGACCAGATCGGCATCGGCGACGTCGTCGACCTCGGTCTCGCCACGGGCATCGTCGAGTACGTGAGCGTGCGCGTCACCCACGTGCGAGATGTGAACGGCACGCTCTGGTACGTCCGCAACGGCGAGGTCACCCGCATCGGCAACATGTCGCAGGGGTGGTCGCGCGTGATCATCGACCTCGGCGTGCCGACCGATGCCGACATCGACGATGTGGAGGGTGCCATCCTGAACACCGCGATCGCGATGTCAAAGGACGGCAAGTGGCGCAGCCGCATCCTGGAGCGACCCGAGATCTGGGGCCTCGAGGCGATCTCGGGCGAGCACATGATCATCCGCCTCGTGATGCGCACGCGCGCCAACGCGAAGGAGGACGTGGCCGCCGAGCTGCGGGCACGGCTCAAGGCGACCCTCGACGCGATGGACGTCCAGCTCCCGAAGCTGCACTCCACCATCCTGAGCGGCAGCGACGGCGCGCAACGCGTGCGCGGCGCGCGCCCACCACGCACACTGCCGGTGCCGACCACACCGCCGGCACCCCCGCCCGCCCCGGAACGCGTGTTCTGGCGCCCCAAGCGCACGGGCTCGACCGAGCCGAAGCGCACGACCGAGCCGAAGGGTCCGTCGGCATCGAAGGGCTCGACAGAGCCGAAGGGCCCTACCGGATCGCAGGGCCAGACCGGATCGCAGGGCCCATCCGGGCCGAACGGAGGAGAGGGAACGCCATGAGCGACGCCCGCATCAGCTTCTATGAAGAGATCGGCGGTCACGACACCTTCGTGCGCCTCGTCGATGCGTTTTACCGGGGCGTCGCCGACGACCCGGGGCTGCGCCCGATGTATCCCGAGGAAGACCTCGGCCCGGCCGCCGAGCGGCTCACCATGTTTCTCGAGCAGTATTGGGGCGGCCCCGGCACCTACAGCCAGCGCCGCGGGCACCCGCGACTGCGCATGCGCCACCACGCCTTCCACATCGACCCGGTCGCGCGTGACCGTTGGCTCTTTCACATGCGCGGCGCGCTCGATGAGCTCGAGCTCGCGCCCTTGCACGAGGCCACGCTCTGGGACTACCTCCAGCGCGCCGCGATGGCCCTGGTGAACACCTTCGAACCCGACCCCTCGCTCCAGGCCCGCTCCGAATAGCGCCACACCCGGCGCACCGCACACCGCACGCACGCACGCACGCACGCAACACACCGCACCCGAGAAAGCCGCACCAAACAAGCTGCACCAGACAAAGGAGTCAGGATGCCCAGCGAACGCGATACCACCCACCAGACCGACGTGCTCGTGATCGGCTGGGGCCTTGCCGGCCTCGTGGCCGCCACCGAAGCCCTCGCAGCGGGCAAGCGCGTCACCCTCGTCGACCAGGAATCCCGCGCGAACCTCGGCGGCCAGGCGTTCTGGTCGTTCGGTGGACTGTTCTTGATCGACTCGCCCGAACAACGCCGCATGGGCATCACCGACTCGCTCGAGCTCGCGCGGCAGGACTGGTTCGGCACCGCGGGGTTTGATCGCGAGGTGGAGGATGCCTGGCCGCGCCGCTGGGCCGAGGCCTACCTGCAGTTCGCCGCCGGAGAGAAGCGCGCCTGGCTGCGGGAGCGCGGCGTCGCCTTCTTCCCCGTCGTCGGCTGGGCCGAGCGGGGCGGATACACCGCGCTCGGCCCGGGCAACTCGGTTCCCCGTTTCCACATCACCTGGGGCACCGGGCCCGGCGTCATCGCACCGTTCGTTGCCGCCGCCGAGCGCGCGCAGCTCGACGGCCGGCTCACGATTCTGCCGCGCCACAAGGTCACAGCCCTCATGAGCCAGGATGGCGCGGTCACGGGCGCCGGCGGCGACGTGCTCGCACACGACGGCGCAGCACGAGGGTTCGCCACCTCCCGCACCGTGGTCGGTGCCTTCACCATTCACGCCGGCGCGACGATCGTCGCCTCGGGCGGGATCGGCGGCAATCACGACATGGTGCGGGCCCAATGGCCGTCCCGCCTCGGCACACCGCCGCGCACGATGCTCACCGGCGTCCCCGCATATGTCGACGGGAGCATGTACGCGGTGGCGGAATCCGCGGGAGCCCACCTGATCAACGGCGACCGGATGTGGCACTACGTCGAGGGCATCCAAAACCACGACCCGATCTGGGCCGGTCACGGGATCCGCATCCTGCCCGGGCCCTCGTCGCTGTGGCTGGATGCCACGGGTGCGCGGCTCCCCGTCCCCCTCTTTCCCGGCTTCGACACGCTCGGCACGCTCGCCTACCTGCGCGCGAGCGGCGCCGACCACTCCTGGTTCGTCACCACCCGGCGCATCGTCGAGAAGGAGTTCGCGCTCTCGGGCAGCGAGCAGAATCCCGATCTCACCGGCAAAGACGTGAAGCTGCTGCTCTCGCAGCGCCTCGGCAAGGGCACTGCGGCGCCGGTACAGGCCTTCCTCGATCGCGGCCCCGACTTCGTCGTGGCCGAGACCCTCGAAGAACTGGTGCGCGGGATGCGCGCGCTTCCCGGTGGGGACCTCCTCGACGCCGACCGGGTGCTGGCCGAAGTGCGCGGCCGCGACCGCCAGCTGGCAAACGAGTTCACCAAAGACGCGCAGCTCGCGATGCTCCGTTCGGCCCGCGCCTACCGCGGCGACAAGCTCATCCGCACGGCGCCGCCGCACCGGCTCGAGGATCCCTCGGCCGGCCCGCTGATCGCGGTCAAGCTGCACGTGCTCACGCGAAAGTCCCTCGGCGGCATCCAGACCGATCTCGCCGGCCGCGCGATCGACGCTGCGGGCGAGGTCGTTCCCGGCCTGTTCGCGGCGGGTGAAGCAAGCGGGTTCGGCGGCGGGGGCATCCACGGGTATCGCGCGCTGGAAGGCACCTTCCTCGGTGGATGCCTCTTCTCAGGCCGACAGGCCGGGCGAGGCGCCGCGGCCGCGCTCTGAGACCAGGGCCGCGATCAGCGCGGGGTGGCACCAGTCGTCCGCACCGCCGTCAACCCGCTGCGCACGGGACCGCGCACCAGCACGTGTCCACGCGCAAGGGAGACGCGGGTCCATCCTCCGGCGCGAAAGACGCGCGCCTGCTCGTCACCGCCGATGAAGCCGAGCGCGAGCGCGGCGAACGCAGCCCCGAGCGGGAGCCCGTGCAGTTCGTCCATCTGCTCGCCCCACACGTGGGCTCGTACCGTGCGCACGATGTCCTCACCCGCATCCGAGGGCACCGCCTCGGTGACCGCCGCGATGCCGCGCTGCGCGAGCGCAGCAAGCGTCGAGGCTGCAATCGTGCCGTCGGCGCTCCAGCCGGCGCGCGGGGGCGAGATCCCCGCCCAGGCCGGCGACAGCGCGGTCGCGGGCAGCAGCAGGGCGTGCTGGTCGTCGGGGGCGAGCGCGAGCGTACTCGCGGTCACCACGAAATCGCAGACGAGCTCGGGATCGACCGCCAGCGCGCGCATGGCGATCACCGTGGGCGTGGCATCCAACAACCCACGCGGTGCGAGCGGCGCTGCCGTCATCAGCAGCACGCCGGCCTCGGCGCGCAAGCGCACCTCGTCGTCACCGAGGCGCGCGGCCCGCGCGGCGAACACCAGCGCGTCGCCGGCCGCCTCAGCGTCGGGGAAGATCAGGCGCTGCGTGGACACCCATCTAAACTAGCAAGGGTAGGTGCGACGGTCGCGCTACGGAGAATTGGAGCGTCCGCAACGATGAGGTCTACACGCGAGCTGGCACTTTCTGAGGCGACGATGAAGAACGACCCGGTTGGCGCGCTGCTCGAGGTGCTCGAGCTCGCCGACTCCGAGGCGCGAACGCACGAGGACATCTTCACCGGCGTCTCGCACTACATGTCTTCGGGCCGGATCTTCGGCGGCCAAGTGCTCTCGCAGTCGTTGGTCGCCGCCGCGCGCACCGTCCCCGATGACCGCCGCGTGCACTCGATGCACGGCTACTTCCTCCGCGCCGGCGACGCCACGAAGGGCCTCACCTTCGCGGTCGACCGCATCCACGAGGGGCGCTCGTTCACGACGCGCCGCACCCAGGCCTACCAGGAAGGCGTGCCGATCTTCTCCATGATCGCCTCGTTCCAGGTGGAAGCTCCCGGGCTGGAGCACCAGCTCCCGATGCCCGAGGGGGTCCCGGAGCCGGAGTCGCTCACCGACCTGGAGCTTCACCTCGACGAGCTGAGCGCGACCGACCGCCTGCGCTGGGACAATCGCCCGTTCGAGTTCCGCCACGTGACGACCCCCCTGTACCGCAGCGCCGAGGGTCCGCACGAGCCCGCGCAGATGGTGTGGATGCGGGCACGCCGCGCATTGCCGGATGACCCCAGGCTGCACCGCGCCGCGCTCGCGTACGCGAGCGACTCGACGATTCAGGAGTCGATCCTGCGCGCGCACGGGCTCGCCTGGCTCACCCCGGGGCTGAACGTCGCGAGCCTCGACCACGCGATGTGGTGGCACCGCGACGGCCGCGTCGACGAGTGGATGCTGTATGTCCAGGAGTCCGGCAGCTCGAGCGGGGGCCGCGGCCTCGGTACGGGACGCATCTACTCGCGCGACGGCGTGCTCCTCGCGAGCGTCGCGCAGGAGGCCATGACCCGCGTGCCGGCCGAACTGCGGGCCGAGCTGCAGGGCTGATCGCCCGGGCCACGGCCCGCCGCGGGCGGGCTGCTCGGCCCGCCGCGCGAAGACACGATGCGGGGTGGCGCTGATTGCTCAGCGCCACCCCGCATCAGGTGTTCGGTCTCGGTTCGCTCAGCGTGCGCGGCCGAAGGAGATCGGTTCTCCGACGACGGGCGCCCAGGCTGCCCGCTCCTCTTCGGTGAGCTTGCGCGGACGCTCGGTGGCGGCATCCAGCATCACCATCACACCGGACGCGCGGGCGTAGGTGATCTGCGGTTGCGTGCCGTGGTCCTCGGCCGCGGGGCTGCGAACCTCGTAGCAGATCTCGACGCTCGATCCGCCGAGGCGGCCGATCCACATCTGCACATCGAGTGGCAGGCGGCCGTACGGGACGGGCGTGAGGTATTCGATCTGCTGCTGGGCGACGACGGCCATGGTGTCGGAGGCACCGGTCACGCCGTTGCCCATGATCGCGGTCGACGGCGCATCGAAGGCATCGCCGGCGCGCCAGAACGCACGCAGTCGAGCCTCCTCGATGAGCCGCAGCATCGAGGCGTTGTTGACGTGCCCCAGGGCATCGAGGTCGCCCCAGCGGAGGTGAATCGGGATGTGTACGCGCAGGCCGTTCGGGCCCTGCTTGATGCGGTCGCTTTCCATGACGATCAGTCGCGCGTCAACTTGCGGTGCGTGGAACGGTGCGGCTTGGCGGCATCCGGGCCGAGGCGCTCGATCTTGTTCTCCTCGTACGAGGCGAAGTTACCCTCGAACCAGTGCCACTTGTCGGGCTCTTCATCGGTGCCTTCGTACGCCAGGATGTGCGTGGCGATGCGGTCGAGGAACCAGCGGTCGTGGGTGATCACGACGGCGCAGCCAGGAAACTCGAGCAGCGCGTTCTCGAGGCTGCCGAGGGTTTCGACGTCGAGGTCGTTGGTGGGCTCGTCAAGCAGGAGCAGGTTTCCACCCTGCTTCAGCGTGAGGGCCAGGTTCAGGCGGTTGCGTTCACCACCGGAGAGCACGCCGGCCTTCTTCTGCTGGTCCGGCCCCTTGAAGCCGAACTGTGAGATATAGGCGCGCGAGGGAATCTCGACCTTGCCGACCTGGATGAAGTCAAGCCCGTCAGAGACGACCTCCCAGAGGTTCTTGTTCGGGTCGATGCCGCCGCGGGTCTGGTCGACGTACGACAGCTGCACGGTCTCGCCGACCTTCAGCTCGCCGCCGTCGAGCGGCTCGAGGCCCACGATGGTCTTGAACAGCGTGGTCTTGCCGACGCCGTTCGGGCCGATGATGCCGACGATGCCGTTGCGCGGGAGGCTGAATGAGAGGTTGCTGATCAGGCTGCGCCCGTCGAACCCCTTCTGCAGGTTCTTGGCCTCGAGCACGATCGAGCCCAGGCGCGGCCCGGGCGGGATCTGGATCTCTTCGAAGTCCAACTTCCTCGTGCGCTCGGCCTCGGTCGCCATCTCTTCGTAGCGCGCAAGACGTGCCTTCGACTTGGTCTGGCGGCCCTTGGCGTTGCTGCGAACCCACTCGAGCTCGCTGGCGAGGCGCTTGGCGAGCTTCGCGTCCTTCTTGCCCTGGACCGTCAGGCGCTCCTGCTTCTTCTCGAGATAGGTCGAGTAGTTGCCCTCGTAGGGGTAGAGGCGGCCACGGTCGACCTCACAGATCCACTCCGCGAGGTTGTCGAGGAAGTAGCGGTCGTGGGTGACGGCGAGCACCGCGCCCGCGTAGCTCGACAGGTGCTGCTCGAGCCACTGCACGCTCTCGGCGTCGAGGTGGTTGGTGGGCTCGTCGAGCAGGAGCAGGTCGGGCTTTTGCAGCAGGAGCTTGCACAGCGCGACGCGACGCTTCTCACCGCCCGAGAGGTTCGAGACGATCGCGTCCGACGGCGGCGTCCGAAGCGCGTCCATGGCCTGCTCGAGCTGCGAGTCGAGATCCCACGCGTCGGCCGCGTCGATCTCTTCCTGCAGCGTGCCCATCTCGGCGAGCAGGGTGTCGAAGTCGGCCTCCGGGTCGGCCATCAGCGCGGAGATCTCGTTGAAGCGATCCAGCTTCTGCTTGATCGGACCGACGCCCTGCTGGACGTTCTCGAGCACGGTGAGGTGCTCGTCGAGCTCCGGCTCCTGCATCAGGATGCCGACCGAGTAGCCGGGCGAAAGCTTGGCCTCGCCGTTGCTTGGCGTGTCGAGGCCGGCCATGATCTTGAGGATCGTCGACTTTCCGGCGCCGTTCGGCCCCACGACGCCGATCTTCGCGCCCGGCAGGAACGACATCGTCACGTCGTCGAGAATTACCTTGTCGCCGACCGCCTTGCGCGCCCGCGCCATCGTATAGATGTATTCAGCCACTCTTATCCCTAACGTTTCCTGGCGAGACGCCGCCAACGTCCTAGCTTACCCGGCCCCGCAGGCTCCTGATCGGCGCGCTCACCAGTCGATCGGTCGCGTGCTCCCCAGCAGACACCGCTCGCCCGGCAGCAGCTCCTGGATCGTGCTGTTGGGCTCGCCGGTGGCGGCCCCGAACTGACCGATCAGGCACTCCCCCGCCCACTCCACGGAGACCTGCATGCTCTCGGCGGCGTTGCCGACCGTCGAAAGGTCTTGCGTGACCTGCATTCGCGACTTGTCGAAGCCGTTCGCAGCGAGGGCGTCCACGTAGGCGCGGCCGGAACCCCGTTCCTCCGACGCCCAGACCGCGCCGATGATGCTCTCGAAGAAGGGAAGGTTCTCGGCGGCCGTGCCGTCCGGCACAAGCACGGGCGCGGTGGGCTCGGGGGCAACCGGGCCCGCCGTCGCCTCGTGACTGTGCTGGGGCGTGCTCGGGGTGACATCCGGCGTGCCCGCACAGCCGGTCAGGGCCAGAACGAGTGCTGCGGCAGCGGCACCGAGAACCCACGATCGACGGTCTGCGGCACGGGGACGACGGGAGCTCACCCCGAGAGTCTATGTCGGCCACCGTGCGGGCGCCCCGGCCGGGGCACGCGCCCCACGCTCGGCGCCCGCCGCAAGCGGCCTGTCAGAAGGGTGTCGCCGCCTCGCCTCCGTGCGCGAGCGCCATGGCATCCTCGCCGTCGTCCGGGGCACCCGACCCGGTCACCAGCCCAGCGGAGCTCATTGGGGCGTGCCATCCCCCACGTTCGGCAGCGGCACCCTCGCCCGGCATCGACGCACCGACGGACCCGGCACCGACGGCCCTCGTGAACACCGTGGTTCCCCACAGCAGGTCGTGGCCGATCGCGTCGGCATCGACCTCCGCGGTCGTGCCGCTCTTCTCGCCCGCGCTCCAATCGCGGATGCGCAGCCGTCCGCGCACGAAGATCCGGTCGCCCTTTCGCAGCGACTCGAGTGCGTGCTCACCGAGTGTGCGAAAGACCGACACGCTGTACCAGTTCGTGGCGCCTTCGACCCAGGCTCCGCTGGCGCGGTCGAAGTGCCGCTGCGAGGCGGCGAGCCGGAACGAGGTGATGGGGATGCCCCCGGGGGCGTGCTGCTTCGGCTCGGTGGCCACGTTGCCGACGATCGAGATGGTGTCGCTCATGATTTTTGACTCCCTTCACATGCGGGACGGTCCCGCGGTCCGCGGCGCGCACACGGCGCGGGCGCGTCCGAACAGGATCCGACGCCGGCGACGCCGTGAACGCGTCTTCGCGCGCATTGTGGATGGATCGATCGGAATTCACCCTGCCGAGGGTCAGTGGGCAGCCGCGCGTGCGGGAGTGTCGGTGGTCGACCCTAGCCTTACCCGCGAGAGGAGTCATCATGCACAGCACCCCCGCACTCCACCCCACGCGTCCGTCGGTTTCTCCCGTACGGCGAGCGGAAGCATCCGAGCGATCCCCCCTCGCCCTCGCGCCACTCCCGATGGCCCCACCCGCGCTCTCCCCCGCGCTGGGCCTGCGGCTTGAGCTAGGTGTACTGACCCGGATCGTTGTTGACATACGAGAGGCCTCCGCGGTCGAGTTGGAGCTGTCTAGTTCTTCAGCTCGAACACTCGGAGGCCTCTCGTGTCCCACGCTAATGCCCGG